>Ga0181529_10001496_pt1 | contig 29900 bp, 19 predicted proteins | sample PEATcosm2014_Bin_36_FD_119763 | JGI IMG/M metagenome (GOLD analysis project Ga0181529, IMG submission 119763) | Peatland microbial communities from MTU Mesocosm Facility, Houghton, MI, USA - PEATcosm2014_Bin10_30_metaG | ecosystem: Environmental > Terrestrial > Soil > Wetlands > Peat | place... | reverse complement strand
TGGAGAAGGCCATGGCGGTGGAGGGCAAGCCGGTGGTGATTCTGGCCGACACCGTCAAGGGCAAAGGCGTCAGCTTCATGCAGGATCAGGCCGGATGGCACGGCAAGACTCCGAACCGCGACGAATTGACAGCGGCGCTGAAGGAGATGGGCCTGGAAGATCGCATCCCGGTGGCGGAGATGCTGGCAGAAGCCAAGAACTATCAAGCCGCCGTGGATGTGAAGCTGGCGGCCAAGATGCCCAAATATGCGCGCGACTACTGGTGGAACGCGGGCGATTCGATGAAGGTGAAGATGGAGCCCACGCGCAAGGGCTTCGGCCAGTCGCTGGCCGCGAACGGCGACGACGAGCGCGTGGTTTGCCTGGGCCTGGACATCTCCGGCTCGATCACCATCAGCGACTTTTATGCCGGCAAGCCCAACCGCGCGGGACGTTGGATCAGCATGGGCATCGCCGAGCAATCGGCGACCTCGGCGGCGGCGGGCATGGCGAGGGAAGGGAAGCTGCCGGTGCTGGGCTCCTATGCCACGTTCTCGGCGGCGCGCAACCTGGACCAGATCCGCACCTCGGTCTGCTATGGGAACTTCAACGTGCTGATCGCCGGGGCGCACGGCGGCATCTCCGTGGGCCCCGACGGCGCGACCCATCAGGCGCTCGAAGACCTCTTCGCCATGCAGGGGCTGCCCAATATGTCGGTCGTCGTGCCGTGCGACATCGTCGAGACGCGCAAGGCCACCGACTATCTGCTGCTGAAACATGTTGGGCCGAAGTACATCCGCTTTGCGCGCGAGGCAACGCCCATTGTCAGCGACCAGGAGACGCCCTTTGTCTTTGGGAAGGCCAACGTGATTCGCCTGCGCGATGAGGCGGCCAACTTCATCGATGCTTTCGAGACGCGCCTGGCCTCGGAGTACCGCAACGAGTCCGAGGACCTGAGCATTGTGGCTTGCGGGCCGATGGTTCCCGAGGCCATGCGCGCGGCTTGGATTCTCAAGCGCGATTACGGCTACGAGACGCGGGTGCTGAATATGCACACGCTGAAGCCCATCGATGACGAGGTGCTGATTCGCGCGGCGCTGGAGACGGGTGTGCTGGTCACCGCCGAGGAGCACCAGATCGGCGCGCTGGCGTGGCGGGTGAGCGGTGTCCTCACGGGGAGCGAACGGCTCTACGGCAAGCCGCTGATTACCGGAGCGATTGGCGTGAAAGACCGCTTCGGCGACTCGGGCGCGCCCTGGGAACTGATCAAGGAACTGGAGGTCAGCGCCGAGCACATCGCCCAAAAAGCGCTGGAACTGATGGCGGTGAAGAAGAAGGCGGGGTTGAGCAGCTGACCCGGTTAGCGGCTGCCGAGGTGACGTTGCGTCCCATCCCTGCGGAAAAACACTCCGCAAGGATGGGGCTTCCCGGCGCACCCGAATGACGGCGACTGCCGGCGGTCGTCTTTGGAACGGCAGGCTGCACGGGCAACTGAGGAGACACTGCTTGACTGAGCGCGAGGCGGAGCAGATGCGCTACTCTTCTATGCAAAGCCATGAAGCAGCACGAACTGATCTTTATCTCCTATGCGCGCCGAGACGGCACTGAGTTAGCGCGACGGCTCAAGGCCGATCTTGAGACGAACGGATTCGACGCCTGGCTCGACACCAGCGAGATCGCCGGAGGCGCTGTATGGAGCTTGGAGATCGAGCGCGAACTTGATCACCGCCAGGTGACCATTGCGCTGCTCAGCCCCGGCTCCTACTCTTCGGAGATTTGCCGCGCCGAGCAATTGCGCGCGCTAGACAAGGGCAACCGCGTGCTGCCTGTCCTCGCGGTCAAGGGCGCCGATCTGCCTATCTACCTCTACATCCGCCAGTATCTCGACTTCACCAGCGAAGCGGAATACGCTGCGCGCTTCCAGGTTGCTGCACCGTCATGGATGCCGGCCGGATCGTGTGCGGAGATCAGTTGGGTCGGCTTCACTGGCTTGCGCTTGTGGAGTGAAGCTTCCGCCGGCCTGTCGCCGCTGCTCGGGATATCGTCCGGGACATTCTGCGATACTGCCAGCACCGCTCATGGTGCGGCGTCGGCAGTATCTTCTCAGAACGGAAGCATAGCTTGGGAATAATCGGGCGTGAATGCCGCATAAGTCCATTGCGAAAAGCCGTTCAAATCAGGCATGGCGCTTTCGTCGCTAAGCGCATTCGCCAGCGCTTTCAAGAACCGGTAATCTGCTTCGCCGAATCGCGGGCGTAGGTGATCGAGCATGGGCAGAATTGTCCAGTCGAGGTGGGCATCGGGTGCGTTGAGTGCGGTCTTGAGCGTTGCCAGCGTTGCGCCCATGTCGACGTTATCGAATAGATCGAACACACATTGGAAGAACAGCATGCGCGCCACGACATAGGCAGGCGCCTCCGCACGAATGGCCCAGGCCTGGGCAATCTGCTCACGGGCTTTGACTTCCCGGTCCGTCATGAGCAGTACACGGGCCATGTGGCAGTGCGTACTGGGCAGCATGAAACCCTCTGCAAGCAAATCGATCAGTAACGTCTCGGCGCCCGCGTAGTCGCCGCCGATAATTCGATCGGCCGCATCCTGCCTTCGCATGTAGGGATTCAGACTGCCATTGTCGCCGGAGACTTCTTCGAACCACGGCCGCTGTTCGTGAAGATCCCAATGCTCCATGGGCCCCCAGGACTCCTCGTGGGCGAATGGATCTGCGAGGTCCATCGTTTGCCCTTCGCTGTAATTGACAATGCGTTCCCAATCGCACTTTGCATCGCTTGTGCCAGCCAGCCGCCGGATCGCCTGGCCGCGGACTCGCGCGCGGCCCGTGGCGGGGGGATGGGTAACCGCTTGCTCTACCTCGCTCACGCCCTCCATGCGGTGATTCAGTACGCCCGCGCTGTCCAACGCATGAAAGATACCTTTCGGGCCAAGTTGTCCAAAGCGCGTGTCGATTTCAAAGAACTGTTGTCTGCAGCTCAGTAGCGCCCTCAAGTGTTCCCATTGCACGCCTTGGGATCGCAGGCACCGGTCGAACGAGGAGACCTCTTTGAGCCTTCGGAGCTTGGGCGCGATGGCAAGCTCGACGGGCATCGCTCTTCCGCGGCCCTCGCGGGCATGGAGTCGATTGGCCAACTGGTCGATGGTTTGGTTGCAGAAGGACAAAGCATCCCAGGGGATGCCCAGACTACGAGCATGATTGGAGAAAAGCGCCAGCTTGATTCCCCAGTCCAGCGATTGCGCGACTGCGCCTGGCCCGTCTTCGAGCCGATCGAGAGTAGCGCGCCAGCAGCAGCAGACCTCAGCCGCCCAAGGAGGCAATGAGCCGTCGAACAGGTGGGCCTCGGCCTGCTCCAGGTAATGGCGCTGGATTTGAACTGCCGTCATGCTGCCTCCGCTGCACATCGCGAGTTCTTGCTTGCAGGTCACGTCCGCCGCGACAGTTTGCATGGCGCGGAGCGGGTCGGCCAACTGCACTTCGCATCCCGGAGCGAATCCCGCGTCCGCCAGGGCAACAATCAGAGCGGTGGTTCCTGTCTTGAGGAAGTTCGCGGTCTCAGAGCAAAGGCTCTCTCCGCAGAGAACATGGAGGCGGCTGTATCCGCAGCAAAGCGGCTCGGACTTGGTGTGCCAGATTCCCCTGTCACTGGTTGAATTCTCCGTGACCACTCTGCGAAAGTGGGCCATGCGCGGCGAAAGCGTGAACTCCAGGCCCCGCGATAGGGGGTTGAAACCGCCCGCTCCGGTGTAGATGAGCCGCGTGATGAGGTGAGGGACAATCTGCGGTTGCAACTCGTCCTGTTCGATGCGGTGCATGTAGCTCTCGTGGCATCCCCAGGTGGTCTTGCTTCCGCTGTAGTCTACGTTGCAGCGAAAGCACATGATCTCAGTGCCCGGTTCATGCATGGCTTCAACCGAGGCGGCCAGACTGGCAAGGATTCGATGCCCGGCCTCGATATAGCGCACCGCATCCCATGGATTGGCGCATTCCGGTGTGCAGATTTCAGGATGCTGGCCGCAATCGACATAGATTCGCGAACCGTTCTGAAGGAAGAAGCCCCCTGTGCCGCGCAGATCTGGCAGTTGGACAAGCCGTTCGCTGGCTGCTTCCATGAGCTGATTCAGAATCTCCTCGCGGCTCATCGCCCCGGTCGGAGGGATGCCGGAGATGGCATACTCGGTTTCCACGCCAAACAATAGCTCGGCCATTTTTGAAAAACCCAACCTCGCACCCAATCGTGTCATGGATGCGGTGGTGTCGATCAATCATCAGGTGGTTGGGATTCCTCAATAAATCGGCAACAGGCTGATCAAGCGGGAGATCCGCGCAGGGAGCGCGCGGCAGGAACACTTGCGGTCACCTGGCGGGACACAGCCCTGCCAGGCGACCGAGGCATTAGGTTCGGGCCTGCGAACGAGATCGCAATGCCCCTGCAATCAAGCCCTGGTTGGCAAGCGCCGATTGCAGATCGTTGATCTTTCCCAGTTCGCGGCAGAGGCGCTCTTTTTCCTTGAGCAACGCCATCGCTCCGTCCAGGTCTCCACGATAGAAGAGTATTCCAGCCTGGTTGCCGAGGCTGTTTTGCAAGCCATCCTTGCTTTCCAACTCGCGGCAAAGGCGCTCCTGCTCCTTGAGCAGCGCCATGGCAACATCCAGGTTTCCACGGCCTATGAGAATCAAGGCGTGATTACCCAGTGTGCTTTGCAGCCCATCCTTGTCACCCAGTTCGCGGCAAAGGCGCTCTGTTTCATTCAGGAGCGCCATGGCTTTATCCAGATTCCCAATGCTTCTGAAGATCAAGGCTTGACCGCCCAGCGACTTGTAGAGAGAACTCTTGTTCCCCAGTTCGCGGCAGAGGCGTTCCTCCTCGATTCGAAGCGCCATGGCGCCGTCGAGGTCTCCGCGGGACTTGAGAATATTCGCCTGGTTGCCAAGGGAAATTGAGAGCCCCTCTTTGTTGCCCAGTTCGCGGCAGATTCGCTCCTCCTCACGATGAAGCTCCATTGCGCCGTCTAAGTCTCCGCGATCGTAGAGGATCAACCCTTGGTTGCCCAGCGCTCCCGCAACCCCATCCTTCTTGCCCAACTCACGGCAGATGCGCTCCTTCTCTCTGTGCAGTTCCATTGCGCCGTCTAAGTCTCCGCGATCGTAGAGAATCACGCCCCGGTTACCCAGCGCTGCTGCCAACCCCTCCGAACTTCCCAGTTCGCGGCACAGGCGTTCTTGCTCTATCAGGAGCGCCATGGCATCGTCCAAGTCGCCCTTGGCCTGGAGGATCAACGCCTGGTTGCCGAGCGTGCGCAGCAGGCCGTCCTTATTTCCAAGCCGAAGACAGATGCGCTCTGCCTCTTTCAGCAACGCCATGGCATGGTCGAAGTCTCCGCGGTCCTTCAGAATGACCGCTTGATTGCCGAGTACGCCTAGAAGTCGAGAATCGTCCCCTTCTTCCCGCAATTGGTCGATGAGGGCTGCCTGGACTCGCATTGCGGCTTCTGGCTTGCCGGTGTCGTGGAGCAACCTCCCAATGCGCCAGGCAAAATGGGAGTCGCTTGCGGGATTCTGGAGGAATGGAAGGTAGACCTGCTCCATGCGCAATGGGGAATGAGTCTCGATCTCTGTCCAGTAGGTCTTTGCCGCAAGCTTGTCGTTGTCCCATAACTCGTCGAAGAAATCCGGTTGCGCCAACAGGTCTGCCAGGCTCTGCCATTCCGCTGCCTGCTGCCACTGCCAGGGAAGTTCATCCAGTTGGCGGGGGCCGAGCGGCTGGGACCGAAAATAGTCGGCCAGGGTGCGGTGGGCGCATTGTTGCTGACTCTCTAAGGGCAGATAGGCCTCCCGGACGGCCTCGCGCAGGAAGTCGTGAGCGAAAGTCAGCAGGCCGCCGCGGTTAACCAAAGCGTCGCCGGCGGCCAGGTACAACGGACTCCAAACCACGCGCGGCAACTGCGATCCGGGCGTGCCCATCGACTCAAGCAGCTCGGTCTCGGAAAGGCCGCGGCGCGCTGCCCAGATTCGCACCAGGCTCTCCTGGACAACGCTTTTGCGTGCCGGCTTCGATTTGGGCTGAAGAGCATGAAGCAGGCGTTGCGCCATTGTCTGCTTGTCTGCGCCCGCGGATGCCGTATCTGGCTTGCCATAATCCTGCTCCCATCGTTCAATCACCTTGCGATAAAGCTCGAGCGGGTCCTCTGCCTCAAGGTACCAGCGGATGCGCGGGCCCAGTTCTTCGTGACTGCCGAACTGCCGCAATTCGTTCAGCAGAGTGCTGAGGTAGAGCCCGTTGCCTGTCTGAGGCGCGGCCGCGATGCGGCGGGCCGGCTCCGCGCTCAGCGCCTTGGCGTATCGTCCCAGATACTTGGCAATGAGTTCTTTGCGTTCGGGCAGATTGAGCGGTCCCACGGTCAGAACCGGCCAGCCGCGTTTTTTGAGGTCCTCATAAGGCCGCCCGGAGAGTGTGGAGAGGACCAGACGCACGTTGGCCGGAATCTCTGGAGGAAGCCAAAACAGATCTGGCGCGCCGTCACGGTCTTGAAGCTGGTTGAGAGCGTCGATGGCGAGGACCAGGCGGCCGCGCGCCGCTACCATGTGCAGCGCGTTGGCGAAGGCGGCGCGCAGGGCGTCGGGCTGGTCGGGAATCTCGATCTGAATGCCGCACTTGCGCTGGAACTCGCCCAGCAGGCGCCCTAGCATGGCCATCCAGTTGCCGCTGTCGGGTGCTGCCCCAATGAAGTGAACCAGCACCGGCGTCTCAGGATGCTGTTCGCTCCAGTTATGGCTCCAGTTAGCCAGCAGAGCCGACTTTCCACTGCCGGATTCTCCCAGCACCACCAGCGGCAGGCCATCGCCGGCGGCATGGGCGTCAAGCCGGTCGATACAGGTTTGGCGGCCAATGTAGACCGCACGGCGGCTGGCTGCGTACGCCTCATGATCGAAGGCGATTCGGTCAAGCGGATCGAGGTCGCGCTCGGGGTACAATTCCTCGACGATTGCACTCAGATCGCGAAGTACCCACTCGCCCAGTTGCTTGGGTGTGGCGAACGGCTCCGAAACCGGGAAGCCACTGGCGCGAATTTCGTCCTTCAGCCTGGCCAGTTTCTCTCGCAATGCCGGGTCGTTCTCAGCGAAGCCCGGACGCGCCGCGGCATAAGCCGGATCGCGGAAGTAGAAAAAGGCGTGCTTGTCCATCTCTGGGTTGCCCAGCACTCCATGAAAAATCTCGAGGGCGGTGACGGATTGGTGAAGATGCTCGCTGAGCCAGGGCTGCGTTTCAAAAAGCGCTGTTGGAATCTCAGCCTCTTTCGGCACCCAACCATACCGCTCACCCAGCAGGCCGATAAAATACGGCCTGCACTTCTCGATCTCCTCAAGGCACAGGGGCAATACCTTGCCTTCCGCCTTGGCTTCGTCGGGCACGCCCCAGCGCAGGTCCACCTCGCCCCAGGTCACGCCGCGGCTCTCGCAAAGCCGGCGTAATTGCGGGAATATCTGCTTCACAAGCTCTTCGCGCTCTTCCTGCATGTCGCGGAAGGTGGAGGAGATAAACACGCGAATTTCGCGGCGATCGGTGGATGGCCGGCTCGTTTTGCTTTCCACAGGCATGAACTCTCACTTTCGCAGGCTGCCGGCCACCGCGTTTGCGCCGCATTGCCAGGCAGAGAACTTGACAAACCAAGATGGAAAATCGCAATAAGTCTAACCTATGCGCGATGGGGCTGGACAAATACAACCGCCAAAGGATTCAGACTCGTTGCCACCGCCCCGTCTTGGCGTCGTGACCGGAGGTGTTTTTCCAACACGGTCTCAGGCCCTTCTTCACTTCTGTTCTCAGCCTCCTGGACAGATTGGCTCACGCAGAGATTCGAGGTGATTGTCCTCTGCGTTCGCAGAGCAGGCAATCTTGTCTTCGAGGCAGAGAATTCAGATGGCTCATCTCTGGGTGAAGGGCGAAGGCAGATGGGATGCGCGGCGGCTCGAGGATGCGCGGCTCGAGCTGGCCTGTGGTTCGTTCCGGCAAGCGAGGAACGAGCAACAATTGGCCGGCGCCAAAGCGGCCCAGCTCATCCGGACCGGCGAAGGCGGATCGCCGGTGTGGGCGCTGGTTGTCCCGCGGAATTCCGAAGTTCGCGTGAATGGCCGCGCGGTTTTCGCCGGCTTGCGCGCGCTCGCCGATCGCGACGAAATCCGCGCCGGTGGCCAGGTTCATTACTTCTCGACGGAGACGCTGGCTGGTGTGGAAGCGTTTCCCGGTGCCGAAAGGCCGGTGTATTGCGGCCGGTGCCGGCAGCAGATCGAGATGGGAACGCCGGCGGTGCGCTGCCCTGGATGCGGCATCTGGTACAACGAATCGGCTGAGCTCCCTTGCTGGACTTACACGGAGAAATGCACATTCTGCGGCCATCCCACGGCTCTCGACGCGGGCTTTGCCTGGACGCCGGAGGAGGAGTGATGCAGATGGAGGGTCGGCACATTGTGGTTGCGGGCGCCGGCGGCAACAACGGCTCTCATCTCTTGCCGCACCTGGCGCGCCTTTCCGGAGTCGCGCGGCTGACCCTGGTCGATCCGGATATCTACGAACCTGCAAACCTGGCGGTGCAGAACATCGACGGCCAGGACATCGGCCAACCCAAGGTTTTGGCGCAGGCCGAGAGACTGCACCGCATCAACCCGGGCCTTGAAGTGAGAGCAATGCAGGAGCGCATAGAGGACGTTCCGCGAGGACTCTTGCGCTGCGACCTGATGGTCAGTTGCCTTGACAGCCGGGCGGCCCGGCAGCACATCAACGAAATAGCCTGGCGGCTGAATACTCCTTTCATCGATTGCGGAATCCTCGGCAGCCAGAATCTTGCGCGAATCAACGCCTATTTCCCCTCGTATGGAACACCGTGCCTGGAATGTAACTGGAGTTCGGCGGAGTATTCGGCCCTGGAAACTGAATACATCTGTGGTGCGGGCAGCGGAACAGCCTATCCATCGATGGCTTCCTCGGCCCTCGGGGCTCTGGCGGCTTCGCTTGTGGCGTTGGAGATTGCCAAGTTCATGCGAGAGAACCCTCCCTGCCCGATGGCAACGAGGCAGATTCTCGTGGATGCCGAAAACCACTCTGTACTTACCACGGGCAGCAGGCGGAATCCCTGGTGCAGGTTCGATCACTGCGACTGGGTTATCCAGCCGTGGCGCTGCCGGCTCGGTCAAACGACGGTTGGAATGGCATTGAGCGCACTTGGCAGCATTCAGGTAGAAGGGCATCGCTTCGCCTACGAGCTGACCTGCCCAGGCTGCGGCAGGTCAGAGCGAACGCTGCGGCTGAATCGCCCCCTGGCGCGGTGCCCCGTTTGCAACCGCCGGATGGTGACGTCCGGTCTGGGCTTGTTGGAGCGGCTGGATCCCGAGTTGGCCGCACAGTACCGCGACCTCACCCTGGCGCAGGTCGGGCTGCGAGTTGGGGACATTGTGAGCAGCGCCAAGCGGCATCACCAGATTGAGGAGGCGGCGTGAGCATGGAGAAACTCGGCGGCACCGATCGGATCTATCAAAACTTCATGGAGCGCCAACTAGCCGAGGGCATGGCTCTGGCGCAGTCCAGCGACCTTCTGCGGCTGCATGTTTCACCCATGGTTCCACCTCACTTTATCGCCGAATACCTCTGCAAAGGGCTGGTCCGCGATGGCTCTGGAGAGATCAGGGAAGGAAGCGGGTTTCAGGTGGGAGTGTGGTTCCCCAGCGACTACCTGCGCCGCGCCGACCCGTTCGAGATGTTGCGATTGTTTACGCCCGGCGTGTGGCACCCCAACGTCAGCGACGACCTTCCACTGATCTGCATTGGGAGGCTCACGCCGGGCACCTCGCTGGTGGACATTCTCTACCAGGTCTACGACATTCTCACCTACCAGAAGTACAACCCACGGGAGAACGATTCGCTGAACAAGCCTGCCTGCGCGTGGGCGCGCAATAACCAGGATCGCTTTCCCATCGACCGGCGGCCCTTGAAACGCAGCTGCCTGAACCTGGAGGTTCATGCCTTATGAGGCTAGCCAACGAAGCAGCAGAGTCGGCATACCGGGTGCTGGATAAGTGCACCCGCGAGTTGGAGCCGGTTGGCCCGTGGCGCTGGCGGTGCGTGGTGCAGAATGGCGCACGGCTGCCCATGACGGCCTCGCTGGAAGAAGGCTTTCTCCAGCTTGCCTGCCATCCCGATGGAATTCGTAGAGAAGCTGTTGCTCTGGGGCGCGCGTTGCTGGGAAACGGCACGCTTCCCGGGGGCGTGAAGCTGGCGCTGAATGCGGCAAGCCGCGATCTGACCCTGCGCACCGACATCGTGCTCTTGGATGAGATTCAACTGCTGGAGAGGATGCGCTGGGCAGTGCAGGGATTTCATGAGGGACACCGGCTGTTGAAGTTTCCAGGCTCCAATGCAGCGCGGGCGGCAAAGCAAATCTCCGATGCTGACGGAGTGCATCTTGGCGAACTGCTGCGCGAATCCTCATGGACATTTGCGGAGCGCGGTCCAAACGAGTTCTCCGCGGATCTCGATGCCGTCTCTGCGCCTCCGGCAAGGATCGCGATGATAGAAGGCCAGATCTTGTTCAGCGTGGAATTGGCGCGCTGTGCAGTGGCGGCTGAAGCCACGCGGCAAGCGCTTGCGATCTTCCTTCTGACAGCCAGCGGCGCGCTGCGCCTGGCGCGTGCCCATGCAATGGAAACGGATGGCGACTGGAGCTTCGGGTTCCAGGTCTGCCTGCCAGCGGCCGCGGCTACGGAGGAGATAGACCACGCTCTGGCGGCACTGTCCATCGCGCACCGCATGTGCGCGCGGGAATCGAGTGTTCTGCTCGATGAGGCGGCGGCCCGGTGTTACCTCGCCGCGCGCGATCTTCCACCCACACACGACCAGGAAGAAATGGAGAACTGACGATGGGAAAAGCCGAGACCACACTGGAGATACCGCTGGAGATCAGCGATGTCTCAGGCCAGAAGGTGTTCTCAGTGGCCAACGCGCCCGCCGGCAACACGGTAGGCGAGCTGGTGCACGAGATGTTGGGAAAGATGAACCTGCCCCGTAACGACGCCAGCGGGGCGCCCCTGACGTATCAGGCGCGACTGGAAAGAGAAGGGCGTCACCTGAATGCTTCGGAACGCATCGGCGATGCGCTGGAACGCGGCGACAAACTGACGCTGCAGCCGAACATCGATGCGGGCCGGGGTCGCTGATCGCGGCAGGACGAGGGACTGTTATGACGCTGATGTTTCCATATCGGTTTGCCGTTGCGCTGTTTCGCGAGGACGGATCGAGCCTTGGAACCGTGGCGGCGACTCGCGACTGGGAACCGGTTCACGAGTGGACGCGCTTCTACTTCCAACGCAGAGGAGAACTCCCTCTGGACAGCGGCGGAAGCGCGTCCGTCCTTCCCCTTTGGGAGCACACCCTTGGGGAGCCCTACTGCCGCGGCTACCGCGTGCAGATCGAGCAGCCAGGCCGCCGGCCGGTGGCTTCGGACTTTCCCAACACCCACTTTCGCGATTTTGCGAGCCTGGTTGCAGCCCGGCTGGTGGAACGCAAGAAACTCAACGCGGGCGACTTCTACTCGTACATGGTGGTGGCGCACCCGGCGCCCGAGGAGACGCCGAACCATGGAGGGCTGGAAGTAAGCAATGCATCGCCGAGCTTGCCGGCGAGAGATGGCTCGCTCGCCGCGCTTCTGGCCAGGGCAAAGCCGAGCGGAGTTATAGACATCGACGATATGCCGGTGTTTGTCTCCCGCCGGGTTCTGGAGGAAGCGGCAGAACAAACTCATGCGGAAGAAGGAACGGAGACGGGCGGGGTTTTGATCGGCAGGTTGTGGCGGGATGCGGGGACGGAGGAGATCTTCGCCGAGGTGACCGCACAAATTCCTGCGGAGCACGCCAGCGGCAACAACGTGAAGCTCACCTTCACGGCGCAGACCTGGACCGCCGCGGAGGCCGCGCTGCGGCTGCGCGGGCGGGGAGAGATCTACCTGGGCTATTGGCACTCGCATCCCGTGCGCGCGTGGTGCAAGGGCAAGGAATGTACGCCGGAGAAGCAACTCACTTGTCATCTGGCGAAGGACTTCTTTTCTCCGGACGACGAAGCGGTGATGCGGGCCGCGTTTCCGCGCGCCTACAGCATCGCCATCGTGGCCAACGACACGGCCTTCACAGATTTGACATTCAGCATGTTCGGCAACCGAGAAGGAACGACGCAACCCCGAGGTTTCTATGTTCTGGAGGAGAAAACCAGTGACTCGCAAAACAGCAGAGCAAGTTAGCATTGCAGGCAGCATGTTGGAAGAACTCATCGACGCCGGGGAAAGCGGCCTGCCGCTGGACGAGCGCGTTGCTGCTTTGGCGCGCCTGCGCGAGAGCGGAATGGAGAACCCGGCCACCATCGACCGCTTTCTGATCGAGCACATTGCCTGCCTGCGCGAATCGCTCTCCACCGTGGGGGAGGAACAGGGCAAGCTGCGCGGATTGATCGACAATCTGACCGCCCCGCCTTACTTTCCGGCGGTGTTTCTGACTACTACCCATGCGCCGGGGATTCAAGGCGCGCTGGTGCAAACCGACAATGAACGGCGCGTTGTGCAGGTAGGGGATGGAGTGACCTGCAACGAGCTGGTTGCGGGGGACGAGGTGTTTCTAACCCATGAGCGCAATTGCCTGGTTGCCAAATCCGACATATCGAGCTTTCTCACCGGCGAAATCGCAAGTTACAGCCGCAGCACGCCGGATGGCCGGCTAGTGTTGCGTTCCCGGGATGAAGAAATGGTCGTTCTGCCCACCGCGGCTTTGCGTGCATCAGGGTTGAAGGCCGGAGATGGCGTGCGCTTCAGCCGCAACGCGGCGCTGGCCTTCGAACGGATCGAGGCCTCGAAGGGCGAAGAGTATTTCCTTGAATCGACTCCCAGCGATTCATTCGAAGAGATCGGCGGACTGGACCGCGAGATTGAAACGCTGAAGCGGACGCTCACGCTGCACATGTTCCACCAGGGCGCGGCTTGCAGGTACAGGCTGCGCCGCAAGAAGGCGGTGCTGATGGAAGGGCCTCCGGGCAATGGCAAGACCAAGATGGCCCGGGCAACCTGCGCCTGGCTGGCAACCTTGTCGGGCAGCGGACGCGCGCACTTTATCAACGTGAAGCCGGGAGCGTTGAACAGCATGTGGTACGGGCAGACGGAACAGCGCTACCGCGAGATCTTCCGCGTGGCCCGCGAGGCAGCGGCGGCAAACGAGAATGTTCCGGTGGTGATGTTCTGGGATGAAGTGGACGCGATTGGCGGCAACCGCGGCGAATCAACCAACCGCATCGACGATCGCATGCTCAATGCCTTCATGGCGGAGCTGAACGGCCTGGAAGAGCGCGGCAACATCGTGATTCTGGCAGCTACCAACCGCCGCGATGCGCTTGATCCGGCGCTCGTGCGGCCGGGCCGCCTGGGGGACCTGGTGCTCTACTTCCCGCAGCCCAACAGCAAGGCCGCACGCTCTATTCTTGGCCGGCATCTGCCCGCGGATATTCCCTACGCAACCAACGGCGAGGGCCCAGCCGCGGCTCGCGAATCCCTGCTGGATCAGGCGGTGGCGCAACTGTTCACGCAGAACGCGGATACGGAACTGGCCAACCTGACGCTGCGCGACGGCAAGCGGCGGCTGGTGAGAGCCGCCGACCTGGTGAGCGGCGCCCAGTTGGAAGCCATTGCCCAATCGGCCATCGAGCGGGCCTGCGTTCGCGAGGCGGAAGGCGGGCCTGGAGGCGTGAGCGCGGCGGACATGAGCGCGGCGATCTCGGACTTCTTTGCTGTTGCGCCGCGCGCATTGACTCCGCGCAATGCCCGCAACTACTTGCGCGATCTGCCCCAGGATGTGGATGTGGTCCGCGTGGACCTGGTTGAGCACAAGGTGAGCCATCCTCACCGCTACCGCGTGGAGGCGGCGTGAAATGACCAGACGTCCAACTCCAGAGGAGACTGCCGGCGCCCTGCCCAAGCTGTGCGGCGCCGACATTGAACTGGGCAATTTCATTGTCGGCATGGAACGCGCCGGGGGGACCGGCTACGAGGCTTCGCGCGCGTTGCTGGCGGAGATCGAGGGCCTGCCTGTCAGGCAAAGTGGCGCCGTTGCAAGCTGGTGGGCAGCGCCCACAGCGGCACTGCGTCCAGCGGCGGACTATCGCGCCGCGATATGCGGGACGGCAAGCAAGCCGGCCTACAACGCGCAGGATGTCAGCCGCCGCTTTCTGGCAAGCAACGGAGGGTGCGCCTACATCGACCTCGATCACGTCGAGCTCTGCCTGCCGGAGGTGCTGAGCGCGTTCGATCACTTGGCGGCGTGGCATGGCATGTTGCGCAACATGAGAACCGCGCTGGACAAAGCCAATCATAGCCAGCCGCGCAATCAGCGCATCCAGGTGCTGGTGAACAACAGCGACGGGTTGGGGAGTTCCTACGGCAGCCATTTGAACTTTCTGATTCGCCGCCGCACGTTCGACAACCTGTTCTGGCGCAAGGCGCATTATTTACAGTTTCTGGCTTCTTTCCAGGTGTCGAGCATTGTGATGACTGGCCAAGGGAAGGTAGGCGCGGAGAATGGGCGGCCCGCCACGGCCTACCAACTCAGCCAGCGCGCGGACTTCTGCGAAACCTTGCAGGGTGTGCAGACGACATATAACCGCCCCATCGTCAACTCCCGGGACGAAGCGCTGTGCGGCAGCGGAAAGACCGACGATCCCCTGGCGCCCGCGCGCTTGCACGTGATCTTCTTCGACAGCGCGATCGCGCATGGTTCCTGCCTGCTGCGCGTAGGGCCGATGCAATTGATATTGACGCTGATTGAAAAGGGCCTGGTGAATTCGCGCCTCATCCTGGACGATCCGCTTGCGGCCTTGCAGTGCTACAGCCACGATCCGACTCTGCGAGCCGATGCGGAGCTGATCTCGGGAGAACGGCTCACGGCTCTGGAATTGCAGAGCGGCTATCTAGATGTGGTGAAGCGCCGCGCCGCGCAGGGCGTTTTCGACGGCGTGGTGCCCCGCGCCGAAGAGATCGTCTCCCTGTGGGAAGACACAATTGGCAAGCTTGCCAAGGGCGATTGGCTGGCGGTTGCGCCGCGTCTCGACTGGGTGATGAAACTGATGGCTATCGAACGGGCGATGGAGCAGCGCCCCGCGCTCGATTGGGATTCTCCCGAGGTGAAAGTCATCGATCACATGTACTCCAGCCTCGGCAAGGATGGCTTGTATTGGGCCTACGAGGCCAGCGGCATGACCGAGCAACTGGTTCCGCCGGAGCGCATTACGCATTTCGCGGCCAATCCGCCAGAGGACACGCGCGCCTGGACCAGGGCGATGCTGCTGCGGCGCGCGGCGCCGGACAGCATCGTGAGCGTGGATTGGGACCGCATTACCTTCAAGCTGCGCGGACGGTACAATTGGCCGTCTTATCGAACCTTCGACCTGACTAACCCTCTCGGATGCACCAGGGCCGAGGCTGAGCCGATATTCGATAGCTCCCTGGATTTCGCGGACCTTCTGGATGCGCTGGAATCGGTCTCTCAAGTCGGGGCGCTGCCGTCACTTTCCCTGCAAACCAACTGAGCAAGAAGGAGAAGACAACCATGCGCTTTCTTCAGCGAATAGGCGACCAGCAACCGCGCCAGGCCAGCGGCGACGGCGAACCGGATTCCGGCGATCTGTTGCAACAACTGCGCTCCGAGGGAGATCGTATGCTCGCTGCCGGGGACGACGCGATTCAACGCGCCCTGGCAGGAAGCAATTCGGAAGCATTCCTGCGGGCCGGCAGGCAGCAGGGCGGAGAGTAACCATGGCGGATTGCCTGCTCGGGGTAGAGACGGAGTACGCCATCAGCGGCATGGCGGAACAGGAGACACACGATCGCCACTCGATCGTGCGCCATCTGCTCAGCGTGGCGCACAGCACTCTGCCTCATGTGAGCGATCTCAGTTCGTCCGGGATGTTCCTGGAGAATGCGGCGCGCCTGTACCTGGATTGCGGATTGCATATGGAGTACTCGACGCCGGAGTGCGCGAATCCCTGGGACGCGGTACGCTACGTCGAGGCAGGGCACCAAACGATGCTCAAGCTGATCCAGCGGCTCACGTCGGACTACGCCCCGGAGGTAGAGACCGGCTGCTATCGGATCAACGTGGACTATTCAGGCACGGGCTCGACGTGGGGCTGCCACGAGTCCTATCTGCATCGAGCCGATCCCAACCTCTTGCCCCCTCACCTGATCCCTCACCTGGTGACCCGCATTGTTTACACGGGCGCGGGAGGGTTTGAGCCATTCTCGAGGGGGCTGCGTTTCACGCTGAGCCCTCGTGCGGCGCACATCGAGCGCACAATCTCTTCGGACTCCACCAGCGACCGAGGCATCTTTCACACCAAGGACGAACCGCTGTGCGCGGGGCATCACCGCCTGCACGTGCTTTGCGGGGAGAGTCTGTGCTCGCACACCGCGATGTTTGTGAAGTTCGGCGCGACCAGCCTGATCGTAGCCATGACCGAGGCCGGTCTGTGTCCCGGCGACGGTGTGCAACTGGCGTCGCCCCTCGCGGCTTTGCGCACTGTGGCCGGCGATCCAGCCTGCAGCAAACCTCTGAAGGTCAAAGGTCCGGCCAGGATGACTGCCATCGAGATACAGAGGCATTACTTGGCCATGGCCGAAGCCCATGTGAAAGATGCCTTCATGCCGCCGTGGGCATCTGTGGTATGCGAGCAGTGGCGCAGGGTGCTGGACCTGCTCGATGCGGGCGCTGCCGCGAGCGCCAAAGTTCTGGACTGGCCGGCAAAACTGGCGCTGTTTGCCAGCCATGCGGTCCATCGCGGGCTCGACTGGGAGCACCTGCAATTCTGGAACGATACAGTGGATCGCATGAGTGAAGCGATGGCGCTGCCGCAGGCAGGCGGCGTGTTTCCATTCGAGCAGATGATTGGCATTGAAACGCCGATTCCGGCAGTGATCTACGGAATCGAGGCACTGATGCGCAAGAAGGGATATGTGTGGGATGAACTCCGCGAGATTCTGGCATTGCGAGCGGAGTTTCTGGAAATCGATATGCGTTTTGGACAACTCGGGAAGCAGGGACTCTTTACAGCACTGGACGAAGCCGGCGTACTCGATCACCGTGTGAGCGGCATCGATAACATCCAGCACGCAATTCAGAATCCTCCGAATTTTGGACGAGCCAAACTCCGCGGCGCCGTGGTGAAACGGGTGGCGGGAGACAAAGAAGGTGATTGGTACGGCGATTGGCAGCGCATCTTCAGCCCAAGGTACCGAAGATCGCTCGACTTGTCCGACCCATTCGCGAAAACGGAAGAATGGCATGACGATCCCCCCAGTGAGCGGGCCATGTCCCTTTGACAATCCATGGGAGTGCGGTTGCGGTCAGGGCCGTGCGCCGATGCAATCCTCACCGCGTTTGCGGAGAAGCGGATCTACGATGACAAAGGAATGCAACATCGAGCCCTCCCTTGAAGCAAAGCTGAAACGAATGCGGCTGCGAATGGAATTGCCCGACCGGGATACTGTGGCCATCAAGCACGTTCCCGCGAACCAGCGCTGCTTCAACAAAGCAAGAACCAACCTGTTGATCAAGCGTGCCAATGAAGGGATGCCTTGCGTTGTTTGCGTGGACGAGGATCTGGAGTACATGGGACCGGATAAGGATCTGGCTCATGCCTTCGCTGCCGGATCTACCCAACAGGGCTGGCGCGTGTTGACCTTCGGCGGCAGCTTGCACGGAGATCTGACCGCGGCGCTGGAATATGCCTTGGACATTCTGGGGGCGGACGAAGAACCTGGCAATGCCTATGCAGCGCCGGTTGCAGCGAAGAACGGATTGCTCGCCACATGGGCGGAGAGTCTGACGGACAGGATCGCTGCCTGCCATGCGATCCCGACACTATGCCGCGACGAGCAAATCGAACAGGTTGCGGCTTGCGTGCTCGGCTGGCAAGGGCGGTTGCCGCTCATCCTGGGCGAAGCGGGCACGGGAAAAACGAATTTGCTGCATGGTGTGGCGAGCCTGTTGGCGCCGCGCGAGCGGAAACTCCTGGCAGTGAATATGGGCGCGCTGATGGCCGGCACGCTCTTCGAAAGCGAGCGGGAGGCTTTGCTCGTGTCTTTGCTGCGCGAGGCGCGCGAATCTGGCGCCGTGCTGGCAATGGAGCAAGCGGAGTGGGCAGTTGTCGGCGTGCCCCGCAGCCTGGTTCTGTTGCGCGAGGCTCTGGACCATGGAGTCCGGCTGGTTGCGACCTCCGCGCAGGAGTACGGCAGCCGGTTCCAGGTTCACCCGCTCGGTTCACGGCTCGACATCGTGCAGCTCAAGGAACTCTGCAAAGACGACACGCGCCGCATACTCGAGCTGCTGCGCTCGTCCATCGCCGCCCACCATAACGTCGCCCTCGATGCGGAAGTGGAGCAGGCCGCCGTGGAACGCTCACTCTCGATGGAAGGCTCGTTGCCGGGCAAGGCCGTCGGGTTGCTTGACAACGCCGCCGCGCACGCCAATCTGACTGGAAGCGCCGCGGTCACCTTGATTGACGTATATCTGGCCGCCTCCAGAATGTCGGGAGAAAGCGCCTGACACGGGAATGCCAGCGATCGTCGCATTTCTCCGCGCTCCTCGCCTCTTACGAGAAGGATGACAATGTCGCGGACTGGACCGGGGCCCCACCCTTATATGCCAGCCGGATGCCTTTCTGCCGGTGGGTCTGGATCAGGCTGCGGTCGTAGCCGGCCTTGCGCAGGGCTTCCTTCAAGAGATGGACCATGTTGTTGACGTATTCCTTGCGGAAGGGCTTGCCAGCTCCAGCTTGCAAGAATTTGACGATCTCATCCCTCGACCGCCAGGCCACAAGTGGATCTTTTCCGCTCAAGTCTTTGCTGCCGGTAGCCAGGAACTGAAAGACCTCGGCTAGCCTCGGACCCAAGAGGATCTTTCCACCTCCATCGATTGCGACCTCAACGGAGCCGTCGGCGCGATGCCGCATATCCAGATTGTGCGCCACTCGAGTCGATCCCCCTCCGGCGCCTTTTATTTCGAATGGAGCACAGGCCTGCAGCAGGGAAACCAGATCGTATTCAATGCGGTCCAAGCGGGTCATCTGCGCCGCAAGGTTGGCGCGGGTCACCCGCACATCGTGGACCAGCATCCGGATCGATGCGTCGTAGTTGATTCGCGGTTTTGCCATAGGAATGCCTCCCGCATGACCAGATGGCATTCCTTGTTCCAAATAGCATGTAGAGTGGATTCAGCAAGATGCGCGCAGTTATTCCAGGCTGTATCGAGTTATACGGTTGAGTTTCGCCAGTAAGTTGATTTATTGCAGCCAGAGCCTGGCGAGCTGGAGAGTTATAGTCTCGAATGCGCCTGCTTTGAACGGCGGGATCGCCCCGATAGCAGGCAATATGCGGGCAAGTGCACTTCGCTATTCCGAAGCAGCTTTTCCGCGGGAGTCTTGCCCTGACTGCCCGAGCAGCCTGTGCAACTCATCGAAGAGCTGAGCAACAGCGCGCTGGATGTCCGGCGCAAGCGTGCTCCCCAGGAAACGCGAAAGGGCAGGCGAATCGTCCGGCGGCATGGCCAACAATCGTCCCAGGTTTTCCTCCACCCGCGATACGGACTGATAGGCTGCCCGGCTGCCAAAGTAAAGCCTGTTCCGCATCAGCGCCTGAATCTCGGAATGGACTCGTAAGAGCGAGGCGCGCGCCGAGGCCGTCAACAGATGCCCCTCCGCCAGAGGCTTCAACGCCTGCTCGCAGGCATGAATCGCCTCATCGGATTGCTGAATCCTGCGCAGGCATTCCACCTGCAACAAGGCAGGCTGTTCTGGCTCGGCTTTGCGTTGGCCATAACCAGCCACCAGGCCGAAGTGCTGAAAGACAGCATTCAGATGTTCGCGGCGAAGACCGGCCGCGCCAAAGAAAGTGTTGAGAGAACTCAGCACCGACCGCAGTTCGCGGACGTTTCCCGGCCAACGGTGGCGGCACAGATCGTCCAGGATTTCCTTCGGCAACTTGGCATCCGTCTTGGTGATCTCTTGCCAGAGTTCCTGGGCAATCAGTTTCAGATTGTGGGGATCGTCCCGTAACTCCGGCGTAATAATGACAAATTGCCGAAGCCGGTAATAGAGGTCTTCGCGGAACTTGCCTGCCTGAACCATGCCCCAGAGATTGCGATTGGTGGCGGCGATGACTCTGGCTTGAACCGGGGTGGCTTTGACCGCGCCCAATCGCCAGATCTTCGGGTCCTGCAGGGTATGCAGGATCTTGGTTTGATGGTCCAAAGTCAGATCGCCGACTTCATCCAGAAAAAGCGTACCGTCTTTGGCCAGCTCCCATTGACCTGCTTTCCCGCTCTTGAGAGCGCCCGTGAAGGCGCCCGGCATATAGCCAAACAGCTCCGATTCAAACAGTTCACCGGGAATAGCAGCGCAGTTGACTTCGACAAATGGCTTTCCCGGCCGGCCCAGATCGTGAATTGCCCGGGCGACCACGCCCTTTCCCGTACCTGTTTCTCCCAGGATCAAGACGGGTTCGTCGATGGGAGCAGCGCGCAAGATCAGCTGCCTGACCATGTGGTGCGCGTCGGAGTCGCCCCAGAAGGTGCGGCTGAGCTGGTCCTCTCCCGGCAGCGGCCTGAGAAGGTGCGAAAGACCCCGCGCCGGCAATCCAGGCAAGGAAGAGGCATCCTCGGCCAGCGTACTGTGGAATATCTGCTGGAAAGTCTGTTCGTCGACCCCAAGGACATAGATGCCTCGTTCGCCCGCGCTGGCCGCGTTTTTCAGCAGCTTGCCGATTGCTTGCTTCAGGCGTCCCTCGGAAGAGACATTCGCGTCGATCAACGGGATTCGGCTGCCCTGCCTCAACAACAGTGCCGACAGACCCTTGCGGCAGTCCTTGACGCGGCGGTCCTTGAAAAGCTCGCTGCCTTCGCGGAATAACTCCAGGTCCTCGGCTTGCACCACGAAGGCGGCAGGCAGCCGGTGATTGCCGACCGCCTCCCGAAGAGCCCCTGGGGCGTCGATATTCATCCGGGTTGGCGACTTGTCACGGCTGAACAGTGCGCCTTCAATCGGCATCTTGAGGCAACCTCGCTGCGATTGTTTTGCGATAAGCTTATCAGGCCTCGGCGCGATCGGCAGGATTCCAGCAAGTCAATCTTGCGGGAGATATGACTGGGATGCGGCCCATGACGATCGCTTCAGCCCGAAGCCAACCCGCCCCTGATCGTACGGCTCGAGCTCAAATGGAACTGGCTTTGCCGGACTGCAAAAACCCAGGGGGCAAAAAGGCTCATTTGATCGATTTACCAGTAGCGTGCTAGCATGATCGGCTTAAGCGGATGGATGCGATACTGTGGAGCTTTCTTCTGCCTGAAGAAAGCCAGCCGATGCCCAGCACCGTGGGCCGAAACTTCCCGCGCCTTGAATCCTTCATGAGGGCGCGGCCTCCTTCCCGGCTCCTTCGATCGGTGGCATTGCAACAGACCTGCCTCCGGGAGGATAGTACTGGATGTCTACGTTTTTCAGCTATCGTGAGACCGATGCACCCCTTGTCCACTGCGTGAAACGGATGCTGGACGTCAGCCTGCCGGATATTGTCACGCTTCTGGAGGAGAAGCTCGCGGACCAGGATTTCACCGAAAAGATGCAGAAGGACTTGCCGGCGGCGCGCAATTTTGTCCTTTTTGTGAGCGGCGATTTGGGCGATTACCAACTCAAAGAGTTGACGACCTTTTATCAGTTGCTGGTAAAGAAGAACGCTCGGAAAGCGGGCGACGCCAAGGAGAACAGGCGCCTGGTTATTGTCTGTTTGTTCGACAAGAGCCTGGACGACAGCGATGAGTTTTTCGGCAACAAGCTGGCTCTGTGGGCGGAGCATCCGAGGATTCATAGTCCGGGAATGCCCGAAACGGCAGCCAACGCCCTGGCTATCGCGCACGAGTTGGCCGAGGCGCTGATGGTGCAATGGCGCTATGTAGATGGCTTGCCGGCCGACCCCCACCTCTTCGACTACGAGAAAGATATCATTCAGTACTTTCAGGATGTTCACAGGTTCTTTCCCAACTCGATGGGGGAATTGTGTGAAGGCCTTCCTGACGCGTTGGAGAAGAAGGCAGGTTCTGTTTTCAATAAATGGCTCAAGGGTTGTCCGGAGCACTGGCCGGAGGTGGAACGGTGCGGGGAAGCAACCCATGACAACCCGCTGCCGCCAGGCGAGATTGGGAATTGGAGGAAGCCTGGGGCACGGGTACTGGTGAAGGCTCTGAGGCTCGACAAAGACGACGAACTGGAAGAGCAAGAAGATCTCGATGCGCCGGAAGAGGGGACGGCTCCGAAGGACGAGATGGCGCTGACTTTCCTGGAGGCAGGGCCACGCAAGAAGCTGTATTTCCCGTCCGACGAGTCGCTGAAAGTTGCCATTGTGGTATCAGGCGGCATTGCCCCTGGCGTGAATGCGGTCATCGACGGCATTGTGCAGCGGCACTGGCAATACGCAAAGAGACACTACGGCAACAACGTGGAAATCTACGGGCTGCAGGATGGTTTCCTGTCCTTCAGCCATGACCAGAAGGTGCTCCTGCTTGCCGATAGCAGCCAGCCGAAGTCGCATAAATGGACAGGCCCGGTGGTGTTCACGCCGGCTCATGCTCATGAAGGGGGTTCGATTCTTGGAACGTCCAGGGTTGGGGCGCTGCTCCATGCGGACGATCGGGTGACGAGACTCCAGGCCTTTGACGAGGATTTGAGGAAAGCCGAAATCGATATCCTCTACGTGATCGGCGGCGATGGAACCATGAAGGCAGCACACGCGCTGTATGAAGTTGCGCGTCAAAACGAGATCCGGAGAGAAACCGGCCAGAAGCTGTCGGTTGTTTCAATTCCAAAGACCATGGACAACGATATCCTCTGGGTCTGGCAGTCGTTCGGGTTCCTGTCGGCAGTGGAGAAGGGGCGGGAGGTGATCGAGCATCTGAGCACGGAAGTGGAGTCGAATCCCAGGCTGTGCGTGGTTCAGCTCTTTGGCTCGGACTCCGGATTCGTGGTCAGTCATGCGGTCCTGGCAAGTTCCACGGGGCATTGCGTGGCGGCCCTGATACCGGAAGTTGAATTCAGCATGAAGGGCAAGAACGGTCTGATCGCACATGTCAAAAAGGCGCTCAAGAAGAAGGACGGGAGGCCGCCGCACGGAATTATTGTGATGGCGGAAACGGCCATCCCCCAGGACGCGCAGGATTATGTTGACGATCCCGATATTGGACTGAGTTCCGTGCCCGATGGGGAGCGGCTCAGACCGATACGCGACGCCCTGGCGGAGAAAGAGGAGTTGCGCCGCTATCTGGATCTTCGGGCTAAGAAGAAGCGAATCCAAGGACAAACGGAGGATGCACTTCGTTCCGCGGGCTTGAAGATCGTCAGCCGGGGCCTATTGAAGGGGCTTGCGGCAAACGGTGAACACAAGGCCCACGAGGATTGGAATCTGCTGCGGGTCTTCACCAACGAGCCACGTCACCTGTTGCGCGCCATTCCCCCCAGTTGCCTCGATATCATCATCGGCCAGCGCCTGGGAACTCTTGCCGTCGACAACGCGATGGCTGGCTATACCGACTTCATGATCAGCCAATGGCTGACGGAATACGTCCTTGTGCCTCTCAGGCTCGTTGTCCTGGGACGGAAGCGCATTCCGGAGACCGGCATGTTCTGGAAATCGGTTCTGGCGAAGACCGGACAGCCGGCAGTGATGGTGGACGGGAAATAAGCTTGGGAGCTGTCGTTTCGCGGGTGTGCATGCCGCAGGTCTGCTTCTGAGACCGGGCATTCTCCGGCTGGTCGCGATTCTTCTTTGTAGGAGGCGTCAAGTAAGAAATCTTCCCGCCCCTCGCCGCACCAGGGGCGCGCCGTGCCCGTTGGCGCGTTTGAAGCGATTCAATCGAAACCGCGGGCTGAAGCACAACAAGAAGGATTCCTGCGCGTTCTTCGTTGCTCCGGCCGAACAAAGCGGTTGCACGCTTGGACAACGGTCAAACCGCGCGCAAGCACAGAGCTTTACTCTTCTCCATACCGGGTTCCCCAATCGGTTCCCGCCGCGGCATGTTCACTCTACTTAGTCTGCACAGCTTTGTTGTGCGCGCCCGAAATGGTGTAGCCGGCAATGTTGAGGATACGGGCCATGCCCTGGACAGCGCTGTAATCCTTGTCCTTCTCTTCTTTGGGGAGTTCGTTTTCGCCGAGATGGTCGGCAAAGCCGACGTAGTCGTCGAGCTCGCCCCGATGCCAAGGCAGCATGCAGTTATGCAGCTTCTTCGACTCCTCGGTCTTCTCCGCGTAATACCATCCATTGTTCGCCTTGTGGCGCATCCATCGTGTGTGCTCCCTTTCAGCCAATACCTCCAGCAGGGCAGCAGGGAAGGAGAAGGGTTGCTCGCCTTCGCGGGTTCGAACAATCGTGCATCCCACGGATGCCAATTTACCGGGAATATCGAGCACCTGTTTTCTATTCTCGATCTTTTGTTCCTCGGTGAGCTGGTCGTAATCCACCAGGATTGGATTCTCCCTGGTCACTTTGTTCTTCTCAGTACCCAATCTCCATCCATCGAATTCCATCTCCCCGCGAGCGATTTTTTGCGCTATTTTCTCCATGCGCTCACGGACCTGCGGAGTGGGCGCCTCGTGTGTCTTTTGGTTCGTCAATGGCCCCAATACCCAGCCGTCGGCGCGTTGCTGCTCGCGATAGATCTCGTGCACTTCTTTTGCCATGAGCTCGAGCTTTTCTTCCGGGAGGTTGTCTATGTTCAGTTGGTGCACGAGCGCCAGGAAGTTCTGTCCATCGACGTGGAGATTCAGTTGCGGCTTGGTGGGCAGGCTGGAGCGCTCGAAGCGGTCTTTGCCGTCGAGTTGGCTCATGGCGAGGATGGATTCCATCGAGCGCGCGCCGTGGTGGTAGTTGTTGACAGACAGAAGGGCGCGCAGGACACCGTCATCGATGTGGACTTCGCCATTTGGCAGCAGGTGTTCGGCGCTCCGCTCCAGCATTGACCGCAACAGGATGGCGCGGCGCAACACATAGAACGGGTCATCCACATCCGTCCGCCGGTTGGGACCAAGGACATTGAGGAAGCCCTTCAGACGGCTGAGGAAATCGGGGACCTTGGCCGCGCGCAACTGGTCCTCATTCCCGTTCTTGCCAAAGCCATCGAGCGTGGAACTGGTGCCGCCTGCAAAAACAAAGATCGCCTTGCCGATGGGATGGGGCAGATCGCCCTGCTGGAACGCTCCATCCTGCATGGGAGCCAGGAAATAGCGCAGCCATCCGTAGCTCTTTCCGTCGAAATCACTGTCGAACTCGTCCCAGAAAACCAGCGGTATCTTGCCGCCCAAGCCGATGTCTCGTACCTGATGAAAGGCGGAAAGCAGTCCGTCGAAGGAGCGGAGCTGGGAGAGGTTGAATTCCAGGATCTCGATCTCGCCTGGGTGGATGGATTGCGCGAGCTGCTTGATCCCGAAGGATTTGCCCGATCCGGGAGGACCGAAGACGCCGATCGACAGGGGATTCTTGGGGCGGGGTTGCGCGATGTACTCGGTGACCAGCGAACCGATGCTGCGCAGGCTCTCGATCTCCTGGCGGTCCACGGTCAACAAATTCTTGAAACGGCCCTGGGGCACATCCTGAAGCTTCTTTTTCGGTCCGAACTTCACCACATCGGTTGCAAGCTGTTGCAGATCGTCCTCGCACTTGTCCGCTAGAATGGTCCAGTACCTGGCGCCCGAGCGCATCGGAACAGAGGCTACCTTGTAGGGATTGTCTTTAAAGTCAGGTGCGGTGAAGGCCTGAAGCACGCTGACGACGGTGCCGACCGGGAATGCCAGCTTCACCTCTTTTGCGGATTCTTCGCGTTGTCCGTAGCCTGCCCGATGGAGGCTGCGCAGCGCACACAGCCCGCCACAGACTCCCTGTTGGACCAGCGGCTGCTCCGGCGCAAGCATCACTTCCCTGGCTATGCCCGCAATGAGGCAGGAGGAGTAGCCGACCATGCGGCCGGGGTAGGATTTTTCCCACATCCCTTCTACAACCTCCGGATCGTAGACCAGGCGGTACTCCGGTTCATCCTGGGGGCCGCGTGTATAGGAGAAAGCGCCGGCCGCGTCGAAAGAGATCACGACATGGGCGCATTTCTTCAGGCTGGAGAGACTCTGGTTGTACTCAAACTCCCAGACCAGGTCCTGTGCGGTCCTTTCCCAGGAGAGGCCGCAGCTGATCTGCGCCATGGTGCGGCGCAGATCGTTTGCCGTCATCGCCACGATGAGTTTCTCGGCGTGGCGCTCGCAGAGCAGATTCCAGAGAGGACTCTCGTTATCTGCCACCGGGCGGCTCATTTTCACCAGCACCCAGGGTGTGCTTCCCGCTTCAGTCAGGCTGACAGGCCAAAGCTTTTCGTTGCCGCGGAAGCCCAGGTTGGCATCGTCCAGGATCACCAACTTGGCGCCCGGATCGTCGTCCGCCACTTTTGCCCAGAGCTCTGAGGAGCCATTGGACAAGCACTGGTTGACGCCCTCGAATTCCGCTACGCGCCAAGCCTTTTCCTTTTCCTTGCCCTTCGCGGCGTCAGAGCCTTTCAAGGCAAAATCGAAGGGCATCCAGGAGGCAAAAGAATGGTGATAGTGCGGATCCTCAGGGCCGATTTTAAAGTCCTCAGCCTTCCCGGTGCGCCGGGGCGACTTGGGCTGGCGGAGCTGGTAGTCGGCTTTTTCGCGAATCTGTTCGGCAACGCCGCCGATCAGGTCGGCCAGCAATCCCGCCCCGCCGCGCTGCCAGCGCAGCCGGGAACAGACTGCCGCTTCCCAGACACGGTTTAAGGCTTCCGGCCCCCGGCCACGCGCGAGATTCCAATCCAGCGTGAAGTCTCCACTCACGACAACAGTCTTCGCTTTCATTTCTGTGCTCATCGCCGCTTATTCCTCTGTGTTGGGAAAGACCCTTCCTTCTAAAACGACGCAATTCTAAATCCTGGACGCCTGTATGCGTGGAAGATTCGTAGAATTCGATTGTGCGGCCAATTGCCGCTCTTGCTACGCAGCCCCGCCAACGGTACGCTTGTCGCGATTCTCTGTCGCGGATTGCGGCGCGTTTCGTCTGTCCGCCGGCCGCATGCCGATCTGACCAGAGCCGGGTTTGACGTGTGGTTTGACCGCGTCTCGATGCCCTCGCGGCAGCTCACCTTTCATCAGGAGATCCGCGATGCAATTGCGGCGCGCGACCGGCTGCTGCTGGATGCAGGTTCATCGGATGGGGCGGAAGCCGTCCGCAAAGATTGAACTCTTCCATGGGAAGTTGCGTTTGGAGGTTCCGATTCCACCCCTACTGAAAATCCGCAAGCCTTGGTTCAGAAGCCGGGCGCCGGACAGGCGTTATCCTCCAGTCTCTCTTGCTCTCTGACCGCGTGGTTTCGCACTTCGGGTTCGTGCTTTCCCAGGTCCCAAAATCGGGATCTCCCCCCCAACGGACGAAGACCTGTCCGTGGGGGCCCCGGACCTGGAGCATCCAGTTTTGGCGCAAGAACAGACAATCGGAGACCAGTTCGCCGCGGAAAACTGCAAGACAAGAACAGGTGCTTCGACTCCGCTGCGCACCGCTCAGAATCACTGGGTTGTTGTGTTGCATTCCATGAGGTCGGATCGGTGGCCGGTCAAAGCACTATGAAAGAAAAAAGATTCGAAGTTCCTCGCGGAGCAGATAGGTCCTCAATCTCGCTCGGCGAGGGAAAGCGATCATGAAAGCTGAAGTATACTCGGTTGCGTGAGCCAAACGATTTTCAATTCGTTCCTTGTCCCTTTTCTGATGGGTGTCACAGGGCACCGGGATATTCGCGCAGAGGATACTCCCGCGCTCGAGGCCGCGGTTGAGTCGCTCATCCAAATCTTTCGAACACGGCTTCCTTCCACGCCCATCGTTGTGCTCTCCGGCCTGGCGCAGGGCGCCGACCAACTGGTGGCGCGCGTGGCCCTGCGCTGCGGCGCGTCTCTGGCCGCCGTGCTTCCCATGCCGGCAGACATCTACCGGACCACGATGGATGCCAGCGGAAGGGATGGCTTCGACGAGTTATTGCCCCAGGCTTCTCTAGTTATCCAGCTTCCACTCGGGCCTGGAGTCGGCGAGGAAAAGCTGCGGCAGTCAGAAGAGGCGCGCGCGGAACAATACGAAGCCCTTGCCGTGTTTGTGGCAACCTGTAGCCAGGCGGTGATCGCGCTATGGGACGGCAACGTCTCCGACGCCAAGGGAGGAACGTACCGCGTGATCGAGTATGCGCTGGGAAATCCTCCCGGTGCGGCGGATTCCTGGGCTGAGCCGCAGTCGGGAATCGTCTACCAGGTGGTCACGCCGCGCGAACGCGACCAGGAGCCTTTACGCAATCGGTTTTCCCTCGTGACATGGACATCGCTGGACCGCTTCAAACAAGATGACGAAGCGGATCGCCTTGCCTTGGAAACGATGTTGGATACCTTCAATCGGGATGCGATGCGTTTGATTCCGCCTGAGACTGGCCCATGGGGCGGCCTGTTGCCCGGCCTGTGCAAATCGTCTCCTGAGTCGTTTGCGTGCCGGCTGGAAATGGTCCACGGAGCGGCAGACACGCTTTCCATGCGCTTCAGCGAGCAGACAAAGAGCACACTGATGTGGATACTGGGCTTTGCGCTGACTGCGATCGGCGGCTTCGAAATCTACGCCCATGTGCTTAGATCGCACTTTGGCCTGTGGCTCATCTATCCGGCAGCTCTGGTGGGCGCGTGGTTTGTGCACAGATTGACCAAGGAGCGCAGGATCGAGAAGCGTTATCTCGACTACCGTGCATTGGCTGAGGCGCTGCGGGTGCAGTTCTTCTGGGACCTGGCGGGCATTCGCGAATCGGTAGCCGATTATTACCTGGTGCATCACCGCACCGAACTGGACTGGATACGCTACGCGCTGCGGGCAATCCGCCTGTTCCAGCTTGCGGAAACAGGCCCATTGCGCGGCGATGAGAACGATATGCGGCTGGTTCAGGAGCACTGGATCGAGGATCAGCGGAGTTTCTACGACAAGACGGCAAGCAAGCAGAAGGAGGCGCTGGAACGGCTGGAATTCACTTCGATCGGTTCCCTGCGCGCTGTTTGGATTCTCTCGCTGCTGATTCCAGTCAGCCTCCTGATTCCCTCGGATAGGCTTGGAGCGTGGCGCAGCTTTGCATCGGAAGAGCCTTGGCTGGGTATCCTCATTCTTTTGACCTCGCTGCCGTCCATCGCCATCGGGCTGTTCCGCGTCTGGATCGAGCAGGGCGGCTACGCGGAGCAGGTAAGAACCTACCACCGCATGGCGGATGTCTTCCGAAGGGCCGACAACCGGCTCGACGCCGAGTTAAGATCTCAGGACCCTGAATCTCGTGTGGCCAGGCTGAAGAGTGCCCAGGAGGTGATTCTTCATCTGGGGATTCAGGCCCTCGAAGAAAATGGCGACTGGCTCCTGTTGCATCGGGATCGTCCGATCAAGATCGTGAATTGAGGATCGAGGGATCGCTCGCCCATCGGATGCATGGCTGGCGGATGGGTAAAGGCCGCCTCAAGTGCTCCAAATGCGAGCGTCCGGCAGCAGCTCCAGTATTCCGTTCTTGCCGCCGATTGTCCTTGTATCTCCGTGTGGCCCGGCGCTAGACTTATCGCGAATCCTTACCATCGAGTTTCTCGCGCAACCTGTGCCGCAGTTGCAGGCCGTTGTCCGGTTTATCCGGCACCATGTTGCTTGGAGACGGACTCATGCCGATCGCGACACGCACTTTTCGGGTATTTGTCAGTTCAACCTTTGAAGACCTGAAGGCCGAGCGCGATGCTTTGCAGCGCGAC
>Ga0181529_10001495_pt1 | contig 29949 bp, 15 predicted proteins | sample PEATcosm2014_Bin_36_FD_119763 | JGI IMG/M metagenome (GOLD analysis project Ga0181529, IMG submission 119763) | Peatland microbial communities from MTU Mesocosm Facility, Houghton, MI, USA - PEATcosm2014_Bin10_30_metaG | ecosystem: Environmental > Terrestrial > Soil > Wetlands > Peat | place... | reverse complement strand
TTGACTCCCAGATCCTGCCATGACTTCAGCGGACCAGTGAAGCTTTGGCCATTGATGCTCAATGACCAGTCGCCGTCGAGTTCCTGAACCACTTTTCGCGACACGAGAACAGGCTCTGGGGCGGAGACGCCGGGAGGAAGAGGACCAATCACAATGACTCTTGCTTCATAGGGCTCCAGCACAAGAGGCAGTTGCACCCTATCTCCCTGTGCCGTGGCATCGAGCATGGGATGAATCTGTCCTGTCGCCAAATCCCAGACCTGTGCACGGCCATGACCGGTGACCGTCGCGGTCCGCGTTTGCTCCACGTTGCTTTCATTGAAAATGAAGTAAAGATCAGCATCGGCCCATGCCCGATGCGTGTATTTGATCGGCGGACACGGCTGGTCGAGGTGAAAATCCGGCTTGGGCAAATCCGCTATTACTGCGGGTGTCAGATCGTCGGCTGTCTCGTGCACCGCGAAACTCAGATCGGGAGCAGGTTCCGGGTGAAGGAAGGAGCGATCAACAATCATGGATGGCGTGTTGCCAACGAAGATCACCTTTCCGCCAGTGCTTGCGAATGTGCGCAAACGGTCCAGAGAAGCTCGCGCGATGACGACCGAAGAAGGAACGATCACGGCGCGATAAAGCTGGCCGCTCAAGTTCCTGAAGCCATCCTTCTCCAGTGTCGCTACCGAGCTGAGCGATTGCTCATCGAAGTAATCAAAGTCAATCTGATGCTCCAGCAACTCCTTCGACAATTTTGTGGTGCTGCGATCCGCGTCTTCATCGCCGAGCCACATGCTGTTGGCGGGATGATACAAGGCAATTTGCGCGGCAGGCCGGCCGATGGACATCAGATAACCCGCGCGATTGGTGTACCACGCAAGCATGGTAAACGCCGGCGAGATTGGAATCGGGCCCGAAGCTCCCGTCATCCCGCTTCGCCCCAGAGCGCCCTGCAACTGCAATGCGGTGAGGCCTTCGACTAATTGGTAGTCGAGCTGGAATTTGCCGTCGATTCCCTGCGCACCGCCTTCCTCGGCCCATGCGCGCGGCCGTCCGAACAAGTGCGCGGCAGAAGACGCCAGCTTGGGGAAGTTGTTGTTGACCGAGTAAGTCGGATCATCCGCATTCACCATGGCCGGAATAAGTTGGTTGAGGTTATCCACGCCGGGAACTTCAACATGGCGTTCATCGCGGAAGAAATCTCCTTCGTTGCGGATCAGGTCCTCGCCGTGAGACAGATTCAGCATCAACTCTTCGTGATTCAGATGGACCAGGTATTCCAGGTGATTTTGCGCGCACCACTCAGCCTGCACGCCGAAGAAACTGTTGCTGAAGATCCCGCTCCAGACATCCCAGTAATCCGCTTTCACCCTCCATGCCTCGGCAGTCATTTTCGGAGCGAAGAGAAGCGGCAGATACGGCTGCAGATCGTAACCTTTCTTTTGGCGAAATTGTTCCAACAGCGCCGGAGTCCACGGCATGAAGCCGGTATAGTCGGGCTCGTCGCCAAAAAAGCCAAGCACGGTCGTTCCGAATTCGTCGCCGAAGAGTCCCTTGTACACTTCGTGCGTGGTCTTCAGAAACGCTTTTGTCGCTTCCGGATTCAGATAATCGATCAATGAGTACAAACTGTCTTTTGAGTACGTGCCGTCGGCGCGATTGATATAACGCGTTGGTGAACTGCGAAATACGTGACGGATGAATTCGATCTCCCAGTGTCCGTCCGGCGGAGCGGTCCATTTGATCTGACCATCAACGATTGGCAACGTTTCGGCCGTTCCCTCAGGAGGTCCCACCGGGGCGCCCGGTGTCGGGCTCACTCCCATCGCCTGCCCCATAGCCGCAGGCGTCATCCTGGGCGGCGCGGGCAAGTTTACGGCCATCGCGGCCAGAGTATCTGCTGGCACAGGCATGGCGATCGTCTGCCCCGGCGCGATGCTCACACGCACATCCGTAACAATGCCCTGCATGGCGAGTTGCGGATACTCTTCGCTGATTTTTCCTCCGGCAAAGCCGCTGGGGTAGCTGCCCTCATCCGCAAGCCACACCTTCATCCCACGTTTTTTCGCTTCTCCCACGGCAAACTTCGTGAGTGCCAGATGTTCCGGTGAAAGATACTTCGGTGACATTCCACGCGCGGGTCCGAAATTCACAACATACATACCCTCCTTCGTCAGGGCATCGAACTCGCTGGTGATGCGCTCCTGGGTGAGTGGGCCACCCCATATGGCCCAATGTATCGCGCCATATTCACGCGGAGGAGCAGGAAAATTCGCCGCAACCTCACGGGTTGTGGGAACGGTAATCTTCTGCCATGGCTGTTGCGCAGACAAGGTTAAGGGCGCGATGAGCAATAAGGAGGAGAGCTGCAAGCGCATGGAGAACCTCGCATTTCTCAGGCAAGCATTCAGATGAGGAATTGTATGTTGAATGAATTATGAAGTAAACTGCAGATCGTATTTGGGCGCATTTCTCTCCTTTTACCGATTGCACCCGGGAATCTTCTCCGGCAAGTGTGCGAATGTTCGTTGCGGGTTCTTTAGCGTGAAAAGGCATTTCGATACCCGACCACTTTGCTTGGCTGGCAATGCCGCGCCGGCAGCAGTCTGGTTTGTCGTACTGCTTTTTCCCGTCGCAACTTCCGCGCAAAGCCCCGCTGACAACTGGGCTCGCTGTGAGGGCTCGAATCCGGACGCCAGCATTGCCGCTTGCACGGCGCTTATTGAGTCAGGCAAAGAAGACAACGAAAATCAAGCGGTGGCTTTCAATAGTCGCGGCATCGCGCACTCCATGAAAAATCAACAGGACCAAGCCATCGCAGACTTCAACCAAGCGATTCAACTTGAGCCGGATTACGGAGGGGCCTTCAGCAATCGCGCGAATGTGTATGCGGCGAGAGGCGATTTCGATCGGGCGATGGCCGACTACAACCGCGCCATTCAACTGAAGCCTGATGACAGTGACGCTTACAACTTCCGCGGTGTAGCCTTCGCTTTCATGGGCAAATTCGAAAAAGCCATCGCGGACTTCGATCGCGCGATTCAGCTGAAGCCGGAGAACACAGGCGCACTGAACAACCGTGGCAGCGCATACGACTCGATTGGCGAATACCAACGGGCCATTGCGGATTTCGACAAGGCGATCGAACTCAAGCCGGATGATGCCGAGGCTTATAGCAACCGCGGCAACGCATACACCGACGAGCATCAGTACGACAAGGCAATTGCGGATTACACGCAGGCGGTGCGACTGAATCCCGGAGATGCCTCGACTTATTGCAACCGCGGTCTCCGGTACCTGGCGAAAGGGAGGTTGGACGAGGCCATCGCGGACTTTGACAAGTCGCTTCGTATTAGACCGGATCTGATCGAAGCCTACGACGCGCGGGGCATCGCCTACCATCGCGAAGATAAGGAGCAGCTGGCCATCGCGGACTTCGATCAGGCGGTCCGCATGAAACCGGACGATGCCGAAGCCTTTAGCAACCGATGCTTTTCCCGTGCGCTTGTGGGACAGCTTTCGCTCGCTCTCGAGGATTGCAACCAGTCTCTCATGTTGCGCGCGAACGATGCGGCGACCCTCAATAGTCGCGGACTCGTGCATCTGAAGTTGAACGACGCAGAAGGGGCGATGGCCGATTACGATTCCGTTCTTGCCATGAATCCCGTAATGGCCACTGCGCTCTATGGGCGCGGCTTGGCGAAACAGAAATCAGGCGACGCTGCCGAGGCCGTGACGGATATGGAGGCAGCAAAAGCAATTCAGCCTGATGTCGCCGGTCAATTTGCAAAATGGGGAGTAACCGGCAAGCCCTGATAGGAATGAAATCTGAAACGGGAAGATGTTGAAAGGGAGAACGCTCGATGAAAGCCAGACTCGCAATCGCACTTGCTGTAGCAATTTCAGGAGTTGCTATTCAAGCGCACGCTCATCACTCGTTTGCCGCTGAGTTCGACATCAACCAGCCTGTGCGCCTGATGGGCAAGGTAACGCGCATCGAGTGGAGCAATCCCCATACCTACTTCTACATCGACGTTGTGGATGCGAACGGCACCGTCATAAATTGGGCGGTTGAAGGGCCGAGTCCGGGAGCGCTCAGCCGCCGGGCCTGGCAGAAAGGCGATTTGAAGGTCGGCGACACCGTCGTCGTCGAGGGGTATCGCGCCAAGAACGGTTCGAACACTGCCAATGGCCGCCGCGTTACGCTGCCGGATGGACGAAGGCTCTATGGCGGTAGCCCCGGCGATGGAGGCCCGGGCGATGACGGAACCGACCAGGGTAATCTTCCAGCCGCCGGCACAATCAAGTAAGGCAAGGCCGGCACCGGGGCGCCGCAGATTCCAGAAACGCCAGTTTCGCTGACCTGGAGATTTTCGCTCATGCAGTTTCTTCAACATGTTTGCGACGTGCTTTATCGGTCCAGCTTTGGCACGATGCTGCGCGAATCGAACAACGCCTTCTCCGTCATCGAGTCGGTCCACGTACTGAGCATCACGCTGCTGGTTGGCACCATTGCGGTCCTCGACCTTCGCATGCTGGGGCTCATTTTGCGATCCGTCTCAGTGAGTCGCCTGGCAAGGAGCGTGTTGCCACTATCATGGTCCGGCTTCGCCGTCAGCGTGGCCAGCGGCTTTTTGCTCTTCTGGGCAGAAGCGGCAAAGATGTACGTCAATCCAAGTTTCCGGGCGAAACTGGTTCTGCTCGTTCTTGCCGGTTTCAATGCACTGGTTTTTCACACCACCATCTATCGTCGCGCCCGGGAGTGGGAGTCGCTTCAGGTATGTCCCTGGCGGGCTCGCGTCACTGCCGTTGTATCGCTAGCGCTTTGGGGCGGCGTGATCATCGCGGGCCGTGCCATCGCCTACTTCTGATCGTGAAAGGATTCGGTCTGCACATGAGTTTGCACGGCTGGTTCATCGCGCTTGCTCGCTCTCCATTGGGTCATGCAATGCAGACCTCACGATGGGGTTTTGCCGTGGTGGAGATGGTGCATCTGCTCGGTCTCGCACTTTTGGGAGGGTCGGTGCTGATCGTCGACCTCCGGCTTCTCGGCGTGATTCTGAAGAGTGAATCGGCCATTACAATTGGCCGCGGTGTGAGCCGCCTGCTTCTGTGCAGCCTTACCGTCATGGTGCTGTCGGGAATTGCACTGCTTTCAGAGGAAGCGGGGAAGTGCTATTACAGCCCGGCTTTCCGGTGCAAGATGGCGTTGCTTGCGGCAGCGCTGGTTTTTTATTTCACGCTGCATCGTCAGGCGCTTCTGCGCGTGCAGAGTGAAGAGCCAACACTGTGGCCGCGCATTGCAGCGATAGTGTCTCTGCTGTTATGGCTGGGAGTGGGAGTAGCGGGACGCGCGATCGGCCTGCTGTAGTTCGGCGGGGAGAAAGGAACCAGGATGGGCGTACACATTCGCAATCTGCCAATGCGAGTCTGCGGCGGCACTCTTCTTTGCGCTTTGTTCGGCTGGCCTGCCGGTGCAACGGCGCAGGTGACGCCCCTGTCCGCCGGAGTCGAAAAGCTTTGTGTGATCCAGTTCGATCGGGATGTAAAGCGTCCCGCTCGCGTGGAAGACAGCGCGCTCCTTTGCCTGGAACTTGCGATGAAACGAATGACCGCCGACGCGACATCGAAACTGGTGCTCGTGGGCGTGAAGGATCCCTCGAAAGATCATGAAGCGAGCGAGAACGGAAAAATGCGGGAGACGGAAGATGCAACAGGCTACGACATCCGTCTTGAGGACCTAGCTGCCTACAGGTCGCTGAACACCAAGGGATACCTGGTGCGCTGGTATCGCATCGACCCTGCGCGCATTTTACCCACAACCGACGAATCTGATTTCGGGCAGACCGTAACTTTCTATCTTGTGCCCGGAGATGCGGACTTCAACCATAATTACCTGGGAACGACCAAGACGAATGAGCGTCCGTGCACAGTGAAGCCGTGCTATCCCGAAGACGAAGAGAGCCTAGCGGCGCAGCCGCGATCCCGAATCACCGCGGCTGGCACAGACAAATCCGGCAAGTAAATCCTTCGCGACGAATTTCGTTATCTCGCGAAGAAAGAGGTGGATCTGTTGAGTACAAGACTTTTCAATCTGATCTGCGAAGTCTCGTTCAGATTTCGCACCGTCTCGCTCTCGTTCCTTCTATGCACGGCGCTGCTTGCGCAGATTTCTGGCCAAGTTCCGGCGCGACGCAACGCTGGCGGACGCCCAGTGCACGACGAAGCAGAGCGTGCCGCGCGCTGGAAATCTGTCGCTATGCCTTACGCGCGTGCTGGGCTCAGCACGCGTGAGCAGCAGATGGTGGCAAAGCTGGCCGACGCTTGCCGGCTGATGGACGAGTTGTACTGGCATCAGAGTGACTTGGGTGGATGGGCAGTTTATCGCGTGACGCAAAGCCCTGCGCTTGCCAAACTCTTCGGCGTCATGGGCAGCCGGTGGGATCTTCTGGATGACAACTTCCCGTATCTTGGCGAAGAGCCCATGCCTCCCGGCCACGAGTTATATCCCTACGGATTGACCCGGGAGCAAATTGATCACTTTACAGCAACGCATCCCGAGATGAAAGATGCGCTTTTCGATGAGCACACTGTTGTGCGGGGAAAGCCCGAACATTTGCTGGCCGTTCCGTACCACGAGGCCTATGCAGAGTGGCTTCGACCGATGGCAGCGGATCTACGCGCTGCGGCAGAGCTTTCGCGGGATCCGGAATTCGCCAAATATCTCCGATTGCGCGCGGACGCCCTGCTCTCCGACGACTACTATGCCAGCGACATCGCTTGGCTCGATCTCAAGAATCCGAGAATCGATCTGATCTTCGCACCATATGAGACGTATCTGGACAATCTGCTCGGTGTGAAGACCTCGTATGGCGGCGCCATTCTAATTCGCGATCCGGAGCAAAGTCGCAGGCTGGACATTTATCAGGCAAACGAAGCCGCCATGCAGCAAGCGCTGCCATTGCCCGACACGGACAAACCATCGAAGCAGGGCCAGGCCACACCGATGGAAGTGGTCGATTCGCCGCTTCGTGCGGGCGATCTCCGATACGGTTACCATGCAGTGGCCGACAATCTGCCCAACGATGCACGCGTTCATGCGGAGAAGGGAACGAAGAAGATCTTCTTCAGGAACTTCATGGATGCACGCGTGAATGAGGTGATTCTGCCCATCGCAGCGAAGATGCTGACGCCGGCGCAGGTCAACGATGTAACAGCGGACGGCTATTTGACCTTTGTGATCTTGCACGAAATGTCACACGGACTTGGGCCGGCATACGCACACATTGATGGCAAGCAAGTAGATATCGACGAGGCCATCGGCGGGGCATTTGGCGAGCTCGAAGAGGCCAAGGCCGACGTCACTGGTGTCTTCCTTGCAAAGTGGCTGGTCGATCGGAAGGTTCTGCCCGACAGCATGCTGAGCAAAATGTACGGCTCGTATGTAGGCGGTATCCTCCGCACGCTGCGAATCGGCATAGGCGAGGCTCACGGCCGCGCAGAATTAATGGAGTTCAATTATCTGGTCGAGCAAGGCGCCCTGCGGCAAGATGCGGACGGCCGTTACGCCGCCGACTACACGGCGATGCCGGGCGCGATCGCAAGCCTGGCTCAGAAGCTGCTCACTTTCGAAGCTGAGGGCGATCGAGCGGGCGTGGAATCCTGGTTCGCCAAATACGATGTGACACCGGACTCGCTGACGAAGGCGCTGGAGGCGACCAGGGACATTCCCGTGGAGATAGCGCCGGAGTTCGAGCTTGCGCGAGAGACGCAGGAGTTGAAAAAATCCGTCCCCACAAAGCAGCCTGCGTTGGCGCCGCATCATCATGATGCCGCGCATCAGCTTCCGGGTACGATTATCGTTCCCGCGTCCGACTTCTTTGCCTCGATTCCAGCCGGCGACAGCAACGATGGACGTTTTCCCGCGGGAGAGTGGTTCTTCAACAATGACACGATCAACATGAGTGTGGCCGACGATGTGACGGCGAAGGTGTCCGTGAAGGAAGCCGGGGTCTATCACCTTTTCGTGCGCAGCATTGGTACGGCATCAAGCTCGTTCCGCATCACGATCGACGGCAAGGAGGATGCCGGCGCCTACGGCCATGGTGCTCTCGCCTGGCAGCGTGGCGGCGATTTCGCGCTCAAGCCCGGAACCGCGGAAATCCGCCTGACATCCATTGTGCCGAGACCGTCGTTGAATGTCCTTGTGCTGACAAAGAACGCGGACTTCAAGGAAGACGATTTGAAAGCCCTGGAACTTCCGCCGGAAGTGAAGCTGCTGCATGAGTACCACATTGAACCGTCGAACATCGTGAAGTTCGGCGATGTGGATGGCAGTGGCAAGATCGCCATTCTCGACATCACCAACGATTACTCCGCCATCATGTATGCGAACGACGGACACGAGCTGTGGCGTTGGAAGGCACCAGCCCAGGATGCTCGGCTGCGCGGGGAGTTTGAGGCGCCGGGCATTCTATGGGATTTTCACCACACCGGACGCGACGAGCTGGCGCACTGGCGCATGATCGACAACAAGGAGTGGCTGGTGCTTTGCGATGGCCGCACCGGCGAGATCCTGAAAGAGGTTCCGTGGCCCGCGCCGCCGATGCCGCATGTGTATAACAACTATCGAATGGCGGTGGCAAAGTTTCACAAAGACTCCGATGGGCCCGACACGCTGCTGGTGCTGAGCGATACCGGAGGCTTGATCAGCCTGACGGCATACGATAAAGACCTGAATCAGCTCTGGCAGCATAGCGAGCATCGCGATAAGGATTATTTTGGCCACTACATTTATCCCTACGACGTGAACGGCGATGGGATCGATGAAGTCTTCATCAGCCACCTCTGCCTTGACGCGAACGGAAACGAGGTGTGGAACAACGCCAAATATTTTGAGAAGAACAACGACCACATGGACGCCATGGAATTCTTCGACATCAATGGCGACGGCAAGCCGGAACTGTTGACCAGCCAGAGCGACGTGGGCACATTGGCATATAACGCGCAGACCGGTTCAATCCTTTGGCAAAATCTCTCTGACCACTCGCAGCAGATTTCCGCCGGCTACATTCTCGGCGACTCTTCCACGCCGCAAGTAGTCACCAACGGCCGAACCTACATACCGATGACGAGGCCCCCTGGAACCATGCCGGGACAGGGACCCATGAGGATGACTATGCCCCCTGGAGAAATCGGAGTTGGCGGCGGACTGGGTGCGCAGCTTTATTGGTTTGACAATCAGGGCAAGCTGCTTGAAACGTGGCCCGCCCATCCGTTGTACGGCAACCCCAATTTCGTGCGCGGCGATTGGTACGGCAACGGCAAGCGCACGTATTTCTGGTACCGCTTCAAGCTTGAGCCCGACGGCAACGCCACGCTCTTCTTCAAAGGCGAGGTCTATCACATGTTCGACTTCGATCACACGGGTGCGGATCAGGTGATTACTCTCGACGGCGGGACTCTTCGCGTGTATGGCAACGCCAGCGTTGTGCCTAACCCCGTCAAGCGGGATGCGGAGTATCGGCGCACGATTGCCAATCATACGCACTATTAACTTATCGCTCGCTGTGATTCCAAAAGACCGTGGAGCGAAGGGGGTTCATAAGTGGATCACGACTGTGAAATCGCAATTATTCATTCGGTTTTGCAGCTGGCTATTTTCTCGCGATCAACCTTCGGATGGGCCCGTCAGAAGTTGTGGAACCAATGTCGATAGACCATCAGTCAGATTCACCGGCTGGGCTACGAGTTGAACCTTCGCCGATCTTAGGCCCGGACGGCTGGCGGCGACGGTAATCGTCCCTGCACGCAGAGTAGATCGCACGAAAACGCGGTTGATGCCGCATTCGGTATTCAGATACAGATTGTTTGTCGAATCGATTTTGCCGCTGTTGTAGCCGCCGCGCCAAATGCCGGGTCCTGAGATCGTGAAATCAACCTGCGCATCATTCGTGGGGCAGCGTTGGCCCTTCGCGTCGACGACCTCAAAATCGATGAATGCCGCGTCCTGCCCATCAGCCTGAAATCCTTGCGGGCCGACTGTCGAAAAGAGTCTGATCGCTGCGGGCGGGCCGGCCGTTGTTAGTTCATGCTCGGCTGCCACTTTGCCCGCGTTCCTGCCCACTGCCTTCAGGGTTCCGGGCACAAACGCCACATCGGAGAACACAAAAACAAAGCCGTTTTCCGGCTTCGAGTTGATGCCCAGCGATTTGCCGTTAAGGAACAACTCCACAGAGTCGGTGTTCGCAGCCACGTAGACGGTTTTCACTGTCTTGTGCGCGGGCTGGGCCGGGATCGCCGGCAAGTCAGGCATCGGAGGACGGCCCTGCGCCGCGGGTCGACCCGGCACTGCGGGTTCCTCCGGGCTCGCGGGTTGCTCCAGTGGATAACTCCAATGGCCCAGAATATGCAGGTCAGGTTTGTCGTTCTGCATCACGCGATGAGCAAAGTAAATCTCCTTGGGCAGACGCACCGCATCCACTTTGCCGCTCACGCGGCAAACTTCGCTCGAATCCTGGCGGCCGTCGGCGTCAGAGTCGGAGAAATAAATGGAAGCGTAGCCGGACCACTTCGAATGAGAGGGATCAGGATTGGAGATTCGGTTCTGCCAGTATGCCCAATACCGTTCAATGCCGGCCAGCGTGAAGCTCTCTGAAGTGAAGAGATACCGTGACCGATTTCTCCACGTGTCGTTCGGTCCCTTTTTCGCTTTGTAGTAAGGGGGCGAGTCATCGTCCCAGAAGCGTCGCGCACCTTCCTCGCGGAAATCCTCGGCTTCAACCAGCGGCGCGCGATCGCGGCGGTAGGCGGTGTATCCGCGGAACATGTCATTGGGTCCGGCCAGGGAATCCGTCTTGGGATCCTGACCGATCATGACCCCGTAATACTCCGCGATGGACGTGAGCTCGGCGTTGGCCGCGAGATCGTCGTTGTCGCGATAACCCATCACGCGTCCGCCATACGGATCCCACTGCTTGCGCAGTGCGACCATTTGTTCCATTTCTTCAGGCGTGACAATCGTGTTACCCGCCTCCCAGAAGAGAATGCTGGGGTTGTTGCGGAAGTAGATGATCGAGTCGCGCATGACTTCGAGACGTTGCTCCCACTGCTGACCAGTAACTTCGCGCTCCTTGTCGCCCGCGGGACAAACCTGAATGATGCCGTATCGGGCCATCGCGTCCGCGTCCACTTTCTGCGGCGAGATGTGCATCCAGCGCATGTAGTTGCCGTGGCAATCGCGCATAAGTTTGGTGTTGTAGTCGTGTAGCCAGTCCGGAGTGGCCCCGCCGAGGCCGGCCCATTCGTCGCTGGAGCGCTGCGCGAAGCCTTTCAGGTAAACAAACTTCTCATTGAGATAGACACCACCCGTTCCGGCGCCGCCCTTGAATTCTGTTTTGCGAAATCCCGCGACCGTCTTCTCGACGTCGACAACCTTCCCACCAACGTTCAGAACCGTGTACACGTTGTAGAGGTAAGGATCCTCAGTACTCCAAAAACGCGCACTTCTGAGCGCACCCGACGCAGTCAGCGGCTTCTTTTCGCCACTTGCGATGTCCGCTGGATCGCTATCGAACTGCACGCGGATCTGTCCGCGATGATCGACGATCACTGCAGAAAGACTCACTATGGCGCGCTCGCCCGAATCGTTGCGGACCTCGGAGTCGACGGTAATGTCTGCCGTCTTCTTCGCGATGTCGAAATTGGAGGCGTGCACGTAAACGCCGCTGGTCTCGAGACCGTAATAGAGCGGCAATGTTTGGTGAATCTTGCCTGTGACGTGCAGCCAGACATGCCGGTTGATGCCGCCATGATCGGGATTGAAGTCGTTCGCGTTCCATTCAAACGGAGTTCCTGTAGCGCGTTCCTTATAGTCCGTGCGGTTGTCGACCTTCACCGCCAGCACGTTCTCCTGAGATCCAAACCGCACCGCTTCGCTGATGTCGATGCCGTAGGCGGTGATTCCGTTCTCATACAATCCGACCGCTTTCCCATTGAGGAAAATGTCGCCGGCTTGGCGCATGCCTTCGAATTCGAGAAAGATTTTGCGGCCTGAGAAGCCGGCGGGAAGTTTGAAGTGCTTGCGATACCAGGAGAGCCCTTTGTAGGTTCCCATGTCGCCGCCGCTGTGAGAGATGATCTTCCTGAAAGAGTCGACGTCGTTGAAGCTGTGTGGCGTGCTGATGATCGTCCATTGAGAGTCGTCGAAGTCGGGAACTTCGGCCCCAGCGACGTCCTCACGGATAAATTTCCAGTTCAAATTGAAGTTGATCCGGGCGCGCAGCGATAGGGGCGGTATGTAGCGCGCGGTGGGCGTTGCTGCGAAAACAGAGCGCCCTGGGCCAGCAAGGATGGGCAATGCAGATGCTGCAGCAGTCGTCGAAAGAAACTTTCGGCGTGAGATGGGAAGTGTCGGCATGGGTTCTCCTCTTCGTTTCTTCTTGCAATCAATCGTCAGGGGATACTTTCTGCACGGCTCATATTACTCAAATTGAATCAATCGAGCAATTGTGTGTCGAATGGAATGCGAGTTCGTAGTCGTTGTTTAAATAGCTCACTGTCAAACGCATACTGTGGTAATCTGCTCTACGAATCCGGCCGATTTTATGTCATTTAGAGGCAGCCGGATTACTTTTCTTTGCGGAACCCGTTATCCCGATCAACTGAGATCAGCGCAGGTCGAACATGTCGACAGTCACGTTGAAGGTCATTGCGAAGGCGTTGGGTGTCTCGGTCATGACCGTGTCAAAGGTCATGCGAGAACAAGCCGGCGTGGCGGCAAAAACGCGCAAGCGCGTGCTGGCGAAGGCGACGGAGTTGGGCTACCGGCCAAATCTAACGGCGCGCAGCCTTGTGACGGGACAAAGTTCCCAAGTTGGAATCATTGTTCCCACGCTTCTTCATCCATTCTTCGCGGAGGTCCTGGATGGGCTTGCCTCGACCTTGCAGCAGGGCGGATACGCCGTCATGATCTCCTCGTCCCTGGAGAATCCGGCCATCGAGGAGGCAGCGATAGAGCAGCTTCTTGCGCATCGACTCGATGGTTTGATTATTGCTTCCTGCAGTTCATCGCCCGAGAAATTCAAACAACTCGCGGAGCAGAAAATTCCATTTGTTCTCATCGATCGTTACTTTCCCGGCTTCAAAACCAACTTTGTCGGTGTCGACGATGTCGCCGTGGGGCGTATTGCCACGGAACATCTCATTGAAATGGGATGCAAGCGGGTCGCTCATATTCGCGGCCTGGAGTTCACGACCGGAATAGGAAGATTTGAAGGCTACAAACTTGCGCTCAAGCGGCATGGAATGAGGTTCGAGCCTGGCTTGGCAAGTCCCTACATTACATCGGATGGAAAAGACTGGCAGCAAAGCTATGACGCGATGCGCGGTTTACTGCAGGGAGAGCGTCCTGACGGTGTCTTTTGCTATAACGATCCGATTGCTCTTGCCGCGATCGAGGTGGTGCTGGATGAGGGCTTGCGCATTCCCGAAGATATTGCATTTGTGGGATGCGACAACCTCCATTTCGATTCGACACTTAAAGCGCCGCTATCGAGCATTGACCACCATAGCGATCAGGTTGGAGTTCGTGCCGCAAAGATGTTGTTGAGCCTGCTCAAGAACAAGACACCTCGTTCACCACGGCACGTTGCGCTGAAACCCTCGCTCGTGGTGCGGCAATCTTCGCTACGCAATGGGCGAGGTCTGGCGCCAGCCTAAGCACACCGCCTTGCTGATCGTCCTGCAACCTGCAATCTGACGATTTCACGACCTTGAGTCTAAATATCGACTTATATTGCTGAAAATAAACATCTTGTACGAAAATGTGTGTATCGTTAAATATTTTTGTTTAACGTTACATTTTTCTCTTGACAATCGTAGAAACGCAAAGCGACAATCCGATTCGAAAGAAATTCAACAGGGAAACAAGTTCCTGTTGTTACCCAAATCCCTGTTCTTCCCTTTAGTTTGCCGTTTCACAGCTTCAACCCTGGAGGTCAAAGATGCTGCAGTTGATTTCACGTCCCAGTCGACACGCGTCCGCAGGATTCCTCGTCACAGTCCTGATGGTTCTTCTCGCCATCGCGGTACCTTGTGCGTTGCAGGCCCAGACCGCCGGTGAAGGCTCTGTTGCCGGCACGGTGACGGACAGCACGGGCGCGGTCGTTGCTAACGCCCATGTAAGGGCCACCAACGCCGCAACCAATATCTCGACCGAAACCACGACGGGTTCGGCCGGCCTCTACACCATCTCCCCATTGCCCGTGGGAACTTACTCAGTGACGATCATGGCCAAGGGGTACAAGACCATGACGCAGGAAAATCTCCACGTCGATGCTTTGAGCGAATTGGCCTTTAACCCGGTACTGACAATCGGCGCGGCGACAGAGACCGTGACCGTAACCACCGCCCCGCCGGTACTGGATACGGAAAACGCCAATCTGGGCGTGGTCATCGAGAATAGCGATTACTCCGAACTGCCGATTCTCATGTCCACCACGCAGCAGCGCGACCCCACGGCATTTGCGACGCTTGTTCCCGGCGCCCAAGCTGGCTCTCGCACGCCGCTCATCGCCGGCCTATCGAACTACCAGGGCTATCTCTATCTGGACGGCGTGCCGTCGGAAACCATCAATCAGCAGGGTGACAACCGCACCGTTGCCTTAAACGTTAGCCTTGAGGCCGTCGATCAGTTTCAGGTCCTCACCGGCGTGCCTCCGGTGGAGTACATGGGTGCCGGCGCGTCCAATTACACCATGAAGTCCGGCGGCCAGCAGTACCATGGTCAGGTCTCCGATTTCATACGCAACACGGTTTTGGATGCGTGGCAGTTCTCGCAGAAGGAAGCAACCGTAAAGAACGCATCTGGGCAAACCGTAGCAGCTCCGAAAAACATCGAGCATGCCAACGAATTGTCAGCGTCCGCGGGTGGACGCGTGCCACATACGGGACGCAAGCTGTTCTTCTTCGCCGCCTATGACAAATACCATTCCCGCTTGAACGATACGCCGGGCCAACTCACGATTCCTACCGCCGCAGAGGAGGGGGGATCCGGTAGCGGCGCTGATTTTTCCGCGCTGGCCGACACCAGCAACGATCCATTTATCTTCGATCCGGCAACCAACAGTTGCGTCGGCAGCACCTGCACGCGGACGGCGTTTTCGTATAACGGCAAGAACAACGTGATTCCTCCTGGCAGAATATCGGCGATCACGCAGAAGATGGAGTCATTCCTTCCCAACTATCCAGGCTCGCCCAACGCGAACCTGTCGGGCAACGTGAATACGGCAGTGCTCAACAACAACTATCTGGGCACACAGGTCAATGGGCGCGACAGCCATCTTTACGACTGGCGCGTGGACTACGACTTTAGCCCGAAGGACCGCATATCATCTGTCGGTGCGATGGGGCAGTTCGTGTATCTCAATAACTTCGGCTCCCCGTATCTGCCTCTCCCGTATGCGGTCGGCGATTACGCTACCATCGTACCGAAGCAATACAACATCGAAGAAGTGCACACGTTCAACGACCACCTGACTAATCAATTCAAGATTGGTTACACGCGGTTCTTCATGCCGATTACCAACCCCACCCAGGGCGTCTCGCAGTACGAAATCGGTACGATGGGGGTTACGAACCTGCCACAGGGGCAAGCGGGACAGGAGTTCCCGGGCGTTTCGTTCTCAACTTCGGGCGCGACGACTGTAAACCCCACCACGTGGACCACTAATAGCAACTCGGCTTCGACGCAGCTCACAATTCCCAACAACTATGCATTGGTCGACAATTTGCTGTGGCTCAAAGGCAAGCATCAGTTCACATTTGGCATGCAATATCAGTTTGAGGGGCTGAATAACGCAAACCCGGCTACGTATACCGGTGTGCTTTCTCTTCCCTTCGACCAATACGCGACAGCCAATTACGCGGCGGGTTCCACCACGATCGATCAAAAGTCGACAGGTTACGGATACGCGAGCTTTTTGTTAGGCGCCGTGGGCGCAACCGGCAGCGGAGCTACCGGAGTATCGCTCCCCCTGCAGAATGTGGCTACCATCTACAGCCGCATCAAGGCCATCGCGCCTTATTTCGAAGACACCTTCAGAATGACGCAGAAGTTGACTGTGACCTATGGGCTGCGTTGGGACTACCTGCCGCCACTTCACGAGAAGTTCAACCACTTCACCTTCTTGAACCCGACCGCTATCAACTCCGCTACGGGAACACCTGGCGCGCTGGAGTTTGCCGGAAGCTACGGTGGCCCTACCGTCAGCTGCGGCTGCAATACGCCGTTGCAGACCTACTGGAAGAACTGGGGTCCGCGACTGGGTCTTGACTATGCCGTCGACGACAGGACCGTGATCCGGGTCGCAGCGGGCATCGTCTACTCACAAGGTGGAGGCACCGGCGGCGGCCGCACCTCCGGCGGTCCCGGCGCCTCCAACGGCGCAGGGCAGGCTCTCGGCTTCAACACCACTGCACAAGCGGCGGGTGACACTCTTTCCGGCGTCGGCGCCGGTCCGTCGTTCTACCTCAACAGTTCCAATACATCGTTGTTCGGGCCGGCCTTTTCTTATCCTGCCGCCCCAACGCCGGGCGCGGCGAGCACCATCCTGAATGCCGGCAACTATCTCAATAGCAGCAATCAGGTCGTGACCGCTGGGCAAATGGGATACGATGACCCCTATTTCGGCGGGCGGGCACCCTCCTACAACTTCTGGAATCTGGGCATTGAGCGGACAATTACAAAAGACATTACACTGGCCATCAACTATGAAGGGGACGAGGCCCATCACACCTGGGACAGTGGTGCGCAAAATGCGCGCGGATACTGGAACAACGAACCGAATCCTCTTTACCGTGCGGTCCTTGGCCCAGTAAACGGGACCGGCGCCTCGGGCGGCGTGTCCTCGCTTTTGGTTGCGCCCGCGACTACGGCGAACGTGGCCATCTTGAATCAGTATTTTCCCAACATTACGGCCCCCGCTTACTTTGTAAACGCGGCGAACGCGGCTCCCTCCAATTCCAATCTCACTATCCAGCAGTTGCTCACGGCATTTCCGCAGTACAGCGGGCTGCAGGATGGATGGGGTGGCGCTTTTGTCGAGAACTACAGCTATGAGGCCCTTCAGGCCACTGTAAGCCAGCGCATGGCCCACGGCCTCTCCTTCAACTTCAACTTCACCTTCTCCAAGAACCTGGGAGACGACGGTAACTTCCGCAGCGGTTGGGCCATCCCGGCGTCAGCTGTCGATGGTCACTGGCAATCCTACAAACAGGACAGGATCGATCGCTCCTGGACGACGACTTCAGCGCCGTACATTCTGAATACTTACGCCGTTTACCAGCTTCCATTTGGCAAAGGGAAGATCGGTAGTAACAACTGGCTGGTAACGCAACTTGCCGGCGGATGGACACTTTCCGGAGTTTACCAATACAGCTCCGGTGGACCCTTTGGCGTCACGTGGAGCTCGGGTGGCCAATGCGCGAATGGGTACACGACACTCAATGCGTACACGTGCATGCCTTCTCTCAACCCCAGCTATGCGGGAAATATCCGCATCAACGGCAAGTTCGGCAGCGGGCCGGGCGGCTATACCTTCGCCAATGCCAGCAACATCAAGTACCTCGACATCAACGCATTCTCACAGCCGACGAACGTTTCTACGGCCATCAGCGGAGGAAAGTTCGTCACCAATCAATATCTGATTGGTAATGCCCCGCGCACTGCCGCGTATCATCTTCGCAATCCCGGCAACCAATCGGATAACCTATCGATCCGACGCAGCTTTCCCCTTTGGCACGAAAAAATGGCGCTTGTCGTCCAGGCTGATTGTTCGAACTTCTTGAACAAGATGATCTGGGGCGGTCCTAATGGAGGCTGGGGCTTGGGATCTACGACGTTTGGCGAGGTATCGGCTCCTGGCACAGCGCCGCGCGACTGGCAAATGTCTGGACACTTTACGTTCTGATTGCATGGCTCAGGTCAACCCGAGGGGGCGTCGTCTTTTCCGGCGGCGCCCTTACGTTCCAAGCATCTCTGATTCATCTATCAGCGGGTCGTCGTGAGAAGGAAGCGAAGATATTTCGATCCACTCATCCGATGAATGCCGGTCAGATGGCGCTGAGTCTGATGAATTCCGTTCAACCCTTGAATCCAAATCTTGCTCCCTCGGGAAAGGAGTTAGCTGGCAATGGATAAGGTTGGAGATGCATTGGAAGTAACGCGAACGGATGGCACGCAAGAAGTCGTCATCATTCATCCGGATCTAAAGCCGGACGCCAGCGGAGTTGGTCGACTCGTATTCTCGCCACGTCACGCGCGTTATCTGGCCAATCTGCTCGTTGAACACGCGGCCGCTGCTGAAGCTGAGGCAATCATGTCCGAAGCGGCAAAGGCGGGCAATCCGACTCTCGCATTTGCACCCGCTGGAAAAATCTCGCGCCGCAACAAACCACGCACTTAGGATAGATTGAGGTTAAATATGAGGAAGGCGACCATGTCCGTTTCCCGGCGAATGATGCTTGTCGGTTCCGCCTCGCTTCTTGGGCACGAAATTATCAGCCGTCAAAGCCTGGCGCAAGCGGTTGTAACTACCGCATCAACGCCAAGCGATACGCCAGTCGCACCGCCCTCCACGTCTGCGGCAAAGACCCTCTACAACCAAATCGGCGCCAGCAGTTGGACCGAACTCGACCACCGTCTTCGCGCCGTGAACTCTGACATCCAGGCGCACGGCCTGCGCCATATCCCCGGCGTCGAAGGCACATTTCTTACCGGATACCCCTATAACGAGTTCTACGACTGGGATCTCTACTTCGAGAATCTTTACCTATCGTATTACGGAGTCTGGCCCTATTGCTTCACCAACCTCAAAGAGTTCCTCAACCGCGAGCAGCCGGATGGCTACGTCAATCGCAGCCTGATCGCACAGCGCGATCGGCAGCAGTTCAAGCCATTCCTCGCCCAACTGGCGGTGTTGGGTTGCAAGCAAAATCACGACGACTACGAGTGGCTCCGCGGCAACTACTATGACCGCTTGGTGAAGTACATCGACAAGTGGTTTTCCTATGACTCGGACCACAATGGTCTGCCCGTCTGGAACTCCGCGGACGCCGCGGGAACCGATAATCAATGGTCGCGTGCCGGCGCGCTCAGCTCCTTTGAAATAGAGGGCGTGGATTTGGCCTCGTACCTTGTCCGTGAGTTGCGCGCCATGTCGGTTATCGCTACGCACCTGAAACTCGATGCAGACAGCAAGGAATTCGATCGCCATGCAGACCAGTTGGGTGCGATCATGAATTTTGCTTTCTGGGATCAGAAGCAGGGCATGTACTTCGACCGTAATGAGAAAACCGGCAGTCGCGTCTACGTGAAGTCAGCCACAAACTTCATGCCGCTTTTTGCAGGCGTAGCCACGCCGGAACGCGCTAAGCGCACCATCCACGAACATCTGCTCAATCCCGATGAGTTCTGGCTCGCTTATCCAGTCGCCAGTTACGCCAAAACCGAACCAGACTACTATCAAGGATCACACCACGAGTGCAATTGGCGCGGTTCCACCTGGGCGCCCACCAATTACATGATCTTTCAGGGGCTGCGCGCTTATGGATACGAGGCCGAGGCGCGCGAGCTCGCCACTCGTCTCTTCAGCATGGCCTTGCTGAAGAACCCGGTGCTCCGCGAATACTACAACGCCGAAACCGGTGACGGCCTTGGCCAGACGCACTTCTGGGGATTTACTGCTTTGTACTACGGCATGCTCCTCGAATCCATCCTCGGATACGATGCATCAACCCTCCAAAAACCCGTCGAGCCCATTGTGACTCGTGAACTTGGAATTCAATTCCAGTCGTGACCCTGAACTCCACACTGAGCGGCGATACCCGGGGCGAGGAGAGGCGCCTTGAAAATCGTTGGCATAGGTTGCGAAAGCGCTTGGAGGGAAATGTGCCACAGATGGCTGCGCTGAGAGGTGGGAAGCTGGACTGCGAATTTGACGATCCGATCGGCATGCTGAAGAACGTTCACCGCCAGATCAAGCGATTGCTCCATGTTCTCTGGGTGATCGCGGACCGTGCTGCGGGCAGAGAACTAACAGGCGAGGAGAAAGCGGCAGTACGATCGGCAATGGACCGCCTTCGCGTGGACGTAACTCGGCACACTGCGGACGAGGAGCAATCCCTGTTTCCTCGCCTTCGCGCAGAGGCCATTACCGGAGACTCCGAGGATCTTATCGCGCTGGAGGATAACCGGTGCGAGGCGGATCCGCTGCACGCGATGGTTGAGACTCTCTACTCAATTTGGATATCAGCGGGAGCGTTGGGCCCGGAAAATCAGCTGAGGTTGCAGTTGTGCACTGAACAGCTGAAAAGCCTCTCCGAGCAGCACATGGAGATCGAGGAGCAAATCGTGTTTCCGCGAGCATTGCAATTGCTCAACGGCCGGACCATCGCAGCCATCGGGCAAGAATTTCGCGCCCGAAGGATCTAATCCGGACTGAAATGGCACCAGGACCATACGATAGTTGGTTCGGCCCTCAAGGATGCGGCCAACCGGCCCATGAGCGGCAAACGCGTCACCCACGGCGGAGGTACTTACGGCATCAATTACAACCTCTTTGCCCTGTCCGCTAAACTGCATCCTCAACTGGCGGTGATCGACGGCTACGAAGGCATGGAAGGTACCGGCCCGGTCAACGGAACACCGGTTGCGCATAGGGTTTGCATCGCCAGCCTGGATTGGCTGGACGCCGACCGCGTTGGTGCCGAGTTAATGGGCGTCGACTTTAGCAAGATCGGTTATCTGACGTTCTGTGCTCAGTCGGGTGACCGGGGTCAGTCGGATTTGAGTGAGATTGAGATCCTCGGTCCCTCGATCAAGGATTACGCGAGGACCTATCAACTGCCGAAGCAGTGGGAACAGATCACGAGCTGGCAAAAGCCGATGATGCCTGGATGACAGCCTTCTGCGTATCTGCTGAATGTGGCGTTACGGCTCGCCACGCTGATTCGCGCCAATCGCGAATCTCTGGCTTGTATCGTCACTGGGGCGGGGCAGTCTTGGGGGCAACTTTCGGACTTTGCACCAGTAAAACCATTTGTTATCTGTATGTTGTTGTTGGTGTCTGGTAGTCGCCTCGCCTACCGTTGAAAATAAAAGGGTTGCCAAGTTGGCAACCCGTTCTGTTTTTGAGACTGTGGGGGATTTTGGGGGGAACCCAAATGTCAAACCGGGGTAAAGGAGACTACTTCGGCCTCCTGCGCGGCAACTTGTTCACCGCATCGCGCTTCGACTGATTTCGCGTGTGCGAATAGCGCTCCAGCATCTTCGCAGACATCCAGCCGGCAATAGCTTTCAGGGTTGATTCCGAAACGCCGACTCCGCCAAGTTCAGAAATGAAAGTATGACGCAGATCGTGAAGGCGGCAGCTCACGCCTGCTGTTTTGCGGCACGTTGTCCAGGCGCTCTTCATGCTGCCTATGGGCTTGGTGAGGTCGAGTCCCCAGACCTTCGTTGCCACGTGCAGGCGGCCCTCGTCTCCATTAAACCCGTAGTGCTCCGACGGAAAGACATAGTGATCGGGTTGTGGGTCCGCTTTGTCACCAGGTTTCCGTAGGCAATGTCAATCGCGTTCGATTGTCCAGGTTCCGGCACATCGATCGCACACCGAACAAGTCCGTCGAAACCACGGGGGCGCCATGCCTGAGCGATGTCTGCTGATGGCCAGTCAGTCGTCACAACGCAGGGTGACTTGCAAACCCTTCTTTACGGGCGACAGTCTCGAGCTGGTCTTCCTGTCGACCGTCCGAGAAGCCGACTATACAGACAAGTGGACTCGCTTCGATGGTCAATGAGTGCCTCGGCGGTTATGCGCTCACCGAGAGCCGCCCAACAAAACCAGTGCGGCTACTGAACCGGGGCGCGTTTTCGAATCCTCTTCAGGGTTACGGCGCCTGTGCTTCCGGGAACAAACAAATGCCGCTCTCCTCGCAATCACATCAACACCGCCCCAAACCTGTGCGCGAGAGAAACGCGGGCTCGTTGTCTCAGCTCTGCTATCGTGGTTAGAATCAAGCGCCCCCGTTGCTATCTGGAATCTTCCTTCATCTCTAGGCTGTGAAAGGCAAACGCTGGCTCATGATCGAACCGCTTGCCATCATAGGCATTGGCTGCCGCTTTCCCGGCGGTGCGAACTCACCCCAGAAGTTCTGGGAGATGCTCTGCGCCGGTACGGATGCCATCTGCGAGATTCCAGCCGACCGCTGGAGCATTCCCGCTCACTATGACCCCGTCCCCGGACGCGAAGGCAAGTCCATCTCCCGCTGGGGCGGATTCGTCGACAATATTGACCGCTTCGATCCCGGCTTCTTCGGCATCTCTGACCGCGAGGCGAACGCCATTGACCCGCAGCAGCGCCTCCTGCTCGAAACCAGCTGGGAAGCATTTGAAGACAGTGGACTAACCCTCGAAACGCTCCGGGGTTCCTCCACGGGCGTCTTCATCGGGATTTCCACCTCCGACTACGGAGGACTGCAACATGAAGGGGGCGGCCGCACCGTCGCCGACGTCTACTCAGCTACCGGTTCTGCATTCAGCATCGCCGCCAACCGCATCTCCTATTGCTTCGATCTGCGTGGCCCCAGCGTAGCCGTCGACACTGCCTGTTCCTCCGCCCTGACGGCCTGTCACATCGCCTGCGAGAGCCTGTGGCGCGGCGACTGCGCCATGGCAATCGTCGGCGGTGTCAGCGCGCTCCTCAGCCAGGACACCTTCTTCGCTTTCAGCCGCATGTCCATGCTCTCGCCCGACGGGCGATGCAAGGCTTTCGACGCGAGTGCCAATGGATTTGTGCGGGCTGAAGGCGCAGGCGCTGTTCTGCTGAAACCGCTTTCCGCTGCGCAGGCCGCCGGCGACAGAATCTACGCCGTCATCCGCTCCACCGCCGCCAACCAGGATGGCCGTACTAACGGCATCACCGTTCCAAGCCGGCAAGCCCAGGAAGACCTGATCCGCCAGGCCTGTGTCAATGCTGGCTGCGCACCTTCGCAGATTGCATACGTCGAAGCTCACGGAACAGGAACCCCGATCGGTGACCCCATTGAAGCCGCCGCAATCGGTGCGGCGCTTTGCGACGAAAGAAAAAACCCCTGCCTCATTGGTTCCGTCAAGACCAACATCGGCCATCTTGAATCTGCCTCCGGCGTTGCCAGCATCATCAAAGTCGCCCTTATCCTCAAACACAAGACCATCCCTCCCAGTCTCCATTTCAAGAAGCCCAATCCCCGCATCGATTTCAAGAAGCTCAACCTTCGCGTTGTGAGCCGGCTCCAACCCTTTCCCCAGCACTCACGGACTTTGCTTGCCGGAATCAACTCCTTCGGCTTCGGAGGAGCCAACGCGCACGTTATTCTCCAAGCCGCGCCTCCACGCCCGAAAACGCCGCGCAACGCATCGCGAGGCCGCCAGCCCTTCATTCTGCCCATTTCCGCTCATACGCGCGAAGCTCTGCTTGCGGCGGCCGCAAATTACCTCGCCTTGCTCCAACCACCTGCCACCGACGCCCGGTCTCTTTGCGCCGCAGCCGCCACGCGCCGCTCCCATCTGCCTCATCGCCTCTGTCTTGTCGCGGCCAGCCGCAAGGAATTGCTGCAGCGCCTCGAAGAATCTCTCGCCGGAGAAACAACTTCGGCCCTGGTCACAGGCCAGACTGGCACTAACGCGAAACCCGTCTTCGTCTTCTCCGGCCAGGGCCCTCAATGGTGGGCCATGGGCCGCCAACTGTTGACGCGCAGCCAACCATTTCGCAACAAGATCGAAGAGTGCGACGCTCTGTTTCGCGAATTCGGAAAATGGTCTCTGGTGAAGGAGCTTTCTCGGGACCGAAGCTCTTCCAGGATGGACGAGACCGAAATCGCACAGCCCTCCATCTTCGCCCTGCAGGTTGCGCTGGTTGCTTTGTGGCGCTCGTATGAAGTGATTCCCTCCGCTGTTGTCGGCCACAGCGTGGGCGAAGTTGCGGCCGCGCATGTCGCCGGAGTGCTCACATTACGCGAAGCCGCGCGCATCATCTTTCATCGCGGCCGGGCCATGAGCCTCGCGCCCAATACCGGAAGAATGCTTGCGGCGAGCGTGCACGCAGCGCAGGCTCAGCAGATTGCCGCCGGCTATCCCGGACGAGTCGTCGTCGCTGGATACAACAGTCCCAACTCCGTCACCTTCTCTGGCGAACAGGCCCCTCTCGATCGCATCGCGCAATCGCTCGATGAGCGCGGCACTTTCAACCGCTTCATTCAGGTCAGTTACGCCTTCCACAGTCGCCAGATGAACCCGGCCAAAGCCGGTTTGCTTCGCTCCCTTGGGCGGGTTGAAACATCCCCCGCCCAACTCCCCCTCTGGTCCACGGTCACCGGAAAACTCACCAACGGCCTGGATATGACCGCCGAATATTGGTGGCGTAACGTCCGCAAGCCGGTACGTTTCAGCGCCGCCATTGCGGGGCTTATCGCCGAGGGCCATTCCTGCTTTATTGAACTCGGCGCTCATCCCGCGCTCACTGCCGCTATCTCTGAAACCCTCGCCGAAACCGCGGCCAACGGAACTGTCCTCTTCTCCATGCGCCGCAATGAGCCCGAGCTGACCACCATCTTCGAAAATCTCGCCGCTCTTCATCTGGCCGGCTCGCCCATTTTATGGAAGAGCATCTTTCCCGCCGCCGGCAACGACATCTCTCTGCCTCTTTTTCCCTGGCAGCGGGAGCGGCACTGGAACGAGCCCTTCACAACCCGCGCCGTTCGCCTGAATGCTCCAGCGCATCCGTTCCTCACAGTCAAACTCGATGCCCCCACGCCGGCATGGAATACATGGCTCGATCTGAATGCGAAACCATGGCTCAAAGACCACCGCATCGAGAACCATATAGTTTTTCCCGGCGCCGGTTACGTTGAAACGGCCCTCGCCATCGGCGCGCTCGTCTTTCCCTCCCGCCAGATCGAGATTGAGGACATCGAATTCCTGCGAGCACTCCATTTACCTGATGGCAAAGACCCCATCCAGTTTCAGTCCGAATACAACCCGCTGGACTCCTCCGTCACCTTTTCGACACACGAGAACTCGCCTGACGCCGATTGGAATCGCAACGCAAGCGCAAAGGTCAGGGCACGGGTTCAAACCGTTCCCCAATCACTGGACCTGAAGCGCATTCGAGCCGGTCTGCCCGAGCACCTCTCCACCGACAAGGTGTATGCCACTTCTGCAAGGCGCGGTCTCTTCTACGCACCCATGTTTCAAGCCATCGAATCCGTGTGGAGGAGAGACGGGGAATCTCTGGGGAAAGTCCGCTTGCCAGAGACGCTCGCTGCCTCCGCGAATCAGTTTCATTTCCATCCAAGCCTGCTCGACGGCTGCTTCCAGCTCGCCATGATCTCCGCACCGGCTTCGAGCGACAGCATGACCTTTGTCCCCGTGCGCATCGATCGCGTCGCCTATCTAGCCCCTCCAGGCCCGGTCGTCTTCTGCCACGCCAGGCTCGTTCATGCCAGTCTTCTTTCCCCCGTCTTGAACCTCAGGATCGCCGACCCATCGGGACGCGTCCTGATGGAGATCGACGGCTATCACGCTCAGGCGGTCCGGGGCCACACCGCGCCTGCGCACGATGCGCCGGAAAACTGGCTGTATGAGACACGCTGGATCGAAAAGCCAATCCAACGGACCGCCTCCGACCAATCAATGCCCGGCAACGGGCCCGGAACCTGGTTGATCCTCGCCGACCGCTCCGGCGTGGCAACCAAACTGGCAGCCCTGCTCAAGCGCCGAGGCGCATCGCCTATCCTGCTCTTTCGGGATGATTTCGTTAATGAGCGCAGCGGTCAGGCTCCCGCGTCTCTCCCTTCTCGGTTGCAAGAACTTATGGCCGGGCCGAATCGAACAAGCCTTGCGGGAATTCTCCATCTCTGGAGTCTGGATATACCCAGTCTCAACATACCCAACCCTTCGCATCCCAACGCGGACTCGCTCCTCGATTCTCAAGCCGCTGGTACTCACAGCGCGCTGCATCTAATCCACGCCATGGAATCCTATGCGGCCGCACCGCCGTTATGGCTGATCACGCGCGGCGCACAGAGCGCTCTTCCATTGGACGAGGTCTCCATTGGTCAATCGTCCCTGCTTGGTCTGGGACGCACCATCAACTCGGAATATCCCCGCATCTCCTGCCGTCTCATCGACCTCGATTCCGGGAAGCCGGAGATCGCTGCGCGGAACCTGTTCCGGGAGTTCGAAGCGAACGATGGCGAGACCGAAGTCGCATGGCGTGATGCTGCTCGCTTCGCCAGCCGCATAACGCCCACACGGCTCGAACTGCATCCTCCAAAAGGGCCGCCATCGGCGAACTCCGGCTATCGCCTTAACCTGCCACTCTCCGGAGTCATGGATGACCTGGCCCTCAATGAGATCTCCCGCCGCAAGCCCGACCCCGGCGAGGTCGAAATCGAAATCCATGCGGCCGGCCTCAACTTCCGCGACGTCATGAAGCTGCTCGGCATCTATCCGATCGAATCCGATCGCGACATCTTCATTGGCGACGAGTGTTCCGGCCGCATTGTTTCCGTCGGCAAGAAAGTCCGTAACTTCAGGATTGGCGACCAAGTGATCGCCTGTGGGGCCGGCTGCTTTGCCTCGCACCTCACCATCCCCGCCGCCTTTGTTCTGCCCAAGCCATCGGGACTCACGCATGAGCAGGCTGCCACCATCCCTGTCGCCTTCATGACTGCGTGGTATGCCCTGCACAATCTCGCCAAAATCCAGCGCGGCGAAAAAATCCTCATTCATGCTGCAACCGGCGGAGTGGGACTTGCCGCCATCCAGATTGCCCAACTGGCCGGAGCGGAGATCTTCGCGACCGCCGGCAACGAGGAGAAGCGCGCCTTTCTGCGCAGCCTCGGCATCCGTCATGTGATGGACTCGCGCACAAACGCCTTTGCGGAGCAGATTCGCCGTCTGACTAAAGTTGACATCGTGCTCAACTCGCTTGCCGGCGAAGCCATCGGCAAGGGCCTGTCCCTGCTTGCCCCCGGCGGACGCTTCCTGGAGATTGGCAAACGCGACATCTATGCCAACACGCCCATTGGCCTTCGTCCGCTGCGCAACAACATTTCCATGTTCGTCATCGATATGGGTCAGGTCATGGCCGGCCATCCGGAATCCGTGCAATCTCTTCTGCTCGCCGTACTCAAACTGTTTCGCAATGGCCGTCTTCATCCGCTGCCCCACCAGTCTCTGCCCATCTCCCGCGCTGCAGCCGCATTCCGACTTATGGCGCAGGCAAAGCACATCGGCAAAATCGTCCTTACCACTCGGGACGAACTGGCTGCGCCTCTGCGCATGCCGCCTGCCAAGCCAATCGCATTCTCAGCCAAAGCATCCTACCTCATCACCGGAGGCCTCGGCGGCTTCGGCCTCGCCATTGCAAAGTGGCTCGTCGCCAGCGGGGCAAGACACGTCGTCCTGTGTGGAATCAGCGGCGCCGCCTCCACCGAAGCAAAACGCGCCATCGCTCAGTTGCGCAGGCTCGGAGCAAAAGTTCTCATCGTCAAGGCCGATGTCTCCAGCCCCAGCGAAGTCGCGCGCATGTTGGCAACCATAAAGCTCGGAATGCCGTCCCTGCGTGGAGTCTTCCACGCCGCCATGGTTCTAGACGATGGCCTATTGACCCACCTTACGGAAGAGCGTTTCGCCCGAGTCTTTGCCCCCAAGGCCATGGGCGCGTGGAACTTTCACGCCGCACTGGCCAAGGTCCAACTCGACCACTTCGTTCTGTTTTCCTCCATCAGCGCGCTCATCGGATCGCCCGGTCAAGGCAACTACGCCGCGGCTAACAGTTTTCTCGATGCTCTAGCGCATCACCGCCGCGCCCTTGGCCTGCCCGCCCTCGCCGTCAACTGGGGAGCTCTCGGCCAGGTTGGCGTGGTCGCCCGCAATCCGGCTCTGGCGGTGAAAATGAAAGCCGGCGGCCTTTATCCGTTTTCACCGGACCAGGCGACCGAGATGCTCGGCAGGCTGCTCCAGCGCAACGTCACGCAGATCGGCTTCATGCACGTCGATTGGCAAAAGATAATTAGCAAGAAAGCCGGTGCGTCTTTGTCGCCCCGATTTTCCGATGTCGTTGTCTCCACGCTTCTCGACCCGTCCGCGGCGAGTGAAGATCATCGCTCTGTCCTGTTGTCCGCGTCTGCTGAAGAAAGACAGGCGCTCGTGCTGAACCTGGTTCGCGAGTGCGTTGCAAAAGTCCTGCGAACCGTGCCCGCCCGGCTCGATACTGCTCGCCCGCTGCGCGAGATGGGACTCGATTCCCTCATGGCATTTGAACTGCTCAACCGGCTGCAGACCAGGATCGGCGCGTCCCTGCCGAACAGCAAAATGTCCGCCAACTCCTCTATTGAAAGCCTCGCCGTCGTGGTTCTCGATACATTCAAGGCTGCCCCTTCCGCGCTCATTGCCGGAAATTCGTCCGCCGTCGCCCACAGCCAAAGCGCAACTTCCAATCCCATCGCTCCCGATCAACAGATGATTCCCTATCGCGCTCACGGCAGCCTTCCTCCGGTCTTCTTCATTCATCCCGCCGGAGGAAGAACCAGCATCTATGACGATTTAGCTGCTCAGATTTCCCACCAATTGCCCGTCTACGCAATCCAGTCGAGATTGTTGTCGGGCGCCGCGGAGGAATGGAACTCAATCGGAGAGATGGCTCAAAACTACGCCGGCTTGATTGTGAAGCAGCAGCCTGAAGGCCCCATCCGCCTTGCTGGCTTCTCCGCCGGCGGCATCTTCGCTCTTGCCGCTGCACGTGAACTCGAACAGCGCGGACGGAAGGTCTCGCTCGTCTGCATGATCGAAACGCCTCTGGCCATGCTGGATCCAAACCGCAACCGCGTATCGATTCTCAAGAGCTTGATTACCGAGGTGTATGACCACCTGGTCGCTGGGCTGCCGCGCTCTCGCCGGCCGCAAGTGCACGATCTCTCCGCTCACATACTGCGTCTCGCGCAACGGCTTGTGCGCACAAAATCAGAATCTGCGCGCGTCCAGAATGTGCTCGACTGGCTGGCCCAGCGCGGCCTGCTTGCGAGCGGCGACGCAGATTCCGATACCCGCAGATTCTTCGCTGCCTTTGTTCGCCACTCTATCCTCATCGAGCAGGCAACAGTTCAGCCTGTACTGGCGGCCATCCATTTGTGCCGCGCAAAGGAAAGCGGGCTCAACGCTTCGCCTGTGGCGCCGCGGGCTTTGGCGCACATTACCCGCGGAGGCATTCAACAGGAAGTTCTCAAAGGCCGGCACTTTGAACTGATGCGACCGCCGCTCGTCAAAGCCCTGGCGCACAGCCTGGAAGCCACACTTGCCGGCTCGCTTGTTTAGAGTGCGCAAAAATGCCGTCCATGAGCGGGCGCGTCCACGCAGAGCCGGGCCTTTCCTCGAGAGCGTTGTCCTTCCGATCAGACCCGGGAGGAATTCTCAACGAGCGCCAACAGGCCTTAGCGCTCATCGACCCATTCAGATCAATCTGCGTCTTCGACAAGTTGCCGTATGACCGCCTACCAAGAGAAGTGACATCCTAAGCTGAGCACCGGTTCGAAACCATGTGGACAAGCAGCCGACTATTCGTGTCGTAGTCTCACGGGATGACCTGGTTCCTTCAGGAGAAGCAGTTGGTGTGGAGACCATAAAATGAGCGCACGCGATCAGATCTCCTTCCAAAGACACTATCGAAACGCGGCTCGAAACTGTGGGGGATTTTTGGGGGACCCAGAGGCAAAATGGGCGCAAAGCGGAGGAAACACTCTTCATGAAAATTGGCAGTATGTGATTGAATAAGAGTAAGTTATGGCAAAGTATGGCAATGTGGGTAAGTGCCCAGATAGGCCTTCTAAGTCGGGGGTTGTGCGTTCGATTCCCGCCTCGCC
>Ga0181529_10001494_pt1 | contig 29994 bp, 25 predicted proteins | sample PEATcosm2014_Bin_36_FD_119763 | JGI IMG/M metagenome (GOLD analysis project Ga0181529, IMG submission 119763) | Peatland microbial communities from MTU Mesocosm Facility, Houghton, MI, USA - PEATcosm2014_Bin10_30_metaG | ecosystem: Environmental > Terrestrial > Soil > Wetlands > Peat | place... | reverse complement strand
TGGCGGGCGACTCCACGATGACGAGGATGCCTTTCGTTTTGGCCTTGGCCTTGGCCTTGGCCTTGGCCTTGGCCTTGGCCTTAGCCTTGGGCTTGGCCCTCGAGGCCGGTTTCTTCGCCCCGGGCTTTGCGGTCGAGTTGACGGCGACCCTCGGCGCGACCGCGGCAGCGCCGTCAGTTAGCGGCGAAGCGATATGAGCGGCGCTGTCCTTCACCTTCGTGGCGCTCCTCTTCTCTGCCATTATTCTATTCTCCTATCGAGCGTCGCCCTTGCTGCCAAGCTTGAGACCGGCTCTCCCGGAACCCCGCTCGGCCCAGCACTCAATTCGTCGAAAAGGCTCGAGGCAAGGCGCGCGCCCTCGCCCTCCGCTCCACGCGCCCAGCGATCCCTGGCCTGGGCAGCCCTTGCTCCCGCAACCTCCGCCCCGGAGCTCGCGAGTCCCCAATCGGCCAGGATGTCGGCTGCCGAGCCGGCGACCGGGGCGCCTTCGGCCGCGAGACGGTCGATGCCCGCGCTCCGCGGCCCGCCGAGGCAGGGAAGCGAGACCCAAACGTCGCGGCCCTCGTCGAGGGCGTGCTCGGCGGTGATCAAGGCGCCCGACTTGGCCGGGGCCTCGACCACCACGCAGGCCCTCGACATGCCAGCTATAATCCTATTGCGCTCCGGGAAACGATATTTTCGTATCTCTTCGCCGGGCGGGTACTCGGAGAGAAGGAGGCCCCCCTCCTCGAGGATCTCCTGGGCGAGTCGACGATTGCCAGGCGGGTAGACGGCGTCTATTCCACAGGGCAGGATGGCGCAGGTTCCGGACTCGGGACCGGAGCGCGCAGAGCGCGCGGAGCGGAAGCCGGCCATGGCCCCGCGATGGGCAGCCGAGTCTATGCCCTTGGCGAGCCCCGAGATTACCGTCACGCCCGCCTCCGCTAGGCCGCTCGAAAGCTCGAAGGCCGATGCGAGGCCCCGGCCGGTAGGCAATCGCGTGCCTACGATCGCTACCGACCGAGCCCCGGAAGAAAGGGGAGTACCCCTCGCGAAGAGGCCGAATGGTGGACGCGAAGTCTCGCGCAGCGCCTCGGGGTAGCCCCCGTCGTCGAAATGGATGAAGCGGCACCCCGATCTTTCAAGGTAGACGGCGTCTCTGACGGCGGCCTCGAGGTAGGAATCGGGAGTCCATGGCCGTTCGCCAAGGCCCCGACCGATGGCCGCCTCGACATCACGGGATAAAAGTACCGAAAGCGAGAGCTCGTCGTCAACGAGGTCCCAGAGAAGTAATTTCTCGTCGCTTCGCAGGAAAGGGATGCGCTGGATCGACAGGGCGAGGACGAGTCGCTTTTGCTCGGAGTTTCTCATCGCTCCTCCACCCCTCTTACGCGTTCGCCGGGCCCTCATGCTTCACTCACTTTCTGGGGAAATAGTCCCGGTGGTAGTCCTGGAGGCTCTCCGGGTCGATGTGCGTATAAATCTGAGTCGTCGAGATGTCGGAATGGCCGAGGAGCTCCTGGACCGTCCTCAGGTCGGCCCCGCCGGCCAACAGATGGGTGGCGAAGCTATGGCGGAAGGTATGCACCTTGGCCGCTACGCCGGAGGCCTCCCGGAGCCCGTCGAAGCGCTTCCAGATCCCCTTCCTCGAAATGCCCTTCCCCGCCTGGTTGAGGAAGACCCGCTCACTCCTGCCCTTGGCGAGGGCCGGCCGGCCCTCCTCGATATAGCGGCAAAGCCACGAGGCGGCCTCCTGGCCGAAGGGGACGAGCCGCTCCTTTCGGCCCTTGCCGATCACTCTTATCACCCTCTCCTTTAGATAGAGCCGGTCGAAACTGAGGTTGGCCGCCTCCGAGATGCGCAGTCCGCAGGAATAGATGAGCTCGAAGAGGGCGCGGTCGCGCAAGCCGCGGGGCGTGCTCGAGTTTATGGAGGCAAGGAAGCGGTCTACCTCCTCAGGCGCAAGGACGGCGGGCAAGGCCCGCTCTTGCTTCGGAGTCTCGATGAGCTCGCTCGGATCGTCCAGCCTGAGGCCTTCGAGCCGCATGAACTTGTAAAATGCGTGGATGCTGGACACGACGCGGGCCATGGTCTTCCTTGAAAGCGTCGAGCTTCGCTCGACGCTTTCAAGACATCCTCCCTCGACCCTTTCAGGACGTCCCTTCGAGGAGGCGCGCTCGGCAGCTTCGGCGCGTGGAGCGCCTTCACGGCTGCCGGACTGGCGCCACACGAGGTAGCCCAGGAGATCGGCGCTCGATGCGTCCTCGGGCCGCGTTTCCCTATCTGCGAGGAAACGCTCGAGCATCAAGGCCTCGCGGAGGTAGACCTCGGCTGTGAGGGGGGAGCGCTTGCGGGCCGCGATGATATAGGCCCGATAGCGCCTGGCTAGGTCGTCCACCCTCAGGCCTCGCTTCTCTCGCCTGCGAATTTCCTCTCTCCGGCGAACTTCTGCTCGCGAAGCACCGTCGGGATGTCCAGCTCGCCCTCGTCGTCGTTGCGGCCCAGGAGGTACTGCTTGCCCCTCGTAGAGGCGGGGGTCTCGGTGATGCGCTTCCACTCGTCGGAGGACAGGTAGTCGCCGAAGCCACGCTTCGAGGAGCCCTCCCCTTCCCGCTTGGCCTTGTCCGTCTCGGGGCGCCCGGCCCTGTCGAACCCGGTCGCAATGACCGTCACGCTCGCCTCGTCTCCGACGCGCGGGTCGATGATGAGCCCGGGCTTCTGGAAGAATTCCCTGTCCGCGCTCTCGGTGATGAGCTTGAGTATCTCCTCGAATTCGATGAGGGAGAAGTCCTCCCCGCCCGTGACGTTGACGAGGAGGTTCCTCGCGCCCTCTATGCACGCGTCCTCGAGCAGGGGGTTGTTGATGGCCTTCGTCGCGGCCTCGACGGCTCGGTTGTCGCCCGTAGCCGAGCCGATGCCCATGATCGCATCGCCCTGCCCCTGCATCACCGTCCTCACGTCCGCGAAGTCGATGTTGATCTCGCCGGGCACGGTGATGAGGTCCGAGATGGCCTGGACGCCCTGGCGGAGCACGTCGTCCGCGAGGCAGAAGGCCTGCTTGATCGGAGTCCTACGCTCGACGACCTTGAGGAGGCGCTGGTTGGGAATGACTATGAGGGTGTCGACCGCCTGGCGTAGCTTGGCGAGGCCCTCCTCCGCGAGGCGGGCCTTGGCCCTGCCCTCGAAATCGAACGGAGTGGTCACGACGCCGACGGTGAGGGCGCCCAGGTCGCGCGCGACTTGGGCGATCACGGGGGCCGAGCCCGTGCCCGTTCCCCCTCCCATGCCCGCCGTGACGAAGACCATGTCTGCGCCGCGCAGGGCCTGAGCCAAAGCCTCCCGGTCCTCGAGGGCCGCCTTCTCGCCGATCTCGGGCTTGCCCCCGGCCCCAAGGCCATGCGTCACCTTGGCCCCGAGCGCGATCCGCGTCTCGGCCCGAGAGAGGCCGAGGGCCTGGACGTCCGTGTTCGCGACGATGAACTGGACGTTCTTGAGCCCGGCGTCGATCATGCGATTGACGGCGTTGGACCCGCCTCCGCCCGCCCCGATCACCTTTATCACCGTCGGGACGATGCCTGCGTCCTCGATCACTTCGATATTCATTTTCCCCTCCCCGCCTAGCTCTGCTTCCTCGTCTCGGCGTCCCCACGCCGGCCCGATCTATTTTTTCTGGCTAAAGGCCCGTACGGCCCCCTCAGAAGAAACCCTTGCGCAGCCACTCGACTAAACGGCCGAGGCCCCCGCCGCCCTCCTGGCCCTTCAACGTGCCAGAGGCGCGGCCCCTGGCCGAGCCTTGCCTCTCGGCGGCCTTCAGGCCGGGCCTCTGCCCCCTCTCCTCGGGGGGCTGGGACTCGTCGGCGCCCATCAGGACGAGGCCTACGGAAGTCGCGTAGAGCGGGCTGCGGTATTCCTCGACCAGGCCTCCCAGGGTGATGGGGTTGCCGATCCGCACCGGCAGCTGAAAAGTCTCCTGGGCGAGCTCGGGCACGCCCTGCATGAGGGCGCCTCCGCCCGTCAGCACGACGCCACCCTTGATGTGGCTCCAGTACCCCATCTTCTCGACCCGCTCACGGGCCATGCCGAAGATCTCCTCCATCCGGGGCTGGACGATCGAGCAGAGCCTGCGCCGGGGCGTCTCCGCCGGGGCCCTGCCGCCGATTCCGGGCACGATCACGGTCTCGTCGGCCTCCACCGAGTCGAGCCAGGCCGCGGCCGACTCGCGCTTGAGGCGCTCGGCCGCGTCCATGGGGACGCTCAGCATGATCGAGAGATCGTTGGTGACCTGGGCCCCCCCGACGGGAATCGCGGTCGAGAAATAGGGCGCCCCGTCCGAGTAGACGAGGACGTCCGTCGTGCCCGCGCCCAGGTCGACGAGGAGGCAGCCGAGCTCCTTCTCGTCCGAGCTCAAGACCGCGCGCGCGGCGGCGAGGCTCTGGAGCATGAGGCGGTTCACCTTGAAGCCCGCCCGGTTCACGCATTTCACGAGGTTCTGCGCCGTGGTCACCGAGCCCGTGACGATGTGGACCTCGGCCTCGAGCCGCACGCCGATCATGTCCAGGGGATTGCGTATGCCCTTCTGGTCGTCGACGATGAAGGACTGGGGGATCACGTGGAGGACCTCGCGGTCCATGGGTATCACGACGGCCCTCGCGGCCTCGATGACCCGGTCCACGTCCTCCCGCGTGATCTCGCGGCCCCTCCCCGTCACCGCCACGACGCCGCGGGAGTTGATGCCCTCGACGCTCGCGCCCGCGGCGCCGCAATAGACCTCGCGGACCTCCCGGCCGGACATCAGCTCGGCGGCCTCGACGGCGGCCGCCACGGAGGCGAGGGTCGACTCGATGTTGACGACGACTCCGCGCCTGAGCCCCGTGGACGGGGCGACCCCCACGCCGATGATCTCGAGGACACCGCTCTCGTTGTATTCCCCGACGACGGCGCGGGCGTTCGCCGTGCCGATGTCGAGGCCGACTATCAGATTGTCAGCCAGTCTGTCCCTCCTTGCTGCGGTACACCACCGTGCCGGTCCGGAAATCTATCTCCTGGACCGTGGCGGCCAGGCCCTTCGTCCCGAGGACGTCGAGGACGAGGATGATCGAGCGCAGGGTCGGGGCGTCCAGCGACGCGCCCACGCGCACGGGGATACGCTGGTTGAGGGGATAGAGGATGAGCTCGGCAGGGGCACGGGCGCCCGGCTCGCCGCCTTCCGCGGGGGCGACCACCCGGATCTCGGAGAAGGCCGAGAGCAGACCAGGCTCCGAGGCCTCGATCGCCCCGAGCGAGGAGGCAAGGGACGCGAGCTCCGGAGGAAGTCGGGTCCCGAGGCGGAAGCCCTCGAAGCGCAGGCCGGAGAGTACGGGCACCGCGGCAGCCTCCTCGGCCGCCGCCTCGGCAAAGACCACGCCTCCTGCGTCAACGCAGACCGCGCTTGCACGCCCCTGGGCGCCTACCATGACAATCGCCACGGGCACTCGCTCCCTGACGGCTATCCGGAGTCCATCGGGGAAAAGCTTGGATACATCGGCCGAGGCCACTCGGGGGTCGGCCTCGACCGCGGCCTTGACCCGCGAGGCGTCGAGGGAGAAGAAATATTCCTTGCCATGGACGAGGGCGGCCGATAGCACGTCCTCCTTCGTCATCGCAGAGTTGCCCACAATCTCGTAGCGGGTGACGAGGAGGAGGGGCGGGACGAGGAAGGCGGCAGCGGCCGCAAGGGCGAGGAGGAGGGCCGCCGCAAGGAAAAAGGCCAAGGCGCGCTCGCCCCCGGCCTTCGAGCGCCTTCCCTCCGCCGCCAGAGGGCGGGAACTCCGCGCCTGAGCTCGCGCCGGAGCCGCGGAAGGGCCGATCGTCGAGCGAGCGGCGTAATCAGACATCGTCGGCCTCCCCGCCCAGGAACGATGATCCCGCCGCGCCCCGGGCCTCGGGGCTCGCGCTGAGGTTGTACAGGATGCCGCAGCAGATCGAAGTGGCCAGCAGGGAGGAGCCCCCAGCCGAGAAGAAGGGCAGGGCCATGCCCGTCGCCGGGACCGCCCCCGCGACGACGGCGACGTTGACGAGGACCTCGAGGCCCAGGAGGAAGGCCATGCCCATGCCGAGGTAGGAGCGATAGCGGTCCCTCTCGGCGAAGGCCGTCAGGAAGCCCCGCCAGGCGAGGAAGCCGAAGGCCGCGAGCACGGCGACGGCTCCCATGAATCCGGTCTCTTCCGTCCATGCCGCGAAGATGAAGTCGGACTGCACCTCGGGGATGGAGCCGCGCTTCAGCGTGCCTAGGCCGAAGCCCTTGCCCAGGAGGCCTCCTGAGCGTATGGCCCTTATGGAGCCGAGGAGTTGGTAGCTCTGTCCGAAGGGCTCATAGGCCGGGAAGACGAAGGCGAGGATGCGCCTGAGCCGAAAGTCCGAGGTGAGAATGGAGAGCGCGGCCAGCGGGGCCGCGGCGGCGCCCAGGCCCAGGAAAAAGGAGGGCGGCGAACCGGCCACCCAGAATACGGCGACGGCCGTCAGGCCCGCGATGGCCGCGGTCGAGAAATCGTTCTGCGCGTAGACGAGGAGGCAGCCGAGGGCCACGAGGAGGAAGGGCGGGATAAGGACTCCGGCGCTCTCCGCGATGCGCTCGCGCTTCTTGTCGAGGATGTGCGCGAGGTAGAGCACCAGCGCGGGCTTCCAAAGCTCGGAGGGCTGGAAGGTCGTGAAGCGCAGGTCGATCCAGCGCGTGGCCCCGTTGCGGTTCTCCCCGAGGCCGGGGATGAAGGGCAGGAGGAGAAGGCCGAGGGCGACGAGGGTGGCCGCGCCCGTCCGGGCCCTGAGCGCGTCCAGGTCGACGGAGGCGGAGGCCCAGAAGACCAGGGCAGAGGGCAGGAGGAACAGGGCTTGGTGCAGGGCGAAGTAGCCGGAGCCCCGCCCGAGCGAGATGGCGTACTCAGAAGAGGCCGACCAGAGGGCGGCCACGCCAAGAAGGGCCAGGAGAAGGACCGCGGCCAGCATGCCCCTGTCCCCCCGCCGCGCGGCGCGCTGCCGCTCGGCCTCGAAGCCCGATCTCATGTATTCCGTCATTGTATCTTCAGCGTGGAGAGGGCCAGGATGGCGAAGATCCCGCCGAGAATCCAGAAGCGGGTCACGACCTTGGTCTCCTTCCAGCCCTTCAGCTCGAAATGGTGGTGGATGGGCGCCATCTTGAAGAGTCGCTTCCCTTTTGTTATTTTATAGTAACTAACCTGCAGCACGTCGGAGAGCAGCTCCATCATGAACACTCCGCCGATGAGGAGGAGGAGGACCTCCTTCTTCACGATCAGCGACAGGACGCCTAGGACTCCGCCCAGGGCCAGGCTGCCGACGTCCCCCATGAACACCTCGGCGGGATGGGCGTTGAACCAGAGGAAGCCCACGCAGGACCCGAGGAGGGCGAGATTGAAGACCGTCAGCTCCCCGGCGCCCTTGATATTCGGGATGTTGAGGTAGGCCGACCAATCTGGCCTGCCCGTCACGTAGGTGAGCACCGAGAAGGCCATGAGGGCCATGATGGTCAGCCCCGTCGCCAGGCCGTCGAGGCCGTCCGCGAGGTTGACCGCGTTGGACCAATAGACGACATAGACGATGGCGATCGGGATCCAGAGGACGCCGAGGTCCACGACGGGCATCTTGAAGAAGGGTATGTAGAGCATGGTGGTCTGCGAGTCGCGGTTGCCCCTGATCAGCAGGACCGCCGCGGAAGCGACGACGAACTGCAGGGCCAGCTTGGCCCAGGCCGGCACGCCGTCCGAGTTTCGGCGCTTCACCTTGAGCCAGTCGTCGAGGAAGCCTATGGCCCCGAAGCCCAGGAGGGAGCCTAGGGCGATCCAGACGTAGAGATTGGAGAGGTCTGCCCATAGGAGGACCGCCACGAGCACGGCCAGGATGATCAGGACCCCGCCCATGGTCGGGGTCCCCGATTTGGAGAGGTGGCTCTCGGGCCCGTCCGTGCGCACTGACTGTCCGAACTTGAGCCTACGCAGCGCCTCGATGAGGCTCGGCCCGACGAGGAAGGCGATGAGGAGGGCGGTGACGGCCGCGTAGGCCGAGCGGAAGGTCAGGTATTTGAAGACGTTGAGCGGCGAGAAGAACTTGACCAGGTACTTGAAGGCCTCAAGGAACATGCCGCGCCTCCGCGTTTCCGCTCGCCGCCGTGGGCGCCAAGGCCTCCGCAACCCTCTCGAGGGCCATGCCGCGCGAGCCTTTGAGGAGGACGAGATCGCCCGGCCCGAGGTAGGCCCTCGCCGCCGCGAGAAGCCTGTCGAAGTCCGTCTCGTAGACGAGGAGGCCGCGGAAGCCCGCGAGCCTCGCGGCGTCGAAGGCCGGCCTGGTCTCCTCGCCGAAGAAAAAGAGGGCATCGGCGGCGGAGGCGCCAGCCGTTTCTCCCATCGCTCGATGCGCGGCCTCGCTCTCGGGCCCCAGCTCCAGCATCGATGCGAGCACGTAGGCCCGCCGTCCCTTCCAATCGACGGAGTCGCAGAGCCCGATCGCGGATGCCGCGCTGTCGGGATTGGAGTTGTAGCAGTCGCGCAGGATCGTCAGCTCGCCCTTGAGCAGCTCCGAGCGGCCGAAGAGGGGCCGCATGGAGCCGAGCCCGGCCGCGACGTCCTCGCGCGAGGCCCCGGCCCGCGAGGCGATGGCTATGGCGCCTATCGCGTCGAGGAGGTTGTGCCTGCCTGGCAGGGCGAAGCCGAAGGCGAGGCCTTCCCACTCGAGCTCGTAGCCCTCGAGGCCAAGGTCCCGAAGGACTCGGAGGCCGGCCGTGGACTTGGGGCCGAAATCCAGAGCCTCGCCCCGCAGCCCGGCCTTCAGGAAGTCGTTGTAGTCGTCGTCCTCCCAGACGAAGCCGACCTGCCTTCCATCGAAGCGCGAGAAGATCAGCCTTTTTTCCTCGGCTATCGCGTCCCTCGAGCCGAGAATTCCGATGTGGGCGGTCCCGACGTTGGTTATCAAGGCTAGATCGGGCTCCAGGACGGCCGCGAGCTCGCCCATCTCGCCCTTCCGGTTCATGCCCATCTCGAAGATGCCCGCCTCGTGTCCCGGCCCGATGGAGAAGACCGCAAGCGGGAGGCCGATGTCGGAGTTGAGGTTCCCCGGATTGAGGACGACGGAGCGGGAGCGGCCGAGGATCGAGGCGACGCACTCCTTGGTCGTCGTCTTGCCGCTCGAGCCGGTGATGCCGATCCGCGTTAGGCGGGGGAAGCGAGCGCGATAGGCGGTCGCGAGGGCCTGGAGGGCCGCGAGCGCGTCGGGGACGTAGATCAGGGCCGCGGCTCGGGCGGCGAGAGCGCCGGGCGAATGGAGCTCGCCGAGCGAGGCCTCGACCTCGGCTCGGCGATCGAGCCGCGCGATCGCGCAGGCCCCGCCGGCCTCTAAGGCCGACTTGACGTAGGAATGGCCGTCCACCCGCTCCCCGGGCAGGGCGACGAAGAGGGAGCCCGGCTCGGCCTTGCGCGAATCGACGACGACGGAGCCCGCGATGGCCGCCGGATCGCCGGCGAGGGCCGCTCCAGGCAGGAGGGCCGCCATTTCGGCCGCCGTGAATAGGCGGGAGCGCGGCTCAGTCACTCGGGTTTCCCTTCGATGCCTGAGGCAGCACGATGCGCAGATGGCGCTCCGGTCCCGCCTTCTCCAGGCCGAGGCCCTCGGCGAGGGAGGCCGCCCTCTCCCTGCTCGAGAGGACGCGTATGTCCGCCCCGAGCTTCTCGTTCTCCTCGACCCAGGCGGATTGCGCGGACTCGAGCTTCCTCGCCTCGGCGGCGAGGGCATCGAAGCGGCCAGCCTCCCAGGCGAGCGCGAGGAGCAGGAGAGGTATGGAAAGCATGGCTGCGAAGATCATCCTGCGTTTCATGCGGCCGTCCTCCGACCCGAAGCCCGTCGCCCCCCGCCAGGCGGGTCCTGTCCGTCGAGGCCGTCGAGGACCCTGCGGGCGATGCGCAGCTTGGCGCTCCGGGAGGCCGGGTTGCGCGCCGTCTCCTCGCGGCTCGGCTCCAAGGGCTTCTTGTTGACGAGCTCGAGGATGGGGCGCGTTCCCTCACCTACAGATATCGGAGAATTCGAATAGGGGGAGGAGAGCTCGCGCATGACCCGCTTGGCCACTCGGTCCTCGAGCGAGTGAAAGGAGATGACGGCCAAGAGGCCTCCGGGAGCGAGGAGACCGGCAGCCAGGCGGATGCCTCGCTCGGCCCTCCCCAGCTCGTCGTTTACTGCTATGCGAAGGGCCTGGAAGGTCCTGGTGGCCGGGTGGATCCGGCCGTGCCGATAGGACTCGGGCACGGAAGCCCAGACTATCTCCGCGAGCGCCCCCGTCGTGGCGACCGGGCCGCGGCGTCTCGCCTCGACAATCGCTCGCGCGATGCGCCGCGACATCCTCTCCTCGCCGTTCTCGTAGATGATGCGAGCGATCTCCTCCTCGCGCGTTTCGGCCAGGAGGGCCGCAGCGCTCCTGGGCGCCTCGGGCGAAAGCCTCATGTCCAGGGCCTCGTCCTTGCCGTGGCCGAAGCCCCTGCCCGACTCGGCGAAATGGAACATCGAGATGCCCAGGTCAAAAAGCACCAGCGAGGGCCGCGGCGGAGCCCCCAAGGAGGGGGCTTCGCTCTGCAGTTCGCTTCGCGAACTGCTTGAGTCCGGGTCTTGCGGATCGGCGCCAAGCGCATTGCCTGAGCCTTCCCCAAAGCTCAGGCCGAGGTCATTCCACGCCGCTAGGACCTCGTCGAAGTAGCCCAACCGGAACTCGACCCTTCCCGCGAATGGCGAGAGGCGCTCCCTCGCCTTTTCCTGGATCGCGGGGTCCGCGTCTATGCCGAGGTAGCGGATGCCCGGATAGCGCGCGAGAAAGGCCTCGGCGTGGCCTCCCTCCCCCAGCGTGCAATCGAGCATTATTGCGTCCTCGGCGGGCGGGACCAAATAGGCCAGCACCTCCTCGAGCATCACGGGAGTATGGGCGATCCCCGACATGGCCGTCCTGACGCCCTAGAGCGTCAGGCCTCCCAGTTCTTCGGCCGCGGCCAGGAATTCCGACTCGTTCTCCTCGAGATACCCGCGATACGCCTCGCCATCCCAGATCTCGATGTACTTCGAAATACCCAAGATCACGCAATCCTTCGTCAGCCCGGCGAACTCGCGCAGGCTCTGCGGTATGGCGATCCTGCCGAGCTTGTCGACCTCGACTTCCTGGGCCGGGGCAAGGATCCTCCTCTGGACTAGGCGAGCCCGTGCCGAAAAGAGACTCGTCGACTCCATCAGTTTCTTGGACAGGATAGCCCACTGTTCGGGCGGGAAGAGCCAGAGGCAGTTATCCACCCCCTGGGTCAGGACGAACTCGCTCCCAAGCAACTCCCCACGGAGTTTCGCGGGGAGCGAAAGTCGTCCTTTTTCGTCCAGGGTGTTCCTGAACTCGCCAGTTAGTAGATTCATTCCCACTAGTTCCTAAGTTTTACCACTTTTTCCCACCACGATCGTTATACTACTTCGTCATAGCGAACTGTCAACGAAGGGAATTTCGAAAAAGGCTCGACAGAACCAGAAAATACACGAGTTAGCCTAGACATCTGTATAGCTGTATAGCTTATGGAGTTTTTTTAGATCTAAATTGATAGAAGTGGTTAAATAGATGGGCAAAAAAGAGTAGGAGTCCAGTGATACTACAAGTACGGCGGAATAATCCCGATTCTGTCTAGGCTGCGGCCGCGATTGTTACATTCCCGCAGCCTCAGTACAATCGCCCCACGATGACGATCGACGAATATCACATAGTCTTTCCCGAGGGAGAGAGTCAGGAACTGCCGAACCCGCTCCGAATCGACGAGCTCGTAGACCTCAATGGCCGCCCTCTCGCCTTCCCCCTGCCCAGCCCTCGCATTATCGCCTATCGCGTGACGAAGATTCGCCACATCGAGGAGCGAGGAGTCCACTCGGTATTGCACTACGTGGAGCTCGTAAGCGCTCGGGAACTCCTGGCCTACTCGTCCTCATCCTCGCCCTGGCCCTCGGGGAACAAGTAGATATCGGGGACCTTGTGCACCCTTTGCAGGGAAAAATCCATGCGCATGCTCCGCTCGGGGCTTAGGTCGATCTCGACATAGTGGGAGACGAGGTCGAAACCGGGCACCTCGACCTTGATCTCGAACACGAATTTCCTCTCCCCCTCCTGGGCCGAGGCCGCGATGGGGCTCGGCCAGAAGATGTATGTCCCTCCAGTCGCCCCGGCGAGCACGAAAGGATTCTGCCAGTTCGGATCGACCATCTCGGCCTCGACGCCCTCGGCGAAAAGGCGGACGGCGCCCTCTCCCAGGGGGGCGAAAGTTCGACCGTCGAAGACCCTGCCCATGATAGTCGGGAAGTTGAAGATCGGGCCCTCGCGCTCGAGGTCCTCCTTCCTGCCGCCGACATGGTCCGAGGTGGGGCGGGGAGAATGCGACACCTTGCCCCAGCCTTCCTTGACGAGGGAGATAAGGTCGGCCTGGCGCTGGACCTTGTCGAGGCCCTCCTTCTCGCTGTACGCCAGGCCCCGGCTCGAAACGATGTACTCGGGCTTCACCCGATTGAGGACGTAGCAGGCGACGTCGAGCTTGCACTGGTCGCAGGTGCAGAAGCCCAGGCGCTTTTCCCTGTCCTCTCGCTCGAAGAGCTCCTCGACCAGGACTTTGACCGCGTCCTCCATGATGTTGCGGATATCCATCATGCGCCCCCTCCCTCTTAGTGTATGCATCCGCCCGAGTTTGGCAACGCCCCCGCCCGGGCTCAGCGGAGCATTTCACGGGCGGCCTTCGCGAGGCTCTCCGAGCGGTCGCGCGCGAAGAGGCGGATCCTGCGCAGAGAGCGCCCGAAGCCCGCGACGACGGGTGGCGAGAAGACGGTCGGGCTCTCGGCGAAGGATACGGCCCGCGATGCCCCTTCCCCTGGCGCGGCGCCTCCGCGAGTATCCTCGCGAGGCGTATCCTCGCGGAGTACCCGGAGGTCAGTCTCGAAGGATACGCCCTCGGGGAGGTCGAGGACCAGGTCGAGGAAGCCAAGCCTCCCCCCCGCCCTCGACGCCAGGGCTTCCTCGAGGCCCAGTCTCGAGTCCAGGTCGATGAGGGCGCGGTGGCTCTCCCTCGCCTCGTCGAAGGGCAGGTCGAGGATGCAGCAGAAGGGCCGACCCTCGAAGACGTCCTCGGCGAGGGAGAAGGCCTCGAATGGCAGGGCCCTGAGCCTGGCGTAGAAGCCGTCGTCGTCGAGGCCGTAGAGCTCCTCGGTCCTTAACGAGCCGCGGCTCAGGGCGAGGAGGACGGCCTTCTTGATCATGGCGGTAGCCGAGCGCACTCCCTTGTGCCAGTAGACCGAGCGGTACATTAGATACTTGGAGAACAGCAGGCCCTCCACGCTCATGAGGCCCCGCTCCTCGATGGCGAGGCGGTCCCCGGGCCCGACTGCCAGGCGCTCGAGGATGAAGTCGCTGTCTTGGAGCCCGTAGGGGACGCCGCAGAAGAAGGCATCGCGGTTCAGGTAGTCGAGTTTGTCGGGATCGAGGACGCCCGAGAGCAGGCCTCGGAAGAAGCGAACCTCCCGATCGCCCCCGTCGGAGGCGGCCTTGTCCACGATGGCCGCCGCCGCGTCGGGATCGGCCCCAGCCTCGAGGGCCAGGCTCCGCAGGGGCTCCGTGCGGAGCTCTCTCGCGGTGAGCGCCTCGTGCTCCTCGAGGGGGAGCTCCTTAAGGGAATGCGCGAAGGGGAAGTGCCCCAGGTCGTGACAGAGGGCGGCCACGAGATAGGAGCGGAGCCCTCCTATCGAGCAGAAATCGAGCTGGCCCTTGGCGGCGAGGGACCAGGCGATTCGGCGGGCCATATGGAAGACGCCGATGGAATGGGCCCTTCTCGTATGCGTGGCGCCCGGATAGACGAGGAAGGCCGGGCCTAGCTGCTTGATTCGACCGAGCTTGGCGAAGGGAGGCGAAGTGGCCAGCCGCTCGAGGGCCGGGCTCAGGAGAATATTGCCCCAAAGCGGATCGCGGATCGGCTCCGTCATGCCCGATGCGAGGAAGCGGAGGAGCTCAGCGGAACTCACGCGGCCCTCCCCTCATTTGACCTCGTCGCCCATATATGATACATATTTACATGGAATGCTCCGAAAGTACAGCGCGCCCTCCGCCCCAGTCCTCCTGGCGATAGCCTTCCTGGCGTCGCTTCCCTTACTGGGCTCATGCGCGCACAAACAGGGCAAGGCCGGCTCCGTCGGCGGCCCTGGACCGCAGACGGCAAACGCGGCAGAGACCCTCGGAGCCAATGGCCAGGCCGCGCCGATCCGAGCCGGGAGCCCTCCGCCTCCTGCTTTGGTCCCGGCAGCGGCTCAAGGCCCCAAGGCGGCGAGCGCAGCGCCTTCCCCCACGGTTGTGCCTCCTCCGGTGTCCTCGGTCCCTCCACACCCGCTCATCCCGGCTCTCCCCCCGCCGGCGCCGCGGCCGGCGCCCGAAGCCGCTGTCCCCGCCGCCCCGCTGGCTGCCACGATACGCGCCTTCGGCTTGGGCACCGGCTCGACGCCGCGCATCGCTCGCGACTTCTCTCTCGGCCCCTTGGAATCGTTCAGGCCAGCGGCCGAGGACGAGGCCGCCGCCTTCAAGGTCGCGAGCTCCTTCATCCAGGGCATCGGCTCGGGCAAGCTCGACAAGGAGCTACTCCTACCCGAGGCCAGGGACGCCCTCTCGGCCCTCCTCGCTCCCGCAGGCTCCGACGCCTCCGCCAAGGGGGAGCAGAGCGCATCGCCGGCAGCGAAGGACGCTCAGGGCGGCGTATCGGCCGCCTCCAGCGCCAGGATCGGGGCGATGACCATTCAAGGCGAGGACGCGTCCATGCGGGTCCGCCTTCCCGTGGAGCCGGGTGCCCCAAGGGAAGAGGGGCTCCTCTCCCTCAGGAAAGTCGAGGATTCCTGGTACGTCGAGGCGCTGTCCCTCGATCCGCCGAGCTCGGAGGCTTTGGCCTTCAGCCCTGACTCGAGCGCGCAGCAGCGCTAGCCGAAGGCAGAGAGGAAGGACGATGGCGACCAACCTGAAGCGGATCGAGAAGGAGTTCATCCTCGGCTCGGCTCGGGACGACAAGCTGGCCTTCCTTCTCCTCGCGGGCACGGGCGAATGGCCATGCCGCCTCACGGCTATCGCCCCCGAGGGCCTGACTTTCTCGCACGCGATGCCGCTGCGCCTGCTCAAGCGGAGCCAGGTCTACGAATTCCGATTCGTCTACCGCGAGCAGCCCATGGCCTTCCGCGCCCGGATCACCGAGGTGAGGGACTCGATCGTCGTCACGGAGATGCCGGAGGCGGTCTACAAGAACCTCGGGCGCCGCTACAGCCGCCGGGCGCCGCCGACGGAGCTGTCCGTGTCCTTCTCCTTCAAGGGGGACCGCTACGAGCTTTCCTTCCCGGTCACGAGAGAGTTCGAGCCCGTCGCAGAGCCCGAGAGCGACTCGGACTTCGATCCCCACAATATCCGAGCCCTGATCAACGAATTCAACGAGCGCGGCTCCGAGTTCGCCTCCGAGCGCGCGATTCGGATGTTCAAGGACAAGCATCCCGAGACCATGGAGGAGCGGCTCATCGTGCGCACGGGCAAGATCTATTTCCTGCCCACCGCCGCGGGCGGGCTTCCGGTCGTCGACCCCTACGTCACTCCCCGGATCGTCACGCGCGACGTATTCGCCGAATTCCTGAGATCGGAGGAGGTGCGCGAGGACCTCATCGAGGACGAAGTCTTGCGCTTCGAGAGGAACAAGAAGAGCTCCAACGTCCTCTCGGAGCTCATGATACCCCTGCTCTTCCAAGAATACGTGATCGGCTACGTCTATCTCGTCAACACCCTTCCGGGCAAGCCGCCCTTCGACCTGCCCGTGCTCGAGACCTTCCATCAGTTCGCCAAGGTCCTGGCCTATTCTCTAAAGGTCAACGGCTACTTCCGCAACTCGCCGAAGAAGGCGCGGGACTTCACGGCCGACGTCCTCGACATCAGCGCCGGCGGGCTGCTGTTCTCGAACTCCTCGCGCGAGCTCTCCTCCTCCCTCCTGCCGGGCAGCGACATGGAACTCGCGATCTCGGCCAAGGGCAGGTCCGTCAAGGCCCTGGCCACGGTCAAGCGCGTCTACAGGGACGCGACGCGCAGCTACTTCGGCGTCGAGTACGCATCCCTCGAGCCCGAGGACTTCCGCTTCCTCTTCGAGTGCCTGTACGGCCGCGACTTCACAGACGAGGACGCGACGGGCGTCGAGGGGCTCAACCTCAAACGCCCCCCGAGATAAGGAAAAGGACGGCATCGATGGCCCTCATCGCGAAGCCCCTCAGAGGCTTGTTTTTCGGCCTGTTCTGCGTATTCACGCTGTTCGGCACATCGATGACCCTGGTCGGCGCGGCCCTGCCGAGGATATTGAGCGACTTCCGCTGGAGCTACGCGGCCGCCGGCGCGGTGATCGCGGCCAGCGCAGCGGCCTATTTCCCCGCGAGCCTGGCCGCGGGCAAGGTGCTGCAGCGCCTGGGCATCAAGGCGACGATGCTGCTGGGGCTCGCCCTCTGCGCCTTCGGCCTCGCCTTCTTCGCCGCCAGGGCGTCTTTTCTCGTCAACCTGGTCCTCAACGCCCTCATCGGCGCGGGCCAGGGTCTCATCGAGCCCACGGTCAACGTCTCCATGCTCAAGATGGACGAGGGCGGCTCGGGGCGACCGATGAACCTCATGCACGGCGCCTTCGCGGTGGGGGCGGTCGTGGGCCCCCTCGTCCTCGGCCTCATCCTCGCCACCGGCCTCACCTGGACCATAATCTTCCGTGCCATAGCCTTGCTTTTCGCCATCCTCGCCGCCGTCCTCTCATTCCTGCGCTTCTCGGGCCTCGACTCGGTCCGCCAAGGCACGATGAGCCGGACGGAGCAAGGCGGCCGCAGCGCGCTGCCCGGTCGCGGGGCCGCATTCTACCTGGGGTTCGTCTGTCTCCTCCTCTACGTAGGAGCAGAGCTCGGCATCTCGAACTGGATTGCGGAATACTTCGTCCGCATATTCGCCGCTCGGGCCGCCTTCGCCTCCCTCACCGTTTCCCTCTTCTGGATCGGGCTCCTAGCGGGGCGCTTCGGCGTGCCGGCACTCTACCGCGGCAAGCGCCCGGAGATCCTCCTCGTCGGAAGCTCCCTCCTCCTCGTGGCGTCCACGGTCGCGCTGTGTGCCCTGGGCTTCGCTTCCGGAAACGGCGCGGCGGCCGGGCCCAAGGGCCTCGTCGCGGCCTCCGCCCTCGTCCTGCCCGCCGCCCTCACCTTCCTCTCGGGCCTCGGCTGCTCCATCATCTATCCCACCGTGATGTCCCTGGTCGGCGCCTCCTGCGAGGGAGCCCAGGCCGAGGCCATCTCCTTCGCCGCTGGCGGTGGCGGAATCGGCCTCTTTGCCTTCCCCTTCCTGATGTCCTGGATAGCCCAGGGCTACGGCATCAGGGTGGGCTTTGTAACGTATGCGCTGATCGCGGCCCTCACGGCCTCGGCCTGCGCCGTCCTGGCCAAGGTCTTCGCCGGGGCGAGGCGGAGCGCGTAGGGGGAGTCCGCTCAATGACAGCAACCGCTCCGTCTCGGACGCGGATGCGATCGCCCTGTCCAGAGGCTCGGCATTCATGGCCGGCGGAAGCTTGACTGCCCCCTTCGCCTGCGATGACCAAAACGCCTATTATCAGGCCTGTTACTCGAAGGTTGGGACCTGGAGGGTCTTGCTCGCGCTGAGCCAAGGCTACGCGCCCAAACGACACGAGAGCGCCCGCGGAATCGGGCTGCTGGAAGAGCGGAGTCTGGACCGCATTGCCCTTGCTGGATCCAAAAGGCGGCGGGCACGCCACAGAGATAGTCCCCGCCGACAAGTAGGAGATCGAAGAGGAGAAGCGCCAGGGCCGACCAGACCTCTTGGCCTATCCCCGCTTCCCCTTGATCCAGGCTATGACCGCCTTCATAAACTCCTCCTTCCCCGGCTCGTTGTGCAGCTCATGGTAGCAGCCCTCATAGCTCAGGTACTCCACATTCTTCCCGCAGCTCGAGGCGAAGCTGGCGATCGCGGCGGGGTCGGTGATCCTGTCGGCGCTGCCTTGGACGAGGAGGAGGGGCAGCTTTATTTCCGCCGCCCTCCCCATGATGCGCGGTCCGGCGAGAAGTATGTCCAAGCCGAGGCGGGCGGACACCCGGTCGTGGACGAGGGGATCCTCGACGTATTTCCGGATCACCTCGGGATCGCGGGAAATGCCGCTCCTGTCGAGGCCGTTCCCCAGGGAGAAGGAAGGCGCGATGCGCGACATCATTTTTGCGAGGAAAACCTTGGGCGCAGGAACCGGGGTGGCCATCGCGATGGCGGGGCTCGCGATCACCGCCCCCGCGATGGCGGGCTTGCGCTCGAGCACATAGTCGAGGCCCAGGCAACCGCCGAGGCTGTGGCCGTAGAGGAAGAGGGGCAAGCCGGGGAAACGCGCGTGGCCTTCCTCGATGAGCTGGTCGATCTGCTCCCGGATGAGGGCGAAGGAAGCGTGGCCGCGCTTGCCTCCGGAGCGCCCGTGCCCCGGCAGGTCGAAGGCGACGAGGCCTATCCCGGCCTCGGCGAAGGCGCGCGCCACATGCTCGTACCTGCGCACGTGCTCGCCGATGCCGTGGACGAGGGCCACGACGGCGGTCGAGGCGCCTTCCGGTTCCCATTCGAGGGCGTGAATAAGGGAACCGTCGCCGGTCTTCCAGGAAAACTCGAGCTCTTCCACGGTCGCGCCTCCCTTAAAGCGATGCAGGCCCTAGGGCCCCGCACCACGGTAAAGCTTCGGCCGATTCCGATGCATGGCCCGCGCCGGCGAGCGGCTGGGCGCCTATTCCTCGCTCTCGACCTTCACTCCCCTGCGCTTCTTGGGGAAGCGCTTGAGCACGGTGACGCAGTTGCGCTTGGAGTTGAAGACGAAGCCACCGTCCCAGTACTCGAGGGCGGCGAAGAGGGCGTTGCCCCCGTCGTTGTCGTCGGCGCGCTCGCCCCGGAACGAGACGTAATCCGAGAGGGCCTCGAAGTCGTTGCCCTCGAGGAGCTGCTGACGCTTGCGGTTGAACTCGTTCCAGCGCTCGAGGTCCTGGAAGCCGGGCCCCTCGTCCTCGACGATGAGGTGGGCGTGCTCCGGGCTGAAATCGTACCAGACCCGCACCTTCTTGTCGGGGTCGCACTTGTTGCCGTGCTTGACCGCGTTCTTGATGATCTCGCTGATCTGCTGCTCGAGGAGGTTGATCTCCTTGATGTCCGGGGGCGCCGTCTGCACGATGAGGAGGGTGAAGTAGCGGATTTGCCGGAAGTCCGAGGGGAATTCCTTGTGCAGCATCCCGGTCTTCTCGAAGAGGGGGGAGTTCTCGTCGACGCTGATCTCCTTGACCTGCTCCGCCATGTCAGGCCTCCATCCTTTTCAGGGCCTCGTCGATAGTCGGCGAGATCGGGAAATAGCCCATGAGCTTGGTGAGCTCGATGACCTTCTTCACGGAGCCGTGGATGTTGGTGATGACGAGCTTGAAGCCCATCTTCTTGATGGTCGAGCAGATATAGATGAGGGCGCCGATACCGCTCGAGTCGATGTAGTCGACGTTCTCCAAGTTGATGATGAAGCGCTCGACTTTCTTTTCGAGCATCTTCATGACGAGCTCCTTGAGCTTGTAGGAGTTGTAGAGGTCCATCTCGCCATTTACGTCGATGATGTAGCTCTCGCCGTTCTTACGTATCTTCAGGTCCATGCGCTCGGCTCCTCCGTTTTCACGCCTGCGATCGCTTCATAACCAAGACGGTCCTATCGTCGTGCGGCCGAGCCTGCCCCGCGAAGTCGAGGAGATCCTCGCCGATCTTCTCGGCGATCTCGCTCGGGCTCAGCTCCCGCGAGCGCTGAACGATATCCCCGAGGCTCTTGTTCCCGTACTGCCTGCCCTGGGGGTTCATCGTCTCGATTATTCCATCAGTATAGAGCACCAGCACGTCGCCGTTCGCCAGTGCGAGACGAGAGGAGGCGTAGACCGTCCCCCGCTCGACCCCGATGGGCACGCTCTTGGCCTCCACGACCTCGATGGCGCCGGTCGCCGCGCGGCAGACGAGGGCGGGCTGATGGCCGGCGTTCGCGAGCTCTATGGCGCCCGAGGAGGAGTCGGCCATCGCGAGGCAGAGCGTCGCGTAGTGGTCGAGGTCGACCTTGCCCGTGATGCCTCGGTTGACCCACTGGAGGAGGGTGGCCGCGTCCTTGGTCGAGGCGGTGATCAGCTGGAGTATCGACCTGACCATGACGAGGACTATGCTCGCGGCGACGCCCTTGCCTGCCACGTCGCCCACGGCCACGACGGTGCGGTCGGACCGCGTTGGGATGATGTCGTAATAGTCGGAGCATACGCCGCGGGCCGAGCTCGAGTAGACGCCGAAGGAAAAGCCTCGAAGCTCGGGAAGCCGCTTGGGCAGGAGGTCCGCCTGGACGCTGGCGGCGATGTCCGCCTCGCGCTCGATATCGCTGCGCTCCGCCGCCTCGAGGAAGGAGAAGGAATTGGCCACGGAGATCGAGCCGAAGTTGGCGAGCATCTTGCAGCGGTCGAAGTCTCGCTCGGTGAAGACGCCCTCGCCGGACTTCACTACCGATACCGCCCCGATTATCCTATCGCGCACTATGAGGGGCGAGGCTATGAAGCCTCCGGCCTTGAGCCAGGGCTCGTCCCCGTTGTCGGGCAGGGGCGAATCGGGCCCCGCCTGGGGTATGAAGACATGCTTGCCCGTCCGCGAGACTTCGCCGAGGATGCCCTCGCCGAGCTTGAATCGGGCGTGGCGCACGAAGGACTCGACTCGGTCAGAGTCCCTGGGCAGGTTCTCCGGTAGCTTGAACGGAGGCGGATAGGTCCCGCATAGCGCCCTGACCGAGACGGTCTCCTCGAATTCGTCGGAGAGGAGCAATATTCCGCCGTCGGCGCCCGTGCGCTCGACGACGGCCCGAATCATATTGTCGACCACGTCCTGAAGGAAGGTTTCGCTCCTCATCGCCGTCCCCGTCGAGAGGAGGAGGTCGTAAAGGGAGTCGACCGATTCCTCATAGTAATCGACCGCGCTGACCAGCTGGTTATGGCGAATATCGACGAAGATGAGCGCCACGGAGAATAGGTAGCCGCAGAATGCCGGCTCGATGAGAAGCTGGAAGACCGGGGCCCCGACGCCGAGGGCCGCGCCCGACCCGAGATAGACCGCTGACCCGAGGACGAGAGGCAGCCAGGTCCTCAGCGATAGGCTGCCGGCCGTCGTCTCGGCGCGGGAGAAGTACATGAGGGGCAGGCTGAGCAGGCCGAGGACGGGAAGGAAGGCCGCTAGGCGCAAAAGGTCGGGCGCAAGGCCGAATTCGGCCCCGAAGGACTGGGCCGCGATGAGGGCCAGCGCGGCGAGGTCGAGGGAGGCGGCAACCCAGAACGGCCAGCCGATCTTGAAGGGCCGGAGACCGAGATACAGAAGATAGATAAATACGAGGAGATCGGTGACGCAGAAGAGCGAGGGGGCAGGGAAAAAGGCGAACAAGAGGTCGCGGACTGCGAGGAAGCCGGCGAGAAGGGCGTAGCCAGTCATCGCCCCCTCGGTATCCTTCCTCCGGAGAGCGAAAAACGCCCCGAAGAGGACAGCCGCGAGGACGAGCTTGGCGAGCGGAGGCCCGCTCAATACCCTAAAGATGCCATCCCACACCGTTTATACCCTTTATTCGCCGCAAGCCGGTCACGTCGGACTAACTGAAGGCGAAGTGTAGCATTCGCCTAACTCGGAGTCAAGTTTTTACCGCTGGACGAAATCGCGGTAATGATGTCAATTGTACTGTAATCCAGGTGCCGGCTACAGGGGGATTCCGTGATCGGACTCTTCATGAAGATACCCTTCCACGCGCAGATACGGAATGCCGAGCCCAAGCTTGCGGCAGAGCTCGATGCCGCTGTAAACGAAATCGTCGTCTCGTTCGCGGCGAGCCGGGAGGAGACGGAGGAGTCATTCCTCCTCGCCTTCGACGAATCTTCGCGACCCTGCCGGCTCAGGGCCGCCGAGGCAGCCCGCTCCCTCGCCATCAGGCTTGCCGCGATAGGCTCGAGGCTCCATGGTTGGGCCCTCCTGATCGACGCGGGGTCGGCCAGCGCCGACGATGCCCTGCGCGTCGCGAAGAGACTCTGGTTCGGGATCCAAGGCGATGGGCTCTACGTATCCGCCCGATCCAAGGCCTATTTCGCCGATTATTTCCTTTTCGGTCCGGCGGGACAGAAGGACGAGGCCGCCCTCGGCGACGAGCTCGCGAGTTGGGAGGTCGAAGGCAGGCTCTCCATCCCCGTGCTCGACGCCATCTATGCGCGCCCCGCCCTTGTCGCTGCCGGGGGGCCGCAGAGGGAGGAGGAAGCCACCCAAGCTATCGAGAGTCTCGTCGACACCCTGAGCGAGATCGGCATCGGCGATGGCGCAGGCCAGGCCCTCGCCGTCCTCGGCCCGGGCCGGGGGCCAGCTTCGTGCGTCGAGGCGGCCATCCAAAGACTTTATGCAGGCTCCGCCGGCCATTTCCTCAGAGTCGCGGCATCCGTCGTCGAGAGCTCGCCCTACGGCCCCTTGGCCAGGTCTCTCGCCTCCATCGCCTCACCCCGCGAAGGCATGGACCCAGGCGGCCTCCTATCGAGGGCCGAGCGAGGCCTCCTCGAGGAGCTCGGACCCATGCTCGATTTCATATGCCGTTCCCCGTATCGGCGCGACTTCTCGCCGCAGGTCTCCGTGCGGCTCCGCCTCTGCGCGGCCGCTGCCCTAAGGCTCTATGCGAGGGGGATGCGCGCGCAGGGGCTCCCGGCCCTGCTGATTCTCGACCGCGTCGAGTGCCTTTCCGAAGCCAGTCTCGAGCTCCTCCTCGGCCTCGTGGCCGAAAGCCTCGGAGGCGAGGGCTTGACCGTGCTGGCAGTGGGGACGGAACTGCCTCGGCATTGGCGGGGTTCCGCTCCGCGCAGCCTCCTCGTGGCCGGGCCGAGCCCCGCCGCAGTCGCCCAGTCCGCCTTGCGCGGAGCGGAGGCGATGTTCTCTCCGAGCGCCTCGGCCTCATTGGCCCTCGCCTCGGCGGGCGACCCGCTGCGGCTCAATTTCGCCCTCCGTCTCCTAGCCTCCGGGCGTAACCTTCCCCCCTCCGCTTCGACCGAAGAGCTCGCCACCCAGGTCCTAGCCACCTTCCCAGGCGAATACGCCGAGCTCCTCCTCGCCCTCAGGCTCGGGGAGGATGTGCTGACGGACGAGGCGATGGAGGGCTTCCTTCGCGACTCCGGCTATGTTCCCGGCATCCGTGCCCCGGTCTACCGGAGCCTCCTGGAGCTCGGCTTCATCGAGGGCGGGGGACGTCCACGCATCTCATCGGGGCCTGCGGCGCGGAAAGCGGAGGCCGCCCTTCGCGACGGCGGGACCGCCTTGCGTGCGGACTTCGCCGCTCGACTCCTTTTGCTCCGGGGGAAAGGGGAAATCGTCTCCTCGATCGCCCTATACAGACGCACGCGAGCCGAGGCCTTGGAGCGAGCTGCCGAGACGGCGCTCTGGCGCGAGGATACCGGCCTCCTCCTAGACTGCATCCAGGCGGACGCGGTCTACGGACGCTCCGAGCCCCCGGGCTCGCTGGGGATCGGCTCGACCCTCGAGCCCTTGATCGGATTTTTCAGCGCCTATGCCAAGTCCGAGCGTCCGGCCAGTTTCGAGGCCCTGCGCGCCCTCGAGGCGGGAGGGGCGGGCCTCGCCGATAAGCTGGCGGAAGCGGCGATATCCCTGGCCAAGGCTTCCTTCGAGTACGCGGACGGCAAGGTCCATGAGGCCGCGAATCGCGCGAAGAACGCCCTGATCAGCCTCCACGCTCTTGGGGCCCAAAAGCTGGAGGCCAGGGCCCACCGCATTCTCGGTCTCTGCTCGCTCGCCCAGGAGCAGGTGCAGGAAGGGGCCGATTACCTTTCCAACTCCTTCGACCTGGCCGCGCTCGCCTCCGAGCCCCTCGAATGCATCCTCGCGGCGACCGCGGAGGCCGCGGCTTGCTTCTCCCTCGGGGACTTGGGCAGGGCCTCATCCCGCGCCGAGGCCGCCGCGACCTGGGCAGCCGCCTCCTTCCGCGCCGATTGGGAATCGGTCTGCGAGTTCATCAAGGGGAGAGCGGCCCTCGAGATCGGGCGCTACGGCGAGGCCGAGGACGATTTCGGCAGAGTGAGGACCATAGCCCGAGTCTATGGACAGGATGAGGCCGCGCACAGGGCCGAGATATGGATAGGGAGGGCCGCGGCATTCGCCGGCGAGGCGGAGCGAGCCCGCGAGATCCTCCAGCGCCATGCCGATGACGTCGAGGCCCTCTGGTTCCTCGGGGAGCTCGAGACCTGGGAAGGCGATGCGCGCGGAGCCTTGGCTCGGGCCGATGCGGCCTTGGCCCTCGTGCCCCCCATACGCTTTTCCTCCGCGGACGCCTTCGGATGGGATTCGGGCTTCGCCTCCCTCGAGGGAAGGGCCGTGGGCTTCTGCGGGAAGCGCAGCTATCTTCTCGACCAGGTGAGCGCCTTCAGGGAATACGCGGCGGGCATGGCGGACCCGGAGAAGGAGGGCCTGGCGAGCGCCGCTCGGCTGGCCGACATGGCTCGAGAGGACAGGCTCGCGGCGATCCATCCCTCGGCCCATCTCTACCTGTTCTATCGCTATGTAATCTTAGAGCGGGTTACTCCCTCCTCCATGGACGGGGCCACGGCCCTCAGCAAGGCGTTCAAGGCCCTCCAGCTGAGATCCAAACGCATGGGGGAAGCCTCGCTCAAGGACGGATTCCTCGAGACGAACCGATGGAACAAGGCCCTCATCGAGGCAGCGCGCGCCAGGAAGCTCATCTAGCCAAGGCTTGACTCCCTCGTCGAGCGGCCTCCATACTGCGGCCCGTGCGCGAGCTGGAGGCGACTTGCTACCACGCCGCGAGGGGCTTCCTCTCCCACCTCTTGGACGAGCTGCCCGAGCGGGACCGGGTGGACGGGGAGCTCGTCACCGTGCTCGGGCCGAGGGAAAGGGCCTATTGGACGCGCAATGTCTGGGAGACCCCGCTCATCATAGAATTCGATTCGGTGGGCGAGGCCGCCAAGGCCCTCAGGTCCATCCAACGCAACTGGGCGCTCATGCCGGCCCGTCTGCATCGCCGAGCCGCCCTTATCGCGGAAAGGCTCCCTCCCCTTCCCATCAAGCCCAAGGCCTTCCCCTTCACGCCTCCACCCGTCCCCATGGGCGCCTTCGCCCTTCTCGACGAGCACACGATGCTCGCGAGCCCGCTCTGCACGAGCCCCTTCCCCAACGGGGAGTTCGAATTCGTGGAGGACAAGGAGGGCCCGCCCAGCAGGGCCTATCGCAAGCTCTGGGAGGCGCTGGTCATCGCGGGGGAGCGCCCCGCCCCAGGCGAGGCTTGCCTCGACGCGGGAGCCTCGCCGGGGGGCTGGACCTGGGCCCTCGCTGGGCTGGGCGCAGAAGTCCTGGCGATAGACCGCGCCGACCTGGATCCACGGATAGCCGCCCTGCCCGGCGTCCGGACGATGCGCCACGACGCCTTTTCGCTCCAGCCAGCCGAGGTCGGCCGGGTGGATTGGCTCTGCTCGGACGTCATCTGCTACCCCCCCGCCCTCCTCGATTGGGTTTCCGCCTGGCTCGACTCGGGACTGGCGAGGAATTACGTCTGCACGATCAAGATGCAGGGAGAGCTCTTCGACAAGGCCACGACCGATCGCTTCGCCGCGATCCCCGGCTCGCGGGTCCTCCACCTCTGGCACAATCGCCATGAGCTCACCTGGATCAGCTTGGCCAAGGACAGGGTATAGCGCCGGGAAATGGAAGCGCGTATAGTATTGAGGCATGGACGAGGCGAATAGGCGCGCGAGCCCCCGCTACCTGGTGTCGCTCTATGCCGAGCAGATAGAAAGGGAAGCCTCTCCGCCTCGCATCCTCAACATGAGCGAGACGGGCTTCCTCTTGAAAGGCGATCTTTGCGCCGGGGCGGGCGGCGTGATTCGAGCGGCCTTCAGGGTCCACCCCAGCACCGGGGAATGCCGAGTCACGACGAGGGGCACGGTCATGCATGCCAGCGCCCGCGATGGCGAATCCGAATTCGGCGTACGCATCGATTCCTTCGGCAGCCTTCGGGAAGAGTCGGCCTATAAAGACTACGTCAAGGAGCTAGCGTCGCGCCCAGGTTCATGAGCGACGGATCGGGCCGCCGCCATTCCTTGCCTTCCGAGCCAGGCTACTCGGCGGCTTCCAGGACCGCGGCCTCCTCGGCCGCCGTCTTGAAGCGGCCCATCTCCCCGTCGAGCTGCCCGCTCCCGGAGCCCACCTTGTCGGCCAACTCGGCCACGAGGCGGATCGAGGCGCCGATGTCCGCGATGCCGGAGCTGATCTCCGAGATGTTGGAGGTGACTTCGGTCGATATCCTCGAGAGTTCGTCCATCTTCTGCTTGATCTCCTCCGAGCCTTCCTCCATGGCCTTCGAGCCTTCCTTGACGTGGACGGAGCGCTCCTGAAGGTTCACCATGGCTTGGAGTATCTGCTTGCTCCCGACCTGTATCTCGCTGATGTTCGAATAGATCTCGCTCATCGATTTCGACACGTCCTTGATCCTCTCGTCGATGGCCGCGAAGGCACGGCCCATATCGTCGTTGGCGGCCGTGGACTCGTCGATCCTGGCAACGATCTTCTTGATCGACTCGGAGATGTCTCGCGAGCTCTTGGTTGAGGCCTCGGAAAGCTTCCGGATCTCGTCGGCCACCACGGCGAAGCCGCGCCCCGCCTCGCCGGCATGGGCCGCCTCGATCGCGGCGTTCATCGCGAGCAGGTTGGTCCGCGAGGCGATGTTCTGGATGACGGCCGCCATCTCGCGGATCGTCCCGACATTCAGCGAAATCTCGCCGATCTTCGCGAAGGCGTCCTGGAAAACGCTGCGGCCGCGCTCGGACACGAGCACGAGCTCCTCCGCGGAGGCGCGGTCATGCTCCGTGATGCGGCTCATGTTCTCCAGGGACGAGAGAATCTCGGTGACGGAGGCCGTGGCCTCCTCGGCCATGGAAGTCTGGCCCTCTATCTGGGCGTCGAGCTCGATGACGTTGCCGACGATCTTGCCGATCGAGTCCACCGACATGGCGATGCGGGAGTCGAAGACCTCGATCTGCCTCCCGATGGACCGGGTGCTGGACTCGATCTGGGTCGCCGAGCTCGTCGCCTCGGCCGTGGCGCCGAGGAGCCGGTCCTTCAGGTCGACGTTGGACTTCGATATCTCCTTGATGCGGTACAGCGCGGAGGACAGCCCGTCGAGGAAGAGATTGAGGTTATGGGCGAGGATGCCTATCTCGTCGCGCGATTTCACATTGGACCGCCCGGATAGATCGCCTTCCTTGAGCAAGGCGATATTGTGCTCTATCCGGATTATGGACCTGGCGATCCCGTTGGCGAGGATCAGGGCGAAGACCACCGTGAGTCCCATGATTCCGAGGATGATCGCGGCCGCGATCGTAAAGGCCTTGGCCTGGGTCGCGCCGATCGCCTTCTCGATGATGGAGTACTGCTCGCCTATGGTATCGGTGGATGCGGAGATCGAATCCTGCATGACATGCAGGTCCGAGAGGAAGGCCGCGAAGTGCGGCTTCGACGGAGGCACGAATTGCCTTTTTTCGGGCCGAATTTCATCCGTATAGAACTGGACGAAGCTCATCTCGTCGGGAAAGTAGAAGATCTGCGCCGCGTCGGCCTTGAGGACATCGTAGTCCGCGCTCATCTTCGAGAGGCGCTTGTCGTTCATGTCCTTGAGGTTCGCTATCACGTCGAGGGCCGCCCTGATGCCCTTGCTGAGCCGGGGAAGGACCTTGACCTTCGCGAGATTGGCGAAGGCGTCATCGACGGCCTGGCTCGTGTCGCCGAAGGACTGGCTCCCCGAATTGAGAGGTGCGTACACGAGCGTGTTGATGGTGCTCAGCTGGTCCTTGAACGCGTCGCTCAGCGCGATGAGATAGGCCTTCTCGCGCTCGATCTGATCGATCGGGCCGAGGAGCAGGGCGTACACTCCGATGGCCACGGCCAACAGCCCCACTACGCCTATGACCAGGAATATCAATTTCGCCCGTATCTTCATCGCTCGCAGCCTCGCACGAATTTCCATCCCCGGCATGAGCCGAGATCGCCAGGATCGCCTGAGCCGATCGCTCTATCGAGTATCGACAGACGGCTACTATTATTCTACTTCTTTCGCCCCTCGAGTCAAGAAAATTAGCTGCCGTCGCCGGCACTCTCGGTAGTAACAAGCGGCGCGGGGGGGACTCGCGCTCGCGTTGTCGCGGGCATCTCGGGCTCGAGGCCAGCGTCGAGGCGGCCGCTTCGTGTTATATTTAATTTCCTGAGCCACTCTGGCCTTCGGGCTCCGGAGCTTCCTGCGCCTCTGGCCCCTCGGAGGCCCCAGGCGCGAACATCGCCTTGAGCTTTCCGAAGTACTCCACGCCCTCCTCCTCGGTGAACTCGGACTCGCCGGCCCGGTTCTCCACGAGCTCGCCCGGAATCTCCTGGAGGAAGGGGCTTGGAACGCAATCGACCGCCTGGCTCTGCCTGCGGCGGCGAAGGCAGGCGCTGACGAGGAGGCGCCGCCGCGCGCGGGTCAGCGCGACGTAGAACAGGCGGCGCTCCTCCTCCATGTTGCCTTCGCCCTCCTCGAGGGAGCGGGCGTGGGGGATGATCCCCTCCTCGCAGCCCGCGATGAACACGACGTCGAACTCGAGGCCCTTGGCGGCGTGGATGGTCATCAGGTTGGCCTCGCCGCCCTCCTTCTCGTCGTCCATATCGTCCCTCGTGATCAAGGAGACGCGGTTCAGCCATTCGTAGAGCCCAGGCGAGAAATTGTCGGGGTCGCTCTCCCATTCCTCGATCGACTTGACCAGAATCTCGAGGTTGTGGAACTTCCACTTGGCGGCCTTGTCGCTCTGCTTGTTCTCCTCGACGAGGTAGCCCCAATAGTCGACGGCGTCGATGAGCTGCCTCACCTTGGCCCCGATGCGCTTCTTGCCCAGGAGCTCGCCTCGGTACTCGTCTATAAGGTCGAGGAAGGCCGAGACCTCGGCGACCGCCTTCTCGGAAAGGCCGCCGAAAGAGAGGCCCGAGGCCGACTCGCCGCCTTCGAGTCCGAGCACGGGATCCGCTACGCCGCCCTCCGGCCACGATCGCCCGCGCACCGAGTCCGCCCCCCCTTCGGCCCCCAGCGCGGCCCCGCTGCGCACGAGCTCCATGGCGGTCCGCAGCGAGGAGCCGCTCGAGCGCGAAATCGCGTTGAGCTTCTCCAGGGTGGTCTTGCCGATGCCTCGCCTCGGCGTGTTGACGATCCTGAGGAGGTGCACGTCGTCGTCCGGGTTGGCGATCACTCGAAGGTAGGAGATGACATCCTTGATCTCCTTGCGGCCGTAGAAGGAAGTGCCGCCCGATACCCGATAGGGCACTTGCTCGGCGAGCAGGGCCTCCTCGATGCGCCTCGCGAGGCCGTTGGTGCGGATGAGGATGCCGAATTCGCTCCAGGGGGTCCTCTCCTTGAGCCTGATCTCCTTGATCATCCTGGCGATGAACTCGGCCTCCGCGCCCTCGTCCTCCGGCGTGTAGAGCTCTATGGGGGCGCCCCCCGCTCCGCCCGGGCTCCAGAGCGCCTTCGCCTTGCGGTTCTCGTTGTGGGAGATGACGGCGTTCGCCGCGTCCAGGATCGTCGCGGTGGAGCGGTAGTTGCGCTCGAGCTTGACCTCCCCGAAGTCGGGGAAGTCGCGCTCGAAGAGCCCGAAGTTCTCGAAGTTGGCGCCCCGCCACGAGTAGATGGACTGGTCGTCGTCGCCGACGATGCACACGTTGCGCGACGCCAAGTGCCGCATGAGGCGGTATTGCATGAGGGAAGTGTCCTGGAACTCGTCGACCAGCAGGTAGCGATAGGTCTCGCGGTAGCGCCCGGCTATCTCGGGGTGGAGCTCGAAGACATGGATGGGGAGGACGATGAGGTC
>Ga0181529_10001492_pt1 | contig 30013 bp, 32 predicted proteins | sample PEATcosm2014_Bin_36_FD_119763 | JGI IMG/M metagenome (GOLD analysis project Ga0181529, IMG submission 119763) | Peatland microbial communities from MTU Mesocosm Facility, Houghton, MI, USA - PEATcosm2014_Bin10_30_metaG | ecosystem: Environmental > Terrestrial > Soil > Wetlands > Peat | place... | reverse complement strand
GAGCGGCCGCCCGTCCGGGGCCGCGCGGCAGCGCGGCCCCGCCTCAATTTCAAAACGGGATTTGTCCGGAATGTTTTCGGGCAGACGGGCGGCAGGCAATTTCTTGGATTCCATTTGCCGCCGCCCGGGTTTAATCTGGAAAAACTCTGCTCTGAATAACCAGCATTGGGCAAGTGCCGGCCAGTCCCGCCGGCCCCACCGACTGGAGCCAGCCGTCCCCCTAATGGTGGTGTTCGAGCATCAGTTTAGAGGTGAGAGCAGCCAACCCTTGCAAGCGGGCCGGCCTATTTGCAGCGCGCAGTGTTAAATTTTTCCGGGCACGCCATCCTTCAGTTTTTTCACCAGCACCTTCGAGTTGCGTCCGCTCTGGTCATATTTCTCGCGGCGCGCGGGCGGCAGGTCGTCCGGCGTGCCTTCGCTGAAGCCGCCTTTGGATTGAAAATAAGTGAACGCCTGCGTCGAGAGCGTAAGAAGCTCGTCCAGGTTCAGCTCCCTCGCCTTGTTTTCGACGAACTGGATCAGCTTTTTGCCGATGCCGTGGTTTTCGTGCGCCGGGTTGACGTAGAGACAGGCCAGCTCGCCTTTCCGGTGATCGGGATAAACATGCAGCGCCACGCACGCGACGGGGTTTTTATCAATTTCAAAAATGAAATAGTCGCCCAGATTTTTCTCGATGGACGCGCGGCTGCGTTTCACCAGCTCCTCGGCCTCGACGGCCTTTTTCGTGAGCAACTGGATCGCGCGGACGTCCTTTTTCAGCGCGCGGCGGATCTGCTGGTATTCGTTCGCGTAAATCAGCGTGCCGACGCCGTCGTTGGAAAACACCTCCGCGAGCAGGCCTTCATCCACCTTGCCGTTGATGACGTGGACGCGCGGGATGCCGGCCTGGCAGGCCATCACCGTGTGCAGCGCCTTGGAAAGCTGTTCCGGCGTGATGTCATTTTTTTGCATCGCCAGCACCGATTCAAAATCCGCCAGCAGCATCTGCCGGATGAGCCGGCCCTGCACCAGGATGCCGTCCTGCGGCGTGATGAACATCAGCTTCACCGCCTTCAACGCCTCGGCCACCGCCAATGCCACGCTGTCGGAATTCACGCGATACGTCTTGCCGTCGCCGTCGAAACCGAGCGGCGGGATGACCGGAATAATTTCCTGCGCGAGCAGCGTCTGGAGCAGCTCCACGTCCACGCGCTCCACCTTGCCGGTGAACAGGTGATCCACGCCCTGGATGATGCCGAGCGGATGCGCGATGATGGCGTTGGGACAGGCGGCGCGCAGGTCGTTGGCCGAAAGCCCTTCGAGAATCTCGTGCGTCAGCCGGTTCGCCGCGTCCATCGCGATCTGCAAGGTCGGCGCGTCTGTGATGCCCGTGCCGTCGGCGTTCGACTCCTTGAGGCCCTGTTTTTCCGCGAGCGCCCGGATTTGCGCCGACGCGCCGTGAACCAGCACCACGCGGATGTTCAGCGACCGCAGCACCGCCACGTCCAGCAGCAGCGTCGCGAAGTTTTCATCCGTGACAATGGCGCCGTCCAGCGCGAGGACGAACGTCTTCTCGCGGAATTGCGGAATGTATTGCAGGATGCCCCGCAGATCGGTTGGTTTCATTTCAGCGGAGAATAACTAGCCGGTTTCGCGCGGGATTCAAACTTTTATTTTGGCCGCAATTTGAACGCGGGTGAATCAGGTTTTGCCCAACGCATTTTCCAACGCTTTCAGGCAGCGTTCGTTTTCCTTCGGCGTGCCGACGGATATGCGGATCCATTCCGGCAGTTGATAGCCGCCCATCGGCCGCGTGATGACGCCGAGCTTTTGCATCGCGTCAAAAACCTTCTGGCCTTTGCCGACGCGCACCAGGATGAAATTGGCGAACGACGGAACGTATTCCAGCTTCAATTGTCGGAACGCCTGCATGAAAAACTCCAGGCCGGTGAAATTGTTCTGCCGCGTGCGGCGGACGTGCTCGTCGTCGTCCAGCGCGGCGAGCGCGGCGGTTTGCGCAAGCAGGTTGGCGTTGAACGGCTGCCGGATTTTTTCCAGCGCGGAAACCAGTTCCGCATTGGCAATGCCGTAGCCGATGCGCAGGCCGGCCAGCCCGTAAATCTTCGAGAACGTCCGCATCAGAATCAGGTTCTTCCGCGCACCGAGGCGGATGAGCGGAACCAAGTCCACCGGCTCGGCCAAAAATTCGAGGTAAGCCTCGTCCATCGCCAGCAGCACATCATCGGGAATTTCATTGACGAACTTGATCAGTTCTTCGCGCGAGGCAAGCGTGCCGGTGGGATTGTTCGGATTCGCCACGAAAACAACCCGCGTGCGCGGCGTGATGGCCTTGAGCATCGCCGGCAGATCATGGCCGTAATTTTTCGCCGGCACGGTGGTGACGCCCGCGCCAAACATTTTTGCGACGATGGGATAGATCGCGAAGCTGTATTGCGACACAACAATGTCCGTGCCAGGCTCAAGCAGCGCGTGGCCGGCGAACTCCAGAATTTCATTCGAGCCGTTGCCGAGGACCAGGTTCGCCGGCTCCACGCCCAGCTTCGCCGCGAGCTTTTGTTTCAAATAAAACGCATTGCCGTCGGGATAAAGGTTCACGCCGGCAATCGCCTTTTGCAGCGCCGCCTGGGCCAGCGGCGACGGGCCGAACGGATTTTCATTCGACGCGACTTTGATGATGGAATCCACCGGCAAGCCAAGCTCGCGCGCGACTTCTTCGATTGGACGGCCGGGCTGATACGTCGGCAGTGTTTTCAAAAACGGACTTAATGGCAGGGACATAAAATCAAATGGATTCAATTGTTTTTTTGATTCACTCGCCCGGCAGATGTTTGTCCGCGCCCGGATATAGTTTCAGGTAATCGGTGGCCTGCACGCCGACAATCGCCGCCACGCCAAGGATGTCATGCGCGGTGGAACCGCGGGAAACGTCGGCGGCCGGGCGGTTGAGACCGAGCAAAACCTGGCCGTAGGAATTGGCGTGGCCGACCAGGCCGACGAGCTTGCTGGCGATGTTGCCGGAATTCAAATCGGGAAAAATCAGCACGTTCGCGCGTCCGGCCACCTTGCTGTCGGACAGTTTGCGGGAGGCAATTTCCGGCACCAGCGCGGCGTCCACCTGCAATTCGCCGTCGAAATCCGCCTCGATGTTCATTTGCGCCGCCTTGTTCCTGGCCTGCGCGGTGGCGGCCTGCATCTTGCCGATGGACGGATGCGCCGCGCTGCTGCCCTTGGTCGAAAACGAGAGCATCGCCACGCGCGATTTCACGCCGAGCATGTGCCGCGCGAGCCGCGCCATGGACACGGCGATGTCCGCAAGCTGGTCCACGTTCGGTTCAGGAATCACCCCGCAGTCGGCCATGAACAGCACGCCGTTCTCGCCGATGCGCGTGTCCTCGACCTCCATGACCATGCAGCTCGAAACCACGTTGATGTCCGGCGCGGCCTTGACGATCTGGAACAGCGGCCGCAGCACGCTGCCGGTGATGTGCGACGCGCCGGAGACCAGGCCGTCCGCCTGGTGCATCGCCAGCATCATCGCGCCGTAATAATTCGGCTGCAGCATCGCCTCGCGCGCCTCGGTCTGGCGCAGGCCTTTTTCGCGGCGGACGCGGTAAAAGCGCTGGGCAAAATTTTCAAAATCCTCGCTCGTGGCGGGATTGATGAGGCGGATGCCATCGAGGGAAATTTTCTGTTCCCCGGCCACCGCCTTGATTTTTTCCGGATCGCCGAGGACGATGGGCGCGCCGAGGCGCAGCGCCTGGAACTGCCGCGCGGCCTGCAAGATGCGCGGCTCCTCGCCTTCGGGAAAAACCACGCGCTTGGGGTGCCGCTGCAATTTTTCGATGACATTGCCGATGAAACGCATGGCGGCAAGTTAGCGGACAAACCGGAAACTGCAAAATCAATTTGGCGCCAGCGGTTCGAGGATCAAAGTTTGCCGGTTGTCGCAAAGGTCGAAATCGGGTATCGTTTGACTGTGACCACGCCTTTCCAGAATAAAATTTCCGCGTTCACGCTGATGGAGCTGCTGGTGGTCATCGCCGTCATCGGAATTCTGGCGGCGCTGTTGCTGACGGCCATCGCGCAAGTCCGGGGCCGGGCGCAACGGATTCAATGCCTCAGCAACGTGCGCCAGCTTGGACTGGCGTTGCAGGAGTTCAGGACGGAGCATCATTATTACCCAGCAAGCACCGATGCGACCGATCCGTCGGAAGAACGGAGTTGGATTGATGCTTTGGGACATGAAATGAACCTCCACCAAAATGATGACTATCTCACCAAAGGCGTGTGGCATTGTCCTGCGGCTCCCCGGCCACGGCACTTTAACAGAGACTGGCTTTATATTGATTACAGTTACAATACAGCGGGTCTAGGTTTTCTTTGGATTTCAACCAACGATTCTCTTGGACTTAGCGAACCTTGGTCCTTTGATTTGCAGAATAAACCTTCCCGACCGTCGCGTTTGAACGGATCCAGAGTTGCCAATCCGAGTGAGATGATTGCGATGGGAGATGATTTTCTTGGAGGACCAAGTGTTATTGCTGACGGACTAATGTTTGGACGTGCCAGCGAAAGCAGGATTCTATGGCAATTAACAATAACATTGGGACATATTGGCGATAAAAAAGAAAGGGGGTGGTGGCGGTGGGCAGGTCTTTGCGCAGGCGGGTCTTGCAGGCGGCCCAGAGATGTTCGATGGGATTGAGGTCGGGGGAGTAGGCCGGTAAAAAGAGCAACTGACAACCAGCGGCTTCCATTCGCGGCAGCGCCAGTTGGGCGATGAAAATCGCCACTTACGACCCCAACCGCACAGACGCCCAATGGGCTTATCTCAAACCAATGCTGCCCAAACCCGCCAAACGTGGACGCCCTCCCAAGGATCGGCGGCACATCCTGGATGCCATCCTGTATCTGGTCAAGTGCGGCTGCCCCTGGCGCTATCTGCCCGCCGACTTTCCCCATTGGAAAACCGTGCATCATATCTTCCGGCAATGGGTTCACCACCATCAATGGACTGGGATCAACGATGCCCTGCGCCTGCTCGTGCGGAAAACCCACGACAAACGCAGCCGGCCCACCGCCGCGATTCTGGACAGTCAAAGTGTCAAGTCCGCCGGCCCCGGTAGTCCCGTTGGGGATGATGCCGGCAAACGGATTAAAGGCCGCAAACGCCAACGGCTGGTGGATGCTTTGGAACTGGTGCTGGGCGTGGCGGTGCCCCCGGCCAACACCACCGAACGCGACGGGGCCTCAATGCTTTTGGGTCGCGTTCTGGGCTGGTTCACTTGGCTGCGCATCCTGTGGGTGGCTGGCGGCTATACCGGCCAGGCCTTCGCCCAATGGGTCAAGGCCCTCCGCCCCAAACTGGCCGTCGAGGTGGTCAAACGTTCGGATGACCTCGCTGGTTTCAAAGTCTTGCCACACCGCTGGGTCGTAGAGCGCACCTTCGGCTGGTTGATGCACCAGCGGCGATTGGCGCGCGATTACGAAACCACCGCGTCCAGCGCCGAGGCTTGGATCTGCCTCGCGATGATCCAGATTCAATTCCTTCGCCTGGCTTGATTTCTCACGATTCATGATTTTTCAGACAGGCTCTAAACAAGATCATCGCCCTACAACAAGGGGCATTTCATAGAATTTGACTTTAACAGGCCTCACCGGCACGGTGTTTTCATCATGGACGACGGTTATCTGATTTTCAATTATCACGTCGTCAAGGATGCGGTCAAAGTGCGTTTGCTCACAGGCACCGGCTTGCTAGATGCGTCGGTGGTGAAGGTGGATGCGGCGAATGATTTAGCTTTGTTAAAAGCAGTTGGAGCGTTCAAGCCTTTACCCGTCGCCGCCAGTCGCACGGTGAAATTGGGCGGGACGGTGGCCATGGTGGGTTTCCCGGACCTCGGGTGGCAGGGTTTCTTGACTGCGAAAAACGCGAACTACACGAAAAACAAAAGGACAGATTCATTTTGTGTCCGCTTTCCCATGTTGGGTGTATTTCGCGGTTAAAATCTTTTCTGGGATGCCTCGACGGCGCTGGCGGCCGCCGTGTTCTTGTTCTTGTTTATTGAACAACCAAGGAACGAAGGAACAAAGATATGCCGGCCTGGTTGCTTGATGGTTAAAATCATGAATCAGATGCAGCGGGAGCGGGCGGCTCTTTTCCGGGTGGCGTTTGTCGCACTGCGACAAACGCCACCTTCAAAGCAATGCCACCACGCGGTGCAATTCGGCGTCGGTGTTGTAAAAATGCGGCGAGAGCCGGAGGTAATTCTGTCCCTTGCGGTCGGTGCGCAGCGAGGCGATGACGCCGGCATCGGCCAGTTTTTTTTGCAGCGGCGCGAGGTCCTGGCCCGGTCGGAAAATGGAGGTGATGCCGCCGGCGTTTTCCGGCTTCGGTTCGGGATTCAAAACGCTGAATCCCCTGGCCTGCAAGGCGGGCACGAGCCAGGCGCGTTTGCGCGAAAGCTCGGCGGCGATGTTGTCCACGCCGATTTCCAGCGCGAGCTCCAGCGCGGCAATCAAGCCGACGAGACCGACGAGGTTGTGCGTGCCGGCTTCAAATTTCGCCGCGCCGCCGCGAAGCTCGATTTTTTCCTGTGCGACAAAATCCGGGTTGCGGACGTTGTGCCAGCCGTAAACCGGCGGATTCAGTTTTTCCTGCAGCTCGCGGCGGACGTAAAAAATTCCCGAGCCGCACGGGCCGAGCAGCCATTTGTGCGCGTCGGCGGCGAGAAAGTCAACGTGTTCCACGGTCGTCGGAAACGCGCCGAGCGTCTGGATGGCGTCGAGGCAGAATAAAATTCCGCGTTCGTGCAAAAATTTTCCGATGGCGGCGTGTTCGAGCCGGTGGCCGCTGATGAAATGGCTCGTCGCCAGCGCGACCAGCCGGGTGTTTTCGTCCACCTGCCCCATCACGTCCACCGCGCGGATGGCGCCGAGGGCGCGCGTGTTGAGCAGGCGCACCTGCACGCCTCTGGCGGCGAGCGCCATCCACGGATAAACATTGGACGGATAGTCGTCGTGGTAAATGAGGAGGTTGTCGCCCTTGCGAAACTTCAATCCGGCGGCGACGAAACTCAATCCGAGCGAAGTCGGGCCGACGAGGGAAACCTCGTCGGGCTGGCAGTTCAACAATTTCGCGCCGGCCTGGCGCGCGTCGGCAATCCGGTGCATGACGAATTCCTCCTGGTCGCCGAGCATGCCGCCGTCGGCGCAATCGCTGATGGCCTGCGCGACGCGGCGCGGCAGCGCGCAGACGCCGGCGTGGCCGAGAAAGATTTTTTCGCGCGTGACGGGGAATTCGTGATGGCGAAGCTCCTCGTTTGTCAAAATTTCGGCCAGGGTCATAAGGGGTTTTACATGCCGCCAAGCGCCGCGCCGAAGTAATTCATCCAGAAGCGGATGATGCTGATGGCGACGAGCAGCACCACCATCCCGTAAACGATTCCATTCAGAATCCGGGTGAAGAGTCGCAGTGTGTGAAAGCCTTCCTCTTCGTAATAGCTGTGCAGCCGCGCCAGGGTCTCGTCGAGCTTGCCGCTGATTTCGGCGGTGTGGTAAAGGTTGCGGAACATCTCCGGGAAATAGCTGATCTGCGCGACCATGTCGGCGGGTGTGAGGCCGGTTTCGAGCTGCGGCGTCCAGGCGAGAACTGCGCGTTTCAAACGCGGCGAACCGCAGGCGGCGCTGGCGAGTTCCCAGCTTTTGATGACGGACACGCCGGCATTCGTCAAGGCGCCGAGCGCCGAGGCGAGCCGGGCGAGCGCCAGGCATTTGACGGCGGTGCGCAACAGCGGAATCATCTGGACAACGGACTCGACGCCGGCCCGCCACTTTTCGCCGCGGTTTCCCTGGCACGCAAAAATCAAAAAGAACACGCCGCCGTAAAGCGAGCCGAACACGACAATTTTTTCAATGATGAACAGAACGCACTGGGCAAATTGGTTGTTGATGATTCCCTGGGCGAACCCGATGAGGTAGCTTAGTGGAAAGACGATCAGAAAAACATTCAGCGTCATCACGGTGATGATCAGCCCGGAAATGGTGTCGCGGATGATTTTTGCGCGGGATTCATAGTAGCGGGCGAGCAGCTTGAAACTGGTGTCGAGGCGGCCGGTTTCCTCGCCGACGGACAGCAGCGCGACATCAAATTCCGGCATCCAGCCATGAACCCTCGCCATGCTGTCGCTGAAAGTGCGCCCTGCCTGCAGATCGCCGATGAGCGCGAGGATGGTTTTTCTGGAACCGCGAAGCGAATTATTCCGGCTGGCCATCTCCAGGGCCTGCACCAAGGGAACCCCGGCGGCAATCACCGAACCAAGCTGGTTGTATAACTGGGCGCGACGGTTGAGTTGTCCGGGCGTGACCATGAGGACGTGCGCCCCGCCGGCTCAGGCCGTGGCGCGGTCGAGGCTGGCCTTCAGGTCGCGTTTGCTTTTGGCGCCAACCATCTGCTCGGCGACCTGGCCGTTTTTGATGACGAGCAGTGTCGGGATGGCGCGCACGCCGAACTGCGCGGCGAGCCCTTGAAATTCATCAATGTTGACCTTGCCGATTTTGACCTTGCCTTGATATTCGGTGGCAAGCTCGTCAAGCACGGGGGCGATCATCTTGCAAGGTCCGCACCATTCGGCCCAGAAATCCACCAGCACGGGCGTGGCGGATTTCAGCGCTTCGGCTTCAAAATTGTCCTGCGTGAGCGTGACGATCAAGGGGGAGGCCATAATTTAGCTGGAAAAATTTTCGACCGTGCTTTTCAGGATCCAGAAAACATAGCCGACGGCGCCGACCGCCACGAGGCTGGCCACGGCGGCGGTTAAAATCAAAACCTTGTCGAGCGTCCTGATGGCGGGCGCGGCAGAAGCGGCGGCGGAACGCTGCATCGTTGCCGGGCGCTGCTGGGCGGTTGCGGGCGACTGGCCTCTGGCGGGGGCGGCGGCGGGGGCGGCGGCCGTTCTCAAGGCGTGCGCGGGGGCACCGGGCGCGCTCACCGGACTCGGCGCACCGGTCGGGCCGCCGGGCGGCAGCGTCGGCAGTTTGATGGTCGGCGCAGAGGTCGGCTTCGGCGGCAAATTGATGCGGACGGTTTCCTTTTTGGGCTGCACTTTGCCGGTTTCTTTTTTCGGCGGCTGCACAGCGCCGGACGAAACCGGCGGCGGATTGGGCGGAGGAATGTCGGCCATAGGTCTTTTGAAGATAAACGGCGCGGCGCGGCTGTCAAATTTAATTCTAAGGCCGGCGCGCAATTAAAAGACCGGACCAGCGCTGGCCGGCCCGGTCGGGGGCGATTTTATAATGATTGATTCAATAGTGGTCGCGGCGTTCACCGCCGGCAAAACGGTCGCCACGCGGGGGACGTTCTTCGCGCGGGCGGGCGATGTTGACGGTGATCTTGCGGCCCTGAAAATCCTTGTCGTGGAACTGCTCGATGGCCTTCTGCGCCTCTTCGGCGGTGGCATATTCCACGAACGCGAAGCCGCGGGACTTGCCGGTCATTTTGTCCAGCATGAGGTTGACGGAGCTGACTGTGCCGGCCTGGGCGAAGTAATCCTGCAGGTCGTTTTCACCCGTCTGGAAGGACAGGTTGCCGACGAATAATCTGGCTTGGCTCATAGTTGTGGGGACGCTCAAAAAACCGAGTGGGAGGATTGCATCGGCAGGATCACTGAAGGTCGTTTCAAATTTCGTTTCACAGACCGTTCTGTCGGACTGACACCAGCACTGTTCATTTTTTGAACGAGACGCGACTTTTTTAGCAAAAGTTCAAATCAAGTCAATCAGGTTTTTTCCTCGATCAATTCGCGCCGGGCGCCACCGAGGAGTTGTTCGACAAAACTCGTGGAATAAACGCCGCGCCGGAAATTCGGATCCTGCATGATGGCCTGCTGGAAGGAGATGGTCGTCTTCACGCCGGTGATGAGATATTCATTCAAGGCGCGGTTCATCCGGTCAATGGCCTCGCGCCGGTCCTTGCCGGTGACAATCAGCTTGGCGATCATCGAATCGTAGGTCGGCGGAATCGTGTAGCCGGCATAAGCGTGGGTTTCCATGCGCACGCCGCGGCCGCCCGGCTGGTAATACATCTCAATGCAACCGGGGCTGGGACGGAAATCATCGAAGGGGTCTTCGGCGTTGATGCGGCATTCAATGGCGTGGCCTTTGAAGGTGATGTCGCCCTGCGAATAGCGCAGCGGCTCGCCCATGGCGATTTCAATTTGCGCCCGCACCAGATCAACGCCGGTGACTTCTTCCGTCACCGGATGCTCAACCTGGATGCGCTTGTTGACTTCGAGGAAATAATAATTGCCGTTGTCGTCCACGATGAATTCCACCGTGCCGGCGTTCGTGTAGCGCGCCGCCTCGGCGACACGCACCGCCGCCTTGCCGATCTTGTCGCGCAATTTGCGATATTTGTTTTCCAGCAACGGCGACGGCGATTCCTCGATCAGCTTCTGATTGCGGCGCTGCACCGAGCAGTCGCGCTCGCCAAGGTGGATGATTTTGCCTTTGCTGTCGCCGAGGATCTGGATTTCAATGTGGTGCGGATTCTCAATGTATTTCTCGATATAGACACCCGAATTGCCGAACGCCTTTTCCGCCTCGGTGCGCGCCGTGTAATAGCCTTTGACCAGCGAAATATCATTGTGGGCGATGCGCATTCCCCGTCCGCCGCCGCCGGCAATGGCCTTGATTATCACCGGATAGCCGATTTTCTTGGCAATGACCAGCGCGTCCTTTTCATTTTCCACCGTGCCTTCAGAACCGGGCGGTGTTTCCACGCCGGCCTTTTTTGCCAGTGCCCGGCTGACCGCCTTGTCGGACAGCGCGTTCATGGCCTGCGGACTTGGTCCGATGAATTTGATGTTGCAGCTTTCGCAAACTTCCGCGAAATGCGCGTTTTCGGAAAGAAAACCGTAGCCCGGATGAATCGCATCCACATCCGCAACCTCCGCCGCGCTGACGATGCGGTCAATGCGCAAATAACTTTCGGACGAAGCCGCTTTACCGATGCAGATCGCCTCGTCCGCCATCTGGACGTGCATCGAATTCGCGTCTATTTCAGAATACACGGCGACCGTGCGGATGTTTAATTCCTTGCAGGCACGGATGACGCGGACGGCAATTTCTCCGCGGTTGGCGACCAAAACTTTTTCAAACATGGGCTTGTGAAATGCGGGTTAAGCCCCAATTCAAGAAGGACGAACCTTGAACAACGGCTGGCCAAATTCAACCGGCTTGCCGTTTTCCACCAATGTCTGAGTAATGACACCTTTGACTTCGGACTTGATCTCGTTCATGACTTTCATCGCTTCGATGATGCACACAACGGTATCGGGACTGACTTCCGTGCCAACTTCCACATAGGCGGCGGCTTCCGGTGAAGGCGAATGGTAGAGCGTTCCAATCATTGGCGATTTTATAACGATTTCGCCCGTGTTTGCGGCTGGCGCAGCAACCGGTGCCGGCGCGGATGCCGGGATCATCGGAATGGCTGTCGGCACCGGCAACATCGGCACCGCATCCTCATTTTGAACCACTGGCACGGCTCCATTCATGCCACGCTTCAGGCGCAACTTGGAATCTTTCTCTTCCAGTTCAAACTCCGTAATGGAGTTTTTTTTCATCAAATCAATGATGGCTTTGATGTCTTTCAGTTCCACAGGACGTTTTCGTTAAAGTTTTTCTAAAAGTTCTAATTTTATCAAGAAGCAAAGGTCAAACTGAACCTCTGCTTGAAGTGAATCTCAATTCTTGTAGAATTCTATTTTTGCCGCATTGAGACGTCAAGTCTGAAACATGAAAAGATATTGACCGTTTATTTCAGATTATTAAGTTGCTTTTGGTCTTCGTTAACGTAAACCGCTGCTTCCAGCCCTAGGATATACGATTCCGCACCAAAACCACAGATTTGGCCCTGGCAAACCGGAGCAATCAGCGACCGATGCCGGAATTCCTCCCGCGCATGGAGGTTGGAAAGATGAATCTCAATCGTCAGCACGCCCACCGCCGAAATCGCATCGCGCAAGGCGATGCTTGTATGTGTGTAGGCGGCGGCGTTAATGACAATGGCCGTAAATTTGCCTTTTGCCTCCTGAATCCAGTTCACCAGTTCGCCTTCTTGGTTCGACTGGCGGAAATCCACCGCCACCTTCAACTCCGCCGCCCGTTCACGAACTTTGGCCTCGATGTCCGCCAAAGTCAGCCGCCCATAAACTTCCGGCTCCCGCGTGCCAAGCAGGTTCAGATTCGGTCCGTTCAGAAACAGGACTTTCATATGTTGGTCAGCGTAGCAATAATCCGGCTTTGTGTCGAATGGATTTCCCGCAATGGAAAGTGGCTGCGACGCCCTCGTCGCCGTAATCCAGGTTTTCAGGTTCTAAACAGCAAAAACACCCGCTTCGCCTGAAGTTTAGTTCAGGCGTGGCGGGTTTGTTCAGCGGGGGATGGGGGAAGGGTGAACCGAGGCAGCCTCGTTTTTTCCCGAAAACCCGATCAAACTGCCCAGCAGTGTGAAAGCCGTCCACGCCAGCACGGGAACGTAAAGGCTGAATTCGCCGAAACCCTGCACAAACCAGCCGAGCAAACCGGCGAAGATGGCAAAGAAAAAAAATATCCGAAGTCCCAAATTTGGAGCCGTAGCAGCCGACGTCAGGAGGCTCCATGTTTTTATTAGCTTGAGCCTCGTGGAGAATTTGAGAACCGGGTGGTCGTCGCCCTTGGCACCATCCAGACCCACGCTCCGTTTCCGAATGGGGACACCGCCAGGCCAGCCAGCGGCTTGACCGCATTGCCCACGCGCTTTAGGCTGCATCAAATGGCAAACGCCAAAAAAATCAAACGCAAGGCCGCGCTGCTCGGCGTCGGACTGGATTCCGACGGCTGCAAGCGCATCACCACCGGCCCGAACTTTGCGCTCGTCGGCGGCACGCAGGAAACCCACGAGGCGATGACCGAAAAGGCCATCAAAATCAACGAAAAACTCAAGGCGCGCGGCAAACGCCTCGAAACCGTCAGCCACGAGGAGTTCGATGACATCGCCCACGAGGTCGGGCTGAAGAAAATTCCCGCCAAATAAATCCGGTGTGAAAACCGTCCTGCACTGGTTCCGCCGCGACCTGCGCATTTTGGACAATGCCGCCTTGAGTGAAGCGGCGCGGCGCGCGGAGACGGTCATTCCGGTTTTTATTTTTGAAGACGCGTTCCGCACCGGCCCGGAGGTCGGCGCGGCGCGGCTGGCGTTCCGGCTGCAATCCGTCGAGTCGCTCCGCCGGCATCTTGCGGAACTTGGCTGCATGCTCGTCATCCGCTGCGGCAAGTCCGAGGAAATTTTGCCGCAGCTTTGCAAAGAGACCGGTGCGCAGGCCGTCTTCGCCAGCAAATGCTACGAGCCTTCCGCGTGGCGCCGCGACGAGCGCGTCACCGGAATTTTGAACGCGGCGGGTTTTGGATTTGAGCTGTTCAAGGATGCCGTTGTGTGGGAAGAAATGGAAATTCTCACGCAAGCGGGAAAACCTTACACGATCTTCACGCCGTATTCCAAGGCGTGGAAGTCGAAACCGATTCCGCCGCCGAAGGGGAGATTAAAAGCATCAAACCTCCAACCTCGGACGCCGAACATCCCATGTGACACGCTGCCGGCGACGAAGGATGCGATCGGTTTTCCGCTCACCCAGGCAATTCCAACGGCCGGCGAACGCGCAGCGCTGGAGTTGTTGCGCAAGTTCATGGCCGGGCCGGTTTATGAATACGGCGCGAACCGGAATTTTCCCGCGCTGGACGGCACCTCCCGTCTCTCGCCGCATCTGAGCGCGGGAACGATTGGCATCCGCACGATTCTCGCCGAGTTGAAAAAGGCAAAAGAAAAAGTGGAAAGCGGAAAGCGGAAAGCGGAGATGCTGGCAAATTGCGACATCTTCCTGAACGAGTTGATCTGGCGGGAATTTTACTCGCAGGTGCTGCACAATTTTCCGCACGTCACCCAGGGCGCGTTTCGTCCTGAATACGACAAACTGGAATGGTCCGAAAACAAAGAACATTTTTCTGCGTGGTGCGAAGGTAAAACAGGTTATCCCATCGTGGACGCGGCGATGCGTTGCCTGAATGCCACCGGCATGATGCACAACCGGCTGCGCATGATCGTGGCGATGTTTCTGACGAAAGACTTGCTCATCTCCTGGCAGTGGGGCGAACGCCATTTCATGAAGCAGCTCGTGGACGGCGACCTGGCCGCGAACAACGGCGGCTGGCAATGGAGCGCCGGCACGGGCACGGACGCCGCGCCGTATTTCCGCATTTTCAATCCGGTTTCGCAGGGCGAAAAGTTTGATCCGAAAGGCGAGTTCGTGCGCCGCTGGATTCCTGAATTGAAGAATTTTCCCGGCGATTTGATTCATCAGCCTTGGAAAAATCCGCCGCTGCTTGACAAATCAAAATATCCGCCACGCTTCGTTCTGCACGAGCAGCAACGCGAAAAATGCCTCGCCATGTTCAAGGCGGTCAAGTGATGCTGCCGATCAGGCGGCCAACAACGCCTCGGCGTGTTTGCGCGCGGCGTCGCTCTGGCCGCCAAGCATTCGCGCCAGCTCGGTGACTCGGGATTTCTTGTCGAGCAGCGTGATCTCGGAAATCGTCCGGCCATTTTTAATCTGCTTGGTCACGACGTAATGCGCGTCCGCCGGCGCGGCGACCTGCGGCAGATGCGTGATGCACAACACCTGCCGTTTCGCCGCGATCTGCTTCATCTTTTCGCCCACCGCATTGGCCGTCTCGCCGCCGACGTTGGCGTCCACTTCGTCAAATACCAGGACGGGAATTTCGTCCTCCGCCGCGAGCACGGTTTTCAAGGCCAGCATCACGCGAGCCATTTCGCCGGACGACGCGATGGCCCGAAGCGGTCTGGCCGGTTCACCGAGATTCGGCGCGAATTGGAACTCAATCTCGTCGAAGCCACTTTGTTTTACGGCAGCAGCCGACGTAAGAAGGCTCTGAGTTTCATTTGATTTGAGCCTCGTCACCTCGGCTGCCACAGAGATAATCGCCACATCAAACTTGCTTTGCTTGAAACCCAAATCATCCAGTTGCCTGCCCACGGCCCTGGCCAGTTGCGGAATGACCTTCTTGCGCGCGGCGGAAAGTTTTTTGCCGGTGCTCAAGATTTCTGAATCCAGTTTTTCCAGCGCCGCATTAAGCCGCGCCAGCCCGGCGTCGCGGCTTTCGAGCACTTGAAGCTTCTGTTTCGCGTCGTCGCCGAACGCGATGACTTCGGCCAGCGTCGCGCCGTATTTGCGCTTGAGCGAATGGAGCAAGTTCAGCCGCTCCTCCAGTTCCGCCAGCCGCGCCGGGTCAACGTCCACCTTGTCGGCATAGCGCGAAAGCTCCGTCTGTAGCTCGCGTAAAATCTCGCCCGCCTGCGCGTGCAACGCGACAAGGTTCGCCGCCCCGGCATCCACGCGCTGAAGCTCGGCCAGCACGCGGCCGATGACGCCGGACTGCGTGAGCAGGGAATTTTCATTCTCGCTCAAGGCGTTGAGCACGGTCTGGCCCAACTGCAGCAGCTTCGCCGCGTTGCTGGCGCGGTTGAATTCTTCCTCGACGGATTTGTCCTCGTCCGGCTGCAAGCGCGCGGTGGAAATTTCCCGCACCTGAAAGCGGAGCAGGTCCAGTTGCTGCGCGTAAGTTTTTTCATCCACGATGAGCGCCGACTTCTCGTTTTCCAAAACCGCGCGGCGGCGGACAAGCTCGCCAAAAACTTCGCGCTCCTTTTCCAAACCGCCAAAGGCATCGAGAATCAAAAGCTGTTTCGCGGCGTGCAGCAGCGACTGGTGGTCGTGCGGGCCGTGCATGTCCACCAGCCATTCGCCAATGGTGGCCAGCGTCGCCAGCGTGGTCGCCGAGCCGTTGATGAACTGGCGGTTGGTGCCGGCGCCGGTAAAGGTGCGCTTGAGCACGAGCTGGTGATCCTCGCACGGTTCCAGGCCGTTCTCCTCCAGAAAATTTTCCAGCGGCGCGCGGAGCTTTTTCGTGTCGAAAACGGCCTCGACCGAGCAGTTTTCCTCGCCGCTGCGGATGAGCGTGCGGTCGGCGCGTTCGCCCAGAACGAGGTTCAGCGCGCCGAGGATGATGGACTTGCCCGCGCCGGTCTCGCCGGTGATGACGTTGCAGCCCGGCCGGAGTTCCAGCGTGAGGTCGCTCACGAGGGCGAGGTTTTTGATGCGCAACGTCGTCAACATGGTCAAATTTCGAGCCACAGATAAACACAGTTGAACGCAGTTTCAAAAAGGAAAATACATGAACACGAATTTTGATTGCGAAGCAAAATGGTTATGATGAAAGAACAGTGAGGTCATCAATCCCGGGTCTTCCCCCGCCCTTTTGGCTGCCATATTTCATGACTTCCGATCAAGGAGTTGATATGTGTGGTGGAAATCATGTCTGCCACTGTTTTACATTCTCCGGCACGTCGAGTCGGTTTTAAGACAGCCGGACAACTGGCGCATCGCATGCGTCAGTTGCTGGTCGCCGGCGGTTGCGGGCTGCTGTTTCCATTCCTGGCCCGCGCGGAAAACATCGGTTCAGAAACCGCCGCCCTTTCCCTCCAGACGAACGGCGACTGCCGGCTGACGGTCATAGCCGGCGCAGCCAGTTTGAAATACAGACTCTCCCCCATCAATCTCCAATTGCTATCCAGCGCGGGCACGACGAGCTGGCTTGCAGGAAACTATTCCTCCGTCCAAAAGTCGGGCGACACGTTGCATTGCCTGACGGAAATCTCAACGCCCAACGGCAGCGTCTTTCAGTTCAGCGACGATTACCGGCCGGGCGTGGCAAAAACATCGTTTGCATTGACACGGCGCGTCGTTGTGCGCCGAGCCGCCCAGGACGATGCCGGTTTTCTTTCTTGTTTCAGCCTGGCTCCGGGCACGCCTTCGTCCCTGCAAAATGAGGAAGTATTCATCCCGGGCATCTGGTATGCAAAAAACGCGCACGTCCCATCTTGGGCATTGGGCGGCAATCTGTCCGGCAGTAATTTCATTATTCGGGAAGACCGCATGCCGCTGCCGTTGGTGATGCTGCGCCACCCGGCTGACGGGGCCACGGTGACACTCATCCACGCGCATCCGGATGGCGCGACTTGTCTGGCGGACTGCTCCGCCGGCCGCGTGGTGGACAGCCGGATCCAGGCCGCTTCACTGGGGATAGCCGGTCAAAAAAATCCGGCGCTGGTTATCTGTTTTCCCGGCAGTGAAGGCGACCGGAGCTGCTTAACTTCCCGCCGGCGGGCATCAAACAACAAACCCGGATGGTCTGAGCGATTTCATCCGGTGCAAACCGGCGTGAAACATACCTATGAAGTCGTGATGGACGTTTCCGTCGAACCGGACTTTCACACCGCCATGCACCACGCTTGGCGCGCGGCTTATGCCCTGGCCAATCCTCAAATCGTGCCCGCCGACATTCCGGCAACCTACGAAGCAACCATCAGCCTGCTCAGCGACTGGTCCAGAACCATGCGCGGGGCCGCCGGGCTGCCGTTCCGGCTGTCGCTGCCCGGCGGCCAGTTGGAAGACCAGGAAAAAATCAGCTACCAGATGGGTTTCGTCGGCCAGCAATTGCCCCTCGCCTACCATCTTCTCCGCTATGGTTTGATGCACTCAAACGAGCTGATTTTGCAGAAGGGCGAAGCCATGGTGAATTTCTGGGCCGACAATTCCCTCACTCCGCAAGGTCTGCCCAAGACTTGGTTCGACACCTGGCCCGAACCGCACTGGCGCGACTACAATACTTTTCTCCGGGTCGCCGGCGACGGCATGCTGGGGGCCGCCATGGCGTATGACGTCATGAAGGCCTACGGTCGGCCGCAACCGCAATGGCTCCGCTTTTGCACCGGCTTCGGCAACTGGCTCGTCGCCCACCAGGCGGCGGACGGAAGCTGGGGCCGGGAATTTCGTTTCGACGGCACGGTCGCAAACGCCAGCAAATTCAACTCCTCGAACCCGATTCATTTTCTGATTCTGCTCCACCAGCTCACCCAGGATCAACGCTACCTCGCCGCCGCCGTGCGCGCCGGCGACTGGTGCTGGAAAAACATCCACCGGCCATTCTGCTACGTCGGCGGCACCGCCGATAATCCCAACGTCACGGACAAGGAAGCCGGCTTTCTGGCGCTGGACGCCTTTCTGGCGCTGCATGACGCCACCGGCGACCAGCACTGGCTCGACGCGGCCATCCAGGCTGCCGACTTCACGGAAACCTGGGCTTACTGCTGGAATATTCCCATCCCCGCCGATGATCCGCGCGTCATCTATCCCGTCGGGGCGACCACCACGGGCTTCAGCCTGATCGCCGCCGGCCATTCCGGATCGGATTTATTTCTGGCCGGAGCGCCCTTCCTGTTTTACCGCCTCTATGTGCAAACGGGCGACGCCCATTATGCGGATGTCGCCCGGCTGTTCCTTTATAACACCCGGCAAAGCATGGATCTCAACGGCTCCCGCGGCTATGGCCACACCGGCCTGTGCACCGAAGCCTTGTCGCTCGCCCCACCGCGTGGCCACGGCGTGAACACCTGGCTGCCCTGGATCAGCTACAACATGATCGAGCCGCTCGTCAATCTCCAGAATGCGTATCAGATGATGGACACGCCAACCGTCACCGGCAGCCGCCTCGACGAACTGCGCGCCCAGGACAATCGGTTCTCCAAAAACTGCGGCCTGCTCAGCCTCCATGCCACCGCCGCTCCGTCAAACGACAAGTGACCGCAAGCACAAATTAAATCGCGGGCCGGACGGCGGCACCCACAAACAATTGTACGCCATCCCGTCGGTCTGCTTGCACGAGACTTCCGGCGACAGGGAAATTGACCATGGCTTTTTTGGTTGCTGCGGTCTGCAATGGACGGGGAGCGGATCGCGCAAAAGGTGCGACGTGGGCGCAGGTGAAAGGTGATTTTTTCTTCACCGGCTTCGCACGATGAACAAATCATTTTCATTCGCCGAATTTCGCGGTTCTGTTAATTTCAAGACGCATGGCGTTTGAATTTACATTTCTCGGCAGCGGCACCTCGCAGGGCGTCCCGCTCATCGGCGTGGAATACCCGCCGGAATATCTGGCCAATCCGAAGAACTGGCGCACGCGCCCGGCGATTTATGTCGTCACGGAAAAAGTGAGGCTGGTGGTGGACACGCCGCCTGATTTCCGCACGCAATGCCTGCGGGAAAAGATCAATCGGCTCGACGCCGTGCTGGTGACGCACGCGCACGCGGATCATATTCTGGGAATGGACGACTGCCGGCGGTTCTGCGATCTGCGCGGCGGCACCGCGCTGCCGATTTACGCGAGCGAGGCGACCATGGGGCATCTGCGGCGCGTGTTCATCTACGCTTTTCACCAAGGCCCGTGGCCCAGGGGTTATTTTATTCCCGAACAACACGTCATCACCGGCCCGTTTGAAATCGGCGATTTGAAAATCACGCCGCTTGATTTGCCGCACGGGCGGATGACCACGACGGGATATTTGTTCGAGCAGGACGGCAAAAAACGGCTCGCCTACTTGAGCGACTGCAAGGAAGTTCCCGACGCGGCGGTGGAAAAAGTCCGCGGCGTGGAGATTGCCGTGCTGGACGCGCTGCGGCCAAAGCCGCATCCCACGCACATGTGCCTCGACGAGGCGCTGACAGCGGCGCGGCGCATCGGCGCGGCGCGGACTTTTTTCACGCATCTGACGCATGATTACGACCACGACAAGTCGCAGGCGGAACTGCCGCCGGGCGTGACGCTCGCGTGGGATGGATTGAAAGTGACGGGCGAACCGTGATGCGCAACCAAAATTTGTGAAGCGATTTCTGCCGACAAGACAAAGATGACCGGCATTTGGTAAAATTTATTCCCATGAAAATCAATCAACTCCTCTGGCTGGTGCTGGCGACGGCGTGGCTGCCGTTTTCGCAAGCAAATGCGGATGACGAAACCTTCACCCCGGCAAACCCGCCGGAAATGAGGCCCATCGCGAAGCACAACACGCCGGCCTGGCGCGCGGCGGAGCTGTTTCAGCGCGGCGCGAATCTCGGCGATTATTTGGAGGCGAACCGGCATTGGCGGCAGATCGCGGTGTCGGCGGAAGAATTCGCGCAGATGAAAAAAGAGGGCTTCGATCATGTGCGCGTGCCGATTGGCTGGCATCAATACGCCGGGCCGGAACCGGCGTTCGCGCTGGAGCCGGAAATTTTTTCGCTCGCGGATTTCGTGGTGACCAACGCGCTGAAAAACAAACTGGCGGTGATGATCAACCTTCATCACTTCAACGCGCTGGACCAAAATCCGACGAACGCGACGGCGGAATTCCTCGCCATCTGGCGGCAAATCGCCGAACACTACAAAGACTTTCCCAAGCAGCTTGCTTTTGAACTGGACAACGAGCCGCACGAAAACGCGACGACGGCGCTGATGAATCCGATTTACGCGCAGACCATCGCGGAGATCCGCCGGACCAATCCGAGGCGGACGATTGTCGTGGAACCGGGCGGCTGGGGCGGCATCGGCGAACTGAAAAATCTCATCCTGCCGCCGGATGACAATGTCATCGTCTCGGTGCATTGCTACGAGCCGTTTTTCTTCACGCACCAGGGCGCGACCTGGACGGGCGGGAGCACGCCGGTGGTTGGTTTCATTTTTCCCGGCCCGCCCGCGCAGCCGCTGGTGCCGGATTCCAAATTGCAGTTGAAAGATTATATGCGGGACTGGATTGAAAAATACAACACGCTGCCGACGGACAAAAATCCGAGCAGCCCGCTGGCGTTCACCGGCAGACTGAAATTCATCCGCGCGTGGTCGGATTATTACGGCCGGCCGGTTCATCTCGGCGAATTCGGCGCCTACACCAAGGCCGATGAGCAGTCGCGCGCGAATTTTTATTCCGCCTTCCGCCGCGCGGCGGAAAACGAAAAAATTGGCTGGTGCATCTGGGATTGGAGCGCGGGTTTCCGTTACTGGGACAAGAAGAACAACGCGCCGATGCCGGGAATGCACGACGCGCTTTTCGGAAAAACAGAATGAACCCGGCGTGTTTCTGACGGTCAAAAGACAACCATGAATTATGTGCGATTGTTTTTTTTGCTGCTGCTCGCGCCCGCCTTGGCGCGCGCCGGCGGCGATGAAGTCGTCGTGGTTTACAATTCGCGGGTGCCGGCGTCCAAAGCGGTGGCCGAACATTATGCGGCGGCGCGGCAGGTGCCGGCGAAGCAGATTTTTGGATTCGCGCTGACGACCAATGAAATCATCACCCGCGCGGACTTCACGGATTTTTTGCAAAAGCCGCTCGCGGAGAAACTGGCGGCGGCGGGACTCTGGAAGTTCGGCAAGGCCGAGATCCCCGCGAACGGCAGCCAGCCGGCACATTCCGAAAACCGCGTCGTGGCCGCCAAAATCCGCTACGCCGTGCTGTGTTATGGCGTGCCGCTGAAGATAGCGCCGGATGCCGCCGGGGATGCGCCCGGGGAAAAAGCCGCGATCCATGAACTCAAGCGCGACGAGGCGGCGGTGGATTCGGAGCTGGCCTGGCTGCCGCTGATCAAAATGAACGTGCCGCTGGCCGGCCCGTTGCACAACCTGTTTTACACTTGCACCAATCGGGCGCTGCTCACCCCGCTCAATGGCATCCTGCTGGTCTCGCGGCTGGACGGTCCGACGCCGGAAATCGCGAACGGCCTCGTGGACAAGGCGCTGGCCGCCGAGAACAACGGCCTTTGGGGGCGCGCGTATATTGACACGCGCAATTTGCAAACCAACGACACTTATTATCCCGGCGACCAGTGGCTGCTGGCCAGCGCGGAGATCTGCCGCCAGCAGGGCTTCGATGTCGAGGTGGACACCAACGCCGAAACGCTGCCTGAATCTTTTCCTTTGAGCCACGTCGCGATTTACGCCGGCTGGTATGATGGTGACGTGAGCGGACCGTTCAAGCTGCCGGCCGTCGAGTTCATGCCCGGGGCGTTCGCGTATCATCTGCATTCCTTCAGCGCCGACACGCTGCGCAGCGCCAGCAATCACTGGTGCGGCCCGCTGCTGGCCAAGGGCGCGACCTGCACGATGGGCTGTGTGTATGAGCCGTTCCTGCAATTCACGCCCAACGTCGCCTTTTTTCTGCAGTCCTGGTTCAACGGCTACACGTTTGGCGAAGCGGCTTGGGCGTCGCAACTGGCGTTGTCCTGGCAGACCACGGTCATCGGCGATCCATTGTATCAGCCGTTCAAAAAGCCGCCGGCGGAACTCCACGCGCAGCTGGCGCGCACGAAAAATCCGCTTCTCGAATGGTCCTTTGAACGGCTGGTAAATCTTGACCTCCTTCACGGTGTGCGCGAACCGCAACTGGAAAAATTTCTCGAAGACCTGCCCGCCACGGCCCAGAGCGCCGTGCTCACCGAAAAACTCGCGGGCCTGGATGACTCGCTCGGCAAGCCCAGCTCGGCCATCGAAGCATGGCAGGACGTCTTGAAATTAAATCCTTCACCACAGCAGCGCATCCGCATCCGCCTTACGCTCTCGGAAAAACTGCTGGAACAAGGACGCGAAGCCGACGCGGCGGAAAACTGGCGGCAGCTCATCGCCGAGGCGCCGGATTATCCGGGCAAACCCGCCGTCGAAGAAGAACTCAGGTCACTGGAACAAAAAATTGCCGCTGAAAAAAAGTGAATGTATGGCCGCCTTTTTTGACACGCACGCCCACCTCGACGATTCCAAATACGAAAAGGATTTTCCGGAAGTCGTGGCCCGCGCCCAGGCCGCCGGCATCACCAAAATAATTTCCGTCGGCACCAGCCTGGAAAGCAGCGCACGCGCCGTCCGGCTTGCCGGAAAATTCCCCACGATTTACGCCGCCGTCGGCTGGCATCCCAGCGAGGCCCTGGAAGCGCCGGCCGATCTGCGCCCGGCCCTGCGCGAACTCGCACGGCAGCCCAAGGTGGTGGCCATCGGCGAAACCGGATTGGATTATTATCGTCTGCCAAGTTCACAAAAAGGCAGCGCGGAGGACGACAGCCATTACAAAACGCGGCAGGCGGAAATTTTCCGCCAACAGCTTGAAGTCGCGGCGGAATTCGGCTTGAACGTCATCATCCACCAGCGCGCCGCGTTCGACGACACGCTGGCGCAGTTCAGGCCGTTCGCGGGAAAAGTGCGCGGCGTGTTTCATTGTTTCGGCGAATCCGTGGAGCGGTTGCAAAGCGTTTTGGAAATTGGCTCGCTGGTCAGCTACACCGGCATTGTCACGTTCAAAAACGGCCAGAACATCCGTGACGCCGTGGCCGCGACGCCGCTGGACAAATTCATGCTCGAAACCGACTGCCCGTATCTCGCGCCCGTGCCCTATCGCGGCCAGCGCGGCGAACCGGCGTTCGTGAAGGAAATTTCCGAGACCGTTGCGAGGGTCAAAATGTGTTCGCTTGATGAACTGAGCACCGCGACCTGCCGGACCGCAAGCTGCTTCTTCCCCAAACTGGCCTGACGCCTCAAAAACATCCACGCTGTCCGCTTTTACAGCACGCCTTTTCCCTGCCAGTCCCCAACCTGGGCGGCAAGGTTTTCCAGTTTGAAAAGAATTGGCCGCCAAAATTTTCCAAACCTGCTTTCAAGGCGGTTTTCAAAGGTGCCGGCCGGATAAAGTTTCCGGCCGCAGTTTTTAATTGTGACGGGGGCGCGGTGCGAACTGGATGTTTTCCGGCGATGGATTCTGGCATCAGAATTGCTTGATGAGAAATGCGAGCAAAAACATTTCCACCAGATGCCTGCTCAATTTGAGATTAACAATTCAACCAAATGAAAAAAACACTCTTGCTTTTGACTGCGGCACTGCCCGTCCTGCTGTCCTCGTGCGCCACCTCCAGGCCGCCGCAGGCGTTTCACAACTCGGACAACTCGGCGCTGATTGTCCAATCGCTTGACAACCGTTCCTGCCAGATCATCGCACCGACGGCCACGGTCAAAGAAGAGAATGCGTTTGTGCTTAATCAAGCCAGGTCTTTTCCCCAGCACCAGACGGCGGTCATCATCCTGGAAAATTATTCTGAACCGCAACTGGGCACGCAGTTCCGCGACCGCAGCGTGGCCTGGTTTGTCGGGCTGCGCGGACTCGGCTACCAGCACATCATTTTCGTGCAGGGCAAAGGTGTAACCGATCCCAACGGCCTGCCCACCCTCGCCGAATACGATTGAAATCCCTTGGTTGAAACTGGTTTAGGCTGGGGCGGCCCGCCGATGCGCCACGGAAAGGCATCTCGGCAGGCGGTTTTATTTGCGGTTGCCGCCGGGCGATTTCGTCTTATATTCCGCCAGCAAACGTATGACCCGGCAACAAGTTCTCGACCTCTATTTTCTCGACGCGCGGCACAAGCTGGTTGAAATCGCCGCCTTTCTCGACCGCGCCGAACGCGCCGAGGGCCAGGCTGATTTCCGCCTGAATAGTTTCCGCGCCGCGCTCACCAGCCTGAACGGCAAAAAGAAAAACCGGGCGAAAGCCGTTTTGCTTGCGTTCAGCGACCCGACGACAAAGCCGATTGCGGCGGCGACCACCAAATCCGCCTGCGGAGCGTGGCGGGGGCAAGTTGAGAGAGCTTGAGTTGAGAGTTGAGAGAAAAACGCAAAGACCAAGACCACTATGTTTAACTTTGAAAAACTGGAGGTGTGGAAGAAGGCGATTGATTTTGCCGATTTCGTCTATACCACCACCCACACCTTTCCCGACAACGAGAGATTTGGCCTGACCAGCCGGATGCGCCGCGCGACCGTGTCCATCTCGCCAAATATCGCCGAAGGCGCGTCGCGGCATTCCAAAGATGATTATGCCCGCTTTCTGGAAATTGCCACCGGCTCGGTCTTTGAAATTGTTTCTCAATCATTCATGGCCCAAAGCCAGGGCTGCTTGTCCGAAGAAAATCGCCAGCGGCTTTATGCCGCCGCCAAAGAACAAAGCCGCAGGTTCAGTGGACTCCGCCGTTCGCTCGGCGTCGCGTAACCACTCTCAACTCTCAACTGAAATCTCTCAACTTTTCCATGCGCTACATCGAACCTCACGCCCACATGGTCAGCCGCACGACGGATGATTACGAACGCATGGCGCTCGCCGGTTGCGAGGCCGTTTGTGAACCGGCGTTCTGGGCGGGCTTCGACCGCAGTTCGGCGGCGGGCTTTCACGATTATTTTTGCCAGCTCACCGAGCATGAACCGAAACGCGCCGAGAAGTTCGGTCTGAAACATTTCTGCTGGCTCGGCATCAATTCCAAGGAAGCCGAGGACGTAAAGCTCGCCGGGGAAGTCATCGCCCTCATCCCGAAATTTCTGAACCGCCCAAACATCCTTGGCATCGGCGAGATCGGGCTGAACAAAAATTCGCGGAACGAATTGCGCGTGCTGGAAATGCAGGTTGAGCTGGCAGCGCAGCACAAGCAATTGATTTTGGTTCACACGCCGCATCTCGAAGACAAACTGAAAGGCACGCGGCTGATTCTCGACGTGTTGAAAAATGACAGACGCATCCGGCCGGAGCGCGTCATCATTGACCACGTCGAGGAACACACGGTGGCAATGGTTTTGGACAGCGGCATGTGGGCGGGCATGACGCTTTATCCCGAAACGAAATGCACGCCGACGCGGGCGATTGATATTTTGGAAATTTGCGGCAGCGAACGCCTCTGGCTGAACAGCGCGTGCGACTGGGGCGTGAGCGATCCGCTCGCCGTGCCCAAGACGGCGCTGGAAATGAAAAAACGCGGCCACCACGCCAGCGCCATCGAAAAAGTCATTTTCGAGAACCCAAAAAGGTTTTTACGCCAGTCGCCCAACTTCAAGCTGCCGCGCTGACGCTCACGCCAGTTGCCACGGCGCGCGGTATTCGCGGGTGAGCCAGCTGGCGCCGCCGGTGCCATCCAGAAACTGTTCCGTCTTCGGATCCCACTTGCAGCCTTTGCGGTTGAAATAAACCTGGTTCACGAGGTTGCATATCGTCGCCGTGCGCTGGCCGATTTCCACGTCGCAAATCGGCAGCTTGCGGGTTTGCATGCACTTCAACCAGTCGGAAACCTGGTCGTTGCTGTGATACAGCCGCACGGCGTTCTCCGGCAACAGCTCCTTCAACAGCGCCGCATAGCTGTCCATCGTCTCCGCCTTGAGCTGACCACCCAGCCAGAGCTGGAACTTGCCGCGGTTGACATACAGCTTGCCCTTGTCGCCGTAAAACGTGATGCCGTTGCCGTCCAAGTGCGTGACCACCGTGCCGTTGTCGTAGCGCCAGTGGACGCCGAAGTTTGCGTCGGGCTTTTCCGGCAGGAAAAATTCCACCGGCCCGCCATCATCGTAGCCCAACGCCCATTGCACAATGTCGAAGTGATGCGCGCCCCAGTCACCGATGCCACCGCTGCCGTATTCGCGGTAACGCCGCCAGTCGGGAAAATGGTCGCACCTGCCGCGCGGACTCAACACGGAATTGTATGGCCGCAACGGCGCCGGTCCCAGCCACATGTCCCAGTTCAATCCCGGCTCGTCGGGTTCACCGGGCAGATCGCACGGGATGGGCGGGCCGCTGACGCACGCTTCCACTCGCGCCACCTTGCCGAGCACGCCGTTGCGCACCAGCTCACAGGCCGCGCGGAATTCGCCCGAAGAACGCTGCATGGAACCGGTCTGGAAAATCCGCTGGTTCGCGCGCACGGCGTTCACCATCGCGCGGCCTTCGAGCACGGTGTGCGCCATCGGCTTCTCGCAGTAAATATCCTTGCCCGCGTTGGCGGCGGCGATGGCGGCCAGCGCGTGCCAGTGATCCGGCGTGGCGATGACCACGGCGTCAATGTCCTTGCGCGCCAGCATTTCCCGATAATCCCCGTAAGTGTCGCAGCCCTTGTAATCGCCGGTCTTGGTGTCCTTCGCGTAGCGTTCTTCAACCGACTGCTTGGCCAGGTTGCGGCGCGTGGTGTCCACGTCGCACACCGCCAGCACGCGAAATTCATTTCGCCCCAGGCAATTGCCAAGCAGGCCGGAACCCTGCGCGCCAAGGCCGATGAAGCCCAGCGTGACTTGTCTGCCCGGCGCCGTGTCTGCCGCAAACAAACTGGAACGCAATATCAGCGGCGCGGTGCCGGCGACGAGGGTGGTCTTGAGAAAATTACGACGCGTGAATGAACGGGATGAATTCATAATGATATGGTGTGTTGCTGATGATTTCAAAAACAGACTGGAAAGTCCATGCGCCGGTTACAAAAATTCTTCGCCGATGCAGCGGCGGTTGGTGGCCGCCGAAGTGACGCTCACCGAACGCCGCCCACCAGCACCACAAACTCCCCTTTCAAGCTGCGCTGCTGCGCGAGTTCCAGCAGCGCCGCCGGTTTGCCGCGCAAAAACTCCTCGAACTTCTTCGTCAGCTCGCGCGCCAGCACCACGTCGCGTTCGGGAAACACCTCGTTCAATTCGCCCAGCAGCTTTTCGATGCGATACGGCGATTCGTAGAAGACCAATGTGCCTTCAACCGCTTTCAACGATTCCAATTTGTTGCGCCGCTGGCCGGATTTGTGCGGGAGAAAACCGGCGAAATGAAATTCCTCCGTCGGCAGCCCGCTCGCCGTGAGCGCGGCGACCAGCGCGCACGGACCGGCCACCGCTTCCACGCGGCAGCCGGCGGCGATGGCGGCTTTCACCACCCGTTCGCCGGGATCGCTGATGCCGGGACTGCCGGCGTCCGTGACCAGCGCGACCTTTTCGCCCCGCCGGAGCCGCTCGATGATTTCCTCGCTGCGCTTGGCCTCGTTGAACTGAAAATAGCTCAGGAGCGGCTTGCTGATGCCGAAATGTTTCAGCAACTGCCCGGAATGCCGCGTGTCCTCGGCGGCCACCACGTCGCATTCGCGCAGCACGCGCAGCGCGCGCAGCGTGATGTCCTCTAGGTTGCCAATCGGCGTGGCGACGAGGTAAAGCGTGCTGGCGGTCAGCGGCGGCAGGGCGGTGTCCATATCACTTGACTTAACCAGAAATCCGGCGTGAAATAAACCAGATTCCTTGACATGAACCAGCCCGGCAACGCTTCCGGCGCGATTGGACTGCCCGCCATCCGCAGGGCAAGCCACGGCAAGGACAGGCTGAAAATCCAGCCGTCCATTATTATCTATTAGGCCATAAATGGAGAATTTTATGAAACATTCACGCTTCGATATTCTTGTTGATCTCCTTTTCGCTGCCTTGGGTAAAGCATCCGGCCAACGGTTTGTAACCTTACTCCTGTCCGCCGTGGCCTCTATAAGCTACGGCGCGGACCCTTACGGCGTATCCCCACCGAGCGGCAGGCAATGGGCGATGACGTTCGATGATGAATTCACGCAGGACAATTCGATCAATACGAACAAGTGGAACGGCGGCGCCGGCGGCACCGACTGGTGCAACCTGGACTTTCATGGAAAGACGGGCGGCGGCTGGATGTTCGGCGAAACTAACGACCCCTGTGGACAGCACTACGAGGGCTGCACTCTCAGTCGCACGAATGGTCTGGAGATGCGGTCGCCGGGCGCTCCCAGCGCCGCGCTGCAAACCGGCGGCACAACCGCCCAGAATGCCAAGTTTATCCAGAAGTTTGGTTACTGGGAGGCTCGTTTTAAGGTGCCGCACAACCCCCATGGCGAGGGTGCGGGCCTTCACTCTGATTTCTGGATGCACCCCATCCCGGAGGGTTTGGGAAGCACCATTGAGTGGTTGCCGGAAATTAATGTCGGGGAGAGACCGACTTGGGACGCCAACCTCGACAAGGACAACACCAAGATCTACTTCGGCATCCATGACTACGGTGACCATGGCGTGCGGCATGATGGCGCTTACGGTGGCCTCTATGGGACCTCACCGCTCACTGATCTATCCGCAGATTGGCACACCTACGGGTTATTCTGGAGGGACGATGGTTCGGGACCTTACGGTTCCATGCAGTTCTATCTGGATGGCTCGCCATTGTTGTCGCCATATACCCTGAATGCCAGTTCAACCAACATGGCAAGCGGGATATACATTTTTCTTCTTTTGGATAACGACAACAAGGGGGCCGACTGGAAAAACAATCCATTTTGTGTGCAATATGTCAGGGTCTGGCGGTTGGACCCGATCCGCCGCTCCAGGTAATCGAGAAGCAGATCAAGTGGCGGTTGGCCTAACGAGGGGATAGGCTGCAATCCGAGGTGGCTGCTGGGTAGCTACCATCGCCCGCAAAGGCGGGACTTTTAATCGCCCAGGCAGGTGCCCACAAGCCGCGCGGTTTGCAGCCAGGAGTGGTCCAGGAACCGCCGCTGTCGCGATTCCCGCCGCGAGTCGGCGGTGGCTTAGGCCGCCTTTGCGCACCGCAAAAAAACATGATTATGAAAATCAACTGCCTTGTTTTAGCCGCGATGAGCTGGCTTGTGTTCGCCGGCTGCTCGACCACCCGCGAGACCGCTTATTCCACCGTGCTTGGGGGGATGCCGCGCAGTGTTTTGCGGGCGAATTTTGGAAAGCCATTGCGGATTGAGCCGGGGGCTGCCGGCGGCGAGGACTGGTATTACCGTTTCTCGTCGTGGCAGGCACAACCGACAGGATCATCAGGCACCCGGGATGATTTTGGGCAGCCGACGACGTATGTTTCGGCGGGGTTGGATTTTTCCCAGCAGGTTGTTGAGCTGCCAGTTCACATCTCTTCCGATGGGTTTGTCGTTCCGCCGCTTCCAAAAGGAAAGGTTGTAAAAAATTGACCCTGTGGCCTTGGAGCCGGTCGGAAACCAGAGCGCGGCGGGGTCGCAGACCAGCCGCCGCCTCTGGCCAGCACCTCAACGCGCCGAAAATTCGCGACCGGCTGCGGCTGGTCGAGGACGACCCAGCCGCACCCCGGGATTTTCAGATACGATCTGACACGCAGGACCGGTTGCTGCTTGATGTATAAATTTAGCCAGTTCAGGGTTGAAATCGGCAAAGAACATCAAAATATCGTTAAATCCGTCATCGTCATGCCAAAATAGGTCATATCCAT
>Ga0181529_10001490_pt1 | contig 30022 bp, 19 predicted proteins | sample PEATcosm2014_Bin_36_FD_119763 | JGI IMG/M metagenome (GOLD analysis project Ga0181529, IMG submission 119763) | Peatland microbial communities from MTU Mesocosm Facility, Houghton, MI, USA - PEATcosm2014_Bin10_30_metaG | ecosystem: Environmental > Terrestrial > Soil > Wetlands > Peat | place... | reverse complement strand
GTCTGGTCGTTCAGATCCACGTGGGTCAGCTCGACTTCGTTCAAGTTGATCGAGTCGGGATCGACGGCGAAGTTGTGATTGTGCGCTGTGATCTCGACCTTGCCGGTGAGCTTGTTCTGCACCGGATGATTGCCGCCGTGGTGGCCGAATTTGAGCTTGTAGGTCTTGCCGCCGAGAGCAATGCCCGTGAGTTGATGGCCCAAACAAATTCCAAAAACCGGCACGCGGCCCAGGAATTTGCGGATGGCGCGCACCGCGTAATCTACCGGCTCGGGATCGCCCGGCCCATTCGACAGGAAAACGCCATCGGGCTTCAGAGCAAAAACATCCTCGGCGCTGGTCTCGGCGGGAACCACCGTCACGCGGCAGCCCTCGCGCACCAGCATGCGCAGAATGTTCTGCTTGATGCCGAAGTCGTAGGCGACGACGTGAAGGTTCGTGGTCTCCCACCCATGCCGCGATGAAGCCGCGTCATGGATGGGGCACCCAGCTTTGTCTTGCTGGTTGAAACCAATGGCCAGCAGCGGATCGTCGGTCTGGTTGCGGCTGTCGCTCGTGTCGAAGGTGTACACCGACTTGGTGGAAACCACCCGCGCCAGATCCGTCCCGTCCATCTTGCGAATAGAGCGCGCCTTGGCCACCAACTTGTCGGTGTCCGTCTCAGTGGTTGAGATGACGCCGCGCATCACGCCGTGGGTCCGCAGGTGGCGCACCAGCGCACGGGTGTCGATCTCCGCCAGAACCGGAACCGAATAGCGTTCCATGTACTCGTCGGTGACCTGCTCGGAGCGCCAATTCGAGCTGATGGGCGAGAACTCGCGCACGATCAAACCCTCGATATAGGGCTTGGCCGATTCGTTGTCCGCCTGGTTGGTTCCGTAGTTGCCGATCTGCGGGTTGGTGAGAACGACGATCTGGCCGGCGTAGGAGGGATCGGTGGCGATCTCCTGGTAACCGGTAAGGGAAGTGTTGAAAACAACTTCGCCCAGACATTCGCCTGGGTGGCCGTAGCCAAGGCCGGGGAAGATACGCCCGTCTTCGAGCGCTAGAATCGATTGCATTGCCTCTCCGAGGAGTGGATTCTATTGATTTTACCAGTTTTGGCGGGTTCGTGCCGGTGGATAAATGGGCCTTATCTTGCGCACTACCGCACTACGCCCAAATCCCGTGCCGGCCAGTAGACAAAAACCGCCTTGCCATAGATCAGCGAGCGCTCCACGGGGCCGAACTCCCGGCTATCCGAGGAGATGGAACGGTGGTCGCCCATCATGAAAAACGTGCCTTCCGGAACCACAATCTCCGCATAGGAACGGCTGTCGCGGAACTCTTCAGGGACATAATTCTCTTTGAGCGCTACGCCGTTCAGCAGGACCGTACCTTGCACAATGCGCAGCCGGTCACCAGGCAGAGCAATCACGCGCTTGATGTAGCTTTTTTCCGGGTCGCGCGGATAATGGAAGACCACCACGTCGCCGCGCTCAATGGAGGTGAAGTGGTAGACGAATTTGTTGATGAAGAGCCGGTCCTGGTCTTCCAGCCGCGGCAGCATGCTGGTGCCTTCCACGCGCACCGGCTGGTAAAGAAAGGTAATAATCAGCACGGAGGCGGCCGCAGAGACCAGCAGATCTCGCACCCACAGGCTCAAATTGCTGGACTTGGGCTGCGGCGCTGTGCCTTTCGGCTTCGGCTCGCCTTCGTGGGCAAGCAGCTCTTCGGATTGCGGGAAGTCGGGGGAATTCGGCTCCATTGATTCCTTCTCTTGTAAAATCAATATCTTGCAGATACCCGGCCGGAACTCGGCCAGAACGCTCCAAATCATTCGCTTCTTAAGAGTGTAATCGGTCACCCCCGGTCTCACGAAGCGCCGAAGCAAGCTCAATGCACGCTGATGGTAAGACGAATCTCGACGATTGAAAGATGCGGGCTACCCCACAGCCATCCTGCCGCGATACTCTAAAAGCCAGCGTGATGCAAGAAGACGAACAACCCGCCGCATTGCCCGCTTCTTCCATTTTGGAGAAGACTTCCGTCGAACTGACGCCCTTCATGCGCCAGTGGACGGCTGCCAAGCGCGAGAATCCCGATGCGCTGCTTTTTTTCCGCATGGGCGATTTCTACGAGCTTTTTTACGACGATGCGGTAACCGTCAGCCGCGAGCTGCAGTTGACGCTGACGGCTCGCGACCGCGAGCGCTCCCAGCCCATGTGCGGCGTGCCTTACCATGCCGTCGAGAGCTACTTGAACCGCCTTCTGCGCAAGGGCTATCGCATCGCCCTCTGCGACCAGATGGAAGATCCCAAGCTCACCAAAAAGATTGTGCGGCGCGAGGTGACGCGCGTGCTCTCGCCCGGAACCGCATTCGACGCCAGCTTGGGCCAGGAGCAGAACAATTTCCTCGCCGCTTATTTTGAAACTTCCACTGAATCTGACGCAGCCGGGAACAAGCATTCATCGGCAAAAGAGAGTTCAGAGAAGCGCAAAGGATCGTCAGAGATCGACTTCAGTGGCGCCGTTTCTGCCCCAAAAACTGCGAGGGCTTTTGCCCCTGCGGGAAGTCTCTGCGCCGTTGCCCTGCTCGACGTTTCTACCGGCGAATTTCGCACCGCCGAATTTACCGGCGCCACGGCCCGCCAGCAAGCCGTCGATGAAATTCTCAAAGCCGGCTCCAGCGAACTCCTCGCTCCCGCAAGCAGTCAGCTTCCGCCACAGCTCGAACGCCTTCAAACCCGAACCCACATCGAGGATTGGGTCTGGAGCCGCGACTACGCCATCCCGCTCGTTGAGCGCCAGCTGAACGTGCGCTCTCTCGAAGGCTTCGGCCTCGATCATCATCCAGCCGCTGCCATTGCCGCTGGCGCCATCCTTCACTATGTGCGTACCACGCAGAAGAGCGAAGCGCTGCACGTCGATGGCTTGAAATTCGAAGAGCATTCGACGGCGCTCGAACTCGATCAAGTGACGGTGCGCAATCTCGAATTAGTGGAGCCGCTCTTTGCCGGGCAAGACACTCGCGCTACGCTCTTTCATACATTGAATGACTGCCAGACGCCGATGGGCAAACGCCTGCTGCGATCAACGATCCTGCGCCCGCTGGTCGACGCCGTGGTCCTCGAAGAGCGCTATGAAGCCGTCGGCGAGGCGCATGGCGATCTCGTCAAGCGCGAGGAGATTCGCCGAGCATTCCTCGGATTGTTGGACCTCGAACGATTGCTCGCGCGGCTCTCACTTGACTCCGCTGGACCGCGCGACTTGCGTGCGCTGGCAGCAAGTTTGAGTCGTCTGCCAGGGTTGAAGATGGCGCTTGCCGTGATGCAAGGATCGCGCTGGAGTAAGCTGGCCGTGCGGCTCGACACGCTGGAAGACGTCACCGCGCGCATCACCGCAACGCTGGTCGAAGAGCCTCCGTTGACGCTGGTTGATGGCGGCGTAATCGCCGCTGGCGTGGATGCGGAGTTGGACGAACTGAAGACGATCTCGACCACCGGCCGCCAGCAGATCGCGGCCATCGAAGAGCGCGAACGGGCGCGCACCGGCATCAATTCGCTGAAGGTGCGCTATAACTCGGTCTTCGGGTATTACATCGAAATCACCAAGGCAAACATGGCCAACGCGCCGGCTGATTACGAGCGCAAGCAAACACTGGTGAACGCCGAGCGCTTCACCACACCGGAATTGAAAGAGTACGAGCGCAAGATTCTCACTGCGCACGAGCGCTCCATCGAAATCGAAAAGCGCATCTTTGCCGAGTTGCGCCGCGCGGTGCTTGAAGCCGCGGGACGCATCAAGCGCAGCTCGGCCATCGTCGCTGAATCAGACCTGCTCGCGAACTTCGCGCATCTCGCCGCCAGCCGCCGCTATGTTCGTCCGCAACTCACCGAGGAGCCGCTGATCGAAGCCGTGGCCGCGCGCCATCCGGTGATCGAACAATGGATGGAAGAGACGCGCGAAGGGCGCTTTATTCCCAACGATATTTTCTTGAATGCCGCCGGCGATGGTCCGAGTTTGCTGCTCATCACCGGCCCGAATATGGGCGGAAAAAGCACCTATCTGCGCCAGGCGGCGATGCTTGTTCTGCTTGCACAGATGGGCAGTTTTGTCCCCGCTGAAAGTCTGCGCTTCGGCCTCGTGGACCGAATCTATACGCGCATCGGCGCCAGCGATAATGTGGCGCGCGGCCGCTCTACCTTTATGGTCGAGATGACCGAGACGGCAACGATTCTGAACACCGCGACCAATCGCTCGCTGATTCTGCTGGACGAGATGGGCCGCGGCACGGCGACCTTTGACGGACTCTCGCTGGCCTGGGCGACGGTCGAATATCTTCATGCCGAGACCTGCGCGCGCACGCTCTTCGCCACGCACTATCATGAGCTGACCATGCTCGCCGAAAAGCTTCCGCGTGTGCGCAACCTGCGCGTCGGCGTCAAGGAATCGCCGAGCGGAATTGTTTTTCTGCATAACATTGAGCCCGGCGCGGCCAGCAAAAGTTACGGCATTGAAGTGGCGCGGCTCGCCGGGCTGCCCGCCGCCGTCATCGAGCGCGCCCGCCACGTGCTGCGCCAGCACGAAAAGCAGGAGCGCCAGAGCGTGCAGGTGGAGACGCAGCCGGAGCCATTGCAGATGACCATCTTCACGCCGCTCTCGCAGCGCATCGTGGACCGCATCGAAGCCACGGATGTGAATCAGCTCACGCCGCTGCAAGCGCTGAATCTGCTGGAAGAATTGCAGCAAGAGTTGAAGGAGAAGGGATGAAAGCAAACTTGCGTCACGCTGCGGGAAGCCTGCTGGTCGTCGGACTCAGCGGCACGGAGTTGACCGCGTTGGAGCGTGCCTGGCTCAAGCTCGTGCGTCCTGCGGGTGTGATTCTTTTCCGGCGCAACATCACCGACGCAACGCAAACTAACAGACTGCTGAATGAAGCTACCGCTCTCTGCGCGCCTCACGCATTTCGCTGCGTCGATCTGGAAGGCGGAGCGGTGGACCGTTTGCGCGATGCGCTCGCGCCCATGCCCTCCGCGCAGGCCGTTGCCATCGCCGCGCGGGCTATCGCTCCCAGGTCTCAAATGCGAGACCTGGGGCACCCAGTGAAATTTGCACGCGAACACGGAGAACTCGTCGCACGCGCAGTGAAAGCCTTCGGCTTTAATACAACATTGGCGCCGGTTCTCGACCTTGCACTACCGGAATCTGCCGCTGTGATGGGTTCACGCGCTGCAGGCGCAACGGCTCAGCAAGTGATCGATTATGCACGCAATTTTCTCGCCGGTCTCGCCGCGCAAAACGTCGCCGGATGCGGCAAGCATTTTCCAGGTCTCGGTGGTGGAACGCTTGATTCGCACGTGGAAACGCCCGCCATTCATCGCTCGATGCGCGAGTTGAATCGCGAAGGTTTAATGCCGTATTTCGAACTTCGGAACGAGCTGCCGATGGTGATGGTGAACCACGCTGCTTATCCTGAAACGCCCAGTAAAAACACACCCGCCAGCGCATCGCCTTATTGGATTACCACCGTGCTGCGCAAGCGCATCGGCTATCGCGGCATCATCTTTTCCGACGATCTGGAGATGGGCGGCATTCTCAAATTCATCTCCATCGAAGAGGCCGCCATTGCAGCGATTCGCGCGGGGATGGACATGATTGAAATCTGCCACACTCCGGAGTTGATTCTGCGTGCGTATGAAGCGTTATTAGCTGAAGCAGAACGTTCGCCCGCGTTTTCCAAGTTGCTCTTCGCTCGTGCAAAACAAACTGCGCGGCAACGGTCAAAGCTCTTCGCAAGCGGAGTTTCTTCGGTACTCACGGCCAAACAATTCGAATCTCTACGCACGCATATTCTGCGCTTTGCCGAGACCATCAAGGAGGCGCAAACCGCATGAGCGCGAAGGCCATGACAGTCGCGGGTATCATGAGCGGAACCTCCGCCGATGGTATCGATGTAGCCGTTGTGCGCATTGCTCCGGGCAAGCTTCATCCCAGCGTCAAACTGCAGGCGCACGAGGGCTTCGCGTTTCCCGCTGCATTGCGGCGCGCTATTCTTGCATCTATGAATGCGAGCGCAACTTCAACGGCGGAGTTGGCGCGGCTCAACTGGCGTCTCGGACTGGCCTACGCCGATGCAGTGACCGCAACGACCGCGCGGCACAAAGTCAAACTCGATCTGATCGGTTGCCACGGACAGACGCTTTATCATCAGCCGCGCGCGGAGAGTTATGCAGGCCGGCGCTTCAATTGCACATGGCAGTTGGGCGAAGCCGCCGTACTCGCATCAGCAATCAATGTTCCCATCGTCTCCAACTTTCGCCCCGCCGATATGCTTGCAGGCGGTCAGGGCGCGCCGCTTGTTCCGCTGCTCGACTACGTTCTGTTTGCTGATGCCAAGCGCGGACGCGTTCTGCAAAACATTGGCGGTATCGCCAACCTTACCGCGATTCCAGCCGGAGCCGCGCAGGATGCGGTGATGGCCTTCGACAACGGCCCCGGCAACATGGTGATCGATTGGCTGGCGCAGGAACTCTTCCAAAAGAAATTCGACCGCAACGGCAACTTCGCCGCGCAGGGCGCAGTGATTGCGCCCGTGCTCGCCGAAGCACTGCGCAATCCATACTTCAAGCAGAAGCCGCCGCGCACTGCCGGCCGTGAGCAGTTTGGCCACGCTTACGCCAAGGATTTTTTGGTTGAGTGCCAAAGGCACAGCCAACGGCCTGAAGATGCACTGGCCACGGCAACCGCTCTCACCGCCGAGACCATTGCGCAAAGTTATAAAAATTACATCGCAAGATCCATGCGCGACCGCGCTGTGGATTACATTGTCTCCGGAGGCGGCGCGCGCAATGCGACGCTGATGGCCATGCTCGCTCAGAAGCTCGCCCCGCTGGGCTGCGAGCTTGCTGCGAGTGAAGAGTTCGGTCTTCCTGCTGAAGCCAAAGAAGCCGCGGCCTTTGCACTGCTTGCTTGGCAAACGTGGCATCATCTACCAGGGAATTTGCCGCGTGCTACCGGTGCATTGCGACCTGCGATTCTGGGGCAGGTGACCAATGCGTAAACAGCCAAAGGTTTATTGTTTCCCCGGTCTCAAAATCGAGACCGGGGGCACCCAAAATTTATTGATTATGTTAACTGTGTTTCTCGCGCTTGCCGGATGCCGCTCGACGATGCGTGATCCGCGTACGGTCGTTTTTCTGATCGAGAGCAGCCCGGCAAGCCTTGATCCGCGCGTGGGAACCGATGCGCAATCCGAGCACATCGATGAACTGCTTTTTGACGGTCTTGTCGCCCGCGATGCTAGCTTTCATTTCACGCCCGCGCTGGCCGAGAGTTGGCAGCATCCCGATCCGCTCACACTTGTCTTTCATCTGCGCAGCGGCATCCGTTTTCACGATGGGCGCATGCTGGCAGCGCGCGATGTCGCCTGGACAGTCAACTCCATTCTCTCTGGTGTTGTGCTCACGCCCAAAGCTGCTTCGTATGCTTCGGTCGATTCGGTTGCGGCGCCCGATGAGCGCACGGTTGTCTTTCATCTGAAGCACGCGGATAATTTTCTGCTGACCAATCTCTCCACCGGCGCATTCGGCGTGGTTCCTGAAGGCAGTGGGCGCGAGTTCTGGCGGCATCCGGTCGGCACCGGCCCCTTCCGTTTCATCAGCCAGCAGATCGATCAGGACGTTGTGATTGAGCGCAATCCGCTGAGCTGGTCTGCCGCTCCAAAGATCGAGCGGGTGCGCTTCCGCGTGGTTCCCGATGCAACCACTGCATCGCTTGAACTGGAAAAAGGATCAGGCGATGTGGCGGTCAACGCTCTTCCGATGGATGCGCTGGCGGTTTTAGAATCGCGTCCCAATCTGGCCATTGAGGATGTGCATGGAACGCAGGTTCAATACATCGGCTTCAACCTGCGCGATCCATTGCTCAAGGACGCGCGCGTGCGTCAGGCGATTGCCTGCGCCATCAACCGCCGGTTGATTATTCAAACGCTTTTTCGGGGTCATGCGCAACCAGCGGAAAGCCTTCTGCCCACCACGCATTGGGCCTTCACAGACCAGGTTGCGCGCTACGATTATGATCCCGCGCGCGCGGCACGCTTGCTGGAGGAGGCCGGCCTGCAGCCCGGCGCGAACGGCGTGCGTTTTCATCTGACGATGAAGACCTCGACCGACCTCGGCACGCGCGCTTTGGCCGCGGTCTTGCAGCAGCAACTGGCGGAGGTGGGAATTGCGCTCGACCTGCGCAGTTACGAGTACGCAACATTTTATTCGGATGTGACGCACGGCGTCTTTCAGATGTATTCGCTGAAGTGGATCGGCGGCGAACAGCCGGACATCTTCAATGTGTATGCGACGAAGAATTTTTCTCCACGGGGAACCAATCGCAGCCACTACTCGAATCCGCAACTGGATGCGCTGCTCGACGACGGCTCTCTGAGTCTAGACGATAACCAGCGGCGAGAGGATTACAGCCAGGCGCAACAAATTTTAGCCCGCGATCTGCCGGCAATCAACCTCTGGTATCTGGACACGATTGTTGTGCACAACAGGCGGTTGACGCACGTTGTCGCCACTCCTTCGGGAAGCTTTACATTCCTGGAGACGGCGGAGTTGAAGACGAATTGATCGCGGAAAATCCCTCGGAATATTCGAAAGACAGCTATAAATTTCGATTGATCGGGTAGTGCCTTTCGATCTGAAGCACATCCCTCAACCTTTTGGCGGTTTGTTTCGTCTAGTGAAGTAGTGATGATCCTATGCCTATCGGGCGAGGAGAGACAAGAGCCTGACGGGGAGATGAATGAATGAGGAGCACCATGAAGTTTCGGCACACAATTATGCAATGGGCGGTGTTGGCGGCTTTGGCGGCGGCCTCGACGTTGACGCAGGCGCAGGCGCCCAAGCCTGTTCAGGGCACCATCACCGCAATCAACGGCGCCACGCTTTCGGTAAAAACCGACGGGGATGGAGTGCAGCAGGTGGATGTTCCATCCACGGCCATTCTTTTGCGCGTCGCTCCGGATGCCAAGAATTTAAGCGCGGCAGAGAAGATTCAGTTTAGCGATCTGGCGGTGGGCGACCGCGCGCTGGTCAAGCCTGATCCGAATGGAACAGGCCTCAATGTGCAAGCACTGCGCATCATTGCGATCAAACATGCCGATATTTTGGCGAAGCAGCAAAAGGATCGCGAGGATTGGCAACGGCGCGGCGCGGGCGGACTGGTGAAGAGCGTTGACCCTGCCTTGGGTGTCATTACGGTGAGCAGCGGCGCGGGCGTCACGGCCAAAACAATTACCGTGCATACCGGCAAGACGACCATCCTCAAGCGCTATGCTCCAGCTTCGGTGAACTATGACGATGCGATGGTCGCGCCAATCGATGCCATTCACGCCGGCGATCAGTTGCGCGCGCGCGGTGAAAAAAGCGCAGACGGAACCGAGATTGCCGCCGAAGAGGTCATCTCCGGCAGCTTCCTCAACATTGCCGGGACCATCACCTCCCTGGATGTGGCTGGCGGCACACTGACCGTCAAGGACCTGGCCACCAAGAAGCAGGTGATCATCCATGTAACCGCCGGGGCACAGATGCGGCGGCTGCCGGATCGCATGGCGACATTTCTGGCCATGCGCTTGAAAGGGAGCGCGAGCGGCGGAGCTTCTCCGGCAGGTGGCGCATGGGGTGGGCAGCGCAGCGGCCAATGGAGCGGCGGGCAAGGCGGCGGGCAATGGAGCGGCGGGGGCGGCCAGCCTCCCGATCCACAGCAGATGCTGAGCCGCGCTCCGGCCATCCAACTCTCCGATCTGCAAAAGGGTGAAGCGGTGATGCTGGTGGCAACCGACGGCGCAAATCAGGTTACAGCCGTTACGCTGTTGGCCGGTGTAGAGCCACTGCTAGAGGCGCCCGCGGCGAGCCAGAACCTGCTCTCGAACTGGAGCATGAACGGCGGAGCCAGCGCGGCGGAGTCGGCTGTTCAGTAAACGAAGACAAACATTCAGTGAGAACAAGCGAGGGATCCGTGTACTCAAAATTGCTTTACCTCATTCTTTCGATTGCCGTGGTATTTGGCGCAACTGGAGCCACCGCGCAGGATCAGCCTGCCGCGCAGCCTCCAGCCGCCGCCCCCGCGGTTGCAACGCCCGCATCCGCGTCTTCCGTTGCGACGCCCGCCACCAAGGGCATCTTGCGTGGCCATGTCTCCGACCCCACCGGAGCGTTGATTCCCGGCGCGGCCGTCACCGTGACCAACACGTCGGGCGTCACTGTGGCCACCACCAAATCCGACGACGAAGGCGCCTACCAGGTGACCAATCTTGCGCCCGGCAAATATATCGTTCTGGCTTCATTCGAGGGCTTCGCTCCATTTGCGTCGCAGCCCATTCAGCTTGTCTCCGGTCAGGTGATGCATATCAAGATCACCATGGCCGTGGCCACTGAGCAGCAGAGCGTAGTGGTCACCGACGAGACGCCCACGGTCAACGTCGAGGCCGGCGGAAACGCCAGCGCGATGGTCCTCAAGGACAAGGATCTGGACGCGCTCTCGGATGATCCTGATGAACTCTCCAACGAACTGACCGCGCTGGCCGGCCCCTCCGCCGGGCCCAACGGCGGCCAGATTTACATCGACGGCTTCAGCGGCGGGCAGCTTCCGCCCAAGTCGGCGATCCGCGAGATTCGCATCAATCAGAATCCATTTTCGGCGGAGTTCGACCGCATCGGCTTTGGGCGCATCGAGATCCTCACCAAGCCCGGAACCGACAAGCTGCGCGGACAGTTCTTTTTGCAGGGCAATGACAAGTCCTTCAATACCGGCAATCCATTCACGCCGGTAATTCCCCCTTACTACAGCTATCAGTTCAACGGCACGGTCAGCGGGTCGATCTCGAAGACGGCCTCCTTCTTCCTCAGCGCCGAGCAGCGCAACACGGAAATCCCCAACGCCTGGTTAATTGACGATGCGGTGTTGCCAGACAGCTCCAATATCTACCAGGACAACATTGATTACGGAGTTAACCTCCTGAACCGGCGCATCCGCGACAACGCCTCGGCGCGCATCGATTGGCAGATCGGCGCGAAGAACACCTTCACCGCGCGCTATGGTTTCTGGGCAGAATCCGAGCACGGAGATCTGAACTTTGGTTCGCTCTCCAGCGCCTCGACGCATGAGTCCAACACCGATCACACCGTACAGTTGAGCGACGCCATCGTCATCAACGATCACATCGTCAACGAGAGCCGCTTCCAATTCGAGCGGCAAAATGAGAATCACTATCCCGATTCGGACGCGACAACCATCAATGTTCAAGGCGATTTCAGCGGCGGCGGCTACAGCGGGCAAGAGAGCCGCGATCACTACACGCGCCTTGAATTCCAGAACATGACGACGATGAGCCACGGCGCGCACGCCATCAAATTCGGCACGCGGATGCGCGATTCAGAAGATGCATCCTACACCGACAGCGGCTTCAATGGCTCCTACACATTCGCCGATACGTTGAACGGCAACTCAACAATCTACGCCTACCAGAAGTACAAGGCTATGGCCAACGCGTTGTATACCAGTAAGGTCGATACAACATTCAACGACCAGGTAACCGATGGAAATGGCCCCTCCTCGGCCAGCTACACCGCTTGCATCAGCGGCTCAAACTGCTATTCATCCGTTGCCAATGTCTTTGACATCGCGCTCTACGTGCAGGATGACTGGAAGTTCAATCCCCGCCTCACCCTCAGCGGTGGACTGCGCTGGGAGGCGCAGAATCACATCTCCGATCACGATGATTGGGCCCCGCGCGCCGCCCTCGCTTACGCCCTGGATGGAAACGGCAAGGACAAAAAGGCCAAGACCGTGCTGCGCGTCGGCTATGGCTTCTTCTACGACCGCATGGGAACGGGCAATCTGAAGAGCGTTCATTACGCGGGCATCCAGAACCAGTATGTCTTCGTCAATCCAACCTGCACTTCAACGGAGACCTCGCTCGATCTGAATCTTCTGGAGTATGGCAACTGCACTGGCTCATCTGCTCCAGTCTCCTATCTGATTGATCCCACCTATCACGCGCCCTACAACGAGCAGGGCAGTGTGAGCCTGGAGCGGCAGATCAATTCGAGCCTCAGCTCTACGCTCACTTATATGCACACCACTGGCGTTCATCAGACGACGATCATCAATGCCAATCAGCCAGCCGATAGCAATCCGGCAGAGAACACGAACGGATTCAAGAATGAATACTTTCCCGAAGCAGTCTTCAAACAGAATCAGATTATAGCCAGCCTGCGCGGCAACATCACAAAGGAATTCAATCTCACCGGCTTTTACACCCTCTCGTATGCCAACGGCAACAACAACGGCAGCGCCGTGGATAGAACGGATCTGGACAAAAACTACGGGCGCTCCGGATTTGTGACGCGCAACAACCTGTTCATGATGGCCAACTACACCGCGCCTTGGGGGATTCGACTCAACCCCTTCCTGGTGGCGCAATCCGGGCGGCCCTTCAACATCACGCTGCCAACTGATCCGCTGAATAACTTCTTCAATCAGCGGCCAACGTACGCAACCGATCCGACGGATTGCAAAATAACCGGCGATGTCCAAACCTCTTACGGATGCTTTAATACGGTGGCCGGAAACGGCGGGGCGATGATTCCCGTCAACCTGGGCAACGGTCCGGTGGCAATCGCCGTGAACCTGCGCATCAGCAAGGCCATCGGCCTTGGACCCAAGCTGGTCAATGCCACTCAAGCGGGCAACGGACAGCCCAATGGCCCACCCCCCGGACCGCCTCCGGGCGGCGGCGGCGGACGTGGCGGGCCAGGCGGTGGTGGTCCGGGCGGTGGCGGCTTCGGAGGACCAATGGGCTTGGGCGGCAGTGGCAACAGTACAGGCCACAGGTACTCGCTCACCTTCAGCGCGCAGGCGTTGAACCTCTTCAATGACATCGACAAGGGAACGCCGAATGGAACCGTCACCGCGCCGAACTTTGGGCAATCAACCAGCCTGGCGGGCGGAATCTTTTCTCAAGGCTCGGCCGCAAGACGCATCTTTGTGCAAGCGGTCTTCTCGTTCTGATTTCTGTGATGCGAAGAAATATATGGGTGCCCCAGGTCCCGATTTTAGGACCTGGGATTCCACCCCTTATCGATTCGCCGCCACCGCAGGCGCCTGCCCATCTCCATCAAACGCATCCGTCAGTGAGATCACTTTCATCTGCGCCTTGATCTGATCGAGCGTCGCCGTGCCGGTGGCAGTGATCTCCGCCGTCTCGTTCGGCAGCAGATCAAAATAATTATCGGAAAGTTGTACATCCAGATCGCCGAAAGAAAGATACACATCGCGCGCCAGCACCGGCGAAGAAACGCGAATCTTGTAGCTACCCTTCGCGCCGCTTGTCTCCACCTTCAACTGTGCCGGCTTCAGATGCACTCCTTTGGTGGGCGCAACGTAGATCAGGTTGCGCGAAAGCTCCTTGCCGTTTCTGGCGAAATCGGTTGCACCACCGCTCTGCAGATCGGCAACGACAAAGACCTGAGAAGTATCTGACGCACCGGCATCCGTAATCTTCTTGAGCGGCCAAACCGAATAAACCTTGCTCGACAGCGCGGGCACCTCGACATTTTGAGTTTCTTCGAGCAAGACCTTGCCATCGAAGTTCATAAGGCGCACACGCAACAGCCCATTCGGTATGGTCTCCGTCTTGTCGCTTACAATGTAAACTTTCACCGCTCCATCTTCCACGTGCGGCGAAACCAACACCGGCGCATAGAAGCGGCGCGCATAGTATTGCAGCGCCTTCCAGCGGCCGTAGTAATCAATCGACGACCACGAGGCCACCGGCCAGCAATCATTCAACTGCCAGAAGATGGAGCCCATCGTCTCCGGGCGCGAGCGGCGGAAGTGCTCCGCGCCGATCTTGATGCCCTCGGCCTGCAAGACCTGGCTTACGTAAAGGAAGCTCGAAAAGTCCTTGGGCTCGGAGTAGTCCTTGAGCAGATAGTTGTGAATGATGTCGTTGCCTTCGTTGTTCTTTTGATGCGCAAGCATCACCGGGGTAAAGATATTGGCGCGATCCTCGGGCGCGGTGAAGGCCTCGACGGTGCGCATCTCCGGGAAGGACTGGAAGCCGTACTCAGTGACGAAGCGCGCGTGATGCGTCTCGTAGGTGGAGAAGGGCACGCGCCCATGCCAGACATCCCAGATGTGCGCGTCGCCGCTCTGGTAGTGGTCGCTGAGCGGCTCATAATCGGAGCTGGGCGAGCTGGGCCAGTAAGGCGTTTCGGGATTCAGGCGCGCCACCACGCGGGGCAGGATGCCGCTGAAGACGGTCAGATAATCCTGCCACATCTGGAGCTTTACGTCGGGCGGAAAATTCGGCCGCCCCGCCCATTGGAAGGCGCTCTCGGTCTCGTTGTTACCGGACCAAATGACGATGCTGGGATGGTTGCGCAGGCGGCGCACCTGATCCTCGGCCTCGGCTTCGACGTTCTGCTTGAAGGCATACGTTCCCGGCTGCCAGTCGTTGCCGAACATGAAGTCTTCCCAAATCATGATGCCCAGCTCGTCGCAGATGGAATAGAACTCATCCGTCTCGTAGTAGCCGCCGCCCCAGTGGCGAATCATATTCATGTTGGCGTCACGCGCCGATTCGAGGATGCGGCGATAGTCGGCGGTCTTGACGCGATTGGGAAAGCTGTCGAAGGGAATCACATCCGCGCCTTTGGCGAAGACGGGAATGCCGTTGACGATGAATTCGAAGCTCCGGCCCCATTTGTCCAGTTCGCGATGAAGTTCGACGGAACGCAGGCCAACCCTCAATTTTCTGGATTCGACTGCTTGATTGTTCTGAACAACAACAGCGCTAAAGTCATAAAGCGGTTGATCTCCATAGCCTGCCGGATACCATAGCTTTGGTTTCTGAATCTCGATGGGAAGATCAATGATATTGCGTCCGGCATGGAGACTCACATTTGCAGAAACAAATGGAAGCATTCCCGCGATTGCTTCACCACTTCCCCAATAATTGACTACGACGCGCGTGGTCGTTGCAACAGATGCTTCAATCTCCACCTCCGCGTCCAGATGCGCCACATCCTTACTTACGTCGCGCTGATGAATGGCGAAGTCGGCGATGCGCGCATTGTCCCAAGCCTCCAGCCGCACCGCCTTCCAGATGCCGCTGGTGACAAAGCGCGGGCCCCAATCCCAGCCGTACTCATAGGCGGGCTTGCGCAGATAGGTCTTGCCTTCGGTCTTGGTCTTCGGCTGCCAAGGATCTTTTGCGGCGGCTTCTTCCGCAGCCTTGACCGGCGAAGGAAAGACGACGAAGAGGTCGTTTTTGCCGGGGTGCAGGTGAGCCTTGACCGGAACGCGCCAGACGCGGAAGCTGTTGCCAGCGTCGAGAATGCGCGCGCCATTGACGTACACTTCCGCCGTGCCGTCCAGTCCGTCGAAGACCAGATCGAGATTCTTGCGGGCGAGCAGCGCCGGAGTCACGTCAAAGTACGTCCGGTACTCCCAGCTCTCCTGTTCAATCCATTGCAGCTTGGCCTCGTTGTCGCGGAAGAATGGGTCGGGGATTTTTTTGTTGGCCAGCAGATCAAGATGCACATCGCCGGGAACGGTGGCTGGCAGCCAGCCGCTCTCACTGGGCTGCGCGGCGGGCGTAACCTGCCGGAACTGCCAGCCGTGATCGAGCGCCAGAACTGTGTTTTGCGCTTGCGCCTGCGCCATATTGCCTCCCATGCCAATCGCCGCGGCTATCAAGCCGAATAGTCCTACATGTTGAATCATCGACCTGCGCATGCAAACCCCTCCATGCCCTCCGCGCATCCCAATACCCGCGCGGAAGGACAATTCATGATATCGATCCCTAGGGTATCATTTGCCCGCGGTGTAAGGCTCCTTGCAAGAGGATGAAGCGGGATTGGGCGCACAGCCGGTTGCATCCGGCGCAAGCGCTGACGCGATGCGATTCGGGAAGAGACGAAAATGCAAGTTTAACAAGGGCAGCAAGTTAGCCGTGCTGCGCGCGTTTAGCGAGTTCGCGGGTTGGCGAGATTGCAAGTTCACGGAGCCAAGCGTGGACCGGGAGGTCCACGCTCCAGCCGGCCGGTGGGCCGGTGTTAAGGTTTCGGGCCGGGAACCAGGGAGGAAGTTTAGAAGCTGACCTTGCGCTCCGGATACCAGGTGAGCTGAATGGTGGTGGCGGTGACGGTTTGCTGGCCGCCGGCCTGGGTGTAAATCGGCGCCTTCCACTTTTCCCAGGTGAATTTGCCGTTCACCTCAAACTCCCTTGCGAAGCGCTTGACCACCTGGAAGTTGAAGTCATTCAACGTTGTCCCGCCGGGCGGAAGGCAGGGGCTTTTGACCGAGCAGGGAGCGTCGGTATAGGTTGCGTCCGTCGAGCCGGGAATGAAGTAGCCGGTGGCCTTTTGATTGCGATAACTCGCCTGAAGCCATTCGTTGCCGCTCAGATGATAGGTCAGCCAAGCCTGACCGCCCTTGTCCTCGCGTCCGATCCAGTCGCCAAAGAGCTGGCCCTGATTGGTGTATCCCTGCTTCTGTATGCCTTCGTAGTACATAAACTGGCCATAGTGGCTGGGATAAGAATGATCTTGCGGGTGATCGGAGCTGGAGGGGTCAGTGGAGGCGGCTTCCGCACGCAGATCCAGCTTGGGCACGCCGGGCACATGAGAGAGATAGAGGCCAGGCCGGTAGGCGGCGCGGCGCGGAGCATCGGCGGGCGAGACGTCGTCATGCACCTCCGAGTCGGTGTAGAGCGTGAGCCAATTGCGCACGAAGGGAAGCCGGTAAGAGAAATCGAAGGCGCCAAAGCGCGCGCCGGGATCCATCGAGTCGTTTTTATCCGCGGCGCTGGGAGAAGTGACGCTGAAAAAACTGCGGAGAAAGCTGTCCACGTTTACCGCTCCATGGCCTTTGCCCGCCCAGATCACGGTGCGCTCGAAGCCGAACTCCAGGTCTTTGGTGGGCCGGAAGCTGATTTTTTCCACGTGAACCCAAGGGTCGCCGGGAGCGATCACATTCGCCACGTTCGTCAATGGATGGGCGACATATACCGGATTGGGAATGAAGTTATGGCCGCGCAGCCCGCCCACCAGAAAATCGTAGCGGAAGGGCCCGGTGAGCCGGCTGAGAAGCGGAATGCGAAGCGGTTCCATGCGATTGATGCGGAAGGAATAGATATTCGCCGCGTTGTTGGAGTAAGCCATGCCGCCGCCCAGCCCGGGGCCAAGCCAGTTGTCCTGCCTTCCAAAAGAGATTTCATGGTTGAGAATGTGCATCGAGGCAAAGGCCTCGATCAATCGCACATTGGTAGTGGCGGCAATAGGCCCCTCGGGGATGGTGGCTTGCGGCAGGTAATAGTCAGTTACTTTGGTCGTGGGGTCGGTATAGATTGTCGCGTCCACGGTGGCCAGCGCCTGGGACAAATCGAGCGAGTAGCCGTCGGCGGAGGGCGCCGCATCCATCTCGGCGCGCGCATAAAGCACAAAGCGGCCTGCCGAGGCATAGCCGCTCGAGCCGGTGTAATTATTGAAGCCGCTTTCGTAGGGGCGGCCGTAGTCGTTGATGATGGTCGATCCCAGATGATAGCTGTCGCGCAGCGGAGTGCCGCTGATTCCACGGCCCACGGTATAAACCGACTCCACGCGCGAGCCGCCTTTGAGCGCCTTGCACGGCCCCTGCGTATCGTTGCGCAACTCGCGCAGCAACGCGTCGTAAATGCCTTGCGCCTCGTCGGTGGCCGCGCTTTGGTCCGCACTCTCGATCAGCGTCCCGGCCTGCTCCATCATGTGGCTGACGCTGGCGCGGGTCCACGGGCGCATCCCCAGATAAACCGTATCCACATACCCCAGCGAGTAAAGCCGCAGCACTGCCGGATAGATCCAGCTATCGACCGGAATGTACGGCGAACCCAGCTTGGACGGCTCGCAGGCGCGCGGCGCCTTTACCGCCGCCGCAGGCCTGGGCGAAGCAGGCTGCTGCGCGGTCAGGGAGCCGGCAAACAGCGCCGCCAGCATCGTGGAGATGAAAGCAAGGGAAGCCACGATCTTGAATCTGATCAAACTCATATACCTCACTTTATCACCGGCTTACGGTGGTTGGATGCAGAAATAGGGCGAGCAGATACAAATCCATCGCGTTTTCAAAATGAGGTTTCCCGTTACCGATTGGCTGGCGGAAGGGCCAAGTCCAACCTCCGCGCAACGCTCGACCACTCTTCCCGCTTCCATGCTTCGCTGAAGAGCCCTTTGCGGGTTAGATAGGCTTCCATCTTCAGGATTGGGTCTTCGGCATCGGTTGGGTCAAAGACGCAATCAATCAGCGTGGGTCCGTTGCCCTTGCGGGCATGGGTGATCGACTCGGTGGCCACGCGATAGATGGCCACTACGTCTCGGCCGTCGACTGGAATGAAAGGCAGGATGCTGACCGCCCCGACCGGCCATTCGGAGAGATGACTCGTCTGGCGGACAAAGAGAATGGGCAGGCGCTCGGCGCCGGCCTGCCGCAGCGCCTCTTCGGAGAAGCCTGAATCAACCTCTAAAAAGATCACGGCGATCTTGCTGTTTTTGGCTGACTTGTTAGCCTGGGCGGCGCGCAGGGCCACGCCATATCCACCGTCTGAATCTAACCTGGCGGTGCGAACGAGCATTTGATTCATGGGCTTGCCTTCAAGTTCGTCTTGAAGCTTGAGAAGAATGAGGCCGCTCTCCGTGTTTGCGAGGGTGTCCTCTGGCCGCAGACCGGCGATCACGCCCGCGACAGCCGCCTCATGACCCACATCCCCACCGGGCTTGTCCGCGTGGGCATGCGCCTGTCCGCGCTCATTCAACTGGCGGCAGATCACCATGGAAGTATAGAGCTGGCGCAGCGATTCGTCGGAGATGATGGAGAAGCCCTGATGTCCGGCCAGTTGCGCGGCGGCTTGATCGATAGTCGTGGTTGTCATCCTTGCTCTTTCCATAGCGTTTTCTGCGATTGTAAACGGGCAGGCGAATCCGGCGCACGGCAGGCGTGCAGCCGGGAGTAAAATTCATTTGGACGGCAAATACCTGGAGACTCCGATGCAATACCGCAATTTTGGCAAGCTCGACTGGAAGGCTTCGGCGCTGGGCTTTGGCTGCATGCGCTTTCCCACCACCGATGGAGACCGCCTTAGCCCCAACATTCGCGAGGAGGAAGCCATCCGCATGGTGCGCCACGCGATTGACAGCGGCGTCAATTATCTGGACACGGCGTATCCATATCACGGCGGGCAGAGCGAGATTGTCGTCGGCAAGGCGCTTTGCGACGGCTATCGCGAGCGGGTTCGTCTGGCCACCAAGCTGCCGGTCTGGATGGTCCAGAGCGCAGATGACTTTGATCGCCTGCTCGATGAGCAGTTAGTCAAGCTGCAAACCAGTTCTATCGACTTCTATCTTCTGCACGCGCTCAGCCATGAGCGCTGGAACGACGTTGTCCTGAAGCATGATCTGCTTGCTAGAGCCGAGCGCGCGCTCTCTGACGGCCGCATCCGGCATCTGGGCTTTTCCTTTCACGATGAGTACGATGCCTTTGCGGAGATCGTGAGCGGCACGGAGTTATGGAGCTTCTGCCAGATTCAATATAACTACATGGACACAGAGAATCAGGCCGGCGTGCGCGGACTGAAGCTGGCCGCGGAAAAAGGCCTTGCCGTGGTGGTGATGGAGCCGCTGATGGGCGGACGGCTGGCCGACCCTCCCAAAGATATTCTTGCCCTGATGAATGACTTCCCAGTGCATCGCTCGGCGGCCGGTTGGGCGCTGGATTGGCTTTGGAATCAGCCGGAAGTTTCAGTGGTCCTCAGCGGCATGAGCACCATGGAGCAGTTAGACGAGAATCTCAGTCTAGCCGATCAATCGAGCGCCGGGAGTTTTTCTTCCGCCGAGGATGCGCTGATAGCCCGGGCAAGTGAGATTTACCGCCAACGCACGGTGATTCCGTGCAGCAAGTGCGGCTATTGCATGCCGTGTCCCAATGGCGTTTATATTCCGGCTAACTTCGAGTTTTATAACTATGCCCACTTGTTTGACGATCTGAATGCGGCGCGCTTCCGCTACGGGGTCTTTCTCAAAGAGGAGCAGCGCGCGAGCGCCTGCATCGCCTGCGGCCTCTGCGAAGAACAGTGCCCGCAAGCGATTCCGATCAGCGAGTGGATGCCCAGAGTCTCTGCGCTGCTCGGGTGAGCGCGCGGCTTTTCACCAACGATTTAGTTGGGCCTGCCGGTCGGCGTTCTTAATCGATAGAAAATCTTTTCCCATCAAGGCGTTCATTTGGTTATCATTCTCTTGCAAGTCCGATGAATGGAGGGAAGTATGGCAGATTGGAATACCGCTTATAACTTCATGATGGACAACGAGGACGCTTCGCGGGCCTGCGCGCAGGTTCCGGATGCGCCGGAGCAGCTTGACCCGATGAGTGGAGAGCGCATCGGCGCCTATTCGATCAGCGGCGTCAATAGCGCGGCCTGGCCAGCGGATTTTGCGGCCATTGCCCAGCTGCCGCAGAACCAGCGCGAGCCGCTTGTGCAGCAGTTCTATCAGAATCACGTGTGGAATCAATGGTTCGCGCAACTTGTGTCCGACGACGTCTGCAAGCGGGTCTTTGACTTTGCGGTGAATGCGGGCGGTGTGAAAGCGGTGCGCTGCCTGCAGCAGGCGGTCAATTCATTGGCCGCGGCGGGCGCGACGCTGCTCACCGTGGATGGAGCCTGGGGACCGATGACGCTGGCGGCGGCCAATGCGGCTGATCCACAGGCGCTGACCACGGCCTTTCAGGCGCAGCGGGTTGCGGATTATCAGGCGATGGCTGCCGCCAATCCGAATCTGGCGCAATATCTGCAGGCCTGGACCGCGCGCGCAAACAAGTAAGCAGCTTGATGGCCGCAGCAACTATTGCCGCAAGATCTTTTGCGTGCTTTGTGACGGCAATGTTATGATGCTCCTGATTCGCAATCCACTGGAGACTGATCATGAAAACGAAGTTTTTCGCGCTGTTGCTTTGTCTTATTTTTTCCTCCGCGGCGATGGCCAAGGAGATTGAGCTACCCGATTCCTGCGGCGATCCAGCAACGAAATTCGAAGTGACGACGCACAAGAGTGCAACGCCATTGCCAGCGCCGGAGGCCAACAAAGGCATGCTTGTCTTCATTGAGCCGAATGAGACGGGTTGTTTGGGATGTTATACACAAAGATTTGCCATGGATGGCCAATGGGTTGGCGCAACCAAAAAAATCTCATATTTTACTTTGCAGGTGGAACCGGGCATGCATCATTTCTGCGCTACCGGCATTATGCGGAACACCATCGCGATTCACTCCTTCGAGGTGAAAGCCGGCCAAACGTACTTTCTCCAAGCAAGATGGATTACATATGGACCCATCACCGAGGAGGAGTACGATTCCCAGGTGATACCAGGGAAAAATAGATCCTTTTGTTTTGGTATGTCTCTGCTGGATGAGGAGAAAGGCAGATACCTCATCAAAAGCTACGAAGTGGCGGAGTTTAAAAAGAAGTAGTCCATCCGTCCGAGTTCGATCGCGGCGCACATCTCAAGCTTGAGATGTGCGCTGTTTTCTATGCGCGGTCAGTGACAGGCCACCCAAATCCAATGCTTTCATGATGTTTCTATGGGAAGCTAAAATACTCTTAGAGCATCTCTGCTATTGCTATAGAGCGTAGCGTGGACCAGGAGGTCCACGCCACAGCCGACCAGGAGGTCGGCGCTACTCTATATTATTCGGAGAAATGCTCTGGATAGGAGAAGTTCAAATGAATTCAAAGTCTTCATTCAAACTGCGCGCAACTCTTGCAGCGCTTTCATTGCTGGCGGGTTGTATTCTTTCAGCGCAGACGCCGGGGGCTCAACCCGCGGCGGCGGATCAGGCGGTTGCGCATCCTCAAGATGCATCGGCCAAGCTCAATGGGTTTGCACATCGCATTCTTGACAGCGGCCTGAAGAGCAATGGTTTGAATGCAAGCGAGCTGAAGCCCTGGCACATGAAGGCGGAGATTCATTTTACTCCGCCCGTGACACCGCCCGACAAGCCCAAGCTGGAGAGCGCGCAGTTGGAGGTTTGGTGGGCGGGTCCGTATCAGTGGAAGCGCGTCTATACAAGCCATGAGCCGCATCTGGTTGGAGCGGAGTGGAGCGAGTCGCGCTTTGTGCAGTACCGCAGCCGTCCCGACAGCGATGGCTTTGATCCATTCGCGATGAACGAGCGCGCGGCGCGACCCGTGATTGATCCACTCTATCAGGCGGCGAACTTCAAGCCTGAATACGAGATGACCATGAAGCGTGTGAACCTGCAAGGAAGCATCATCACTTGCGTTTCGGTTTCCAATCCGGCAGAGTATGTCAACATGGATGAAACCAATCCCGATTTACTTTTTCCGGCGTTGTGCTTTGACGAGAAGATGCAGCTTCGCGCGGTCGTGGCTCCGGGCTCGAAAAGAATCTATGACGACTTTCAGCTTTTTCAAAATCGCGCCGTCGCTCAGGATGTGAAGATTATCGAAAAAGGCGCGCAGATAGCGGAGATGAAGGTGACGCTGCTGGAGGCGTGGACGCCAACAGGCGCCGACGAGTTGAAGCCGGATAAGAGAGCAGTGCTGGAACCCTATCGGATAGAAGCCGGTCAGCCGAAACCGGAATCTGTTTATGAAGAGGGATTCAAGGCTCCCGCGGCAAATAGCGGATTTGCCTTTCGCGGCTCGGTGGATGTTCCGATCGTGATCAAAAAAGACGGCAGCGTCAAGGTGGACTCGAATTGGAGTTTTTGGGAAAAGGCGGTGGCGGATGTAGCGGTGACCGCAACCAACAAGTGGAAGTTCAAGCCATATCTGGTCGACGGCCAGCCGGTGGAAGTCAGCTATAGCGTTCACTACAATGTGGACGGCAAGCCGTTTGTTCCCTCGTATGATCGCCCCAAATCCAAACCGGTGACCACTGCGCCGGATGATTACTCGAGCACCTACGATCCCAAGCGCGATCCGGCAAAGGATCTGCTGATGGCCGAGGCGCTGGCCAAGCAAACCAACCGGCGGATTCTGGTTGAGGTGGGCGGCGCCTGGTGCGGCTGGTGCTGGACATTGGACAAGTTCTTTGCCGATCATGAGGAGTTGCGGAAGTTGCGCGACTCCAACTTTGTGCTGGTGAAGGTCAACATGAGCGATCTGAATGAGAACTTCCGCTTTTTGAGCCAGTTTCCAAAGATTGCTGGCTACCCTTGGCTTTTTATTCTGGATGGCAATGGAACATTGATTGCCTCGAAGAGTACGGACCCATTGGAGAATCGGGGCGGCGGGTATGAAGAATCGGCGGTCAAGGATCTTCTGGTTGCGTATAAGCCGTAGGCCTGACCGCCGGATTGGGTTTTCAAGCATGGGGATTGCGAATCGCAGCGAAGAAAAAGCTGCTGGTTGAGGCTCGTGGATTTCTATCCTTTCCGCAAAGAAAGCGGAAAGGATGGGCCACGCGGAGGGCTTGGTTTGGCCACCCGCCGCGCTCGTTCAATGCGGTTCATACGTTAAACTATGCAACATGACGAGCCTCCCTGTTGTCCTGCTCACAGCTTTTGCCCTCACTAGCGCCGCTTGCGCCCAGCAGATGCCGCAGCCGCAGCCCGAGCCCGCACCCATGCCGGCTCCGATTCCCGCGCCTGTGGACACGCCTTATCCGGGGCCGATCAAACTATCTGTCAACATCACCAACCTGACCGACCGCGTTGAAAAGGTGCACGAGGAAATTCCTGTGAAGCCGGGCACGAAGGAGATGGTGCTGCTTTATCCGGAGTGGATACCGGGCGACCACGAGCCTTCGGGACCGATCTCGGCGCTTGCCGGCATTGTGACCTCGGTGGATGGACGGCAGGTGCAGTGGGTGCGGGACCGCGTGAATATGTATGCCTTTCACGTGCCGCTGAGCGCGGATGCGAAAATCGTGAGCCTGGACTTCGATTATCTCTCACCGATCAAGCCGAGCGCGGGGCGCATCGAGATCTCAAGCGCCATTGCCGATTTGGAATGGAACGAAGTGTTGATGTATCCGGCGGGATATTTTGCGCGCGATATTCTCGTGGATACGACACTGACGCTGCCGGAGGGATGGAAGTACGCCACCGCGCTGGAGACGGCTTCCGTCAAAGACGGCACGGTGCAATTTGAGCGCACGCCGCTCAACACGCTGGTGGATTCGCCATTGTATGCGGGACTCAATTCCGAGCGGATCGATCTTTCGCCGGCGCCAACCGATCCGGTGCATTTGAATATCTTTGCCGACAAGCCGGAAGATCTGAAGATGACGCCCGAGGAGTTGCAGCTCCACAAGAATTTGGCGGTCGAGGCAGACAAACTTTACGGATCGCACCACTACAAACACTACGATTTCCTGCTGCTGCTGAGCAACAAGGTTGGAGAGATCGGCCTGGAACATCACCAGTCGAGCGAGGACGGGCTGGACCCCGATTATCTGACCGACTGGGCGAGCGGGGTGCAGGATCGCGATCTTCTGGCGCATGAGTACACGCACTCGTGGAACGGCAAGTTTCGCCGGCCAAATGATCTATGGACGCCCAACTTCAATGTGCCGATGCGCGATGATTTGCTTTGGGTGTATGAGGGGATGACCCAGTATTGGGGCACCGTATTGACAGCCCGCTCCGGCATGCGCACAGCGCAGCAGACGCGCGATATACTCGCACTCTATGCCGCCAATTATGAGGCGAGCCGCGGAAGAGACTGGCGCCCGCTGGTGGATACCACCAACCAGCCGATCATCTCGCAGCGGAGTCCGGTGAGCTGGGTGAGCTATCAGCGGCCGGAGGATTACTACCATGAAGGCACACTGATCTGGCTGGACGCGGATACCAAGATTCGCGAACTGACCGGCGGACAGAAATCATTGGACGATTTCTGCAAGAAGTTTTTCGGAGTGTATAACGGCAGCTTTGTCACGGACACCTACACGCTCGACGATGTGGTGAACGACCTGAATGCTGTGGCGCCTTACGATTGGAAGGGCTTCCTGGAAAAGCGAGTCTACGACCTTCATCCCCAAGTGCCGCTGAACGGCTTTATGCAGGGCGGCTACAAGCTGGCCTACAGCGACAAGCCAGTGGAATGGGAGCAGAAAGAGTTTGCCAAGCACGGCTTTGCGAGCTTTTCGACCTCTCTCGGATTCTCGATCGGCTCACCTGGATCGAAGAACGAAAGAGAGTCAGGAATGATTGAGAATGTGGGGTGGGGCAGTCCGGCATTCAAGGCCGGCATCACGCCGGGAATGGTTCTGGTGTCCGTCAACGGCACGGCCTACAACGAGAAAGTTTTGACCGACGCCATTCTGACCGCGGAGAAGGAGAGGAAGCCGATCGAATTGCAGGTTCGCGACGGCGAACTTTACAAGACGCTTTCGATTCCGTATTACGAGGGATTGCGGTATCCGTCCCTGGAGCGGGTTGAGGGCACGCCAGACCGGCTCGATGATATTCTGCTGCCAAGCAAAAGTCCCTTGCCCCAGATGTGAGCGAGCGGCAAGGCGCGGATGGGCCTGAAGGGCGGATTTTCAAAACTGAGAAAGTTCACAAGCCGGAATGGAAGAGAACTGGAACCCGCTGGATGAGGTTCAACTTCTCCTCCATCTCAGGTTCGATGGATGGACTCTGCTTTCTTCCCCGGTCCCCAACTGCTTGGGACCGGGGGCACCCTCAGTTGGGTTGGAAATTGACAACGGGACCGAGGCCACCCGTCTTGGTCAAGGGTGCGCCAGCCTGCCCAGCCCTTGACAGGTAAACTGGTTACTCCTAACCTTCCTTTATGGAGCTTCAACTTCCAGAACGGCAGATGGCAGGACTCGCCAGTCTCGCCAGCCGCACGGGCCGCAGCGCCTCGGAGTTGGCGATGGAGGCCGTGGACCGCCTATTGGCCCAGGAAGAATGGTTTGATGCGCAGGTCCAATTGGGGATCGATCAGATTGCCCGCGGTGAATTTCTGGAAGAGGAAGAGATGGACGCGCGCGTGGCTCGGAGCTTGCGAGTTTGAAAAGGCTGCGGTGGTCGATGGCCGCAGCGGATGACCTGGAAGGCATCGCCAACTACTTCAATCATTGCCATCCGTCTTTTGCCGCCTCCACCCTGCAACGGCTCTACAACGCAGCCAAGTCGCTCAAAGCCTTTCCTTATGTGGGCCGGATCGGCAAGAAGGACGGAACGCGGGAGCTGGTTCTGGCTCCGCTTCCTTATTTGATGATCTACGCCGTGGAGGAAGATGCTGTTCACATCCTGCGCTTTCTCCATGCATCGCAAGATCGTCCCTATTGATTCTAGCTGGTGGTCTACCCGGTCTCTAAAAACGAGGGACCGGGGCCATTCGCCGGAGTTGGGGAGAACGAAAGGCGGGCGGTTGAGGCTCGTGGTTCCCACATCTCAAAATCGAGATGTGGGGCACCCAACTTTATTGTGCAGATGTGGGCCACCCGCCCCACCCATCCCCGGTCCCCAAATGCGAGGGACCGGGGGCACCCTCAGTTGGGTTGGAAATTGACAACGGGACCGAGGCCACCCGCCAGGCCCTTACGCCGTAGCCGCGTTGGCCACCGATTGCAACCCGCGCGCTTCGATCTCGAAGTCGCGGATTTTGTATTTTTGGATTTTGCCGCTTAGGGTTGCTGGGAACTCGGTGACGAAGCGGACGTATTCGGGGATCTTGTAGTAGGCGATCTGGTCTTTGCAGAATGCTCTTATCTCTTCTTCTGTCGCTTCGACGCCGGGTTGCAACCGGACCCAGGCGCAGACGACTTCGCCGAGGCGGGCGTGGGGCAGGCCGACGACTTGCGCTTCGCTGACCTTGGGATGGGTGTAGAGGAACTCCTCGACCTCGCGCGGGTAGATGTTTTCGCCGCCGCGGATAATCACGTCGCGCGAGCGTCCGGTGATGCGCAGGCAGCCGTCCTCGCGCATGACGCCGAGGTCGCCGGTGTGCAGCCAGCCGTCGGGATGGATGACCATCGCGGTGCCTTCCGGGTCGGCATCGTAGCCCTTCATCAGGGCGTAGCCGCGGACGCAGATTTCGCCCTGCTCGCCGCGCGGCAGAGGCTCGTCCGTGACGGTGGAGACGACCTGGATCTCGGTCTGAGGCATGGCGCGACCGACGGTGTTGACGCGGACTTCGATGGTATCGGCCGCGTCGGACATGGTGACGACGGGCGAGGTTTCGGTTTGGCCGTAGGCGATGACCAGTTCGCCGATGTGCATTTCGTTGAGGACGCGCTTCATCAGTTCGATGGGGCAGGGGGCGCCGGACATCATCCCCGTGCGGAGGCTGGTCAGGTCGAAGGTCTTGAAGTCGGGCAGGGCGAACTCGGCGACGTACATGGCCGGGACGCCGTAGACACTGGTGGCGCGCTCGTCGTGGACGGCCTTCAGCGTGAGGCGCGGGTCGAAGGTCCAGTTGGGCAGCACCAGCGTCGCGCCGGTGTTCAATGAGGTCATGGAGCCGATGACGCAGCCGAAGCAGTGGAAGAGTGGAACCGGGACGACGATCTTGTCGATTTCGGTGTAATGGAAGCCCTGGGCGAGGAACTGGCCGTTGTTGACAACATTGTGATGCGTCAGCAGGACGCCCTTCGGCAGTCCGGTCGTCCCGCTGGTGTATTGGATATTGGCGATGTCGTCACTGGCGACATGGTCCGGCAGGCGGCCTTCGGCGTCGAGCAGCGCCGGCCACTCGGGCGAGTCGAAGTAGATGACGTGCTGGAGTTCATGGTCAAAGCCGTGGCGAGCGCGGGTGAGGATCTCCTCGTAGTCGGCGTGCTTGTCCTTGTGCCAGAGGAAGAGAGCCTTCATGCGCGAGCGTTCGAGGGTGAATTGCAGCTCGTGGGAGCGGTAGGCGGGGTTGACGTTGACCAGAGCGGCACCGGCGCGCGCGCAGCCCATGTGCATCATGGTCCACTCGATGCAGTTGGTGGACCAGATGCCGACGCGGTCGCCGTGACGGATGCCGAGCGACCAAAGTCCGCGGGCGACGCGGTCGGCCTGCTCAGAAAGCTCGGCCCAGGTGAGGCGCTTGCCCTGATGACAACTGACGACGGCGGGGCGATCTGGGTAGCGGCTGGCGGTGCGGTGGAGCAGCCCGCCGATGGTCAGGTCAAGCAAAGGGCGGCTTGCGCCGCGCGCGTAGCTGATGGTGCGGGTTTCTTCCTGGACTGGCATCATGTCTTTTAAACTCGACGAAAGTTTATATCAGCAGAGGGTACGATGAAATGTGATCTGGGCCACAGGGCACCGAAAGGCAAACCAGGTTCACGGTTTGATGAGTATCTCCCAGTCCAATAGCCTTCTCAGCCGAATTCCAGCCAGAGGAGGCCTAACCGTTGTAATCTAATCATACCGATGGCCAAGCCCTCCTCACGTCTGGACACGCGCGTCGTCTACTGCGGCGACAACCTGGAGCAGTTGCGCAAGTTGCCCGATGCCTCGATTGATCTCATTTATATTGATCCGCCTTTCAACTCCAACCGGACGTATGAGATCTTCTGGGGCGAGACGAAGGAGAAGAGGGCCTTCGAGGATCGACATGAATCGACGCGGGCCTACATCGAGTTTATGCGTCCACGCTGCTTCGAGCTGTCGCGGGTGCTCAAAAAGACCGGCAGCTTTTATTGTCATTGCGATTGGCACGCCAGCCATTACGTCAAGGTGATGCTGGATCAGATCTTCGGGGAGACGAATTTCATCACGGAGATCATCTGGCATCGCGCATTGGCGAAAGGCTTGGCGATGAAAAGTATCCCCAACAATCACGACACGCTGTTGCTCTATGGAGGAGGTGGAGAAACCACTTTCCATCGGCCCTATAATCCATACGATACTGAAAACCTAGATGCGAAGACAGCCAGTAAGTACTCACATCGCGACCCGGATGGGCGGCTTTATCGACTCGATAACCTGATGAATCCCAATCGCGACCGGCCCAACTTGACTTACGAGTTTTTGGGACATAAGCGAGTTTGGCGCTGGACCAGGGAACGGATGCAGGAGGGATACGAGACCGGGATTGTTGTGCAAACAACTCCGGGATCAATCCCACAAATGAAGCGCTATCTTGATGAGCAAGAGGGGCGGCCCATCGATTCGGTCTGGACGGATATACCACCCATCAACTCGCAAGCCAAGGAGCGGCTGGGCTACCCGACGCAGAAGCCACTGAAGCTGCTGGAGCGGATTCTGGAGATTTCCTCGAATCCAAATGACATTGTGTTGGATGCCTTCTGCGGATGCGGCACGACATTGGTTGCGGCGCAAACTCTTGGCCGGCAGTGGATTGGCATCGACATTTCTCCTACCGCTTGCCGTGTGATGGCCAAGCGTTTGCGCGACGTGTGCAAGTTGCGCGAGGATGAGAACTTCTGGCTGCATGGCAAGGGCTTTATTGTGCGTGACTTGCCTTGGACGGAGAAGCAACTGCGCGCGATTCCGCCCTTCGAGTTCGAGAACTGGGCTATCATCGCCCTCGGCGGCATTCCCAACAAAACGCAGGTGGGCGACATGGGCATTGACGGGCGCATCTATCCTGTCGGTGCCGAACCTGGCGCTACCGGGAAGGAAGCCGGCGAACTGGACTTTATGGACGACTGGTATCCGATTCAGGTGAAGCAGCGCGACAAGATTGGCCGCCCGGATATTGACAGCTTTGAAGCAGCCATGCTGCGCACCAAGCGCAAAAAAGGCTTTGTGGTAGGCTTCGATTTCACGGGCGACGCGTTGCGCGAGATTGATCAGTTCTTCCGGCGCGAACATGTGGTGATTGTGCCACTGACGGTGAAAGAGATTATCGAGGAGACAATTGCGCAGCGTTTGGTCTGAGACTCTTTGATTGACCCGCGTTTGAAGAGGCTACAGAAGCCAAAGGCAGGCCGCATGGCGTAGAATTGTGCTGTCTTCGGAAACCGTTTACTTGCGCCCGGGAAAAATCTCCGGCGCGGAGCGGGTTGCGGAAAAATCTTGCACTTT
>Ga0181529_10001486_pt1 | contig 30058 bp, 26 predicted proteins | sample PEATcosm2014_Bin_36_FD_119763 | JGI IMG/M metagenome (GOLD analysis project Ga0181529, IMG submission 119763) | Peatland microbial communities from MTU Mesocosm Facility, Houghton, MI, USA - PEATcosm2014_Bin10_30_metaG | ecosystem: Environmental > Terrestrial > Soil > Wetlands > Peat | place... | reverse complement strand
TGGCGCGCCCGGAGAGATTCGAACTCCCAGCCCCCAGATCCGTAGTCTAGTGCTCTATCCAATTGAGCTACGGGCGCAGCCGAGGGGGGGCATGTAGCGGGTCTGACCGGGGGTCGCAAGGGCAAACCACACATGCATGCCTGCCTCTCGCCTCTCAGGACGGCACGCCCTGCCCCACGGTTCCGCGTTCGACCCCGCGTCTGTCCAGCGACCCCGCGATCGCCTGCGCCAGCCGGCCGGCGCTGATCGGCTTGGTGGCGAAGTGGTCCATTCCCGCCGCCAGGCACGCCTCCTCGTCGGTGCGCAGCGCATTGGCGGTCAGCCCGACGATCGGGATGCGCGCGACCGGCCCGGGCAGCCGGCGAATCGCGGCAGTGGCGGCGAGCCCGTCCATTTCCGGCATCATCACGTCCATCAGCACCAGGTCGTAAGAGCTCGCCTGAACCGCCGCCACCGCCTCGGCGCCGTTGGTCACCGCCGCCACCCGGTGGCCCATGCGCTCCAGCATATGGGTAACCACCAGGCGATTGGTTGGGTTGTCCTCGGCCACCAGGATGCACAGGCCGCGGTGCTCCGGCTCGGCCGCGAAGGCTTCGGCCGGCGGCGGGTCCTCGTCGCGGCGGGCGCGCACCAGGATATCGAAGCGGAACAGGCTGCCTTTTCCCGGCGTGCTCTCCACCGAGATGGTGCCGCCCATGCGCTCGATCAGGTGGCGCGAGATCGCCAGCCCGAGCCCGCTGCCGCCGAAACGGCGCGAGATCGAACTGTCCACCTGGGTGAATTCGGTGAACAGCTTGCCCAACGCCTGGGCCGGGATGCCGATGCCGGTATCGGCCACCGTGAAACCCAGCCGCTCCCCGTCCAGCACGCGGCCCAGCCGGGTCACGCTCACCCGCACCGACCCCGCGGCGGTGAACTTCACCCCGTTGCCGACCAGGTTCAGCAACACCTGGCACAGCCGGCGCGCGTCGCCCGAGACGCGCCGCGGCACGTCGTCAGCCACCGTCAGAGTCAGCTCCAACCCCTTCGCGCGTGCCCCGGCGGTCAGCAGGTCAATCACGCCGCGCAGCACGCCGCGCACCTCGAAGGGGGTTTCCTCCAGCTCCAGCCGGCCGACATCCAGGCGGGAGAAGTCGAGGATGTCGTTAATCAGCCGCAACAGGTGGTTGCCGGAGTCGAGGACGACGCGGACATAGTGCCTCTCGGCCGGCTCCAGATCCATGTCCAGCAACAATCCGGCCACGCCGATGATGCCGTTCATCGGCGTGCGGATTTCGTGACTCATGACGGCCAGGAATTCGCTGCGCGCGCGGCCGGCGGCCTCGGCGGCGTCGCGCGCGGCGGCCAGCGCTTCCTCGTTGGCGCGACGGTCGGTGATGTCGGTGTAGGTGCGCACCGCGCCGCCCTGCGCCAGTATCCGGGTGCGAACCTCCAGCACCGTGCCGTTGGCGCGCCGGCGCTCGTAGAGCCGGTACTTTTCGCTGATGCCACCGTTCTCGACAAAACACAGAAACTCGGGGTCCACCTTGTCGGGCGGCCCAAACTCGCCTTGGTCGAGCTGGTAGCGCACGATTTCCGCAAAGTCCGGCTGCCGGTCCAGAAGCTCCCCCGGCAAATCCAACAGTTCGGCGGCGCGGCGGTTGATCACCGGCACCCGACCCAGCGCATCGATCATGATCACACCCTGGCTGATGTTCTCCAGGGTGGCGGTCAGCGCCGCCTGCGAGCCCAGCGTGCGCCGGCGCTGGCGCACCAGCATCGCGCCCACCGCCGTCACCAGCAGCGTCAGCGAACCGCCGAAGTTCAGGTATTTGAAGCGGTCGTATCGGTATGGCGCGAACACCTCGTCGAGGTCGAGGCCCACCGCAACCACCAGCGGATAGCCGGCGAGACGCTGGAAACTGACCAGCTCCGGCGCGCCGGGGCTGCGATAGCTGCCCTGCCCCGCTGCCGACAGCAGGCGCTCGCGTGTCTCCGGTGGCAGGGGCTGGCCGAGCAGCCCGTCGTGCCCGGGCATGCGCGCGCGGATGACGCCGTCGGTGCCGGCCAGCAGCACGGTGGCGTTGCCGAGGCTCAGCGTTTCGTACAAACGCATCAGCTTGGCGATATCGACCGACACCACCACGACGCCGCGGAAACTGCCGTCCGGCCCGGCGATGCGCCGCGCGCAGTCCAGCGTCCAGCCGGTTGGCGCGGCCGCGGGTTCCGGCACGCCGATGAATAGCCGGTCGTCGGTGGCGTCGCGTTGGACACGGAAAGGCGCGCCGCCCCACAGGTCGGGCCGATTGCCGGGCGAGCCCGGATTGCTCTGCAGCAGGACACCGTCCGGGCTTATCAGCGCGATCCGCGCGATCAGCCCGGAAAGGGAGTGGTTGCCGCGCGACCAGGCAGCCAGGTCGAAGCCGGTGGGTTCACGCAGATAACTCTCGCGCACGAACAGCAGGGTCTGATCGACGTCCTCGAAGTCGCGCGCGATGGCTTCATCGAAGCCGCGCACCAGGTTGGCGGCGTCGCGCTCCGCCGCGATGTCGAGCTGGCGGTGCTCCTGGTGCAGGAAGGCCCAGATGCTGGTCCAGATGATGGCGATGGTGACCAGCACGAGGGCGTATGGAACGATGTCCACGCCCAGACGCCGGCGGCTGCGAGCGGCATCGGCGCGGTCGGCGTCTTCGGCCGTCATGCGGGATTCCTCCCGCGAAAGCGGTGCAATGGTCGGTCCTCTGGCAGGCAACGGCACATTCACGGCGCGGTGGCGTCGTGTCAATAAGCGCGAATCGTCAATTAATGTGAATACCGCGCCGTCGGTTGCCGCGCCATTGGCGCGGGCGGAATAATGCACAGGCAGGACAGGACGGAAAAGCAACGATGCCGATGTTCGACCTCACGGGCAAGGTGGCCGTGGTGACCGCCCGCGCCACCCCGTCAGGCGTGGTGCCGGCTGTGGACGGCGATGTCCGCCAGTTCGTGCAGGAACCGGGTGCCCCGGTCGGTGCGGCGGATCAGCACGCGGCGGCGATCGTCGCGGTCCTGTTGGCGCGCCACCAGGCCGAACCCGGCCAGCCGGTCGAGGATGCGGGTCACCCCGGGACGCGACACGGTGAGCAGTTCGGCCATGCTGCCGACGGTATGCACCTGGGCGTCGAGATAGACGGTGATGAAGACGGTGAGTTGCCGGGCGGTGAGGTCGCGGCCGTCGCGGCGCACCAGGGCCAGCAGGGTCGCGCGCAGCGTCGCGATCGCATCGGCGGCGGACTCGCCGTACGGCTCGGCCAGCAGATCGAGCGACGCGGACAAATACTGATTGTGCTTCAACGCTTTGGTCCCCCTCCCCGCGCCGCCTTCCGACGGCCGGGCGATGCCGTGGGTGAGCGCGGGGGATCGTGTGTGTTCGATATCGTTTGCACGTACGCAACCAGGGCGCCGGTGCCAAATCGTGAATTGTCGACAAGTGTTCTGGCGCACTAACAATTGACGGACGACCCGGCGGCCTCCCCCTGGGCCGGCACGCCGCGTTGTGGCAGGTTGGCGGGGCTGGAGACCACGGAATGATCGCCATGGGCCAATCGCCGGCGGAGCTGCAGTCCAGAATCGCCGCCCTGGAAACGCTGATGCAACGCGCCCGGCACGATGTCCGTTCCGCGCTCGCGCCGGCGTTGCTGGCCGCCGACATGATGCGCACGCACGCCGACCCCAAGGTGCAAGGCTCCGGCGCCGCGGTGGCGCGGTCCATCGAGCGCGTCCTCGACACGCTGGACTCCACCTGCGACCTGGTGCCGCCGCGACCGTGACTAACAGCCATCCCGGCACGCGCGCGGCCGTGCTAGGCTGCGCGCAATAACCCGCCGGGAGGGAACGGCACGTGCCGGCATCGGTGCTCGTTGCGGATGACGACCCCAATATCGTCCTGTCGCTGGAATTCCTGATGAAGCGCGCCGGCTACCGGGTGCGCGTGGCGCGCGACGGCGAGCAGGTGCTGGCGGCGATGACCGAGGAGACCCCCGACCTCGTGCTGCTCGACCTGATGATGCCGAAGCGGTCGGGCTACGACCTTTGCCACGTCATCCGGGACAACCCGGCCTGGCGGGGCGTGCGCGTGGTCATGCTGACGGCCAAGGGTCAGGAGGTCGAGCGCGCCAAGGGCATGGCGCTGGGCGCCGACGACTACATCACCAAGCCGTTCTCCACGCGCGAGGTGGTGGACCGCATCAAGCACATGCTCGGGGCCTGATGCCGACGCCCGGGGCTGGCGTGGTGGTCTGCCTGCGATGGTTCTTCCTCGCGCTGGGCGCGGCCGTCGTGCTGGCCGCGGCGGCCGGCGGCCGGGCCGCCGCCGGCATCGCCGGGGCGCTGGTGCTGCTGGCCTGGGGTGTGGCCGAACGCCTGCTCTCCCGCCCGCTCGACCGTCTGGCCGGCGACTTCACGCGTGCCGCCCACGACGATGCGGGCCACGCGCCACGGGCCGGGCTGGCCTGGGCCGGCCGGATCGGCCAGGCCGGCGCCGCCCTGCAGTCCCGCCTGGCCGCCGCCGAGGCCGAACGCGCCACCGCGCTCGCCGCCGCCACCGCCCGCATCGAGGAACAGAAGCGGCGGCTGGAGGCGATCCTGCTCGACCTGTCCGAAGGCGTGATCGTCTGCGGCCGCGACCATCAGGTGCTGCTGTTCAACCAGGCCGCCGCCGGGCTGGTCGATGCCCCGCACGCGCTCGGGCTGGGCCGGCCGGTGGCCGACGTGCTGTCGCGCGCGCCCCTGGAGCACCACCAGGAACGGCTGGAACGGCGCGCCGAAGCCCGGCCCGAGCGGTTCGTCTGCGCCACCGCGGGTGGCGAGCGCCTGCTCTATGCCCGGATGGCGCTACTGACCGACGCCGCCGGGGCCCCCTCCGGCTATGTGTTGACGCTGACCGACGCCGGCGGCGACCTCGACCGCGCCGCCCGGCTCGACCGCCTGTTGCGCACCGGCATCGAGCGCCAACGCGGCCTGCTGGCCAGCCTGCGCGCCGCGGTCGAAACGCTGGCCGACGCGCCCGACCTTACCGGCGCGGAACGGCACGCCTTCGAGCGCGTGCTGCTGGAGGAGAGCGTCACGCTGGGCGAGCAGAACACCGCCCTGACCGCGGCGCTGGATGCGTTCGGCGGGCAGGCCTGGCCGATGGCCGAGATCGCCACCGCCGATCTGTTCGCCCTGCTCGCCCGCCGCGCCGCCGCGCTGGCGCCGCCCGTGGCGATCGTGCCGGCGGGATTGCCGGACTGGGTATACGCCGACAGTCTGTCGCTGCTCGACCTGCTGGAGCACCTCTGCGGACAGCTGGCGCGCGACTACGGGGTGGATGCGCTGACCGTCGAGGGGACGCGCGAGCATGGGCGGATCTGCCTCGACCTGGTGTGGCCGGGCACTCCGGTGCCCGAGGGGACCCTGGAGGCGTGGCTCGACCTGCCCTTCGAGGGGCGCAGCGCCGCCGACGCGCGCGCCGTGCTGGAACGCCACGGCACCGCGTGCTGGAGCCGGGCGGCCGGCCACGGCGAGGCACTGATCCGGATTCCGCTGCCGTCGGCGGAAGCGCCGGAGACGGCGCCGCGGGCGCGGCCGATGCGTCCGGAGTTTTATGATTTCGATCTCGCCAACCGGCCGGCGGTGACCGACGTCTTGCGCGAACGGCGCCTGCGGGAGCTGGACTTCGTGGTCTTCGATGTCGAGACCACAGGGCTGGATCTGTCGAAGGGCGACGAGGTGGTGTCGATCGGCGCGGTGCGGGTGGTGAACGGGCGGGTGCTGCCGCTGGAAACCTTCGAGCGGCTGGTCAACCCGGGCCGGCCGATCCCGCCGGAATCGGTACGCTTCCACGGCGTGACCGATGCCGACGTGCGCGACAAGCCGCCGTTGCCCATCGTGCTGCCGCAGTTTTTCCGCTTCGCCACCGGCGCCGTGCTGGTGGCGCACAACGCCGCCTTCGACATGATGGCGATCGGCCGTGCCGCCGCCGCCTGCGGACTGGCGTTCGACCACCCGGTGCTGGACACGCTGCTGATTTCGGCCTGGCTGGACCCCGAGGAGACCGATCACTCGCTGGACGGCATCGCCGCGCGCATGGGGTTGTCGATCACCGCGCGCCACAATGCGCTGGGCGACGCGTTGACCGAGGCGGCGATCCTGGTGCGCCAGTTCGAGCGGCTGGAGGCGCGGGGCATCGACCGCTTCGGGCCGCTGGCGGTGGCGATCGACCTGTCGGCGCGGCTGCGCCAGCACCGGATGGCGTTCTGATGGCGCGCGCCGGCACCACCCAACGGCACGAGGCGCTGCTCAGCGACGTTTGCCATGAGTTGCGCACGCCGCTGACGTCCATTCGATCGTTCGCCGAAATCCTGCGCGACACGCCGGACCTGGACGCCGACCAGCGCGCGCAGTTTCTCGGCATTATCGTGCGCGAGAGCGAGCGGCTGACGCGGCTGATCGCCGACCTGCTCGATCTTGCCAGGATGCAGGCGGGGGAATTGCCCTGGCGGTTCGTGCCGGTGGCACTGGAGGCGGTGCTGCGCGAGGCCGCGGCGGTGACCGGGCCGCTGTTCGGCACGCGCGGGGTGACTCTGACGCTGGAACTCGAGGGCGGCCTGCCGCCGCTGCGGGCGGATGCCGACAGGATCACGCAGGTGGCGATCAACCTGCTGGCGAACGCGGCGAAATTCGCGCCGGAGGGAAACGGGCAGGTACGGCTGCTTCTCTCCGGCGTGGTGGGTGGGCAGGCATTCGAAGTGGCGGACAATGGACCGGGGATCGCGCCGGCCGATCAGGCGGTGATTTTCGAGCGCTTCCGGCAAGTCGGAAAAACCGCCGGCAGCGGGCTCGGGCTGGCGATCAGCCAGGCGATCGTGGCCGGGCATGGCGGGACGCTGAGTCTGCGCAGCGTGCCTGGGGAGGGAGCCTGCTTTAGCGTGGTGCTGCCCGGGTAGCCGGTCAACCAGCGTTATAATTTTGTAAAGCCAGGGAAAGGCGGTATGCCTGTCCCGGAGTCGTTTGAAGTCGAATTCGTCGAGATAGAATCAGCGATGATCGCGGCGAAATTCGTCATGAAATGGCTATGAACACGGTCAATTTGGTGTCGGAAATGAGCGGCAAACCACAGGAAGAAATCGTAGCGGCGCGATCGAGTGACGATCACTCGAGCCGAGCCGTGCGTCACGCGCTGGCACTTACATTGTTGGCGGCATTTCTCGGTTGGCTTTTCGACGGATTTGAGCAAGGCCTGTTCCCTGTCGTGGCGCGACCCGCATTGCGCAGCATGCTCGGGCCGAGCGGGGAAGGCGGCGTCGGCAGTTGGATGGGGCTGATCACGGCTGCTTTCCTGCTCGGGGCGGCGCTTGGCGGCCTGACCTTTGGCTGGCTTGGCGACCGTATCGGACGCATCCGGGCAATGTCGCTGAGCATCCTGTGCTATTCGGTTTTCTCGGGGGCGGGGTACTTCGCCACGGCGCCCTGGCATCTCGGGGTGTTCCGCTTTGTCGCCTCGGTCGGGATGGGCGGCGAATGGGCGCTGGGCGTCGCGCTGGTGATGGAAGTCTGGCCGGAACGATCCCGGCCGTGGTTGGCCGGAGCGATCGGCGCGGCTTCCAATATCGGCTTTCTGCTCGTTGGACTGGTGGCCGCCGCCGTGTCGGTCACCCAGACTTCCTGGCGGTGGGTGTTTCTCATCGGCGCGGTGCCGGCCCTGTTGACCTTTTTCATCCGACTCTTCGTGCCGGAATCCGTGCGCTGGCAGCACGCGCGCGAGGCCGTGGTCGAGAGCGAACGGGTCTCGCCGGTAAGTGAAGTTTTCCACCCTCCGTTCGTGGGACGGACGCTCATCGGCATCGTGCTGACCTCGGTTGCGCTGATCGGCACCTGGGGCTCCGTGCAATGGATCCCGCTATGGGCGGATCAGTTGACGGGCGGCGTGATGCCCCAGGCCGCGTCGAACGCCCAAATGATCGGAGCATTGGGAGCAATAACTGGTGCCATATTTGCACCAATACTGCTTGGCCATGTGCGCCGTCGTTGGGGATATTTTATACTTTGCACACTTTCGCTGATCGCGGCCGCGTTCCTGTTCCGCACGCAGACGGCCTACGGCCCAGTCTTTCTCGCCGCGGTCTTCGTGATCTACGCTGCCACGGCGTCCTTTTACGGCTGGTTCCCGCTCTATCTGCCGGAGCTTTTCCCGACACGAATGCGCGCGACCGGCCAGGGCGTCTGTTACAACATGAGCCGCATCTTCGCTGCCGTGGGGGCTCTGACAAGCGGTCAGCTGGTGGCCCACTATGGCGGTTACGCCCAGATGGGCGCTGTCATTACGTTGATTTACATCGTCGGCATGGTGGCCATCTGGTTTGCGCCGGAAACCCGCGGCCGGGGATTGCCTGAATGAGGCTGCCGTGAACCAGAGTACCGATGTCCGGGTCTGCGCCGCGGAGTTGTATTTTCTTCCTGTGCAGACCCGGGTGCCGCTGAAATTCGGCGCCGAGACGCTGACCTCCGTGACCTGCGCCCGTGTCCGCCTGCTCGTGCGTCGGGCGGACGGACGCGAGGCGGAGGGATGGGGCGAGACACCGCTTTCCGTGCAATGGGTCTGGCCGGGTTCCCTGCCGTACGCCGTGCGGCACGACGCGTTGCGCCGCTTCTGTGCCGTGCTCGCCAAGGCATGGAGCGGATGGCCGGAAACCGGTCACGCGCTGGAAGTGGGCCACGCTTTTCTGGAACACGAATTGCCGGAACGGCTGAAGGCGTTCAATGCGGCCAGGCCGGTTGAACAGGCGATGCCCTGGCTCGCGGCGCTGGTCTGCTGCTCGGCGTTCGATCTGGCCCTGCACGACGCTTATGGATGCGTCAATGATGTCGCGACATACGACACCTATCGGCAGCCGTGGCTGCGGCGCGATCTGTCGCATTTCGTGAAGCCAGCCGCCGACCGAGCGGGCGAGGTCTCTTTCGCGGGGCGCTGGCCGGCGGACTTTCTTCGGCCCGTGCGCTGCGAAAAGCTGCTGGCCTGGCATCTTGTCGGCGGCCTCGATGCTATCGACAGCGCCGATCTGCGCGGCGACGAACCCAACGACGGCCATCCCGTCCTGCTCGGCGACTGGATCCGTCGGGACGGGCTGCGGGCGCTGAAGGTGAAGCTCCGCGGCAACGACTCCGACTGGGACTATGCGCGGCTCGTCCGGGTCGGCAGGCTGGCACTTGGCCACGATGTGCTCTGGCTCACGGCGGACTTCAACTGCACCGTCTCCGATCCAGCCTACGTCGTCGAGATTCTCGATCGGTTGCGGGATGACGAGCCACGGATTTTCGCGCTTCTTTTATATGTCGAGCAGCCCTTCCCATATGAACTGGCGGAGCACCCCATCGCGGTTCATGCCGTGAGCGCGCGCCGCCCGCTTTTCCTGGATGAAAGCGCGCATGACTGGCGCCAGATCCGGCGCGGTCGCGAACTCGGGTGGACCGGCGTGGCGCTGAAGACCTGCAAGACGCAGACCGGCGCCCTGCTCAGCCTTTGCTGGGCGGCGGCGCATGGAATGACCCTCATGGTGCAGGATCTGACCAACCCGATGCTGGCCCAGATAACGCACTGCCTGCTCGCCGCCCACGCGCCGACGATCGCCGGGGTCGAGACGAACGCCATGCAATTCTACCCCGAGGCTTCCGCGCCCGAAGCCGTCGTCCATCCGGGACTTTACCGGCGACGGAATGGGCAGGTCGATCTCTCGTCTGTCCACGGCACCGGATTCGGTTATCGGCTCGACGAGATTTCGCGCCGGCTGCCGGATGCTGTTCCGCTCTAGGAGCAATTCCAGACAAGCTGGAATCGCTTTGTTCGCGGGCTGGCGCCGTCCGCCAGCGTCAGGGGCTGATCAATCGCCCGCTGCCTCGCTCGCCGTCTCGCGCCCGCTCAGCAGCCAGTTGAGGAAAATCGCTCCGAACGTCGCCGTGCCGATGCCGCCGACGCTGAACGAGCCCACGCCCAAAGTCAGGTCGCCGGCCCCCGCGGTCAGCGTCACCGCGGCCACGATCAGGTTGCGGGGGTTGGAGAAATCCACCCGATGCACCACCCAGATGCGCCCGCCCGTCGCCGCGATCAGCCCAAAAACGACGATCGCCAAACCGCCGATCACCGGCGCGGGCAACGTCAGAATGAGCGCGCCGAATTTCGGCGACAGGCCGAGCAACAACGCGAAGCAGGCCGCCACCACGAACAGCAGCGTCGAATAGACCCGCGTCACCGCCATCACGCCCATGTTCTCGGCATAGGTCGTCACCCCGGTGCCGCCGCCCAACCCGGAAACCATGGTGGCGAGCCCGTCGGCGATGAACGCCCGGCCGATCAGCGGGTTGAAATCGCGCCCGGTCATCGCGGCGAGCGCCTTGATGTGGCCCAGGTTCTCGGCCACCAGGATGACGCAGATCGGGGCGATCAGGACGATCGCCGAGGCCTTGAAGACGGGATGCTGGAAATGCGGCAGTCCCACCCAGGGCGCCGCGGCGACGGCGGAAAAATCGATCGGCGCGCCAAGGTGGAAAAGATTGGCGCCGGCGTAGTAGCAGGTATAGCCGAACACCGCGCCGATCAGCACCGGCAGCCGGCGCGCCATCCCCTGCCCTTTCACCGCCACCACCGCCACCGCCAGCAAGGTCAGCAGTCCGATGCCCGTGGCGAACGATCCGGCGGACATCTCCTTCACCGCGACCGGCGCCAGGTTGAGCCCGATCGCCGCGACGATGGCGCCGGTGACCGCGGGCGGCATCAACCGCTCGATCCAGTCTGTGCCCGCGCGCTGCACCACCACGCCGATCAGCATGTAAAGCAGGCCGGCGGCGAAAATGCCGCCGAGCGCCACCGGCATATTCGGGTTCGCCCCGCTGCCGCCGTAGCCGCTCGCCGCGATCACCACGGCGATGAAGGCGAAGGACGAGCCGAGATAGCTCGGCAGCCGCCCGCCGGTGAGCACGAAGAAAAGCAACGTGCCGACACCGGAGAAGAAAATTGCGGTGTTGGGGTCGAAGCCCATCAGGATCGGCGCCAGTGCGGTGGCGCCAAACATGGCCACCACATGCTGCAACCCCATGGCGATGGTCTGCGGCCAGGGCAGACGCTCGTCGGGCGCGACGTCGCCGCCGGCCTTCAGCAGCCAGCGCGGCAGGAAAGTGGACATCGGAAACCCTCCAGGCGGTCGGCGGCCAGGCGTCAGACGGCGCTGCTCAGCCAGACCCGCAGATTGCGGCGGATACGCTCAAGCGGCGGCCCCGGCGGCGGGAACACGAAGGGCTGGCCGGTGATCGTTTCGCAGGCGCGGATGTAGACCGCCGCGGTGTGCAGCACAACCTCCGGCGGAATCTCCGGCACGGCGTCGCGGTAGGGATCGCAGCGCGCGGATACCCAGGAACGCACCACGTCCTTGTCGAAGCTCTCGGGGGGTTCGCCACGGGCGAAGCGCTCGGAGTAGCTCGGGGCGAGCCAGTAACGGCTGCTGTCGGGCGTGTGGATTTCGTCGGCCAGCACGATGCGGCCCCGTGCATCGGTGCCGAATTCGTATTTGGTGTCGGCCAGGATCAGGCCCCGCGCCGCGGCGATGGTCTGGCCGCGGGCGAACAGCGCCAGGGCATGGCGCTGCACGTCGCGCCATTGGGTCTCGCTCAACAGATCGCGTTCCAGGATGTCGCTCGCGGTCAGCGGCTCGTCGTGCCCGCCGTCCCCGGCCTTGCTGGTCGGCGTGATGACGGGAGTGGGAAGGCGCTGGTTGTCGCGCATGCCGTCGGGCAGATGGAGGCCGTACATGTCGCGCCGGCCGGCGTGGTACATGGTGAGGATGGACGTGCTGGTGGTGCCGGCAAGGTAACCGCGCACCACGATCTCGACCGGCAGGATGTCGAGTCGCTGGCCCACGACGACGTTCGGGTCGGGGTAGCCGAGCACGTGGTTCGGGCAGATGTCGCCGGTGGCGTCGAACCAGAAGCGGGCGGTCTGGGTCAGCACCTGGCCCTTGAAGGGGATGACCGCGAGAATGCGGTCGAAGGCGCTGAGCCGGTCGGTGGCGATCAGGATGCGCCGCCCGTCCGGCAGGTCATAGTTGTCGCGCACCTTGCCGGCGTGGTGGTTGGGCAGTTCGGGCAGGGTGGCGTCGGTGAGGACGTCGCCGGCTCGGGCATGGAGTTCATCGCGGTCCATCTGTAGTCCTCACGGCTGTCGATCGGCTGCAGCGATAGCAGGGCAGGCCAGGGAAGCAAACCGACGGGTCATGGCCCCGGCGGCAGGGTGGCGAGGAAGGCGGCCAGTTCATCCAGGGCTTCAGCGCTGCGCGCACGGATCTCGGCATGCAGCGCCGGCAGCGGCTCCGGCCCCATGTCGACGCGCGTCATGCCGAGGCGGCAGGCCTGCTCCAGCGCCACAGCGCCCACCGCGCCGGCGGCGCCGGCCAGGGCGTGGCAGGTGCGCCGGAAGGCAATGAGGTCGCCGGCGGCGAGGTCGCGGTCCAACAGGCCGTTCAGCCGGCCGACATCCTGGCGGAACACCTCCAGCACCGCGCGCAGATCCCCGGGGTCGAGGTCCTGCGCCAACTGGGCGGCAAAGCCGCTTTCCGCCATGCCCGTTCTCCAACAGCCGCGTGGGCGCCCACGCACCATCCCGCGCCGCGAAACGTACCGCAAGATGCGATTGAGCCCGGCCCCCTCCCCGGGCCGTCAGCCGCCGGTTGGACGCCACGGGGCGGCGCGCCTACACTGCCTGCCTCTTTGTGGACGCCTCACGGCGATCCGCGTTTCGCTCGTGAAGGCGTTCAGCGACAAGATGCCTACGGCACTCATTACCGGCATTACCGGCCAGGACGGCGCTTACCTGTCGCGATTCCTGTTGGGCCGCGGCTACCGGGTCCATGGACTGCTGCGCCGCTCGGCCTCGGCGGACATGATCGGCGAACGGCTGCGCTGGCTCGGCGTGCTTGACCGCGTGGAACTGCACGACGGCGACCTGATCGACCTGTCGAGCGTCCTGCGCATCGTCCAGGCCGTGCAGCCCGACGAGGTCTACAACCTGGCGGCGCAGAGTTTCGTCCACGCCTCCTGGCAGCAGCCGCTGCTGACCGGCTCGGTGACCGGACTGGGCGCCGTGGTCATGCTGGAGGCGGTGCGCATCGCCCGGCCGCAGGCGCGCTTCTACCAGGCCTCGTCGTCGGAGATGTTCGGCAAGGCCCAGCAGACCCCGCAGAACGAACGCACGCCGTTCTACCCGCGCAGCCCGTACGGCGCCGCCAAGCTGTACGCGCACTGGATGACGGTGAACTACCGCGAGAGCTTCGGCCTGCACGCCTCCTCGGGCATCCTGTTCAACCACGAGAGCCCGCTGCGCGGCATCGAATTCGTCACCCGCAAGATCACCGACGCGGTGGCGCGCATCAAGTTGGGGCTGGCACGCGAGCTGAAACTGGGCAACCTGGAGGCGAAGCGGGACTGGGGTCACGCCGCCGACTACGTGCGGGCGATGTGGCTGATGTGCCAGCAGGACACCCCGGGCGACTACGTGGTCGCCACCGGCCGGAACACCACCATCGCCGGGTTCTGCGCCCAGGCGTTCGGCTACGCCGGGCTGGACTGGCGGGAATTCGTCCGCTCCGACACCGCCCTGCTGCGCCCGGCCGAGGTGGAGGAATTGCGCGGCGATGCCTCCAGGGCGCGCGACGTGCTGGGTTGGGCGCCCTCGGCTGGCCTGGAAGACATGGTGGCGGAGATGGTGGAGGCCGATCTGGCCCGCCACCGCGCCCACGCCAGCGTGTTGCGGCCCACCGCGGCCACCCTGCACGCGGTCTGGGCCTGACGGGCGATGCGATGACACCGCGCCGCATCCTGGTGACGGGGGCGAGCGGGTTCGTCGGCTCCCATCTGGTGCCCCGCCTGGGCAGCGCCTTTCCCGGCGCGGAACTGACGCTGTGCGGCATCGCGCCCGGCTCGGTGGCGCTGGACGTGGCCGATGCCGCCGCGGTCGATGCGCTGGTCGCGGCGGTACGGCCGGATGCCTGCGTGCATCTCGCCGCCATCGCGGGGATTCCGGCGGCGCGGCGGGACCCGGAACGGACCTGGCGGGTGAACCTGCATGGCACGCTGGCGCTGGCCCGCGCGGTGCTGCGGCATGCGCCGGAGTGCGGTTTCCTGTTCATCTCCTCGGCCGACATCTATGGGCGGTCGTTCCGCGCCGGTACCGCACTGGACGAGAGCGCGGCGCTGGCGCCGCTCAATACCTACGGCGCCACCAAGGCGGCGGCCGATCTGGCCGTCGGCGCGATGGCGGCGGAGGGGCTGCGGGCGGTCCGGCTGCGGCCGTTCAACCACATCGGTCCCGGCCAGTCGGAGGCCTTCGTGGTGGCGGCCTTCGCGCGCCAGGTGGCCCGCGTGGCGGCCGGGCTGCAACCGCCGGTGCTGGACGTCGGCGCGCTCGACCCGTGGCGCGACTTTCTCGACGTGCGCGACGTCTGCGACGCCTACGTGGCTTGCCTGCGCCGGCACGAGGCGCTGGAGCCGGGGGTCATCCTCAACCTCGCCTCTGGCACGCCGCGGCGGATCGGCGACGTGCTGGACGACCTGCTGCGCCTGGCCGGCGTCGCGGCCACGCCGCAGACCAGCGCCGGGCTGCTGCGATCCGCGGACATCCCCTTGGCCCGGGGTGACGCGACGCTGGCGCGCGGACTGCTGGACTGGGCGCCGCGCCGGGCCTGGGAGGATACGCTGAGCGACGTGCTGGCGGATTGGACGGTGCGGATACGGGCTGCCGACGGCGCGGACGGTGCTTGACCTGGATCAATTGATACGGCAACGCCGGGCGCTAGGTTAAATTTTCGGATGCATGCCGGTTGCGCGGGGCCAGGGATGGATATGGACATGAACGCGGCGACGTTTGTCGGAGTGGACGTAGGATCGGGCAGCGTGCGGGCTGGCGTGTTCGACGCCCAGGGACACAAGCTGGCCTTCGCCGTGCGGCCGATCCAGCAGTTCAATCCGCGCGCCGACGTCTTCGAGCAGTCCTCGGCCGACATCTGGCGCATGACTGGCGAAGCGGTGCGCGACGCGGTGGCGGCCAGCGGCCGGCCGGCCGAGGCGGTGCGGGGCATCGGCTTCGACGCCACCTGCTCGCTGGTGGCCGTCGGCGCCGGCGAGACACCGGTCTCGGTGGCCGAGGACGGCGACCCGCGGCGCGACATCGTCATGTGGATGGACCACCGGGCGGTCGCCGAAGCGGCGGCAATCAACGCCACCGGCGATCCGGCGCTGGCCTATGTCGGCGGCGAAGTCAGCGTCGAGATGGAAATCCCGAAAATCCTGTGGCTGGCCCGCCGCTTCCCCGACCGGCACCGGGCGACCCGGCGCTACTTCGACCTCGCCGACTACCTGGTGTGGCGCGCCAGCGGCGAGGACGCGGCCAGCGTCTGCACCCTGACCTGCAAATGGAACTATCTGGCGCATGAAGAACGCTTCAGCAAGACGCTGTTGCGCGCCATCGGGCTGACCGACCTGCTGGGCAAGATTCCGGCCCGGGTGCTGCCGCTCGGTTCGGCCGCTGGCCCGCTCAGCGCGCGCAGCGCCGCCGAACTCGGCTTGCCCCCCGGCATCGCGGTGGCGACCGGCATCATCGACGCCCATGCCGGCGGGCTGGCGCTGTGCGCCGCCGAACCCGAGGGCGCGCTCGCGGTGATCAGCGGCACCTCCTGCTGCCACCTGGTGGTCAGCCGCGAGCCGGTGATGGTGCCCGGCGTGTGGGGACCCTATTTCGGCGCCATGCTGCCGGGCTGGTGGCTGAACGAAGGCGGCCAGAGTGCCGCCGGGTCGCTGCTCGACTGGACGCTGCGCCAGAGCGATGCCTGGCCGGCCCTCGAGGAGGCGGCGCGGCGCGACGGCGGCTCCGTCTACGCCGCGGCCAACGCCTGGGTGGCGGCGTTGCAGGCCCGCGAGGCCGAACCGACCGCCCAGTTGCACGTGCTCGCCGACCACCACGGCAACCGCTCGCCGCGGGCCGATCCGGGGGCTCGCGGCGCCATGGTCGGGTTGACGCTGGAGCACGGGCCGGACGCGCTGGCGCGCCGCTACCTGGCGAGCGCGCAGGCGCTGGCCTACGGCACCCGCCACATCATCGAGTCGCTGAACGCCGCGGGACACCGCATCGAGCGCGTGCTGCTGACCGGGGGCGGCGCGAAAAACGCGCTGTCGCTACGCGAGCACGCCGACGCTACCGGCTGCGACCTGCACCTGGTGAGCGAGGAAGACGCGGTGACGCTGGGCAGCGCGCTGCTGGCGGCCACCGCCTGCGGCGCGTTTGCCGACCTTCAGGCGGCGGCGCGCGCCATGGTGCGGCCCGACCGGACGATTCACGCCGATCCGGCGCGCCGTGCCTTCCACGATGCCAAATACCGTGTCTATCTTGCCCTGTACGACGACTGGCGCCGCTATCAGCGCATGATGGACGGCCCCGCAACATCATAGGCGGTGACATGCTTACTCTTAATCTGGCGGACTTCGGCGCGACGATCAGCGCCGGCGCCAACGAAGTGCTCCTGGTTACCAACGCGGACCTGCGCGAATCGGCCAATGTGGAATGCTGGCCGGTGGAAGCGAAGTTCGAGCAGAAGCTGCAGGAGGCGCTGCAAAAGCATTTCGGCGTCACCGCCAAGCGCGCGCACCCGTTCAAGTCCGACAAGGGGCACGGCTTCATCAGTAGCCAGCGCGAGGGCAGCGACCTGTTTGCCCGCATCGACCCGAAGGCGCCGGTGATCGTGCTGCTGACGGCCTGGCAATACTCGCACCACCTCGCCGCTTCCCTGGTGCGCCACCCCGGCCCGATCCTGCTGCTGGCGAATTTCGACGGCACCTGGCCCGGCCTGGTCGGCATGCTGTGCATGGCCGGCACCCTGACCAGCCTGGGCAAGCCGGTCTCCCGCCTGTGGTCGGAGAATTTCGACGACGCGTTCTTCCTGCAGGGGTTGAAGACCTGGCTGGCGACCGGCTGGCTGAAACACGACACGCACTACCTGAACCGGGTCGATGCCGACCATCCGGTGATGCGCACGCCGGCCGGGCAAATCGGCCGCCGGGTTGGCGAATACGTGCTGCGGCACAAGGAAATCCTTGGCCTGCACGACACCTTCTGCATGGGCATGATCAACGGCGTGTTCCCGCTGCAGGCACTGTGCGACATCGGCATGCCGCTGGAATCGCTGTCCCAGTCGGCGCTGCTGGTGGAAATGGGCAAAGTGCCGGCGGCGCTGCGCGAGGAGTGCCTGCGTTGGTATGAGGCGCGCGGCATGCGCTTCAATTTCGGCACCGACCCGGCGAAAGAGTTGACCCGCTCGCAGGTGCTGGAGCAATGCGCCATGCTGATCGCCATGGGGCGCATCGTGCAGCGCTTCGGGCTGTCGGCGGTGGGCGTGCAGTACCAGCAGGGCCTGGCGTGGTCCTGTGCCGCGTCGGACTTCGCCGAGGGCGCCATCGGCTCGGCCGAGCGCTTCCCGATTCCCGACGAGGACGGCACGATCATCCGGCCGGGGCAGGCGATCCCCTGCATCAACGAAGTCGATATGGGCACCGCGATTCCGCAGACCATGCTGTGGCGGCTGCTGACCTCGCTGGGGCTGCCGGCAGAGACGACGCTGCACGACATCCGCTGGGGCAGCGAATACAATGGGCAGTTCGTCTGGGACATGCAGATTTCCGGGGCGGTGCCATTCGAGCACCTCAAGGGCGGCATCGCCGGCGCCACCGGCTATCGCCAGCCGGCGATGTATTTCCCGTTCGGCGGTTCCACCATCACCGGCCAGGGCCGGCAGGGCCGGCTGATCTGGGCGCGCGCCCATTACTCCGGCACGAAGGTGATCCTGCACGTCGGCACCGGCCACGCGGTGGAACTGCCGGCAGCGGAGTTCGAGCGTCGTCGGCGCGCCACCACCTACGAGTGGCCGTTGCTGAACTGCGTGCTGGACGGGGTCGGGCGCGACGACCTGATGGCGGGTCACCAGAGCAACCACATCACCGTCGCCTATGTCGACGAGGCGCAGTTGCAGGACGTCACCCGCGCCTTCGTGGCGCAGGCACTGACGCAGAACATCACCGTGCTGACCGCTGGGGAGGTGTCGGGCTGGCTGGCCTGACAGCGGTGACTTCCAGCCCTTCGCCTACCCTGTTACTGTTGAACCAATAAAAGTCCAATGTGCGCGCCGGCATTCCGTCATGGCATGCCGGCCGCCGCAAACCGGTAGGAGACGCATACCATGATCGGACGCCGAACATTCCTGACTGCCTCGACCGCCGCGCTGGCCGCCCCGGCATTGATCTCGAAAGCCAATGCGCAGAGCGCGTTCGACTGGAAACAATGCAAGGGACAAACAATCAGCGTCAGCCTGACCAAGAGCCCGCGTGCCGACAATCTGATGGGGCGCCAGAAGGAGTTCGAGGAGCTCACCGGCATCAAGGTGGTGTCCGAGCAGCTGGCGGAGCAGCAGCAGCGGCCGAAGATGGTGATGGAGCTGGCCTCCGGCAATCCCAGCTTCGACGTGACGCATTTCTCGCTGCACGTCTCCAAGCGCATCATCGGCACCGGCAAGTGGCTGGAGGATCTGCGCCCCTACCTCGCCGACGCGAAGCTGACGGCGCCGGATTTCGACTATGCCGACTTCGGCCCCGGCCCGAAGGCCGCCATCACGCAGCCGGACGGACGCGTCGACAGCCTGCCGGTCGAGACCGACTTGTGGCTGGTCTACTACAACAAGCAGATCTTCAAGGACCACGGCATGGAGATGCCGAAGACCTTCGATGAGATGCTGGCGACCGCCCGTAAGCTCACCGACCCGGCCAAGAACATGTACGGCTTCGTCGGCCGCGGCGTGAAGAACGCCAACGTGCCGGTGTGGACCAGCTTCCTGCTCGGCGAGGGCCAGGATACGGTGACGCCGGACGGCAAGACCCTGCTGACCGACACGCCGGAGGCGATCTGGGCGGGCGAGTACTACAAAGCCATCATGCGCGAGTGTGCTCCGCCGGGGGTGGTCGGCTTCAACTGGAACGAGTGCCAGACCAGCTTCATGCAGGGCAACATCGCCATGTGGCTGGATGGCGTCGGGTTCTGCCCGCCGCTGGTCGATCCGAAAGTGTCGAAGATCTACGACCATGTCGGCGTCGGCCTGATACCGGCTGGGCCGAAGGCGCATTATTGCGCGATGTTCAACGATGGCATCGGCATCCCGTCCCGCAGCAAGAATAAGACTGCCGCCTACCTGTATTGCCAGTGGGCCACCAGCAAGTCGTTGGCGCTGAGCCTGGTGAACATGGGCGGCGGCGCATCGCCGCGGTTGTCCACGTACAAGGAGCCGGCCCTGAAGCCGCCCACCGAGGAATGGCTGACCACGCTGCTGGAAAGCCTGAAGATCGCCCGCCTTGGGCTGCCGGAGATCGTGCCGGTCACCGAATTCCGCGACGTCATCGGCATCGCGCTGACCAACATGATCCAGGGCGCCGACGTGGCCAGCGAATTGCACAAGGCCACCGAGACGTTCAAGCCGGTGCTGGAAGCGTCGCTGAAGACCTGAGGAGCCTGGTTTGGTCAGCGCCGTCGTGAAAGCCAGCCCTGATCACACCGCGCGGACCGGCAACGGTCCGCGCGGGCGGAGTTCATGCGGACCGCGACGGTGTTCGCCGTGGTGCGCTCCCTTTGAATGCACGAAAGACCCGATAAAGATGGCGGCGCCAGCCGACGTGATGCCGTGATGCAAGCCAGTCCAGCTGTCGTCACGGGAACCCTCAACGGCTCTCACCCGCAGCGGAACTACGCGCGCCGCTACTGGATGTTCGCGGTGCCGGCGGCGGTGGTTGTTGCCGGCGTCATCTTGTTTCCGTGGGTATTCACCCTGGTCATGTCGGTATTCGAATGGAAGGTGTCTGGGAATATATACTTTGTCGGAGTGAGAAATTATCTGCACCTTGTCCAGGATTCGCGGTTTCAATGGGCAGTTATCCGGACGCTTTATTTTACTGCATTGGCTGTTATTTTTCCGATGATTCTGGGTATGTGGGCGGCCGTTTGTTTCTCCTCCAACTTCAAGGGGAGAGGTCTGGCGCGCACCTTGTTCATCCTGCCGATGATGGCGACCCCGGTGGCGATCGCCCTGGTGTGGACCATGATGTTCCACCCGCAACTCGGCGTGCTGAACTACCTGCTGACGGTAGTGGGGTTGCCGCCGGCCAGCTGGGTTTACCAGGCCGACACCGTGATCCCCACCCTGGTGATGGTGGAAACCTGGCAGTGGACGCCGCTGGTGATGCTGATCGTGCTGGGCGGCATCGCCGGCCTGCCGGTCGATCCCTATGAGGCGGCGATCATCGACGGCGCCAGCGGCTGGCAGATGTTCCGCTTCATTACCGTGCCGATGGTCTGGCCGTTCATCATCGTCGCCGCGGTGATGCGAATGATCGACGCGCTGAAGACCTTCGATACCATCTTCGTCATCACCAACGGCGGACCCGGCACATCGAGCGAAACCATCAACATGCTGCTGTACCAGACCGCCTTCGGGTACTATGACCTCGGCTATGCCTCGGCGCAGGTGCTGGTTTTCTTCGCCATCATCATGGTGATCAGCGTCGGATTGCTGCGGGTGCGGCGCATGGAGCGGTGGCAATGAGCGACCTTCTCGGCGCCAAAGGCGGCGTGGCGGTGAAGTCGCCGCATATGGTGCGCAAACCGATACGGGCGGTAGGCCCGTACCGGCTGCGCCGGGCCATCGGCCGCATCGGGCTTTATCTGTCGGTGATCTTCCTCATCTCTCCGGCCATCCTGTTCTTCTTCTGGATGTTCTCGCTGTCGTTGAAGACCGAGTTGGCCAACACCGCCTACCCGCCGGTGTTCATCCCGAACCCGGTGACCCTGGTCAACTTCATCAAGGTGTTCGCCGAGAACGACTTCCTGAGCTACACGATCAACTCGGTCATCGTGTCGTTCTCGGCGACCGGTCTGGCTCTGCTGCTGGGCGTGCCGGCCGGCTACGGTGTCGCCAAGACCAAGGCCAACAAGGCGGCAGTGCTGATCCTGATCGCCCGGGTCACCCCGGGCCTGTCCTACCTCATTCCGCTGTTCCTGATCTTCCAGTGGCTGGGCATGCTGGGCGGCTACCTGCCGCAGATCATCACCCATCTGGTGCTGACCGTGCCGATCGTGGTGTGGGTGATGATCGGCACCTTCGAGGCCTTGCCGGTCGAGCTGGAGGAGGCGGCGCTGGTGGACGGCTGCAACATCTGGCAGGCGTTCCGCTTCGTCTCGGTGCCGCTGGCCAAGCCGGGCATCGTGGTGGGCATGATCCTGTCGTTCATCTTCAGTTGGAACAACTTCATCTTCGGTGTGGTGCTGGCGGGCCGGACGACCCGGACCTTGCCGGTGGCGGTCTACAACATGCTGACCTTCGAGCAGATCTCCTGGGGGCCGCTGGCCGCCGCCGCTTTGGTGGTGACTGCCCCGGTGCTGCTGCTGACCCTGCTGATGCAGAAGGAAATCGTGGCCGGTTTGACCGCCGGCGGTGTCAAGGGCGGTTGACAAGCCGTCCTTGTCGGACTTCTCTCGACCGCTCTCGCAGACAAATTTGCCAAGCCGTTAATGGTATTCGGGAAACCTGCGAAATTACTGATTGATAACGGCTTAAGCAACGATTGGTGCGAGGAACACAAAATGGAAAACGTCGCAGGGACCGCCGATAGGGTTGGCGTCCCACCCGGTTTGCCCATCTTGAAACCGAAGGGCAATCTTCGATGGAAGGCAATAATATTATTGCTTATTGTCGGGATCATCAACTATCTCGACCGCACCAATCTGTCGATTGCCGCGCCCGACATGATGAAGGAATTGCATCTGACCAATACCGATATTGGCCTGATGGGAGCAGTCTTTTCCTGGACCTATGGGCTGATGCAACTGCCGTCGGGCTGGCTGGTGGACCGGCTCGGGGTCAAGCGGGTCCTGTCCGGCGCGGTCATCCTGTGGAGCCTGGCGACGGCCCTGACCGGCGCCTGTTCGCGGCTTCCCACGCTTCTCGGCGCCAGGTTCCTGCTGGGCGTGACCGAAGCGCCCTGCATGCCGACCTCCGCCAAGATCACCTCGATCTGGATTCCCAAGAAGGAGCGAGACTTTGCCACCGGCCTCTGGGATTCAGGTTCCAAGTTCGGCCCGGCCCTGTCGCCGCCGATCCTGGTCGCGATCATGCTGCTGGTGGGCTGGCGCTGGCTGTTCGCCATCTGCGGACTGGCGGGTATTATTTATGCGGTGTGTTTCTTCGTTTTCTATCACAATCCGAAGGATGAAGCGAACCTCTCGAAAGAAGAGGCGGACTATATCACGGCCGGCGGTTCGGGAGAGGAACATCGCTCGGGCCAAGGGAAGATAAGCTGGATCAGCCTGTTCCAATACCGCAGCGTGTGGGGAATGGTGCTTGGCTACTTCTGCACCATCTGGATCTGGAACATCTTCCTGGTATTCCTGCCGATGTACCTGTTGCGGTCCCAGGGCATTTCCATGGTCCAACTGGGAATGTTCGCCAGCATTCCCTGGATCGGCGGCATCATCGGCGAGATCTTCGGCGGTTGGTACACCAAGAGGCTGCTTGAGAAGAGCGCCTACTCGCCGATGGTCACGAAGCAGGCGGTAATCAGCGTCAACGCGGTCGTAAGCGGCATCGCCGTTTGCTCGATTCCGTTCGTGCACGGCATCGTGCCCACGCTCGCCGTCCTGACGCTGGCGCTGTTCTGCATTTCCAGCATGCAAGGCCGGGCCTGGGCGCTTTCCACCGATGTCGCCCCGCCGTCGATGGTGGCTTCGGTCGGGTCCATCCAGAACTTCGGCGGCTATTTCGGCGGTGCCTTCTCACCCATCGTCGCCGGCATGATCGTCGATGCGACGGGTTCCTACACGCTTGCCTTCGTCAGCGCCGGCATCATCGTTGCCTGCGCGGCGCTTTGCTACTGGGGCATCGTGAGGAAACCCATCGAAGCATAGTCAACGGCACAGGTTCGCCGCCAACGATCAGACGAACGCCGCCTCCACGCGCCCAAGTCCGCCGAAGTCCGCGCGCAGCACGTCGCCTGGCGCCACCGCGAGCGGCACGGTGACCACGCCCGTGGTGACGATCTCGCCAGCGCGCAACGTGATACCGAGACTGGAAAGCTCGTTGAGCAGCCAGGCCAGCGCGGCACGCGGATCGCCCAGCACGTTGCGGCCTTCGCCGATGACGGGCGGCCCGTCGTCGATGGCCGCGCTGATGCTGTGCGCGGCGAGGTCGAGGCCGCGCCAGGACGGGGGCGCGGGCGGGCCGAGCAGGAACTGGTGGCCGCAGGCCAGGTCGGCGATAAGTTGCGCCGCGCCGGCCGAGACCACGTCGGCGAAACGGGTGTCGGGAATCTCGATGGCGGGATGCAGGGATGCCACCGCGTCCGCGGCTTCCCGCGCGGTGTAGGGGGCGGCGCGCGGCGGCAGGTCGCGGGCCATGCGGAAGGCGAATTCAGGCTCGGCGACGCGCAGCACGGTGCCGGCGAGCGAGGCCGCCTCCCCCGGCGCCAGCACGCACTGGGCCAGCACGCGCCCGGCCAGCGGAGCGGCGACGTTGATGTGACGGCGCCCGGCCTCATTGGTGCCGGCGATCTTCCAGCCATAGAGCGCGCCGCCCATCCGCCGGACGAGCGCGGCCTGCACGGCGTAGCCCTCTTCGCGGGTGCGCGGGCGCAGGGCATCGGGGAGCGCCGCCAGCTTGGTTCCGCTGGTCCAGGCCGCGTACAGCGCGGCGGCGGCCGCTTGCGTGTCCATCACGCCTCCTTGTCCAAAGCACCATGCTACACCGGTTCGCACCAACCGGTTGATACGGCGCGCCGGTGGGGCAATCATGCGGGCATGACAAACACATCCTGGTCCCCCCGCACCCTCGCCGCCCAGGCGCTCGGGCACATCGATGAAGCCACCCGCGCCGTGGTGCCGCCGATCCACGTCACCACCACCTTCCTGCGCGATCCCGACAACCAGTATCGCAGCGGCAACATCTATGGCCGCGCTGACAACGAGACGGTGCACGAGGCCGAGGCGGTGATCGCCGCGCTGGAAGGCGCCGAGGCCGCGATGCTGCTGGGCTCCGGCATGTCGGCCGCGACCGCGGTGTTTCTCGCCCTCGCGCCGGGCGACCACGTGGTGGTGCCGCAGGTGATGTACTGGGGCCTGCGCAACTGGCTGCTGACCGACGCGGTGCGCTGGGGCCTGCGCATCGAGAGCGTCGATGCTTCCGATCCCGACGCGCTCAGCGCCGCGGTGCGGCCGGGGGAGACCAGGCTGGTGTGGCTGGAGACGCCAGCCAACCCGCTGTGGTCGCTCACCGACATTGAAGCCGCCGCCAGGATCGTCCACGCCGCCGGCGCCGTGCTGGCGGTCGATTCTACCTGCGCCACCCCGCTGCTGACCCGGCCGCTGGCGCTCGGCGCCGATATCGTCATGCACTCCGCCAGCAAATACCTGAACGGCCATTCCGACGTGATCGCCGGCGCGCTGGCATGCGCGAAGGCCGACGACTTGTGGGCACGCATCAAGCGCAACCGCTCCATGCTCGGGCAGATCCTCGGCCCCCTGGAAGCCTTCCTGCTGCTGCGCGGCATGCGTACGTTTCCTCTCCGGGTGCAGGCCGCCTGCGCCGGGGCGATGGAACTGGCCACTAGGCTCGCCAACCATGAGTGCGTGTCCGACGTGCTGTATCCGGGGCTGCCCAGCCACCCCGGCCACGACATCGCACGGCGGCAGATGCAGGGCGGGTTCGGCGGCATGTTGAGCATCCGCCTTCGCGGCGGCGAAGCGGCGGCGATCGCCACCGCTGCCCAGGTGGAACTGTGGAAGCGCGCCACCTCGCTGGGCGGAGTGGAAAGCATGATCGAGCACCGCGGCTCGATCGAAGGCGCCGGGTCCCCCTGCCCGCTCGACCTGCTGCGCCTGTCCGTGGGCATCGAGGACCCGGGCGACCTTTACGCCGACCTCGACCAGGCCCTGCGCCGCGCCCGCCCGTGATCGGTCGCCACGGACGGACGTGAAGACACGCCGAGACCTGCTGGCCGGGGCCGGCTTTCTTGCCGCTGCCGCGGCGCCGGCAGTGCCGCTAGCGGCGCGCCTGATCTCCCGCCTCGACGAGCCGTGGTGGCGCCAGCGCCATATCGACAAATTGGCGGAAATCAGGGGCCGGCGGGTCGATCTCGTGTGGCTGGGCGATTCCATCACGCAGAACTGGGAGCGGCCGGACTTCCAGCCGGCCTGGCGGCACTACTACGGCGAGCGCCACGCCGTGAACCTGGGTTTCAAGGGCGACGCCACCTGCCATCTGCTGTGGCGGCTCAGCAACGGTGAGGTCGTCGCCATCGCGCCACGCGCGGCGGTGATCCTGATCGGCGCCAACAACCTGGGCCGGCTGCACTGGCCCGCCGCCGACGATGTGGCGGGGATCGTCGCCGTGGTGGACGAGACCAGACGGCGGCTGCCGCGGACCCGCGTGCTGCTGCTCGGCGTGCTGCCGAGCGAGCGCTCGGCCTGGGTCAGCGCGACCACGCTGGCGATCAACGGCGCGCTCGCCGCCCGCTACCGTGGGATCGGGGACGTGGCGTTCATGGATCTGGCGGCGTTATTCGCGCCGGGGGGGCGGCTCGACCGCGCGCTGTTTCTCGACCCGCTGCTCCGTCCGCCGGAGCCGCCGCTGCACCCGACCGCCGCCGGTCAGGCGCGCATGGCCGCCGCGATCGAACCAAAACTGGCGGAACTGCTCGGCGAGCCGCCAAGGCCGCCGTTCGGCGCTACCTGAAGAGAATTCCGACCCCGCACAGCAACGCACCGATAATGACCAGGCTGGCGGCCGCGATACCGAGACGGTTGCGCCTCTCCTCGTCTTCCTCACTGTCCGGCGGATGGCGGATGACCGTGGCGTACTTAAGCCCAACGGCAAACCCTACCGCTGCCACCGCCACGCCCAGTGCAACGATCGCTATCGACACGTAGTGGAAGATAAGCATGCGGTCCTTTGCTTGCAGTCCCGACAGCCCAAACCGCGGGCGGACTCGCCGGATGGGTTCGATATTCAGAATATGTCATGGCGTCGGAACGGGCCAGTCCCCTGATCGCCGGGACAGTCGTGCGACTATGCGCCGGCGCGGGCCGTCGTCAAACCTGTCAGATGCTCTCCGCATAGTGGCAGGCGACCATCCGGTCGCCCAGTTTACGCCACTCCGGCCGCTCGGCGGTGCAGCGGCCGGTGACGTGCGGGCAGCGCGAGGCGAAGGCACAGCCCGGCGGCGGATTCAAGGGCGACGGCAGCTCGCCCTTCACCGCGACGGTCTGCTTGCGGTGGCGCGGATCGACGCTGGGCGTGGCGGCCAGCAGCACGCGCGTGTACGGGTGGCGCGGGTTGGCGAACACGTTTTCCTTGCTGCCGTGCTCCACCGGCCGGCCGCAGTAGAGAACCAGCACCTCGCGGGCAATCAGGCGGACCACGCTGAGATCGTGGCTGATGAACAGGTAGGCCAGACGGAATTCGTCCTGCAGGTCCATCATCAGGTTCAGCACCTGCGCCTGGATGGAGACGTCGAGCGCGGAAACCGGCTCGTCGGCGACGACGATGCGCGGGTTGAGCATGAGCGCGCGGGCGATGGCGATGCGCTGGCGCTGGCCGCCGGAGAACATATGCGGGTAGCGGCTGTACTGGTCCTGGCGCAAGCCGACGCGGTCCATCATGGCGCGCGCGGCGTGCTCGCGGGCGGATTTGTCGCCGCGGCCGTTCAGCGCCAGCGGCTCCTCCAGGATGGACCCCACGGTCTTGCGCGGGTTCAACGATCCGTAGGGGTTCTGGAAAACCATCTGCACGTTGAGCCGCAGGCGGCGGCGCTCGGACTCGGCGGCGGTCGAGGTGGGCTTGCCGTCGATCAGCAGTTCGCCGTCGGTGGGCGGCTCCATCAGGGTGGCCATGCGGGCCAGGGTGGACTTGCCGCAGCCCGATTCGCCCACCACGGCGAGGGTCTCGCCATCGCGCAGAACGAACGAGATACCGTCGATCGCCTTGACCAGCCCCTTGGCCGTGAACAGGCCGCCGCCGACGGGATAGTGGCGGCGCAGGTCCTGCGCTTCCATCAGCACGCTCATGGCGTGGCCTCGCCGGCGGTGGCGGCCACGATCGGGTAATGGCACCGGGCGCGGCGCCCGGCCGGGCCGGCCAGGACCGGGGGCACCATGCGGCAGATGTCGTCGGCGTAGCGGCAGCGCGGGGCGAACAGGCAGCCCTGCGGGCGGTCGTCGATGCCGGGCACCATGCCGGAAATGGTGGGCAGCCGGGCGCGTCCCAGGGCGCGTTCGGGCAGCGCGTCCAGCAGTGCAGCGGTGTAGGGGTGGCGCGGGGCGGCGAACAGGCCCTCGGTGCCTTGTTCCTCGACCATCTGGCCGGCGTACATCACCTGCACGCGGTGCGCCGTCTCGGCCACCACGCCCATGTCGTGGGTGATCAGCACCAGCCCCATGCCGCGCTGACGCTGCAAATCGACCAGCAGGTCGAGAATCTGTTTCTGGATGGTGACGTCGAGCGCCGTGGTGGGCTCGTCGGCGATCAGCAGTTTCGGATTGCAGGAGATCGCCATGGCGATCATGACGCGCTGGTTCATGCCCCCGGACAGCTGGTGCGGGAAGGCCCCGAGCCGGGTGGCGGGCGCCGGAATGCCGACCTGGTCGAGCAGTTCCACCACGCGGTCGCGCACCTTGTTGCGCGGCACGGCGTGGTGCGTGCGCAGGGCCTCGGCGATCTGCCAGCCGACCGGATAGCAGGGGTTGAGGCTGGACGTCGGCTCCTGGAACACCATCGCCATGTCCTTGCCGACCACCTGACGGCGCTGGCGCGCCGACAGAACCGCGAGGTCGTTGCCGTCGAAGCGCATCGCGTCGGCGGTAACGCGGCCCGGCCAGTCGATCAGCCCCATGGCGGCCAACATCGCGACGCTCTTGCCGCAGCCGGACTCGCCGACGATGCACAGCACCTCGCGGGCATCGAGCGTGACGTCGACGCCGTCGACGGCGCGGAAACGTCCGCGGGCGGTGGCGAACTCCACGGCCAGATTGCGGATTTCCAGCAGGTGCATCAGCGCTTCAGCTTGGGATCGAGGGCGTCGCGCAGCCCGTCGCCGAACAGGTTGAAGGCCTGCACGGTAATCAGGATGAACAGGCCGGGGAAGGTCAGCACCCACCAGGCGCGCTGGTAGTACTGCATCGCGCCGGCCAGCATGGTGCCCCATTCCGGCGTCGGCGGCTGGGCGCCCAGGCCAAGAAAGCCGAGGGCGGCGGCGTCGAGGATGGCGTTGGAGAAGCCCAGCGAGGCCTGCACGATCAGCGGCGCCATGCAATTCGGCAGCACGGTGTTGAACATCAGGTGCACCCGGCCCGCCCCGGCGCAGCGCGTCGCGGTGACATAGTCGCGCGCCAGTTCCGACAGCGCGGAAGCCCGCGACAGCCGCGTGAAGCCGGGCAGGTAGGTGACCGCCACCGCCAGCATGGCGTTGAACAGCCCGGGGCCGAGGATGGCGACGATGACGATGGCCAGCAACAGGCTGGGGAACACCAGCAGGATGTCCATGATCCGCATGATGACGGTATCGATCACGCCGCCGGAAAACGCCGCCGTGAGGCCGAGCACGGTGCCGAAGATCAACGACAGCGTCACCACGGAGACGCCGATGATGAGCGAAAGGCGGGCGCCGTAGATCAGGCGGGAGAACATGTCGCGGCCGACATCGTCGGTACCGAGAAGGAAGCTCCAGCTGCCGTCGTGCTGCCAGACCGGCGGCGTCAGAAAGGCCTCGCGGAACTGCTCGATCGGCGAGTGCGGCACGATGACGTCCGCGCCGATCGCCAGCACCATGAGAATGATCATGACGACGAGCCCGACCACCGCGCCCTTGTTCTCGGCGAAACTGCGCCAGAACAACACGTAGCGGTTGGGCATCGGCGGGGTGGCGGGACGAGCGCCGGCGGTGGTGTCGACCTCGGACATCAGGGCGCGCTCACCGGCGGATCCGTGGGTTCAGGAAGCCGTAGGTCATGTCGACGCCGAGATTGACGATGATGACCAGGGTCGCCACCAGCAGTGTGCCGCCTTGCAGCACCGGATAGTCGCGGCGCTGGATGCTTTCGATCAGCCAGTGGCCGACGCCAGGCCAGGAAAAGATGGTCTCGGTGAGAATGGCGCCACCGAGCAGCGTGCCGACCTGCAGGCCGATGACCGTCACCACCGGGATCAGCGCGTTGCGCAGCGCATGCACGATCACCACCCGTCCGGTCGCCAGCCCCTTGGCGCGGGCGGTGCGGATGTAGTCCTCGCCGAGCACGTCCAGCATGGCCGAACGGGTCATCCGCGCGATCACCGCCATCGGCCGGGTGCCGAGCACGATCGCCGGCAGGATCAGGTGGCTGACCGCCGAGGCGAAGGCCCCCTTGTCGTCGCTGAACCAGGAATCGATCAGCATGAAGCCGGACCAGGGCTCGACGTAGTACATGTCGCTGATCCGCCCGGACACCGGCGTCCAGCCCAGGGCCACCGAGAAGATCAGGATGACCATCAGCCCCCACCAGAAAATCGGCATGGAGGCGCCGGTCATCGATAATCCCATCAAACCGTAATCGAATGCCGATCCTCGTCGGACCGCGGCGATGAGGCCGAACGGGATGCCCAGCACCAGACCGAGCGTGATGGCGCACAGCGCCAACTCGAGGGTGGCGGGGAACAGCGTGGTGAACTCGTCCCACACCGGCGCGCGCGTCACCACCGACACGCCCAGCCCACCGGTGACCACGCCCTTCTCATAGTCGAGGAACTGCTTCCACAAGGGCTGGTCGAGGCCGTACTCGTGGCGCAGCTCCGCCAGCCGCTCCGGCGGAATGCCGTGCTCGCCGGCGCGCACCTCGATCGGGTCGCCGGGGACCAGGCGGATCAGCATGAAGCTCAGGAAGGTCACGCCGATGAAGGTCGGCACGATCAGCCCG
>Ga0181529_10001484_pt1 | contig 30089 bp, 24 predicted proteins | sample PEATcosm2014_Bin_36_FD_119763 | JGI IMG/M metagenome (GOLD analysis project Ga0181529, IMG submission 119763) | Peatland microbial communities from MTU Mesocosm Facility, Houghton, MI, USA - PEATcosm2014_Bin10_30_metaG | ecosystem: Environmental > Terrestrial > Soil > Wetlands > Peat | place... | reverse complement strand
GTTTCCTCGGAGCCCTCTTCGCCTTCCAACGGCCGTTCCGCGAGTTCCAGGGTGTCGAGTACCGCATTGGCGCCGTCCCGGTCCCGCCCGACTACCAGGAGAAAACCGAGTGGGCTTTCGCCCGCCTCATGTTTCCTCCCGGACCCCTCAACGGCTACCGCGGCCGCGATTGGGAATGGCACGAGGGTCGCTCTCTCTGGACCCAGGATTTCCCGCGCGCCGACCGCCATTTTTCTCTCGCCGTCCGCCGGCTCACGCGCATCCACGTCCGCTCCGTCGAGCAGGTGGTCAACCTCGATGAAGGCGATGCCTACGATTGGCCGTGGCTCTACGCCGTCCAGGTGGGCGAATGGGGACTCACCGACGCCCAGGGCCAGGAACTCCGCGAATACTGCCTGCGCGGTGGCTTCTTCATGGCCGACGATTTCCATGGCGACGCCGAATGGAACGAATTCGCCAGCCGCATTCACAAAGCGTTCCCCGAATACGAGATTAAGGAACTGGGCGACGACAACGCCATCTTCCATACCGTCTACGACATCGCCGATCGCATCCAGGTGGTGGGCTGGGAACACCTCTCGGAGGGCTCCAAGAACGGATGGGCCGGCGGTAAAGGCGCGCACTGGCGCGGCATCGCCGACGATAAGGGCCGCATCATGGTCGCCATCTCCTACAACAGCGATATCGGCGATGCGTGGGAGTACGCCGACGACCCGCGCTACCCGGCCCCCATGGCCGACCAGGCCATGCGCCTCGGCGTCAATTACATCGTCTACTCCATGACGCACTGACGCCGCTTACTTCCTGACGTATTTCTTCACGTCCCTCGGCCCCACTTCGGCGCCATAAACGTTCCCGTCCGCATCGGCCGCTACCCCTTCGGCGGCGCTGGTAATGGCCGTTCCCGGCGAAGGGTCCGGGATGAATGCCAGCACGTTGCCGTTGATCGCGCTGCCCACGCGGATCCCGCGCCTGTATCCGGGATGGTAGCCGTATCCTTCCTTGTCGGTCGATTCCGAATCGGCCACGTACAGCACGTCGCTCTTGTCGATGAAGATCCCGCTCGGCCGGCTGAACTGGTCCATCTGCATGATGAATTTGCCGTCCTGGTCGAAAATCTGGATGCGGTTGTTGCCGCGATCGGCCACGAACAGCCGGCCCTGGGAATCGAAGGCCAGCGCGTGCGGCATCTCAAACTGCCCCGGCGCCGGTCCGTGGCCGCCCCACTGCTTGAGGAACTTTCCGTCCTTCGTGAACTTCACCACGCGCGCGTTGCCGCGGCCCACGTTGTGTCCGTCGGAGACGAAGATGTCGCCGTTGGGCGCAATCGCCACCGAGTTCGGCTGATTGAACGTGTCCTCGCCGTCGCCCGCCACGCCGGCCTTGCCCAGCGTCATCACCACCTTGCCCTCGGGGTTGAACTTCAGCGCCTGTTGACCCTTGCCATCGCGACCCTGGCCGTCGGCGATCCAGAAGTTGCCGTCTTTGTCGAACGTGATACTGTGCGGGAAGACGAACATTCCGGCGCCGAGGCTCCGCAGCAGCTTGCCCGACGGATCGAATTCCAGAATCGGCGCCAGGTCCGACCCCGCGCAACTGTTGGCGCCGCACCGGTCCACTACCCAGACGTGGCCGTTCGCCGCTACCGTCACGGCGCTGGTCGACCCCATCGTGCGGCCTTCCGGCAGTTGATACCAGTGCTCCACTGTACGGTACGGGTTGGGCTGGGAATTGGGCTTCGGCCCCCATTGCGCAAAGCCGACGGCGGCCGCCAGCGTTGCCACGATTCCTGGACCGAAATATCGCATGCCATCCCTCCCGCAAAAGTTCCGCGTGGGGTCGATTATACTAGCAACACGCGCGGCTCGCCAGGATAGCGGCCCCGCATGCAAGGAGGGGAGATGAGAATGCGCCTGAGGGCCCTGTTCGCCCTGATCGCCGTAGTGATCGCAGCCACCGCCCAAACCGCCCGGGACACCGAATGGCCCACCTACGGAGCCGATCTGGCCAACACGCGCTACCGCCCGCTCGACCAGATCAACGCCGCGAATTTCAATCGACTGGAACTGGCCTGGAGTTTCAAGACCGACAACCTGGGCACGCGTCCCGAATACAAATTGGAAGGCACACCGCTCATGGTCAAGGGCGTGCTCTACGCCACCGGCGGCACGCGCCGCTCCGTGGTCGCGCTCGACGCCGCCACGGGCGAAGTCCTCTGGGTTCATGGCGAGCACGAAGGCGCGCGCGCCGCCGCCGCCCCGCGCCAGCTCTCCGGACGCGGCCTCTCTCATTGGTCCGATGGGAAGGAAGAGCGCATCCTTTACGTAACTCCCGCCTATCGCCTCATCGCGCTCGACGCCAAGACCGGCGTCCCCGTCCCCGGCTTTGGCGACCACGGCGCCGTCGATCTCAAGTTGAACGACGACCAGACCATCTTCCCCGACCTGGTCACCGGCGAAATCGGTCTGCAATCGGCGCCCGTGGTGGCCGGCAACACCGTCATCGTGGGCGCCGCGTTCCGCGAAGGCATGACTCCCAGGAGCATGCGCAACAATAAAGGATACGTGCGCGGGTTCGACGCCCGCACCGGCAAGCGCCTCTGGATCTTCCACACCATCCCGCTCAAGAACGAAGTCGGCTACGACACCTGGCTGAAAGGATCGGCCGAGTACACCGGCAACACCGGCGTCTGGACGCAGATTTCCGTGGATGAAAAGCTCGGCCTCGTCTACCTGCCCGTCGAATCCCCCACTGGCGACTATTACGGCGGCCATCGCCCCGGCAACAACCTCTTCGGCGAAAGCCTGGTCTGTGTCGATCTGAAGACGGGCGAACGCAAGTGGCATTTCCAGTTGGTGCACCATCCGCTCTGGGACATGGACATTTCCTCCGCGCCCATTCTGGCCGATATCAAAGTGGATGGCCGGACTATCGCCGCGGTCGCGCAGCCCACCAAGCAGGGCATTCTCTACGTGTTCGATCGCATCTCCGGAAAGCCCGTCTGGCCAATCGAGGAGAAACCGGCGCCCGGGGGCGACGTGCCCGACGAGTGGTATTCGCCCACGCAGCCCATCCCCTCCAAACCGCCGGCGTACTCGCGCAATGGCATTTCTCCCGGCGACCTCATCGATTTCACACCCGCGCTTCACGACGCCGCGCTGACGCTGGTCTCCCGCTACCGAATCGGCCCCGTCTTCACACCTCCCGTGGAGAGCAAGCTGGGCGGACCGCTGGCCACACTGACCCTGGGAACCGCCAGCGGCGGCACCAACTGGCCCGGCGGATCCTACGATCCCGAAACCCACACCGTCTACGTGTTCGCCTGCAATGCCTGCGTCACCCCGATCGGTCTGGTGCGCGCACCCAAGGAAATTTCCGACATGGAGTTCGTGGCCGGAACCGCCGGCCAGGAAGTCCGCATGCGGACCGGTCCCGGTGAGAATACGGGCGCCGATGCCGTAGCCGCGCAGCCCGCGGGTGGACGGGGCGGACGCGCCGGCGGAGGAGGCGGCGGCGGTGGGACCACCGTCCAGGGGTTGCCGCTCATCAAGCCGCCCTACGCCACCATATCGGCCATCAACCTCGATCGCGGCGAGATCGTCTGGCAGATCGCGCACGGCGAAACTCCCGACGCCATCCGCAACCATGCCGCGCTCAAAGGCCTGCAAATTCCGCGCACCGGACAATCCGGCTACAACATCGGCACGCTGGTCACCAAGACTCTGGTCATCGCCGGCGACAGCCTGGTGACCACGTCGTCCTCCGGCGTGCGCGGCGCCATGCTACGCGCCTACGACAAAACCAGCGGCAAGGAAGTGGGCGCCGTCCTCATGCCGGCGCAGGAAAGCGGCTCGCCCATGACGTACATGGTCAATGGCAAGCAGTACATCGTCATCGCCATCAGCGGCGGCGCTTATTCCGGCGAGTACCGCGCCTACCGCCTGCCGGACGAACCATGATCCGCCGGCTCATTCCCGGTTTCGCCTGTGCCGCGGCCCTGCTGGCGCAAACCACGCGCTCTGTCTGGGACGGCGTGTACAGCGAGGACCAGTCCAAGCGCGGCCAGCAGGTCTACGCCAAAGAGTGCGCGTCCTGCCACGCCAGCGATCTCAGCGGCGGCGAATCCGCGCCCCCGCTGGCCGGCGCCGGATTTCTGTCCAACTGGACCGGCCTCACTATCGGCGATTTGTTCGAGCGCACGCGCGTCTCCATGCCGCAGAACGACCCCGGCAAGCTCACTCGCCAGCAGAATGCCGACATTCTGGCCTACGTGCTCTCCATGAATGGTTTCCCCGCCGGCAAGTCAGATCTCGACAAGGACGCGGTGGCCCTCAAGCAGATCCGCCTCGACGCCGAAAAGCCGAAATGACCTGTGGGGCAGGAGGCTACTGCGCCTTCAGCAATTGCGGCACCTGCTCCGCCGCGCGCCCCTGGGCCCGCGCCAGACTCAATTTCGCCAGATTGTGCGCAAACACGCTCTCGATCAGATCCAGTTGCGCGCTGGCCACGGTCTGCTGCGCCTGCACCACTTCCAGCGTATTGATCACGCCGGCTTCCATGCGCGTGCGCGTCATCTCCAGCGTTTCCTTCGACACCTGCAGATTCTTGTTGGCTACTTCCACCTGCCCCGCCGCCGCTTCCAGATCGAGACAAGCCTGCCGGACCTCGGCTTCAATCTGCCCCCGCGTGTCGTCCAACTCGGCCTGACGCTGCGCCAGCACCGCTTGCGCTTGCGCGATATCACCGGCGGTGCGTCCGCCTTGCCAGAGCGGAATACTTACCGTGCCCACCACCGTGAACGCGCCGTGCGACTGCGACGGATTGGTGCCGATCACTTCGTAATTGCCGCTGACCGAAGCCGACGGCAGACGCTCCGCGCGCGCCGCCGCCAGAGCTTTCACGGCCGCTTCCACGTGCGCTTGCGCGGCCTTGAGATCGGCGCGCTGTTGTATCGCCAGCGCTACCGCGGCATCCACGCTGGCAACCGGCGCCGGCGTGTAAGGAAAGCTGTCGGTCAGCTCGTAGCCGGCCGTCGGCTGCAGACCCACCAGCCGCGCCAGGTTGATTTTCTGCTTAGCCAGATCGTTGCGCAGCGTGATGATCTGCTGCTGCTGGGTAAGCGTGCGCACCTGGTTTTGATCGACGTTGAGCTGCGCTAGCACGCCCTCGGCGTTCTGTTCGGTGGATTGATGAAGGACGGCGTTGGCCGTGTCGAGTTGCGCCTGCGCCGCCTCCACGCGAGCTTGCGCGGCCAGCGTCTGCAAATACGCGCCGCCCACCGCCAGCGTCACCAGGTCGCGCGCATCCCGCAGACTGTAGTTGCCGGCGCGCGCAGTCGCCTGCGCCGAACGGTAGTTGTTCAGTTGCGTCAGGTTCGCCACGGTCTGGCTGAGCGTGGCTTGCAGCGCGAAGTAATTGAATGGGCCGACAATGGTGGGAATGTGGAAGCCGGGTACGCTGATGCGCAATCCCAGGGCGGCCAGGTCGTTCTGCTCCACCGTTTCGCTGAGATTACTGTTGAGATTGGGCAGCAGGGCGCTGCGCGCGATAGTGACCTGTGCGCTGTTCTGGCGGACGCTTTGCGCCAGCCCAACGGCTCCCAGGTTGTAAGTCAGGCCGCGCTCGAGCGCCTCCTGCAACGACAGCTTACCCGAAAAGGGCATCGCCGTGGTGCTGCGCGCGCTGCCGCTGTAGGGTCCCGAAATCTGCACCGTGGGGTTCAGCGTGTTGACGCTGGTGGTGGTGCCCGGTACCGGCTGTTCGTCGGCGCCCACCGAGCCGCCCTGGTTGTTGCGGCCGGACGCCGGCAGCGCCACCGCCGTCGAACTGCCGCTCGACGAGCCGCTTGAGGATGGCTGCGCGAAAGCGCCGCCCGCGCCCGCCAGGAGGATCAATAGCACAACTCTGCCGAATGGTTTCATGGCATCTTCCGTATCTTCGAATTGGTTACCAGTTTGCGCATGGCGGCCACCACCTGCCGCTGCTGGGCAGCCGACAACACCGCCAACTGCTGCGCCTCGGCCCGCCGGGCCCGCGGCAGCGCGCGTGCGAACAGCCGGTCGCCGGCCTCGGTGCGCTGCACCCAGTGCATGCGGCGATCCAGCGGATTGCGCTGGCGCCGCAGCCAGCCGCGCCGTTCCAGACCGTCCAGAACCGCCACCAGCGAGCTCGGGTCCAGGCCGCACAGGTCCGCGATTTCATGCTGCGACACGTTGCCTCGCCCCGCGATGACCAGCAGCCAGAATTCCCGCGAACGCAATTCCAGCGGCTCCAGCGCGCGGTCCAGACGCCGCCGCGCCTCCAGCCAGATCTTCCAGTTGCAGTACCACAATCCGGCGTCCGACGGCTCTCTCTCCGCCATTAGCGGCGTTACGGTCGTCTTGGCAGCGGCGCGCGGCATGTTATAAGGTCCGCCGGAAGAGCAGCGTCGCCCCCGCCAACATCAGCGCCGAAGTCAACACCAGAGCGAAAATGTCGGTGGTGACCGCGGTGATGCCGACATCCTTCAGCAGCAGCGTGCGGAAGCCATGCACCGCGTAGGTAAACGGATCGCAGTCCGACATCACCCGCAGCCAGCGGGGAAAACCGGCAACCGGATAAATGGCGCCGCTGGGGAAAAACAGCAGCGTATTGAGCACTCCGAAAATGGCGCGCGGCACCAGAGGGTCGCTGATCCGCGCCATGATGAAGAACATCATGCCGATCAGCGCCACCGAAGTCAGCGCCACCATCACCGTCAGTTCCAGTACCCGCACCGGCTGGAAAAAGTTGGGAACCCCGGCCACCACCGCTCCCAGCACCAGCACCGTCTCGCCCGCCAGCATCGCCTTGATCACGCCCGACAGGTTGAAGCCCAGAATCAGCTCCCACTTGGTGATGGGCGTCACCATATAGCCTTCGTGCAGCCCGCGAGATTTGTCGTCGATGAACAGCAGTCCGCCGCCGATCATGGCCGTCATGAAGATGGCCAGCGCCACCGATCCGGGCAGCAGATACTTGATGTAGTTGATATACGGATACACCTCCACAACGTCGAGCGAAGCCTGCGCCGGCTCGCGTGGCGCCACTTCGGGAGCGTTGATGGAGGCCACCAGGTCGGACATCTGCGCGCCCACCGCGCCCGCCACCGAACGGTCGGTGTTGTCGGTGATCAACGCCAGGTGCGGCAGGTGCTTCTCCAGCAGATCGCGCGAATAATGCTGCGGAATGATCAGCACCCCGCCCAGCACGCCCTTGCGCAAGTCGTGAATGGCCGCGCCCTGGTCGTCGTAATCGGTGGGCAGGAAGGTGCGCGCATTGGCGCCCACGGCGCGCACGCGCTCCAGCACATCCACCGATTCCGGTCCGCGATCCAGATTCACCACGCCCAGGGTGACGTTCTTGATATTGCCGCCGAAGGCGTTTCCCAGAATGATCAACTGCACCAGCGGCATCACCAGCGACGCGAACAGCAGCGCCGGACTGCGGCGGAATTTGCGCATGTCGCGCTCCACCAGGGCCAGAGCTCGCTTCATCGCGCACCTCCTTTCTTTCCCCGGCCGGCGGGAACGGCTTCCACCGCGTCCGCCAGTCCATGGCCGGTGTAATGCAAAAATACGTCGTCCAGACTCGTCGATTGCACCGACAGGCTCTTCAGTTCCAGCTTGAGCTGCCGAGCCAGTTCCACCAGTTCCTGCGCCGACGCCGGTCCGCGATCGCTCGAGATGCGATAGGTCGCCGACCCCAGCGAGCGCACCGATTTCACCGCCGGCAACTGTTCCAGGTCGGCCAGCCCGTTTGGCAGATCCGGCTCGAACTGCAGCTCGATACGGCTGGCGCCCGGCACCGACGATTTCAGCGCCACCGGTGTATCCAGTGCCACAATGCGGCCCTTGTCGACAATCGCCAGGCGGTCGCACAGCCGGTCGGCTTCGTCCATGTAGTGAGTCGTGAGGAACAACGTGCGGCCCTGCTGGGCGCGCAGATGGGTGATCATCTCCCAAACCGAAATGCGCGACACCGGGTCCAGGCCGGTAGTCGGCTCGTCCAGAAACAGGATTTGCGGATCGTGCACCAGCCCGCGCGCGATTTCCAGCCGGCGCCGCATGCCGCCCGATAGCGTCGAGGCCAGCGCGCCGGCGCGGTCGCTCAGGCCCACGGCTTCCAGTAATTCCGCCGTACGCTGCTTGCGCCGCGCCCCGGTAATGCCGTATAGCCGCGCGTGGATGCCCAGATTTTCGGCGCAGGTCAGCTCCGGATCGCTGGTCATGTTCTGCGGAATCACGCCGATGCTGGCGCGCACCGCGTTGGGGTCGCGAATGATGTCGTGCCCTGCCACCATCGCCGTACCGCTCGTCGGCGGCACCAGCGTGGTCAGCATGCGGATGAGCGTGCTCTTGCCCGCGCCGTTGGGGCCGAGCAATCCGAAGATCTCGCCCGCCTTCACCGTGAAGCTGACGTTATCGACCGCCAGCAGCGCGCCAAAGCGCTTGCTGACGCCTTCCACCTGAATCGCGATGCCGTTCGGCAATGCAGTTTGCGCTTCCATAACGGCTAATTCCTGGCGCTGCTTACCGGCGCCGGCGGCGGCAAAGCGGGTACCGGCAGCATCACCCACGCGGTCATTCCCAGCGCCAGCCGGCCCTCGGGATTCGCCACGCGCACGCGCAGCGCCACCGTCTTGATGTCGCGCTTGGTGCCGCTGACGTCGCGCTGCGTGGCGAAATCGGCTTCCACCGCTTTGTAAATTACCGGACCCGAAATCTGCGTTCCCGAAGGCAGCCGCACCTGCAGCGTCTGGCCCATCACAATGAGATCGGCATACGTCTCCTCCACATCGGCGTCCACCCAGGTGGAACTCAGGTCGAAGAGCGTGACAATCGGACTGCCCGGGCTCACCACCTCGCCCTGCCGCGCCGCGCGCAGCGTCACAATGCCGCTCGCCGGCGCCAGAATCCGTGTCTGGCCGAAGCGCGCCGTGGCGGCCCGGGCGTTGGACTCGGCCTGCGCCTCCGAAGCCCGGAGCGCGTCGGTCTGCCGCTGCTGCACGCCGACCTGCCGCTCCTGTTGCTGCGCGTCCGCCAGCGACGCCTGCGAGGCCGTCACCGAGCGCTGCATGGCTTCCACCTGGGCGCGCGCCGCCGCTTCCGAGCGCCGCGTGGCCTCCACGTTGGCTTGCGCCGCCAGTTCATTAGCCTCGACGGAATCCAGATCGGTTTGCGCCGACACCAGATCCTGCGGCGGGTTGACTCTCTTTTCCACCAGCGGACGGATGCGGTTGAAGTTGTCCTGCGCCTTGGCCACCGCCGCCTGGGTCTGCGCCACTTGCGCTTGCGCCTGCTGCAGTTGCGCCTGCGTCTGCGCTACCTGCGCCTGCGCCTGCTGCAGTTGTGCCTGCGTCTGCGCCACCTGCGCCTCCGCCTGCCGGACTTTCGCCGGCAGCGTATTCTGCAGCAGTTCGGTCTGCGCCACCGACTGCTGCGCGCTGGCGTGGGCCTGTGCGATGGCGTCGCGCGCGGCCCCCTGGTCGGCGCCGAGCTCGTCCTGGTCGAGCACCGCGATCAGGTCGCCGGCCTTAACCCATTGCCCGTCGTCCACCGCCAGGCTGACGATGCGGCCGGTGATCTTGCTGCCCACCACCACTTCGTTGCCGTCCACCGTGCCCGTCAGCACCAGGGTCTGCGCGCGCGGCCGCTCGACCCACCAGATCGCCGCCGCGATCGCCACCACCACCAACAGAAGAATCGCTCGTTTCATGCCGAAAAACCTCGCTCGGGAAAAGCTGAATCCATTGTAAACCAAATCATTGGAGAATCAAACCAAAAGACCGCGCCGGATCGCCGGGCTGCCCGGCGCCGCGGTCCGCGGACCGGCACGACTCCCTTCCCCTTGGTTAGACGAAATCGCCGCCGGAATATTGTATTTGCCCGCGACCCGCCCCTACCGGCCGTCGCGGAAGAACCCGTTGAGCTCGCCGTACGGGACCATATCGTCGAAGCCCGCAAACGATCCTTCGGCGGCAATCCCCCGCGCCGCGCGCAGGAATCCGGTCCACGCCGCGCGCGCCAGCGACGATCCCACGCTGATCCGCCGCACACCCAGTTCCGCCAGATCCGCCACCCGCAGACCCAGATTCGCGCTCATCAGGACGTTCACCGGCTTGGGCCGCAACGCCGCGATCAATTCCTCAATGTCCGTTCGATTCCGCGTGCCGGGTGCGTAGACCACGTCCGCCCCCGCTTCGGCATACGCCTGCAGCCGCCTTATGGACTCCCGCAGCGGATCCGCGTGGCCCGTCAGCAGGCACTCCGCGCGCGCCGTCAGCAGCACCCCGGCGCCCGATTCGTCGATAGCCGCCCGCGCCGCGCCGATGCGCTCCGCCGCGAGAGAAATCTCGTACAGCGGGTGGGCGCGGTCGCCGCTGGCGTCTTCGATCGACAGTCCGGCCACGCCCGTCTCCACGCACAGGCGCACACTTTCCGCAACGCCCTCCGGATGGTGCGCATAGCCCGACTCGAAATCCGCATTCACGGGCAAGTCCACCGCGGCCGTCAACTCCGCGATGTGCCCGAGCATCTCCGCGCGCGGCACCGCCCAAGCGGCGTCCGGCAGCCCGCGCGAGAAGGCGAATCCCGCGCTGGTGGTGGCCAGGGCGGCGAATCCCAGCCCCCGCAGCATGCGCGCGGTCCCGATGTCCCAGGGGTTGGGCATGACGAAACATCCCTCCTCATGCAGCTTGCGGAAGGCGGCGCGCCGGGCGGACAGTGGGGTCATAGTTGACAGTGTACAGTCGACCGCTCGCCCCTAACCACCATCACCTGTACACTGGAAACTATGTCAGCCTACCCGGCGGCGAAAGCGGCGGCCCTCCGTATCCATCCGCACTTCGCGCGTCTCTTCGCCGCGGACCCATCGTCCGGAGAGGCTCCCGATGTCGAAGCCATGCAGGCCATGATGGATGCCGCGTTCTGGGCCAGCCTGCGGCGCGAAGAAGGTTTCATCCCGCGCATCTCCCTCGCCTTCGCGCGGCCGGAACAGGTGTCCGGCGCCATGATGTTCGAACAGCGCCTTCCCCTGGACGCGCCCACGCTCACCCGCGTCTCTCCCGCCGTGGAGCGTCCCGGCATTCACCTGGGAGTTTGCCGCGAAGGCGGCCGCTTGTCCGTGTGGGGCGCCACGCGCCATCTGCCGCACTTCCACTTCGTGCTCGAAGTCGCCGCCGCCGGACTGCTTGTGATCAAGCACAGCTCCGGCGACGATTCGGCCAAGTTCGTCAACGTCGCCGTCCTCGAGGGCGACCAGATCAAGATCGTCGACCAGCGCGCCGCCGCGCTTCCCGACTGTCCCAATCTGTTGATGTCGCTGATCGGCATGTCGCAGGACGGCGCCGCCAGCGTGTGGATCCGCCTGGCCGTCTCCATGCGGGCGCACGGACACGGCGGGTCGCTGCTGATTGTGCCCGCGGGATCGCGCACCTGGCAGGAGTCCATCCTGCAGCCCATTACTTATTCCGTGGCCCCGCCGTTTTCCGAGCTCGCCGAACTGCGCCAGGTGGATGCCTCCGAGCGCGCGGGCGGTCCTTGGGAGTCCGCCCTGCGCCGCGCCGTCGACGGCATCGCCGGCCTCACCGCGGTGGATGGCGCGACTATTGTCACCGCCACCTACGACCTGCTGGCCTTCGGCGCCAAGATCGTCCGCCGTCCGGGCGCCGGACAAGTGGACCGGCTGATGGTCACCGAACCGATCGAAGGCGTCCCCGCCGCCATGATGGAAGCCGCCCACCTGGGCGGCACCCGCCACCTCTCCGCCGCGCAATTCGCCCACGACCAGCGCGACTCCATCGCCCTGGTGGCCTCGCAGGACGGCCGATTCACCATCTTCGGCTGGTCCCCGTGCGAAGAAACCGTCCACGCCCATCGCATCGAGACGCTGCTGCTGTAGGCCCGATCCGCTATTTCGGCATCGCCATCAGCGGATTGTGCGCCTTGGGCATCGGCGCCGTCATCAACTCCACGAACAGCCGCGCGAACTTCGGCATGTCGACATCCATCTGCGCGTGCACCAACTGCACGTCCAGCGCCGGCTTGATGCGGTCGCTCCACGTCAGCGTGTCGCCGTAGCCCGCGCCGCGGTCGAGATTCATGTCCATGTAGACCTGGCGCTCGGACGTGATCAGGCTGGGGTCCAGCCACGCGGCCGCCGCCAGTTCGTCCCATAGATAACTGCGGCCGGCGTGGGAATAGCGCGTGATGTATTGCGCCGCCGGCGTGCGCGCTTTCGCGATCTCGTCGAACATCGCCTGGCTGAGCTGGGTCTTCACCGACACGTCCACCGTGGTGCACACGATCGACGGCCAGTGCGCTCGCAGCACGATGTGCGCCGCCTCCGGATCGAACCACAGATTGAACTCGCGCCGCGGCGAGTTGGCATACTCCGCATTGTCGGTCCGCGGACTCAGGCTGCCGCCCATGAAGATCAGCCCCGCGCTCAACTCGGCGAATTGCGGATCCAGGCTCTGCGCCAGCGCCAGGTTGGTCATCGGACCGCCCGCGTAGATAGTCACCTGGTGCGGATACTGTCGCACCGTGCGGATCAGGAAGTGAGCGGCATCTTCAGTTTGCGCGTGGATCGCGGGGTTGCCTTCCGCCAGCGGCGGCACCTCAAACGGACCGTGGCTGCTCTCCCGCCGGTTCCACGCGCCCTGGTATTGCTGCTTGCCGTAGATCTGCTCCCACGCGTGCGTATCCTGCTGCGTGCGCACCAGCGGAAACGCCGCGCCGGCGAACACCGGAACATCGGTGCGGCCCACCAGTTCCAGCAGCCGCAGCGTGTGCGCCACTTCCTCGTCGCGCCAGTTGTCCCCGGTCACCACCGTGATGCCCAGCGTTTCCACGTTGGGCGCTTGCAGCAGCACCAGGATCGACATCATATCGGTCCCGCCCGGCCCCGCCGCGTCCTGGTCGATGACCACGTAACGCCGGTTCTGCGCGCCGGCCGTGCACGCCAGAAGGAGAGCCACCAGTGCCGATACAATGCGGTGCATAGTTGCTTCCCTGTGTATCAGCCCGCGCGTCCCCGCGCAACTCCAGCTCCCCTTACCCCGCCGTCACCCCGTTCAACAGCTCGCCCTTCTCCAGATGATGCGTCTTCGTGGCGAACTGCGCCGCGTGCGGATCGTGCGTCACCATCACAATCGTCTTCCCGAAATCCTGATTCAACTTCGACAGAATCGTCAGCACTTCCATCGCCGACGCCGCGTCCAAATTTCCCGTCGGCTCATCCGCCAAAATTAGCGCCGGGTCCGTGACGATGGCCCGCGCCATGGCCACGCGCTGCTCCTGGCCGCCCGACAACTGGCGCGGAAAATGTTTCAAGCGGTCGCCCAATCCCACCAGCTTCAGCGCCGTAGCAGCGTGCTCCAGCCGGTCGGCCTTCTTCAGATTAGTGAGCTTCAGCGGCAGTTCCACGTTTTCCAGCGCCGTCAGCACCGGAATCAGGTTGAACTGCTGAAAGATGAATCCCACGTGCTCGTTGCGCCAGTGCGCAATCGCGCGGTCGTTCAGTTCGCGCAGATTGTGGCCCAGCACGCGGATCTCGCCGCCCGTGGGCCGGTCCATGGCGGCTACCAGGTGCAGCAGTGTCGACTTGCCGGAGCCCGACGGCCCCATCAGCGCCACAAACTCGCCCTTCTGCACATCGAGGGTGACATCCTTGAGCGCGACAACGTGAAACTCGTCGCGGACAAACTCCTTGGTCAGGTTGCGGGTCTGGATTACGGCTTCGCTCATAGTCAAACTTTCTGGCGGATCTTGTCGCCGTCCTTTAATCCGGCGGGCGGATTGGGAATCAGATCTTCCCCGCCGATCAATCCGTCGTCGATGCGGACATTGGCGCCGCTAGTGGCGCCGGTCTTCACCGCGCGGCGCACCGCCCGGCCGTCCAGCATCACGAACACCGCGCCGTTGTGCACCGCCGACGCCGGAATCATCACCACCGGCTTGGCCGCAGCCTCGCCGCGCGCCGGCCGGTCGGGCTGCGCGTCGGCCAGAAACGCCACCGACGCGTTCATCTCCGGCCGCAGGAATCCGTCGGGTTTCACCACTTTCACCTTGATCTGCACCGTCGCCTTCTGCCGATTCGCCTCGGGAGAAATCTCCTTGATGAAGCCCTCGTACTTGCGGTCTGGGAAGGCGTCGGTGGTCACCGTGCCGCGCTGCGCGGAGTGCAGCTTGGCGAAATCGTTCTGGCTGATGTCCAGCTCCACTTCCAGGTCGTTCAGATCGGCAAGCGACACCACGAAGCCTTTGGCGCCGCGGTCGCCCACGAAACTGGTGGTCACGAACTCGCCCTTTTCCACGTCGCGATCGAGAATCGTGCCCGTGATGGGCGCGCGGATGATGGTGTTGGCCAGGTTGGTCTCGGCGTAGTTGAGCGCCCCGCGAGCCTGGTCGACGGCGCCGCGCAGCGACGCAATCTCTTCCTGCCGCGGCCCCAGGCGGACCAGTTCGTACGCCTTCTCGAGCGAGTCCACTTTGTGGATGGCGCCATCGTAGCGCGCCTGCGCATCGTCCACCGATTGTTGCGGCGTCAGCAGTTCCTTCACCAGGTTGCGCGCCCGCTCCAGGCTCACCCGCGCGTTGTCCAGGTCGGACTTGGCAGAGTTCAGATTCGCCAGCGCCTGCGCGATCTCTTCGGGACGCGAGCCGTGGTTGGCTTCATCCAGCTTGGCCTGCAGGTTGGCCAGTTGTCCGCGCGCCTGCAGCAACTGCGCCTGGTATTCGTCGTCTTCCAGACGCACAATCACCTGGCCCTCGGTGACGTGGTCGCCTTTGTCCACGCCAATCCAGTTCACTTTGCCGATCACCTTGGCGGCCACTTCAATGCGGTGCGCCGCCACAATGTAGCCGGTGGCATTCAGCACCACGCCCTCCGGAGCGCTGGCCGCGCTGATCGCCTCGACGCGCACCGTGTCCACCATCGGAGCCTGTTGCAGCTTGCCCGAAAGCAGCGTGTACCCGCCCAGCAGCGCCAGCAGCAGCACGCCGCCCACAATCCAGGCGGTAGCCCACCGCGACGGCCCTTGCGCCGAACGGCGGCTCGACCGGTCGATTTGCAGGTTCTTCAGTTCTGCGTCCATAGCCCGTCAGACTTCCCGCAGCGCGGTGAGAATCTCCTTTCGCGACGCCATCCGCGCCGGGAACAGGCCGCCCAGGCTGCCCAGAACCAGGGCGAACACCAGGCCGACGGCCATGATCTCCGGCGTCACGTGAAACGCGAACGCCATGGTGGCGAAATTGGCGCCCACTTGCGTGGTCAGTCCGTTGAGCGGCAGCGCCAGCAGGCATCCCAGCAGGCCCCCGAGCAGCGACAGCAGCACCGCTTCCATCCAAAAGCTCAGCAGAATGCTGCCCCGCGAAAATCCCAGCACCCGCAGCGTGCCGATCTCGCGCGAGCGCCGCGCCACCGCCGCGTACATGGTGTTCATGGCCGCGAAACTGCTGCCCACCGCCATGATGATGGCCACGAAAATTCCGATGAACTTGATCGGATCGGCCGAGCTTGTCTGCCGTGCGTAATACTCCTGCTCCGACACCGCGCTCAAGTCCAGCCGCTGGTCGTTGCTGATGTCGTTGATCAGCGCCTTGGCGGCCACCGCGTCCACCGCCTTGAGCGTCACCGAACTCAGGATCTCCACGCGCTGCATATCGCTCGAAACCTGGTTCAAATCCGCCCAGATTTCGCTGTCGGTCGATCCGCCGCCGCCGTCCATCACGCCCACAATCCGCCACTCCCCGCGTCCGAAGCGGATGTTCTTGCCGAGATGCGCATCCTCGTGCTGCTGCGCCAGCATCCGCCCCACCACCACTTCGCGCTGTCCCGGCTGATACCAGCGGCCGCTCACAATGTGGACGTTGGGCCGCAGCTCGCGCCCCACGCCCAGCAGCGCCCGCACATTGACGTTGACGTCGGAATCGTTCTCCCGCGATAGGTTAATGATGGTGACCATTTCGAGCGACGCCAGCGGCTGCCCGTCGCTGCCGGTGGCGATGCCCGGTTTGAACTTGATGTCCTGGAATTGCGTGCGCACGAAGTTGCTCACCAGTTCCGAATCCGACCCCTGGCGAACCACCACGATGCGCAGCGGATCGCCCGACGCCGTGAGCGTGACGCGCAGTCCGTTGACCAGCGCCAGAATGGCCAGCAGCATGGCCACCGTGAGCGCGATGCCAAGCGCCGTCATCAGCGTGGTGGTCTTGCGAACCACCAGATTGCGCAGGTTATAAGCGATGGGGATGGCCATTAGTCGGTACTCCGCAGGGCTTCCACAATCGAAAGGCGCGACGCCCCGGCCGCCGGCACCAGTGAGCTAATCAGCCCGATGGCCGCCGCAATCGCAATGCACGCCGCCGCCACGGGAATCTCGATCAGCGGCATGGCCGGCAGAAAGCCGCCCACCGGGCTCTTGGCCACCACCTGCATCAGGAACGTGGAGATGAGATAGCCAAGCAGCCCGCCCGCCACAGAGATGGCGCACGCTTCGCCTAGAATCAATCCCAGGATCGCTCCGTTCGTGAATCCCAAAGTCTTCAGCACGCCGATTTCGCGCACCCGCTCGCGCACCGACATCGCCATGGTATTGGCCGAGACCAGCAGAATGGTGAACATCACCGCCGCCGAAATGGCGAACAGGAACATTTTGACGTCGCCCAGCAGTGCCAGGAATCCCACCACAAAGGCCTGTTCGTTTTCCGTTTTGGTCTGGTACGGCGCGTTGTGGTATTCACTGTCGATGGCTTCGGCGATCCGGCCGGAGTGCGCCGGGTCGTCGATGCGCATATAGTACAGGCCCACGAACCCGCGCCGCCGCTCCGACATCGACTGCTCCACGTACTCGCGGTTGAAGTACATCACCTGGCTGGCGCTGGGGCTGTCGAAGATGCCGCGGATGGTGAATTCGAAATCGCCGGGAAAAATATCGCCCTTGATGGGCAGCCGGTCGCCGACTTTCAGATGCAGGCTGTCGGCCACGTCGCGTCCGATCACGCACGCCGTCCGCTCCCGCAGAAACGCCTGCTTCTGATCCTCCGGAATCCGGTATTCTCCATAGATCTGGAACAGCTTTTCCGGATCGATGGCAAATCGCGCGAACTGATTCTTGGGATCGCGCGCATCCTTATATACGCCGCCGAACCAGTTGGCCACCATCACCACCTGCACACCCGGGAATTGCTGCAGCCGCTGGCGGTACGAGAGCGGCACTGGCTGCGTGATGGAAATGCGGTTGCGCACCACCAGCCGCACCGCCTGGTCCGGCGCCGGCGCGCCCATATAAAACGCATGGTACATGGACACCATGACGCCCAGCAGGCACATGGAGACGCCGATGCTCGCAATCGTCAGAATCGTGCGGCGGCGATTGCGCCAACAGTTCTTGAGAATCAAAGGCAGGTAACGCATGCTGAGTATTCGTAGTATAGCCGTTGGCAAGCCGCGTCAGGTTGCGCCGCTCGACCAGCAGCCCGCCCTCGCGGACGAACGGCGGTGGGGAATCGCTGAACAGCGCCCGCCCTCACAATGGCACAATGGATTAGTGACCACTGTCGCTTCCGAATTCCTCGACTACTCCGCCCAAAAATTCGACCTCTACCTCTCGCGCATCGAAACCTGCCTCGACCAGCTCACCCCCGAGCAGATCTGGGGACGTCATTCGGAACAGGAGAACGCCGTCGGCAACCTGGTGCTGCACCTGGACGGTAACATACGCCAGTGGATCCTGGGCGGCGTCGGTGGCCAGAAAGACGTCCGCGATCGCCCCTCCGAATTCGCCACCCGCAGCGGTCTGGCGCCCGACGAGCTGAAAAGCCGCATCCGCTCCACTATGCAAGAAGCCGCCGCCATTGTTCGTGCCGTGCCCCACGCGCGCCTCACCGAGCGCATTCAGCCGCAGAACAGCGATGTCAGTGTTCTCGAAGCCATCTACCAGGCCGTGCAGCATCTCTCCGGCCACGCCTTTCAGATCATGCTGCTCACCAAGTTCCACACCGGCCAAGACCTGGCCTTCTACGCGCACCTCAACCCTCCGCGTCCCTAAAGTTGCTTATGTACTACTCCAATGCCGGTCCGCCAGACGCCTCCCATCACCCCGGTACCTTCCCGCCCTCCCGCCGTCCAATCGAAAGTATGCCGCTCCTGCTAGACTGAAGGAATCCGGGGAGTTCCATCTTGAAGCGGATTCATATCTACTCACTCATCGTTGCCTCGGGCCTCATCTTTGCCGGCTGCGCCAGCAAGCCGTCAGCGGCCCAAACCAAAGGCGCCGGCGCTATGGCGGCCATGCCGGCGTTTCCCGTAACCGTCGCCAAAGCCGCCATGCAGTCGGTGCCCACCGAACTGCGCGTCGTCGGGACAGTCGAAGCCGGCGCCGTGGTGCAGGTCAAATCGCAGATCGCCGGACAACTCATCTCCAGCGAATTCGCCGAAGGCCAGAACGTCGCCGAGGGACAACTCCTGTTCCGCATCGATCCGCGGCCCTATGACGACGCGCTCGCCCAGGCCCTCGCCGCCGTATCGCGCGACAAGGCGCAGATCCAGCAGGCCGAAGCCTCGCTCGCCCGCGACAATGCGCAGTCCAAGTACGCCGACAGCGACGCCCAACGGCAGTCCGAGCTCAACCGCGGAGGTCTCACCCCGCGCTCGCAATTCGACCAGGCCCAGTCCGTCGCCGAAGCCGCCAAAGCCTCCGCGCGCGCCACCCAGGCCACCATCGACACCGCCAAAGCGGCGCTCGCCTCCGACGAAGCCGCCGTCTCCAAAGCCCGCCTCGACCTCAGCCATTGCCAGATTCCCGCGCCCATTTCCGGACGTACCGGCAACCTCCTGGTCCACGCCGGCAATCTCGTCAAGGAAAACGACGTCCCCCTGGTCGTCATCCACCAGGTCTCTCCCGTTTTCGTCACTTTCAACGTGCCGGAGCAGCACCTCGCCACCATCCGGCGCCTCAACGCCGCCCGCAAGCTGGCTGTCCGCGTCTACGCCGAAGGCGATCCCGCGCACGTCGCGACGGGTTCTCTCGCCGTCATCGACAACACCGTCGACACCACCACCGGAACCATCAAGCTGAAAGCCACCTTCGACAACCGCGACAGCCTCCTCTGGCCCGGCCAGTTCGTAACCACCGTGCTCACGCTCGACACCCAAAACGCCGTCGTAGTGCCGTCCGAAGCCGTGCAGTCCGGCCAGCAGGGACAGTTCGTCTACGCCGTCAAGAACGACAGTACCGTGGAAATCCGCCCGGTCACCGCCGGGACCACTTCCGGCAACCACACCGTGATCGAGAAAGGCGTCGCCGCGGGCGACACCGTGGTCACCGATGGTTTCCTGGTGCTGTTCCCCGGCGCCAAAGTGCGCGTCGCGGACACCTCCAAAATGGAATCGGGGACCATGTGAACCTGTCGCGCATCTTCATCGAGCGCCCCGTAATGACGGTGCTCGTCACCTTCGCGATTCTGCTGTTTGGCGCCGTCGCCTTCCGCGCGCTGCCGGTGGCCGCCCTGCCCAGCGTGGACTATCCCACCATCCAGGTGAACGCCGCCCTGCCCGGCGCCAGTCCCGAAACCATGGCCTCGTCGGTCGCCACCCCGCTCGAGCGCGAGTTCTCCACCATCGCCGGCATCACCCAGATGAGTTCCAGCAACTCGCAGGGATCCACCAGCATCACCGTGCAGTTCGCTCTCGACCGCAGTATCGATGCCGCCGCGCAGGACATCCAGGCGCACATCGCGGCCGCCGGAGGCAATCTACCGCCCAGCATGCCGCGGCCTCCCACCTATTCCAAGGTCAACCCCGCCGACCAGCCCATCTTCTACCTGGCGCTCTCTTCCGACACCCTGCCGCTCTCCAAAGTCACCGAATATGCCGACATTCTGCTCGCCCAGCGCATCTCCATGGTGAGCGGCGTCTCGCGCGTGCAGGTCTATGGCGAACAGAAATTCGCCGTGCGCGTGCAGGTCGACCCCGACCAGTTGGCTTCCCACAATATCGGCATCGATGAAGTGCAGAAGGCCGTCGCTTCCAGCAATACCAATCTGCCCACCGGCCAGTTGAACGGTGCCAAACAGGCGTTCACCATCGAATCCACCGGCGCTCTCTTCAAAGCCGCCGATTACCGCCCCATCATCGTCGCCTGGCGCAACGGCTCGCCGGTCCGCCTCGCCGACGTGGCCAATGTCGTCGACAGCATCGAGAACGACAAGCTGGTGGCCTGGTACGACAACGTGAAGTGCGTCATCCTGGCCATCAATCGCCAGCCCGGCACCAATACCGTCGACGTCGTGGACGGCATCAACAAGCTCCTGCCGGAATTCCGCCGCGAAATCCCCGGCGCCGTCCGGCTCGACGTAGCCTTCGACGCCTCGCAGTCCATTCGCAACTCCATTCACGACGTGGAATTCACCTTGATGCTCACCGTCTGCATCGTCGTCATGGTGATTTTCCTCTTCCTGCGCAATATCTCCGCTACCCTCATCCCCGGCGCCGCCGTGCCCTTCTCCATCGTCGGCACCTTCGCCGTCATGTACCTGCTGCGCTACAGCCTCAACAATCTGTCGCTCATGGCCCTCACACTCTCCGTGGGTTTCGTGGTCGACGACGCCATCGTCATGCTGGAAAATATCGTGCGCCACATGGAGATGGGCAAAACGCGCATGCAGGCCGCGCTGGAGGCGTCTAAGGAGATCGGCTTCACCATTCTCTCCATGACGCTGTCCCTGGTCGCCGTCTTCATCCCCGTTCTCTTCATGGCAGGCATCGTGGGACGACTGCTGCACGAGTTCTCCGTCACCATCGTGGTGGCCATTCTGATCTCCGGATTCGTCTCCCTCACGCTCACTCCCATGCTCGGCAGCCGCTTTCTGCGCAATGAGCACGAGCGGCGTCACGGCATCCTATATCGCGGACTGGAGGGCGGATTCAACCTGCTCACCCGCTGGTATGAAGTCACCCTGGGACTCGCCTTGCGCTTTCACCCCGTGACGTTTCTGGTCGCCGTGGCCATGCTCGTGGGCACCGGCTATTACTTCAGCGCCATGCCCAAGGGATTCATCCCCAGTCAGGACAGCGGCTTCATTTTCGGGGCCGCGCTCGGCCCGCAGGACGCCTCTTTCGAGTACATGGCGCGCCACACCCGCGCCGTCGCCGACATCGTAAAAGCCAGTCCCGCCGTCGCCGACACCATCGCCTTCGTCCCCGGCGGCAACCAGAGCTTCGTCTTCGCCAAGCTCAAGCCGCGCGACCAGCGCACCCTCTCCGCCGACCAGTTCATCGACCAGCTCCGTCCTCAGCTATTCTTCACCGTCCCCGGAGTCATGGCGTTCCTGCAGAATCCGCCGCCCATTACCGTCAGCGGACAAAACTCGTCGAGCGTCTACCAGCTCACGCTGCAAAGCGCCAGCCTGGACGAAATCTACACCTGGGCGCCCAAACTCACCGCCAAAATGAAACAGCTTCCCGGTTTCGTCGACGTCAACAGCGACCAGCAGATTTCCAGTCCGCAAGTGCTCGTCGATATCGACCGCGACCGGGCCCTGGAGCTCGGCGTCACGCCGCAGCAGGTGCAGGACGCGCTCTACAGCGCCTACGGCTCGCGCGAAGTTTCCACCATCTACGCCCCCGCCGATCAGTACGCCGTCATTCTGGAAGTGGCCAAGCAGTATCAGCGCTCCCCCGAAGCGCTGTCCAAGCTCTATGTGCGCTCCTCGCAAGGCGCGCTGGTGCCCCTCGATACCATGGTGCGTACCACCCGCCGCACCGGTCCGCTCAGCATCAACCACTTCGGCCAATTGCCGGCCGTCACCATTTCGTTCAATTTGAAACAGGGTTTCTCCCTGGGACAAGCCGCCCAACAGGTGGACCAGGCCATCCTCGACATGAGCATGCCGTCCACCATCACCACCGCGTTTCAGGGCACCGTCAAGGAATTCCAGAGCTCTTTCCAGAACCTCACCGTGCTGCTGGTGGTGGCCATTCTGGTCATCTATATCGTGCTTGGCGTGCTGTATGAGAGCTTCATCCACCCCATCACGATTCTCTCCGGCCTGCCCTCGGCCGTCTTCGGCGCGCTCCTCACCCTCAAGCTCTTCCACAAGGAGCTCGATCTCTACGCCTTCGTCGGCATCATCATGTTATTCGGCGTGGTCAAAAAGAACGCCATCATGATGATCGATTTCGCCATCGACGCCCGCCACAAAGGCAGCGACGCCCGCGAGGCCATCTGGCAAGGCTGCCTGCTCCGCTTCCGCCCCATCATGATGACCACCGTCGCCGCCCTGTTCGGCACCCTGCCCATTGCTCTCGGATACGGCGAAGGCGCCGACGCGCGCCAGCCTCTGGGCCTGGCGGTCGTCGGCGGCCTGGTGGTCAGTCAATTCCTGACGCTATACATCACCCCCGTGATCTATCTCTATCTCGACTGGGTCCAGGAAAAATTACTGCGCCGCGCTCCTCAGCCGGCCCCCGCCGAGCAACCCTTGGCGGCACACTGACGCCGCGCGCGCGCCGTTTCCCGCCTCATCATTCCACCTTCGTCACCACCGCCTCCACCTCGAACTTCCGCTCCGTCGCCGGATCGTCGATCGACGCCACCAGCGTCGGCTTTCCCGGCGAAACCATGGCGTCCACCACGATCTTGATCTGCGACACCGTCGGTTGCATGATCCCGGGCGCCACGGCCGGGTCCGCCTTGTGAACCGTGCTCAGGTCGAGCGTTGCGTTCACCATCAGCTTGCCCTGCTGCACTTCCTGCAGCTTGGTATCGATATTGACGCCGATATCGTAGTACTGGAACTGCGTGTTGCCACCTCCGACTCCCGTCGCCATCGGCACGCGATCGCCCACGTGGAACGATCCGTGCCCCGTCGTGTCGATCAATATCATATAGCGGCGTCCGTTCTTGGCCGCCGCATCGCTCCCGTCCTTGATCCGAAACTCCACCTTATAAGTTGCCGAAAGACCCTGCGCCGCCGACGGCAACACCGCGGCCGCCAGCAGAACAGGAGCCAACATCATCGCGGAATGCTGTTTCATGTGCATCTCCTGACTCAGTAGACGCCCGTTGCCCACCCCTTGTGGAGCCTCATTAGGGCTACCCGCTCGGAAAGCCCTCATACCTCAGATTCTCTGGAGCTGCGGCTGTCCACCTGCGGCCGAGTGGCACTTGGCCTTTCGACGCGCAGTGCGCGTCTGCCCCGCGCTGCGCGTCGATCCCTTCGGTTGCGGCTTCGCTGCTTTGTGCGGCAGGCACTCCCGCGGAACTCGCCCGCGCCCCTATGGATTATATTTCTCCAGCCACGCCGCTATTTCGCGGAACACATCCCGCCGCTGCTCCCACAGCCTCGGAAAATGCGGCGACCCCGGATACGTCACCATCCTCGTCGTCTTCCCACCGGCCTTCAGCACTTCGAAAAACTCCTGACCCTGAAACGTCGGCACGCGCCGGTCCGCCGCGCCATGCAGAATCAGCAGCGGCGTAGTCACCGCGCTGGCATGCGCCACCGCCGAGAACTGCAGAAACGCCTCCGGATCCTTCTCCGGCCAGCGCCCGTCGTAATCGAACTGCTGGATATCGCTGGTCCACAGGAACGGCGCCCAGTCCGTGATGCCCGCGCCTTCAATCGCCGCCTTGTAGCGATGCGTTTGCGTCACCGTCCACGACGTCATGAACCCGCCCGCGCTCCACCCGAACATCGCCAGCTTGTCCGCATCCGCCCATCCCTGCGCAATCGCGAAGTCCGTCGCGCTGTCCACGTCGCGATACGGGCGATCTCCGAAATGCTGATAGATCGCGTTCAAAAAATCGCCGCCATACCCCGTCGACCCGCGATATTCCGGCTGCAGCACCACGTACCCCAACCCCGCGATAATGCGCGCCTCCGGGTAAAGATTCAGCCAGTCGTTGCCTTCCGGCCCGCCGTGCGGCAGCACCAGGAATTTGGTGCGCCGCCCCTCCGTGTATCCCGCCGGAAACGTCGCGATGCCCTCCAGCCCGATCCCTTCCTTGCTGGTCCACCGCACCACCCGCACCGCTCCCAGCTCCACCTTCGCGATCGCTTCATCGCCTTCCGCCGTGATCTTGCGCAACTCTCCGCCCGCCGGCACCGCAATGTTGTCGGTATGCAGCGGATCCGCCACCGTCATCGCCAGTTGCTCGGGCGCGCTCGCCGTCTGCGGGAACGCCGGCGTCCCCCCCACCACTCCCGCCGGCCACCGGTACGCCGTCGTCAACCCGCCCTTCTCGAACCGGTCGATCTCGTTCTGCACCCCGCGCTCCACCACCACCCAGATCGTCCCGCGCGGATCCCCCGCCAGCCCCATCGCCGACCCGTCCATCTTCGGCGTCCGATCCACCGCCGCCCCGCCGCTCACCGCCACCGTCCACACGTGGTCCGGCGTCAGCACCGAATTCGTCGTGCTCAGAAATACCAACTCCCGCCCGCCATCGCCCCACGCAATCCCGGCCGTCGCATTCGGAATCTCCGCGACGCGCCGGCTCCCGCTCGCCGTGCAGACATCGAGCGCAGTGTGCAGATAATGGAAGCCGATCTTCGGCGTCGGCGACACCACCGCCACACTCGCGCCGTCCGGCGACCATGCCCGGTCCGCGATCCCTTTCAGCTCCGGACACCACCACTTGCCGTCCCCGCCGTCCGCCTTCACCACATACAAGCTGGTCCGCTCTGGCTCCACCACCGTATGCACGCTCGCCAGTTCGTCTGGCGGATCCGGATCCGCCAGAATCGCGAAGCGCATTCCGTCCGGCGACAGCGTCGCCGATTGCACCCCCGCCGGCAGCAGCACCAGGACCGCCGGCGTCGCGCTCTTCTTCAGACCCGCAATCCCGAACACCGCCAGTTGCGTCAGCTTGTTGACTTCGTACGACCCGTACAGCGACGCCCCGTCCCGCGTGAATCCCCACGGCGTGAAATGCTCCGGCAGTTCCAGCGTGCGCGCGTTGCTGCCGTCGGGATGCATCAGCCGATACTCCAGCTTCGTCGGACCCGTCGCCACGCCCCCCGCGATGCGGCACAGAATCGTCCCGTCCGGCGCCACCGATACCGCCTCCGCGGTCTTCAGCGCCGCCCAATCGTCCGCCGAGAATGGATGCTTCGCCGCTTGTCCCCAGGCCGCCGCCGCCAACACCACGCCAATCCAAATCTTCATAAGGTCTACCCTACCATCACCCGCTACCCATCCAGTCCACCGATCCGCCGCACCGTCTCCACCGTGTCCGCTTCCGCCGCCGTCTTGTCCCCGCGATACCGTTTCACCCGCGCGAATCGCAGCGCCATCCCGCTCGCGTACCGCGAGCTCACCTGGATGTCGCTGAACGCAATCTCCGCCACCAGCCGCGGCTCCACGTACACCGTGTACCCATCCCGCGCCACCTCCAGCTTCAACAGCTCCGCCGTCTGCCACTCCAGCATGGCGTCCGTCAGCCCCTTGAACGTCTTCCCCAACATCGCGAACCCGCCCGTCGCCCGGTCCCGCGCGCCCAAATGCAGATTGCTCAACCACCCCTCGCGCCGCCCGTTTCCCCATTCCGCCGCCAGCACCACCAGGTCCAGCGTGTGCGCTTTCTTGATCTTCAGCCAGCTCTGTCCGCGCGCCCCCGCCACGTACGCCGCCCCGCCGGACTTCGCCATGATGCCTTCGTGCCCGCCGTCCAGCGCCGCGCGCAGAAATTCCTCCGCGCGATCCCGGTCGCCGGTCCGCAGGTGCGGCACCACCGCTTCCGCCCGCGCCAGCCGCTCTAGCGCCGCAAAGCGCGTCGTCTGCGGTTCATCGATCAGCGCCTGCCCGTCCAGATACAGCACATCGAACCAGAACGGCGTCAGCGGCAGTTCCGCCCGCATGCGCTCCAGATCCAGCTTCCGCCCGAATCGCCGCGCCGTCACCTGAAACGGCCGCGGACGCCCGTCCGCCGTCAGGCTCAACGCCTCGCCATCCACAATCAGATCCCGCCCCGGCAGCGCCCGCACCGCCTCCACAATCTCCGGCGCCGCGGCTGTGACGTCGTTCAGCGCCCGCGAATACAGCCGCACCTCGTCCCCCGACCGGTGCGCTTGCACCCGCGTCCCATCGAACTTGTACTCCAGCGCCGCCTCGCCCAGATCGCCCAGCGCCGCCTCCACATCTTCCGCCGTCTGCGCCAGCATCGGCTGCACCGGCCGAAACAGTTGGATCTCGTACTGCGCCAGCCCCGCTTCCCCCCGTTCCATCACCGCCCGCGCCACTGTCACCGCGTCCCCCGCCATCATGGCCGCGCGCCGCACCCGCTCCGCCCCTACTCCCGACGCCTTCGCCAGCGCCTCGATCATGATTCCTTCCAGCGCCCCCTGCCGCATCTCCCCCAGCAGCAGCGCTCTTAAGAAGGCCTGCTCCGCCGCCGTCGCGCGCTCCATCAACCCCTGCAACAACTCCCGCCGCCGCTTCGCATCCACCCGCGCCATCTCGCTCAACGCGCCCTCCACCTCGCCGATCTCGAGCGTCGCTGCATCCGCCGCCGCGCCCACGTCCCGCAGCGTCGCGTACCCCACCCCGATCTTCCCCTGCCGCACCGCGCCCGACAAAAACGCCACCAAGCTCTCCACTTCATCCGCCGGCGCCCGCCGCAGCAGCTCCGCGATCCGCTCGATCTTCTCCAGCCTCCGCGGCGTCTCCGTCACCCGCCGCGATGTCTCCACTACCGTCTCCAGCCGCATCCTATTTCCGTCCTATTTCGGTGACAGGCTACGTAACTCCCAAACTCACCGCTCCATCCACCCCTGCTCCACCAGCAATTCCCGATACCCCGGCGTCTCCATCGTCACCACCGGAAACCACGGACCCGCCAATTCCCGATGCCACCACGCCCCCGTCTTCCGCCGCTCCTCCGGCGTGCTGAACCGATAGTGATACAGCAGCGCCCGCACCGCATGCGGCGGATGCTCCGGAAATGGATTCTTCCCCATCAGCCCCAGCACCGCCCGATCCCCCTGCAGCAGCTTCGCCGTCAGATTCACAAACCATGGACTCTCCGCGTACCGTCCCATCGCCGCGAACCACATCAACCAGTCCAGCCGCAGATGATACGGCGCAATCTGCGGCGGCGCGCGCATCACGTCCCCCGGCTTGCCTTTGAATTCGTACTCCCGCCACACCGCGTCCGCCCCCGGCACGGCCGCGTCCGTCCCCTCCAGTACCACTTCATCCCGCGACGCAGTGATGCTGCCGAACATCCCGTAGGTATTCACCAGTTGCAGCGGATTGAAGCTGGCATTCATCATCTGCTCACTCGATGCCATGTTGCGCACCACCGGAATGCTCATCAGCGCCACCATCCCCGCCAGCGCGACCATCGCGTACCGCTGCACGCGACCCGCCGGCGCCGTCTCCACCGGCCGCAGCCGCAGCCACCGCCCCAGCCGTTCCCCGTCCATCAGCGGAATCGCCAGCACCATCGTGAACAGATTCAGAAACGACAGGTTCCCGCCCAACATCAGCACCAGTTGAAACAGGATGGTCAGCAGCCCCGCGATCGTCGCCACCGGCTGCGGCAGAAAGAACGCGAACGGCACCACCAGTTCGATGAAGTGGTTGAATAACACCCCGCCGCGATGCACCCACGGCGGCAGGTAATGGAAATACCAGCTCAACCCATTCGGCATCGGCTGCGTCTCGTAAAACTCGTCCAGACACGTCAGCGCCCGCCAGCACGCGTCGCCCCGCAGCTTGATCAGCCCCGCGCCGAACATCACGCGGAATTCCATCCATCGCAGCAGCCAGATCGGAATCGCGCTCGCCTCCGCCCGCCGCGGCCCCAGAAAGATCGCCAGGAACCCCGCCTCCAGCAGCATCGACTCCCAACCGAAGCCGTAAAACGTTTGCCCCACATTCACGAACGACAGGTAGATCGCCCACAGCAGTCCCCACACCGTCGCCGAGACCCACCATCCGTACCGCTCCGAAATCCCCGCCAGCGCCGCGCACGAAAGCCCCAGCCCCAGCCAGCCGAACAGCCCGAACGCAAAATCCGTGTGCCACAAAAAGAACAAACTCGGCGCTCTCAAAAACTCCACCTGCTGCACAAACACCGGCACTGGCAGCAGCCCATGTTCTCCCAGCAGCGGCCCGAACTGGTTGAGGGTCGCCAGGAAAGCGATGGCGTACACCAACGCCAGCCCTCTCTGGAACACCAGCCGCACTGTCCCGTATTTCATAAAATCGAATCTCCCGGAACCCTTCGATTATCCTAACTATTATGAAAATCGGATTCATCGGCCTGGGACGCATGGGCGCCGCCATGGCTCGCAATCTGCTGCGCGCGCATCATGAGGTCGCCGTCTACAACCGCTCCCGCGACAAAGCCGAGGCTCTCGCCGCCGAGGGCGCGCACGTCGCCGCGTCCCCCGCCGACGCCTGCCGCGACACCGAAGCCGTCTTCACCATGCTGGCCGACGACCATGCCGTGGAACAGGTCGTCTTCGGCGCCGAGGGCATCGCCGCCGCCCTGGCGCCCGACGCCATTCACGTCTCCTGCAGCACCATCAGCACCGCGCTCGCCCGCCGTCTCACCGCCGAACACAGCAGCCGCGAACAAGGATATCTGAGTTCGCCCGTCTTCGGCCGTCCCGAAGCCGCCGAAAGTAAGAAGCTCCTCGTGCTCCCCGCCGGTCCCGCCGGCATGGTGGATCGCTGCCGCCCGCTCTTCGACGTCATCGGCCGTCAGACCTTCGTCGTCGGTCCCGATCCCTGGCAAGCCAACGCCGTCAAGCTCTGCGGCAATTTCATGATCGCGAGCATGCTCGAAACTTTCTCCGAAGCTTTCGCCACCCTGCGTAAAGCCGAAGTCGCGGCGCAGTCGTTTCTCGAAATCATGACCGCGCTCTTCGGCTCCCCCGTCTACGCCAATTACGGCGCTCTCATCGCCAACCGGAATTTCGATGACGCCGGTTTCGCCCTGCGCCTCGGCCTCAAAGACGTCCGCCTGGTCCTCGCCGTCGCCGAAGAGTGCGCCGCCCCCATGCCGCTCGCCAGCGTCATCCGCGATCAGTTCCTCGCCGCCATGGCCCACGGCCAAGCCGACCTCGACTGGTCCAGCATCTCCCAAGTCTCCGCCCGCGCCGCCGCCCTGCAACCGTGAGCGTCAACGCGCGGCCCGCCCCTGCGTTTCAATCCAACGCCGTCAACGCCGGTTTGCGGAACCACGTGTCGTACCCCACGATGAACCAGCCGATCGGAAATCCTCCCTCGTGCCCGATTACCACCCCCACCGCGCCAGCAGCCTTCGGAACCACGAACCGACGGCTCACCTCCGCCGAATCGCCCGGCCCCAACAACACGTCGAAAGGCGCTGCCGCCGCATCAGCTACCGGATCGTACCGCCGGCCCTGCCCGTCCGTCAGATAAACCGTCACATGCTTCTCCCGCTGCGCCACCCGCCGCGCCCGGCTCGACACCGCAAAGTCCACCTCGTACTGCTCGCCCGCCCGCCGGAATCCCGCCACCGCGATGCACCAGTCGTCGAAACACTGCGGCTCGCCCACCGCTACCACCCGCCGCGGCAACACCACCGACACCGCCGCTACCACCCCCAGGTACACGGCCGCCCCCGCCAGCAGCCGCACCAGAATCCGCCCGCTGCGTCTCCCCTGCCCAGCAACCGCCAATACCCCAGCCGTCACCAGACTGCCGGCCGCCGTCAGAAAGAGAAAGATGAAGATCAGGTCGAATAGGCCCATAGCAAGTACTTTACAGCATGAAGTAAAATTTCGGTCACAGAAAATCTCGGAAAGTTTTGCGTTGCCCGTCAATCACTTACGCCCCTTCGTGTGCCCGACCCCTCCACCGCGATGCTACAGCTGAAGGCGAAAGGACCTCTTGTGCCGCCTCATCCCATCTCTCGCAAGCGCCTCGCCGCCAACCGCGCCAACGCCGCCCAGTCCACCGGACCCAAAACTCCCGAGGGCAAGACCCGCTCCGCGCAAAACGCCATCAAACACGGCTTCACTGCCTCCTCCTTCGTCGTCGTCCGCATCGAAGACCTCCAGGAAATCGCCCACCTCAAGGAGGATCTCGTC
>Ga0181529_10001482_pt1 | contig 30097 bp, 24 predicted proteins | sample PEATcosm2014_Bin_36_FD_119763 | JGI IMG/M metagenome (GOLD analysis project Ga0181529, IMG submission 119763) | Peatland microbial communities from MTU Mesocosm Facility, Houghton, MI, USA - PEATcosm2014_Bin10_30_metaG | ecosystem: Environmental > Terrestrial > Soil > Wetlands > Peat | place... | reverse complement strand
CCGGTGCCGCATCAACCAGCCGAAGGTTCGCTCCACGACCCAGCGGAACGGCAGCACTTTGAAGCCCGCAGTATCGTCCGAACGTTTGACGACCGTGACGGCCAGCTTGGGGCGCAAAGTCTTGACCCAGTGGGCGAAGGTTTCGCCGGTGTAGCCGCCATCCACCCACAGGATACGCAGCCAAGTGAACCAGCCCCAAACCCGGCCCAAGACCAATTGCGCCCCGTCACGTTCAGTCGTGCTGGCCGGGGTCACGGCCACGCCGAGGACCAGTCCCAATGTATCCACCAACAAATGTCGCTTGCGGCCTTTGATCCGTTGGCCGGCGTCGTAACCGACGTTACCGCCGTGACCGGCGGACTTGACGCTTGGACTGTCCAGAATGGCCGCCGTTGGCCGGCTGCGCTTGCCGCAAGCTTTCCGGACGAGCGTTCGGAGCGCATCATTGAGCGCCGCCCACTGATGGTTGGCGATCCATTGCCGGAACACATGATAGACCGTTTTCCAGTGGGGAAAGTCGGCGGGCAGATAACGCCACGGGCAACCACACTTGACCAGATACAAGATCGCATCAATGATCCGCCGCCGATCTACCGGCGGGCAACCGCGTCTGGCTGGCCTGGGCAGCATGGGTTTGAGGTAAGCCCATTGGGCATCGGTAAGCCTGGTGTCATAGATGGCGTTTTTCACGCCCCAACTGAAGCTGCGCTTAAAATGAGCCGCCTCAACCCAAGGCGGATGTCAACCCATCCTTACACTTTTCTTTCATGACCAATCAAAAAACTGATTATTCAGACGCATTCTAAGCCGCCCGAACAATTTCTAGCTGCAAGGAGTCTCTTTTTTATTGGAGCGTGATGCCCTTGCGTGGGATCGTCGGTTCTTTCTTCTATTTCTGATTTGACGCCGCCGCTCAAAAGGGCGACAACTGCGGCCATCATGAATGCCAAACGCTGGTTTGCCTGGGCGTGCCTGGCGCTGATGCTGGGCGCGGAACTTTTGCTGTTCCGCGCAAACCACCAGCGCGACGCGGCGCAGACGGCTTTGCGCGACGCCCAGCAGCAGTTGCATCAGGCGCAGACGGAGCTGGACGATTTGAAAAATTCCAGCGCCGGCAGGCAGGCGGCGGAAATTTCCAGTTTGCGCAAGCAAAATGAAGTCCTCACCGGCAAGGTCAGTGCCTTGCAAAAAAACGTGGAGCAATTGCAGGCGGAAAGCCAGCAGACGGCGCAGCACCTGACCACGGCCCGCACGGCGCTCGAATTGCAGCAGGCACACCTTCAGCAGCTCCAGACGGAACAGCAGCAGGCCGCGCTGGCCGCCAACGCCAATGCCTGCATCAACAATCTCCGCCAGATTGACGCGGCCAAGCAGCAATGGGCGCTGGAAAACAGCAAGCCCGCCGACGCCGTGCCGAAAGCGCCGGATTTGCTGCCGTATCTCAAAGACGGAATCTTCCCCGTCTGTCCTGACGGCGGCAGTTATTCCCTCAATGCCGTCGGCGAGAACCCAACCTGTTCGATCCAGGGCCATGTGCTGCCGCAGTAAACGGCGCTCTCCTGATTTTCATTCTTGGCTTTCGCCGTCCGTCGGGTAATCTTGCCGTTCTTATTATTTATGATTGAAACGGACATTGAGTTGTTGAAAGGGATCGCCAACCAGTTGCGCATCCACTCCATCGAGGCGACCACGGCGGCAGGCAGCGGCCATCCGACTTCGTGCTGCTCGGCGGCGGACCTTGTCGCCGCGCTGTTCTTTGGCCACATGAAGTATGATGCCAAGAATCCGCATTACCACAACAACGACCGTTTCATTCTCTCGAAAGGCCATGCCGCGCCGCTGCTTTACGCCGCGTGGGCGGAAAATGGTTTTGTGCCCGTCACGGAATTGCTGAAGCTGCGCCAGTTCGGCAGCGACCTTGAAGGCCATCCCACGCCGCGGCTTGCGTTCGCCGATGTGGCGACCGGCTCGCTCGGCCAGGGCCTCGGCGTCGGTGTCGGCATGGCGCTCGCCGCGCGCCAGGACAAACTGGATTACAACACCTACGTCCTGATGGGCGACGGCGAGATCGCCGAAGGCGCCGTCTGGGAGGCCGCGTCGCTCGCGGGCTTCTACAAGTTGAGCAATCTCATCGCCATTGTGGACGCCAACCGCCTCGGCCAGAGCCAGGCGACGGCGTTTGGCCACGACATCGGCGTTTATGCGAAACGATTTGACGCCTTTGGCTGGCGCGTGGAAACCATTGACGGCCACGACATCGAAGAAATTATTGAAGTTTTGAGCGGCATCGGTCTGGACGAAAAGCCGCTGGTCATCATCGCCAAAACCTACAAAGGCGCGGGCGTCTCCTTTTTGCAGGACAAAGACGGCTGGCACGGCAAGCCGCTGAACAAGGAAGAAGCCGCGCAGGCCGTTGCCGAACTCCGGCCCAGCGCCAAGTCCGGGCTTGGCGTGGCCATCCCCGCGCCGGCATCGTTGCCCGCGCCGAATCTCGCCGCGCCCGCGAGCTATCCGGCCATCAGTTACCAGCCCGGCGACCAGATCGCCACGCGCGAAGCCTACGGCTCGGCGCTCGTCCGCCTCGGCGAAGCCGATCCGCGCATCAACGCGCTGGACGGCGACACGAAAAACTCCACTTACGCGGGAAAATTCTTCAAAAAATTTCCGGATCGCTCCACCGAATGTTTCATCGCGGAACAAAACTTGGTTGCGGTCGCGGTCGGTTACGCCACGCGCGGACACGTTCCGTTTGCCTCGACGTTTGCGACGTTCTTCACGCGCGCCGCCGACCAGATCCGCGTCGCGGGCATTTCGCAGTCGAATTTGAAACTCGTCGGTTCGCACGTCGGCATTAGCATCGGCGAGGACGGCCCGTCGCAGATGGCGCTGGAAGACCTGGCCTTGATGCGCGCGATTGTCGGCAGCACGGTGCTGTATCCGGCGGATGCCGTGGCCACGGAAAAACTGCTCGAACAGATGGCGCAGCACAAAGGCCTCTGTTTCCTGCGCACCTCGCGTCCGAAGACGCCGGTCATTTATGGCAACGACGAACAGTTTCCCATCGGCGGCGCGAAAGTGCTCCGCCAGAACGCCGGCGACAAAGCCACCGTCGTCGGCGCGGGCGTGACCTTGTTTGAGGCGTTGAAGGCGGCGGACGCGTTGAAAGCCGAAGGCATCAACATCACGGTCATTGACGCTTACAGCATCAAGCCGCTCGGCAAAAAAGAAATTCTCGCCGCCGCGAAAAAGACGAACCACACCGTCATCACGGTGGAAGATCATTATGCCGAAGGCGGACTCGGCGACGCCGTCGCCGGCGAATTGAGCTGCGAAGGCGTGAAAGTCCACAAGCTCGCCGTCGTTGGCATTCCCCGCTCCGGCCACGCGGCGGAACTCATGGCCGCGTTCGGCATTGACGCCGCCGCGATTGTGAAAAAAGTCAAATCGCTTTAACCGCCGGCCCGGACAAGCAATTGGAAAGGCAGGAGCGCAGGAATTTTATTCCGGTTCCTGCCGGTTTGTTTTTCTGATGAACGGCGGCGCGGAGGTTTTATTTTTTGCCAGCCGCCCGCAGTTGGTGCAAATTGTTCTGGCGATGGCCAACCAGCCAAAATTTCTTCGCGGCCAGCTGCTGCTCGACAGCGGGCAGATGGGCGGTTCGTTTTTCCAGCGCACCGTCGTTCTGATCTGCCAGCACAATGCCGGGGGCGCGTTCGGCCTCGTGCTCAATCGCGCGCTCGGCAAGACCGTCGGCGAGATGATCATCGCCGACCTGCCCGACGTGCTGAAGGAATCGCCGCTGTTTCTCGGCGGCCCGGTGCAGCCCGCCGCGCTGAGTTTTCTGCACACCGACAGTTTCATCCCCGACGCCGACGTGCTGCCGAACCTCGCCCTCGGTCATTCGCTCGATGATTTGCTGGACATCGGCGAGGGTTTTTCCGTCACAAAAAAGGTCCGGCTGTTTGCCGGTTACGCCGGCTGGAGCCCCGGCCAACTGGAAAGTGAAATAAAGCGGAAATCGTGGCTCACTTTTCCGGCCACGGTCCAGCTCGTCTTTGAGACGCCGCCCGAACTGCTCTGGCAAAAAATCCTCAACGACAAGGGCGGCTGGAAAAACAAGCTCCTCGCGCAGATGCCGGACGACTTGTCGCTGAATTGAACCGGTCATGAAAAATAAATTTATCGCTGATGGCCGCTGGCGTTTTTTGCGCGCCAAGAAAATCGCGGCATCCGAATCCATTGAAAAGAAATATGCCGCCGAACTTGCCGGGGCGAAACCCGCCGAAAAGATTCAAATCCGCGAACGAATGGTGGAAGAATACCGGCGACTCTTGAAAAACGAAGGCCACAAACCTTCGCCGGCAGCTTTGTGGTGAGATCAATTCGCCCCGACGCGCAGCAAGGCGGCGTCTGACTTCGCCAAAACTTCCGTTCGTTCCAAGCTCGCCGGAATCAGGCAAAATTGCCCTGCGCTTAAATTCACTGAAATGGTTCCGCTCCTGATCTCAATTTCACCGCCCGTCACCGCGACGATTTGCAATTTTCCCGATTTCAGGAGTCCATTCGTTCCGGGTTCCAGCTTCCACGCTTCGACGTTGAACAACGGGTCGTTCACCAGCGGGCGTTTTTGAACCTGGCCGTCGGCGGCAAAGCTGGTTGCGACCAGCGCCGGCTCAAAGTCGTCAAAGTCAATGCTCGCCAGCGACTGCGCGACGTGCAGCTCGCGCGGCCGGCCATCAAGTCCGACGCGGTTCCAGTCGAACACGCGGTAGGTCGTGTCGGAATTCTGCTGGATCTCGAAAATCACCAGGCCGTCGCCGATGGCGTGGACGCGGCCGCTGGGCAGAAACATCGCGTCGCCCGCGCGCACCGGAATGCGGTGGAAACAATCGGCCACGCTGCCATCGGAAATCTTTTTTTCAAACTCCCCGCGCGTCACGCCGCGTTTGAGGCCGACATACAGGCCCGCATCCGGCGCGGCGTCGGCAATGAACCACATTTCGGTCTTGGGTTCGCCTTTCAGTTCCGCCGCCTGGCTGGCCGGCGGATGAACCTGGAGCGAAAGTTTTTCCCGCGCGTCGAGAATTTTGCAGAGCAGCGGGAAGCGGCCTGCCGCCGCCGGCTTCACGCCGCCGAGAATTTCCGCCGCGTGATGCTTCATCAGCCAGCGGAGGGTTTTTCCTGCGAGCAGGCCATTGGCGATGACGCTGGCGTCGCCCGGCCGGTCGGAGATTTCCCAGGATTCACCGATGGGCTGGTCGGCGGGAATATTCTTGGCGTAAAGCCGTTCCAACTCGCGTCCGCCCCAGATGCGATCCTTGAAAATGGGCCGAAAAACAAAGGGATATAGCATGTCAGGCGGCTGTAGTTTCGGCGGTTTTGGCCGGTTTCATTTCACCGTTGTCCACGGCCTTTTCAATGAAATGGCCATGGGCGCGGAACTTATCATAACGTTTTTTCAAGCGCTCGGCGACCGGCAGCGCGAGGATTTGTTCCAGGTGCTTGAGCAAATGGGTTTTCAGATTGAGCGCCGTTCCCACCGTGTCGGTGTGCGCGCCGCCAAGCGGTTCCGGCACGATTTCGTCCACGAGCTTGAGGTGCAGCAAATCTTTCGCGGTGATTTTCAGCGCGGCGGCGGCCTTGGCGGCGTTGGCGCGGTCCTTCCACAAAATTGCCGCGCAGCCTTCCGGGCTGATGACGGAGTAATAGGCGTTCTCCAAAATCAAAACCCGGTCGGCCACGCCGATGCCGAGCGCGCCGCCGGAGCCGCCTTCGCCAATGATGGCGGCGATGATGGGCACTTCGAGCAGCATCATTTCGCGCAGGTTGACGGCGATGGCCTCGGCGATGTGGCGCTCTTCGGCGGCGACGCCGGGATACGCGCCCGCCGTGTCAATGACCGTGATGATGGGCAGGCCGAATTTGCTGGCCAGCCGCATCAGCCGGATCGCCTTGCGGTAGCCTTCGGGATGCGCGGAACCAAAGTTGCGCAGGATGTTTTCCTTCGTGTCACGGCCTTTTTGCGTGCCGATGACGACGACGCGATGCTCGCCCAGTTTGGCGAAACCGCCGACCATCGCGTGATCCTCGGCAAACAGCCGGTCGCCGTGCAGTTCCTGGAAATCCGAAAAGGTCTTGTGAAAGTAATCCAGCGCGTAGGGCCGTTTCGGATGGCGCGCAAGCTGGACACGCTGCCAGGCGTTCAGGTTCAGGAAAATCTGCCGGCGCGTCTCCTCGATCTTTTTCTCGATGATCTGGATTTCATCCTCGAAGCTGATGCCCAGGGAGTGTTTCTCCGGGTGCGCCCGCAGTTCCTCCAGCTTGTTCTGCAATTCGGTGATCGGCTTTTCGAAATCGAGCTGATGCTTCATGCGCCGGGAATTTTAACCGGCTTTTGTTCTTAATCAATGCGGAATTCGATTTGCTGGCAATTGGGACTGGGGTTGAAAACATTCGCAACGCCCGGTCTGGGAAAAAAGACAGCCCAACTACCCTGGGCCATGCCCGAAGCTCGGTGCAAGCGGCAGACTGACCCGATTGCAAAAAATAAAGAAGGCCGGACTTGCGTCCGGCCTTGATGGTGACGAGGTTAAATACGCCTTCACCCAGGCGCTCAGAAGGGCAGCGCGACCAACTTGGGGTCGCTGTCCGAGCCGCGCCGCAAGCAAAACCTCTATGCCAACCCTAAACGGACAGCGAAATTTTCACCAGCTATCTTTCAGACGCATCTGCGCTGAAAAGGTTCAAATATTTTTCAAAAATCTTTTGCCCTGTTTTATGCCGTTCACCACCCCGACCAACGCCCGCAATCTAAACTATTAACCGTTTAGTTACAAGTTAAAATTTTACAAAATCGGAAAAAATTTTCACCGGCCGCGACCGGACGACGCGTGCCAGCGGCGTCTGGCCGTCCGGCTTTAGCGATTCACGCATTGCGGATTCCTTGGCGGCTCCGGAAATGAGAATCCATATGTTTTTCGCGGCGAAAATCGTTTTGTAGCTCAACGAAATCCGGGTCGGCGGCGGTTTGGGCGAATTCTCCACGACCAAAAACGGGACAGAAATGTCCAGAATATTTGCAGGCGCATTCGGGAACAGCGAGGCAATGTGGCCGTCCTCGCCCATGCCCAAAAAAATCAAATCCAGGACCGGCTGCTGATTTTTGTCTTGCGGGACGAGGCGATACAATTCTGACGCGGCAATTTTCACCGCGATTGAAGGTGCATCTTCCCCGCGCAGACGATGAATTTTTTCGGTGGAAATTTCCAGCGGCACGAATAGCAGTTCGTTCGCCATCTTGAAATTGCTGTCCGGGTCGGTCGGCGGAACGCAGCGCTCATCCGCCCAGAAAAAATGGACGCGCGCGAAGGAAACGGCGCGGGCTTTGGCCAGTTCGACGGTGGCGGCGAAGAGTTTTTGCGCGATGCGGCCGCCGGAAAGCGCGACGCAATGCGGTTTGCCCGCGCGGCTGGCCGCTTCGATTTCGTCCAGCCATGCGCCGGCGGCGGCGCGGGCCAGTTCGTCGGCAGTGGCGAAGGAAAGAAATTCAATTTTTTTCATTTTACCACCTGCGGCTCGTGCCAGGCGTGGCCGAGTTGCGCCAGCAGATCGTCGGCGGCAATCGGTCCCCAGGTGCCGGCGGCGTAAAATTCGCGGTTCGTCAGCGCCCTGCCTTCCCAGCCTTTGCGGACGGAATCCACAATCTGCCATGCGGTCTCCACCTCGTCGCGGCGGATGAAGAGCGTCGCGTCGCCGGCGATGGCTTCGAGCAGCAGGCGTTCATAGGCTTCGGGCGTGTAGGCTCCGAATTCAGAATCATAGCTGAAGTGCATCCGCACGGGCCGCGCGCCGAGCGTGGTGCCCGGCACCTTGCCATTGAAGCGCAGGGAAATGCCCTCGTTCGGCTGGAGCCGCAGCGTGAGCGCGTTGGCGTCAACCTGCTTGCCGCATTGCGCGGCGAACAGGACGTTCGGCGTGGGACGGAATTGAATCCGCACCTCGCTCGCGCTCATCGGCAGATTCTTGCCGGTGCGCAGATAAAACGGCACGCCGCTCCAGCGCCAGTTGTCAATGAACAGTTTCAAAGCGGCGAATGTCTCGACGTTTGAATTGGGGTTCACTTTGGTTTCCTGCCGGTAGCCGGGACGCGACTGGCCGTCCACCGAACCGGCGAAGTATTGGCCGCGCACGATCTGCCGGGCGACATCATCGGCCGTGAGCGCGCGGATGGATTTGAGCAGCTTCACTTTTTCGTCGCGCACGGCCTCGGCTTCGAGCGACACCGGCGGTTCCATGGCGATGAGCGACAGGACTTGCAGCATGTGGTTCTGCACCATGTCGCGGAGCGCGCCGGCTTCCTCGTAATAACCGCCGCGGTCGCCCACGCCGATTTTCTCGCTGACGGTGATCTGGACGTGGTCCACGGAATTGCGGTTCCAGAGCTTCTCGAAAATCGAGTTGGAAAAGCGGAACATCAAAATGTTCTGCACCGTCTCCTTGCCAAGATAATGGTCAATGCGGAAAACCTGCTGCTCGTGTGCGTAGCGCGTCAGCTCCTGGTTCAGCGCGTGCGCGGAGGCGAGATCATGGCCGAACGGTTTCTCTACGACGATGCGCTGCCACGCCGCACCGTCCTTGTTCAACAATCCGCAACGATGAATCTGCTCTACGACTTCACCAAACTGGCTCGGCGAAATCGCCAGGTAAAACAAGAGATTTTCGCGCAACGGCCCGCTGCCGAATTCGGTCAGCTGCGTTTCCAGTTTTTTGTAGGCCGCGTCATCAGTGAGGTCGCCCTGGCAATAAAAAAGATTTTCCGCGAACGCCGACCAGACCTGGTCGTCCACCGGTTTGGTGCGGGAAAACTGGTCGAGCGCGGCGCGTAGTTCCTGCCGCCACGAGGCGTCGGTTTTTTTGCGGCGCGCGAAACCGACCACACGGAACGCCGGCGGCATCTGCTGATCCTTGAAGAGATGATAGAGCGCGGGAATCAGCTTGCGCGCGGTCAGGTCGCCGCTCGCGCCAAAAATGACGATGGTGCAGGTATCGAGATTTTTGCGTTCGCTGCTGATGCCGCCTTCGGTCGGAATTGAATTGTTCACGGCGGACACCATGCCGCAAGCGCCGGAGAAATTCAACTTTGCTTCGCGTGTGAATGCAGCTTTGGCCTGAAGGAATTGGCGGATGCCGATGGATTTTTTTCATGCCCGCGCCTTGGCGGCCGGCGGAAAAACTTTTTGGCTCGCCTGCCGGGGAAAATTTCCGCAAAATTCCTCGTGCGCGCATGAAAGCAAAAATCATCATCACCCCGAAGAAAGCCGTCCTTGATCCGCAGGGCAAAACCGTCCAAACCGCCCTGGCCCAGATGGGCTACACCGGCGTGGCCGGCGTTCACATCGGCAAATACATCGAGATTGACCTCGTGCCCGGCACGGACAAGGCCGCCGCGCAAAAGACGTTGAATGACGCGGCCTACAAGCTTTTGAGCAATCCGATCATCGAAGATTATAAACTGGAAATTTCTGAATAACCACCAAGACACAAAGTCACCAAGAAGAATGAATTGTTTTTTCCTTTGTGCCTTGGTGTCTTAGTGGTTGAAAAAATATGAATTTTTCCGTCCTCCAATTTCCCGCCAGCAACTGCGACCAGGACGCCGTCCACGCCGTGCGGCACTTCGGCCATACCGCGCGGCTCGTCTGGCACAAGGACGCCGCGCTCGGCGACACCGACTGCGTCATCGTGCCCGGCGGTTTCAGCTACGGCGATTACCTGCGCTGCGGCGCCATCGCGCGGTTTAGCCCCGTCATGCAGGCCGTGAAACAATTCGCCGACAACGGCGGCCTCGTGCTCGGCGTTTGCAACGGTTTTCAAGTCCTCACCGAGGCGGGATTGCTGCCCGGCGCGCTCATCCGCAACCGCGATTTGCAATTCCATTGCGAATTCATCCACTTGAAAACCGCCACGAACGGTTCTCCGTTCACCAGCCAGATTCCGGCGGGAAAAATTCTCCGCGTGCCCATCGCCCACGGCGAAGGCTGCTATTTTGCCGACGAAGAAACGCTTGCGAAACTCAAGGCCAACAATCAAATCCTGTGGCAATACTGCGACGCCAGCGGAAACCTGACCGACACCGCGAATCCCAACGGCGCACTGCAAAACATCGCCGGCATCTGCAATGAAAAGCGCAACGTGGCCGGTCTGATGCCGCATCCCGAACGCGCCTGCGAACCGCTCCTCGGCAGTGACGATGGCAAATGGATTTTCGAAAGCATCTTCGCCGCGCTCAAAAACAAAACCGTCGCGCAAGCGGCCTAAAGAATGATCGGCACACTCGCACAGCTTGTAACCCTAGCTTCCTATGGCAACGCAGTTTTGCGCGGCCACAATATTGGTGCGTTTTATCCAACAAACTCGACTTTCCAATTTTGTAACACGGTTGAGTTTTTGGTTTTGAATCCGGCGAAGTCTGGCTTCACCGAAGAAATGTTGGCTGATTCCCCAATCAAGTGGCTGGATTTTCTCAAAAGCAAAAATTGCGCGAGATTAAAAATCGCGCATGTCCCAACACCAAACCCTAAAACTCCAGATCACCAACTGGCAGGTTTTATCGGCGGAGGTGGCCGCTGGATTCTTGAATCGGTTTATAAAATAGACTCGGATTTTTGGGAAGCTCGCTGGCAGGGAAATAATCCAAATGCTGCCGACAAGAAAATCTGGCGTGTTTCATACGGAGCAATCGCTCGAAACACAAAAAGAACGCCTGACCAGAGTAGTGATTTAACAATTATCAAGCGTCAGCTTGTTCAAACCCTTGACCAAATTTGTCAATTCGCGCGCAAGCACAAACTCGATAATTTTGCCGATTGCTTTCAAGGCGGATTAGGTTGTTTAGCTGGCAGCCAAGCTCTTGAGAAAGCTTATCACAAAGATTTAGTGCCATCTGGTTGGTATTCCACCGAGGCTGAACAGGTTCTCGCCGCAGTTTCCACCGCTTGGGTTTTTGGCGGTATGGGTTCTTGGAATGACTTGGGATTCGACGGTGAAGATAACAACATTTACGCAAATTTGTCTGCGCAACTTTATCGGCAATTTAACGAAGGTGTTGTCGCAGCAGTTAATTCAAAGCCTTGAAAGATTTTTCCATGACCGAACCCGCCATCACCCCAGAGTTGGTTGCCAAACACAACCTCACGCCGGAAGAATACGCCCACGCCGTGGAAATCCTCGGCCGCACGCCGAGCTACACCGAGCTCGGCATCTTTTCCGTGATGTGGAGCGAGCATTGCAGCTACAAAAACACCAAGCCGCTGCTCAAGACCTTCCCCACCAAGTCGCCCAAGATCCTCGTCGGCGCGGGCGAGGAAAATGCCGGCATCATTGACATCGGCGACGGCATCGCCATCGCGTTCAAGATCGAGTCGCACAATCATCCGAGCGCGGTCGAGCCGTTTCAGGGCGCGACCACCGGCGTCGGCGGCATCGTGCGCGACATTTTCACGATGGGCGCGCGGCCCGTTTGCGCGGTGAACTCGCTGAGATTTGGACCGATCGCTGCCAGCGGCAACGAATCTGAAATTTCAAATCTGAAATCTGAAATCGCCAACAATCGGAGATTGTTCGCCGGCGTGGTCAGCGGCATCGCGCATTACGGGAATTGCTTCGGCATCCCGACCGTCGCGGGCGAGGTGTATTTCGACAAGACGTATCAAGGCAATCCGCTCGTGAACGCTTTCTGCCTCGGCGTGCTGCGCCACGAACAGATCACGCGCGGCGCGGCCAAGGGCGTGGGCAATCCCGTGTTTTACGTCGGCCCGGCGACGGGTCGCGACGGTCTCGCGGGCGCGGCGTTTGCGTCGCAGGATTTGACCGAGGAATCCGCCGAGCAACAACGCGGCGCGGTGCAGGTCGGCGATCCGTTCATGGAAAAACTCGTGTGCGAAGCGTGCTTGGAATTGCTTGCCACCGGCGCAGTCGCCGGCATGCAGGACATGGGCGCAGCAGGCTTGACTTGTTCCACTTGCGAAATGGCCGCACGCGCCGGCACGGGCATCGAGATCGAACTCGACAAAGTTCCGCAACGCGCCGCGAACATGAGCAGCTACGAGCTCATGCTCTCGGAATCGCAGGAGCGTATGCTCATCGTCGTCCACAAGGGGCGCGAAGAGGAAGTGAAACGTATTTTTGACAAGTGGGATTTGCCGTGGGCTGAAATCGGCATCATCACCGACACCGGCCACATGACGGTGCGCCACGGCGGCAAACTCGTCGTGGACATTCCCGCGAAAAAGATCGCCGACGAATCGCCCGTGTATCAGCGCGAGGCGAAAGAACCCGCTTACATCGCGGAAGTGAAAACGTTCCGCCTCGACGGCATCGCCGACACGACCGCGCCTGCCGACGTTTTGAAAAAGCTGCTCGCGTGGCCCAGCATCGCGTCGAAGAACTGGGTCTATCGCCAATACGATCATCAAGTGCGCGACGGCTCAGTCGTTCTGCCCGGTAGCGACGCCGCGGTCATTCGCATCAAGACGGATTCCTTGCCCGTGATGAGCGCGGAACTCGCCGCGAAAGTTGGCGACCCGACGGTTTCTGAGAAGCTCATCGCCATGACCGTGGACTGCAACGGCGGTTACGTTTATCTCGATCCCTATGAAGGTGCGAAAGCGGCCGTGGCCGAGGCGTGCCGTAACTTGGCTTGCTCCGGCGCGATTCCGCTCGGCGCGACGGACAATTTGAATATGCCGAGTCCGTTGAAGCCGGAATTATTTTGGCAGATCAAAGAATCCGTGCGCGGCTTGGCCGAAGGTTGCAAAGCCTTCAACGCGCCCGTCACCGGCGGCAATTGCTCGCTCTACAATCAAAGCCCCGCTGGCCCGATTGATCCGACGCCCACGATTTCCGTCGTCGGACTCATTGAGAAGCTGGAGCACGTCACCACGCAATGGTTCAAGGACCAAGGCGACGCCATCATCCTGCTCGGCGACGCGGTGGACCAAGCCGATCCGATCTTTGGTCTCGGCGGCAGCGCGTATCTGCAGGTCATCCACGGCAAGAAGGCTGGTTCGCCGCCGCGTTGCGACCTCGAAGTCGCGAAGACGCTGCACACCACGCTCCTCGGCCTGATCCAATCCGGCCTCGTGAAGAGCGCGCACGATTGCAGCGAAGGCGGTCTCGCCGTGGCGCTCGCCGAAAGCTGCATAAGCCAGCTCATCGCCCGCGAAACGCCGCGCCTCCTCGGCGCAACGATTGATTTGAGCGCGCTGAAAGACGTGCGCCTCGATGCGTTGCTCTTCGGCGAAACGCAATCGCGCGTCGTCATCAGTTGCCAGGCGCTCGACGCCGTGAAAGTCGTCGAACGCGCCAAGCTCATGGGCGTTCCCGCAGTTCAGATCGGCAAAGTTGGTGGCGACAAGCTGACGGTGAAAACCGCCGCCGGTGAATTCTCCGCCCCGCTCACCGAACTGCACGACGTTTGGTGGAACAGCATCGCACGGGCGATGGCGTAATGTGTTGACCACTGAATAAACCTGGCCATAATGCCGGCAACCCAAACCAAAAATGAGAAACCTCAGGTGTTCGGGGACAATTGTAATTCTAACCGTCTTGCTGACGTCGACCTTGCCCCTATCCGGTTGGGCGCAATTCACCTTCATCACCAACGATGATAACACCATCACCATCACCGGTTACACTGGTTCGGACAACAATGTGGTGATTCCCGCGAGCACCAATGGTTATTCCGTGACGGGCATCGCTTTCGAGGCGTTTTTTGGATTTACCTGGGTGACGAGCGTGACGATCCCAAACGGTGTCGACAACATTGATTCCCAAGCGTTCGCGTGGTGCTCTGGGATGACGAATGTGGTGATTCCCAACAGTGTCACCAACCTAGGCGATTGGGCGTTCTATGATTGTTCCAGCCTCACCAATCTGGTGATTCCCAACGGCGTCGTCAGCCTTGGCAGCAAAGTATTTTACCAATGTTCCAGTTTAAGTAGCGTGACTATCCCCGACAGCGTCGTCAGGATGGGCGACAATAACTTCTCGTTTTGTTCCCGCCTGGCAAGTGTGACCATTGGCAGCGGTGTGACCAACATCGGCGTTGCTCAATTTGGCGCCTGTCTCAATCTGACCAATATCGCCGTGGCGGCGGCGAATCCGCGCTATGCCAGCGTAAGCCGGATATTGTTCAACAAAACACTGACCGAGTTGGTCGAGTGTCCTGCAGGTTTTGTCGGTAACTATGATGTTCCCAACGGCGTTATCTTCATTGACGACTCCGCGTTCTATTATTGCACTAGCCTGTCAAGCGTCACGATTCCCGACAGCGTCATCAACATTGGCTTCAATGGGTTCTATATTTGTTCGGCCCTGACCAATGTGACGATTGGCAACAGCGTCACCAACATTGGCGGTTCAGCGTTCCGGTATTGCACGAACTTGCGCCAGACGTTCTTTCGCGGCAACGCGCCCCTGGCCAACGGCCAAGCGGGCAGTTCGGACACCTTGATTTTTAATGGCGAAACCGGCAAGGTGTATCGGCTGCCGGGCACTACGGGTTGGAGCAGCACCTTCGGCGGTTGGTCCACGGCATTGTGGTATCAATCCCAGCCTCAGATTCTCGGCTCCAGTGATGGCTTGGGTGTGCAGAGTAATAAATTTCAATTCACTGTTTCCTGGGCCACGAACACCTCCGTCGTGATCGAAGGTTCCACCAATTTGCACGATTGGACGCCGGTCGTCACCAACGCGCTGGCCAGCGGCACCAACCGCTTCAGTGATTCTACTTGGACCAACTATCCGCAGCAGTTCTACCGCGTGCGTTCGCAGTAAGCCAAAGCCAACGTGGTCTTTTGCGACGGCCACGTCGAATCGCCGCCGCTGCCATTTCTGTTTGCAGACACCCGCGACACGGCCTTGGCGCGCTGGAAGTCTTGGCGGACGGCCACCAACCATCAGCCGCACCGCGAAAAATTGTCGCCGTAAATCCGCCCGTCGGTTTTCTGGAAATAGCTCGGCTCATGGCGCGCGTCCTGTTTTTAGGCGCGGCTTGGGGTTGGCGGCAGTGAGATTGAATAAGTGGCTGGGGATAAGACTATTGCAAATGGGATTTGGAGGAGAAAAATTGGGGGCGGTGGCTGGGGAAATGGGGGCAGACCCGGAAATAATGGGGGCAACCCTCGGGAAAACGGGGGCAGCCTCAGAAAAATTGGGGGCAATCGTCGGGAAATTGGGGGCGGTCATCGGGAAAACGGGGGGAACGGTTTTCATCATGGGGAGAGCCGTTGGGAAAATGGGGGCAGGCCTCGGAAAATTGGGGAACGCGACCCGCGAATTGGGGGCGTGACTTTGGCAATGGGGAAAATCGCCCGGGACAAGGTGGCCGCGCCGGAAGCAGCCCGGTTTGGGACAAAAATCCCGGGAGGCCGCGTATTTACGTCCCGGTCAAATTCATTTTGAACGCCCGCGCCATTTTTCCGCTCCATGTCTTCACATCATGTTGATTAACCGTTTGCAAACGTGCGCGCGGTTTGTAAGCTGTTCGGAAGTTCATGCGTCAATTTAGAAACATTGCAGTCAACGCCTTCATGGAACTCATCCGCCAGCCGATTTTTCTGCTGCTGCTGACGGGTTCCGTGCTGTTTGAGATTTTTCTCGCGGTGCCGTATTACTTCGCGTTCGGCGACGAGATGAAGCTCGTCAAGACCAGCGCGCTGGCGGTGATGCTGCTGACGGGACTGTTTGGCGCGGTGTTGAGCGCGTCGGCGTCGCTCGCGCGGGAAATCCGCACCGGCACGGCGCTGGCCGTGCTGTCCAAGCCGGTCGGCCGCGCGCAGTTCCTGCTGGCGAAATTCGCCGGCCTCGCGGCGGCGCTGACGCTGCTGGCCTACGTCAACCTGGTCGGCGTGCTGCTGGCGAGTTGGATGGCGTTCGATGCCTATGGCAAGACCGATGTGCTGGCCATCGGCATTTTTGCCGGGGCCATCGCGCTGGCCTACGCGCTGGCGGGCTTCAGCAATTTCTTCCTGCGCCGTCCGTTCGTGAGCGACGCGGTGATTGCGCTGGTCGTCATGGTCACGCTCGCGGTCTTCATCATCCTGCAATTCACGCAGCAAATGCAAAGCCTCAACGAAAAGGCGGTGGTGGACTGGCGGCTGATTCCGGCGGGGATTTTAATTCTGTTCGCGCTCTGGATTCTCGCGGCGCTGGCGCTGGCGTGTTCCACGCGGCTCGACACGATTGCCACGCTCGCGGTCTGTTCGGCGGTGTTTCTGGTCGGGCTGATGTCAGATTATATTTACTCGCAAGCTGGCGGAAATATCGAAGGCCATGCGCCGTTGTGGGCTTCAATGCTTTACAGTATTCTTCCAAACTGGCAGCTTTTCTGGCTCGCCGACGCGCTGGAAACGGGCAAGAGCACGTTTCATTGGGCCTACGTCGGCAAGGCGTTCGGCTATGCGTTCGGCTATGCCGGCGCGGCGCTGGCCGTGGGCGTGGCGCTGTTTGATGAAAGAGAATTGAGCTGAAGTTAAATTGTGGAACTGTTGAATCGTTAAATCGGTTCGGCAAATTCCGGTGCAACGATTTAACTGTGTAACAATTAAACAATTTAACAAAACGTGGAACGCAACATCCAAAAAAACGGTCTGGTGAACCTCGCGGTCGCGGTGCTGATCTTCCTCGCCGGCTTTGGCGTCACCGTTTTCGCCGGCTCGCTGGCGGGCCAGGCGGCGGCGGTTTTCCTCGGCCTTGGCGTGCTGGTGGCGTTCATCAGCTGGTTCCAGATGCGGCTCGAGGAAAACGAGCGGCTGGAAAAACTGGAGCTGGACGAGCTCGCCCGCAGCCGCGGCGCGTCGCTGTTTGAGAGCAAGGACGGCGGCAGTTTTCCGGCGCAGAACGCGCGGCTGCAATTCGAGAAATATTTTGTGCCCGGCTTTGCGGTTTTGATCCTGCTGCTCGAAGCCGGCGGCGCGTGGCTGCTGTGGAACTGGAGCGGCAAAAACACCGCCGGCCTCAAGGAAGCCAACGCCACGGCGGCGCTGTCGCTCTTCGCGATTTTTGCGCTGGTGCTGTTTTTGATCGGCCGTTTTTCTGTGACGATTGCGCGGCTGGAAAACCACCGGCTGCTCCGGCCCGGCGCGAGTTTTCTGCTGGCCGGCGCCTACGTCTGCGCGCTCACCGCGCTGGGCATCGCGGGCGTCGAGGCGAAATTTCCCAAGGCGGATTTCTGGGTCGCGCGCGGCCTGTGCGGGCTGCTGGGTTTGATGGCGGTGGAAAATCTGCTGACGCTGCTGCTGGAAATTTACCGGCCGCGCGTGAAGGGCAAGATCGCCCGCCCGCTTTACGAAAGCCGCGTGGTCGGCATTTTCGCGCAGCCGGAAAGCCTGTTCACCACGGCGGCGCAGACGCTGGATTATCAGTTCGGCTTCAAGGTTTCGGAAACGTGGTTTTTCCAGGCGGCGCAGAAAAATCTCGCGGCGCTGCTGCTGATCCAGTTTGCCGTGCTGCTGCTGTCCACGACGGTCTTCTTCGTCGGCGTGGGAGAACAGGCGGTGCGGGAACATTTCGGCAAACCGGTGGCCATGCTCGGACCGGGCGCGCATTTCAAGTGGCCGTGGCCGGTGGACAAAGTTTTCCGCTTCCGCACCGAACAGATTCAATCCTTCGCCGTCGGTTACACGCCGGACGCGCAGGCCGGGTCGGCGAACGTGATTCTCTGGACGGTCAGCCACAACCAGGAGGAAAATTTCCTCGTCGCCAACCGCGCCGTCGCGACGGTGGCAACCGGCACCAATGACACGGCCAAAGCGCAGGCCGTGGGCCTGATCGCCATCAGCATCCCGGTGCAGTTTCAAATCACAAACGTCCTGGACTGGGTTTATAAAAACAGCGAGCCGGACGGGCTGTTGAAGGATCTGGCGACGCGCGAAGTGATTTATTATCTCGCCGGCGAAGACTTGAACGACGTGCTCTCGCAAGGGCGTTTGCAGGCGGCGGACGCGTTGCGCGACCGGATTCAAAACGCGGCCAACGCCCGCGCGCTCGGCGCGAAAATCATTTTTGTCGGCCTGCAGGACATTCATCCGCCGACGGCCGGCAAAGTCGCCGAGGCCTACGAAAAAGTCGTCGGCGCGGAGGAGACCCGGCTCGCCACCATTCTCGCCGCCCAAGCCGACGCCATCCGCACGAACGCGCTGGCCGACGCGAAGGCGTTCACGGTCACGAACGTGGCCGACGCCCGGCGTGTGCAGCTCGTGACTTCGAGGTTCGCCGAGGCGGCGCTGTTCACAAACCAGATTCCGGCTTATGAAGCGGCGCCATCGGTTTATCGCCAGCGGCTGTATTTGCAGAGCTTCGCCGCCGCGACGAAAAATGCGCGCAAATATGTTTTGCTCGTCACGAACACGTCGGACGTGATCTGGTTTGATCTGGAAGACAAAATCCGCGACGACCTGCTGAACTCGTCCATCACCAATTCGCCATGAAAAAAAATCTGATTACCATCCTCATCGCCGCCGTGCTGGTGGTGATTTTCGCGCTGCTGCTGTTCACCTTCCAGGTGCGCCAGTCGGAGGTCGCCGTGCTGACGACCTTCGGCAAGCCGGCCGCGAACAACATTGACCAGCCGAACCTGTATTTCAAATGGCCGTGGCCGGTCCAGCAGGTTTACCGGTTCGACCAGCGGGTGCAGAATTTTGAGGACCAGTTCAGCCCAAACTACACGAAGGATAACAACATTGTGCTGGCGAGCGTTTATGTGGGCTGGCGCATTTCCGACGCCAGCCGGTTTTTCCAGGTGTGGCGCGGCGGCTCCGTGACGGCCGCCCAGCAGCAGTTGGAAACCATGCTCCGCAGCGCCTCGCTGGCCGTCTTTGGCAGCCATAATTTGTCGGATGTTGTGAACCCCGATCCTTCGCAGCTCAAGTTTGAGGCGGTTGAGAACGAAATCAAAGCCAAGGTGCAGCAGGAACTGGGCGCGAACAATTACGGCATGAGCATCGAATTTCTCGGCATCAAAAAACTCGGCCTGCCGGAAAGCGTGACGCAGACGGTGTTCGACCGCATGAAATCCGAGCGGCAGAAATACATCAGCGAGGCGCAGTTCAAAGGCGAGGCCGAGGCGACGAAAATCCGTTCCGCCGCCGAACGCCAGGCCGCCGATGTCCTCGCCAACGCCCAGGCCGCCGCCACGCAGATCGAGGGCTCGGGTGTGGCCGAGGCTGCAAAGACGTTGAGCGTGTTCCAGCAGAACCCGGAGCTGGCGATATTTCAGTTGCAGCTCAAGGCGCTGGAAAATTCGCTGAACCAGAAGTCCACGCTGATTTTCGACGAGCGCCAGTCGCCGTTCAGCCTGTTTCAAAACCTGCCGGCGAACACACCCACGAAGTGATTGAGCCATGAGCGACCACGATCATCCGCACGACCATCCGCACCCGCCGGAAACGCAGGACGCCGGCTCGCAGGCGCTGGCCGAGGCGCTGCGCAGCAGCTTTGTCATCGTCAAGTTCGCGCTGGCGGCGCTGGTTGTCATCATTTTCGCGGCGGGATTTTTCACCGTCGGGCCGCAGGAAAAAGCCGTCATTCTCCGCTTCGGCAGGCCGCTGGGCGAAGGCCAGAAAATGCTCCTGAGTTCGGGGAAATTATACTGGTCGTTTCCATATCCGATTGACGAGGTCGTCCGCATTCCCATCACGGAAAATCAAACGGTCAAGTCCACCATCGGCTGGTATGCGACCACGCCGGAAATGGAAGCCGCCGGCACCGAGCCGCCGCCCGGCCCGTCGCTGAATCCGGAGCGGGACGGCTATGTCATCACCGCCGACCGCAACATCGTCCACACCCGCGCCACGGTGCTGTATCGGATTGACGACCCGCGCACGGCCATCTTCAACTTCACCAGCGGCACCAACCAGAATTTCAACCTCGCCGGCGTGTCCAACGCCGTGCTGAACGCCGTGAACAACGCCCTCATCCTCACCGCCGTGCGCTTCAACGTGGACGACATTTTGACCCGCGACGTGGCCGGCTTTCAGGATGCCGTCAAAGAGCGCGTGGCCGAGCTGGCCGAGCGCGAGCATCTCGGCGTGGCGATTGGCGATGTGCAGGTGCAGAGCATTCCGCCGCGCCAGTTGAAGGACGTGTTTGCGGCGGTCACCACCGCGCGCCAGAACTACGACAAGCTGCTGAACGATGCCCGAAGCGAGGAGAACCGGATTCTGAGCCAGGCTGGCGCGGACGCCGCGTCCATCACCAACGCCGCCGAATCCGCGCGCACGCGCTTCGTCACCGGCGTCGAGTCGGACGCCAACGCGTTCACCGAACTGCTGCCGAAATACGCAGGCAACCCGAACCTGTTTGCGCAAATGGAGCTGGCCAAGGCCATGACACAGATTTTGACAAATGTTCAGGACAAAATCTTCCTGCCCCAGTGTGCCGATGGCAAGCCGCGCGAACTTAGGCTACAGTTGAACCGCGAACCGCCGCAGCCAAAATCGGCGGCGAATCCGTAAAATGAAAACTGTAATCTTCATTCTTGCCGCTGCGCTACTTTGTGGTTGCAACAAAAAATGGGAATACAAAGTCGTTGAATTTAGAAATTCGGAAGGGATTGCCACTACCGAACTTTTTTTAAGCAAAACCAATTCAACGCATGAGTGGCTGACCAAATTGGATGAAGCCAATAGTTCCGCTGGTCTTTTCAGCTTGGAGATGATGCCACCAATCGCCGGGATAAAGGGCAATACGACTATTTCCCCTGATCTCGACACGATGGGCAAGGAAGGTTGGGAATTGGTCGCAGCAGTTCCACAGATTGAAACAATCGCCGGAGCAAAATTCCCTGATGGCATTGATTATTCCGACGGTAAAGCAGTTGAGAAGCAGTCAACTTTCAGCAATACGCGCACGGCGAGCATTTTTCTGATATTTAAGCGGCAGAAATAATTTTTAATTTTATGCAAGTCACGTCCCTTTTAAGCCAGCACGAACACGATGACAATTGCGGCTGCGGCCACGACCACGAACATTCCGTCGTGCATCTCTGGCAGGCCGTCCTCGGCGTCGTCTTCGTCCTCAACGCCTTCCTCGTGGACTGGCTGTTTGAATCCGGCAGCACGCTCGCCAGCGCCAGCGCCATGATCGGCTCGCTCATCCTCGGCTATCCCATCATCATCACCGCCGTCAAGGATTTGCGGCGCGGCAACTTGAGCATCAACGAACTTGTCGCCATCGCCGTGCTCGCCGCGTTCGCGTCCGGCAATTACGAGACCGCCGGCATCGTCGCCTTCTTCATGCTCACCGGCGAAATCATCGAGACCCGCACCGCCGAGGGCGCGCGCCATTCCATCGAATCGCTCATCAAACTCACACCGACGAAAGCGCGCCGCATTTTGAAGGACGGCAGCGAGGAAGAAATCGCCGCCAGCCAGCTCGCGGTCGGCGATGTCATCCGCATCCGTCCCGGCGACAACGTCGCGGCCGACGGCGTCATCGTGAAAGGCGAAGGCTCATTCAATCAAGCCACGATCACCGGCGAATCCTTGCCCGCTGAAAAAAACACCGGCGATGAAGTTTTCGCCGGCACGCAAAACCTGACTGGCGTTTTGGAAATCAAAGTCAGCCGCGCCGGCACGGACACCACGCTCGGTCGTGTGCGCGAACTGATCATCGCGGCGGAGCAGACCAAGCTGCCGATCCAGAAAATCGTGGACCAATACATGGGCTTTTACACGCCGCTCGTGCTGGTCATCGGTGCGCTCGTCTGGGCGTTCACGCACGATTTGAACCGCGTCATCGCCGTGTTCGTCGTTTCTTGTCCGTGCGCCTTCATTCTGGCGACGCCGACCGCGATGGTTGCCGCGCTTTCCGCCGCCGCGCGTTTGGGAATTTTAATTAAAAACGTGGCCGACATTGAACTCGCCGCAAAAATCAACGCCTTCGTCTTCGACAAAACCGGCACGCTCACCACGGGCCAGCTCGCCGTCAGCCGTCTCGCGCCGATCGGCGAAACGAAGCCGGCCGAACTGTTGCTGCTCGCCGCGTCCGCCGAAAAATACAGCAACCATCCGACCGCCAAGGCGCTCGTCACGCTCGCGGGCGAAGCCGGAGTGCCGTTGCCCGATCCGAAAAATTTTGCCGAGACCGCCGGTCGCGGCGTGCAGGCGCAGATCAACGGCGCGCCGGTTTTGGTGGGCCGCGCGCAATGGCTCAAGGACAACGGCATTGACGCGGGCTTTGAAAAATCCGTGGACTTGAACGAGACCGAGGGCTGGAGCCTGATTTTCGTCGCGAAAAACGGGAAGTGCGTCGGCTGGGTTGGCTTGCAGGATCAGACGCGCGCCGAGGCGAAGGAAGCGCTGGCGGAATTGAAAGAAGCCGGCGTCCGCCGCATCGCGATGGTTTCCGGCGACCGCCAGATTGTGGCCACGCGCGTCGCGAACGAAATCGGCTGTGAAGAGGCGAAGGGCGACTGTCTGCCGCAGAACAAGGTTGAATTTGTCCGCGCCGTGAAGTCGAAAGGTTACAAAGTCGCGGTCATCGGCGACGGCGTGAACGACGCGCCCGCGCTCGCGGCGGGCGACATCGGCATCGCCATGGGCGCGGCGGGCAGTGAAGTGGCCATCCACAGCGCAACGATTGCGCTGATGAACAACGACCTGCGCCGCCTGCCGTTTTTGGTGAAACTGTCTCGCAGCACGCGCGCCGTCATCAACCAGAATTTCATGTTCGGCGTGTTGTTCATCATTGTCGGTCTGACGGCGACGGCGTTCGGCTACATCGGGCCGATTGTGGCGGCGATCCTGCACAACGTCGGTTCGCTGATGGTGATTTTCAACAGCGCGCGGCTCGTGCGCAAAGGCGAGGAGCTGGAACATTTTAATCCCGAAGCCATCGCCGACAAACACGACCATGGTTCGCAGCCGAAGCCGGCGGGCGAGCTGACGCCGAAACTGGCATAGTTTTCCCAAATAGACATTATGTCCGCCGCTCAAACATCCAATGGTGAAGTCGTCGTCTCCGTGCGCGGGCTGACGAAGGTTTTCAAAGATTTTTGGAATCGCCCGAAGGCGCGCGCGGTGGATGGCGTGGATTTTGAAGTCCGCAAGGGCGAGGTTTTCGGCCTGCTGGGACCAAACGGTTCGGGCAAATCCACCACGGTCAAACTGCTGCTCGGTTTGCTGAATCCGACAAAAGGGCACATCGAAGTTTTCGGCCATTCGCCGCGCCATGTGCAGACGAAGTCGCGCATCGGCTATCTGCCGGAGGAATCGTATCTCTACCGCTATCTTAACTCGCGCGAGACGCTGGATTTTTTCGGTAATCTGTTTCACCTCAACAAAGCCGACCGCGACAATCGCGCGGAGCAATTGCTGGAAATGGTTGGTCTCGGCAAGACGCAGACGCGCGCCGTCGGCGAATTTTCCAAGGGCATGCAGCGCCGCATCGGCCTCGCACAGGCGCTCATCAACGATCCCGATCTGGTGATTCTTGATGAGCCGACCGCCGGCCTCGACCCGATTGGCTGCCGCGAGGTGAAGGATTTGATCATCGCGCTGGCGCGGCGCGGCAAGACGGTGATTTTGAGCAGCCATTTGCTCTCGGATGTTGAAGATGTCTGCGACCGCGTGGTGATTTATTATGGCGGCAGGATTCAGGCCGCCGGCACGCTCAAGGATTTGCTGGCCACGCCGGACACGCTGCGCATCACGACGCCGGTTTTGCCGCGCGAAACTTTGGAGCGCGTGCTGGAAATCATCCGCAAGGACGTTTTGACCGGCGAGGTGCGCGTGGACAATCCGACGCAAAATCTCGAAAGCTATTTCCTCGACGTGGTGAACAAAGCCCGCGCGGCGAACGAAACCAGCGGCGCCCAGTCCGGCGCGCGGGTGGCCGAGTATTTGCGCGGCGGGGTGGAGGCCAGGCCGGCGGCGGACAAGGTTTTGGAAAAATTGTCGCTGCCGCAGGCGGCGCCGCCTGCCGTTGAAACCAAACCGGTGGCGCAAACGAGCACGCCGAAAGTGGACGCTAAAAAGCTTGAAGTGCTGACGCAAGCCAGCCCGCCAACACCGCAGCCGGCCAAGCAATCTCCCGCACCGGAAACAAGGCCGGTGGACTTGTCCAAGGCGGATGAAAAACTGTCATCGTTGCTCGGTGGAAAGAAATAATTCGGTTCTTCATGCAACGCATTTTTGCCATCGCCTGGTTGACTTGGAAGGCCGCGCTGCGGTTCAAGCTGTTCCTCGTCATCGCGGTCCTGTTGATTCTGGCGGTTGTCGGTCTGCCGCTGGTGATCGAGGACGACGGCACGGCGCAGGGTTTCACGCAGATCATTTTGACCTACACGCTGAGCGCGATCACGGCGCTGCTCGGGCTTTCGACGCTCTGGCTTTCGTGCGGCACGCTGGCGCGCGACATCGAGGAGTGCCAGATCCAGGTCGTGGCGACGAAGCCGATTGCGCGCTGGCAGATCTGGCTGGGCAAATGGCTGGGCATCGTGTCGCTGAACGCCGTGTTGCTGGCGCTTTCCGGCGGGTGTGTTTATGGCCTGCTGCAATGGCGCGCGACGAAACTGCCGGCGGCGGAGCAGACAATTTTGCGCCAGCAGATTCTGGTGGCGCGCGGCTCGGCGAGGCCGCCGGACAACACTGCGGAGATTGAGGCGGAGACGGACCGGATTTTGCAGGGACGGCTGAAACAAAATCCCGAAATGGCCGGCCTGACCGATGCGGAACGAAAAGAAGTGCGCAAAATGATCCGTGAAGGCGTGAAGGCAGATTCGCAACTGGTGCCGCCAAACTATCAGCGCACCTGGCAGATTGATCTGGGCTTTGCGAAAAATTATCTGCATGGCAAGCCGCTCCAGCTCCGGGTGAAATTCAATTCGGCCCAGAAAAATGCGGCGGGAACTTTTGTGGCGCTGTGGGAGATTGGCGATCCCAATTCTCCGGACGCGAGGCGGCTGGCGCCGATGAGCCTCGCGCCGGACACGTTCCACGAGTTTGAGATTCCACCGGATTTGTTTGACGCGAACGGCCTGCTGACGATCACCTTTGTCAATCCCAACGACACCGCGCTGCTGTTCCCGCTGGATGACGGCATGGAGGTCTTGTATCCCGAAGGCGGTTTCGCGCTGAATTTTGCGCGCGGGCTGGCCATCATTTTCTGCTGGATGGCGCTGCTGGCGGCGCTGGGGCTGGCGGCGGCGAGCCTGCTGTCGTTTCCGGTGGCCGCTTTTTTTGCGCTGGCCATGATGCTGGTGGTTTTTTCCAGCGGCACGCTCGCCGAATCCGTGGATTCCGGCACGGTGGCCGGGGGCAACGCCGAGACCGGCGTGGCGGGCCATTCCATGGCGGACGTCGTGCTGATCCCGGCTTTCAAAGGCGTGCTGGCGGTGGTGAGCCTCGCGAAAAATTTTTCGCCGATTGACGCGTTGAGCAGCGGACGGAGCATCCCCTGGAGCGAACTCGGCCTGGCCTTCACGCAAATCGTCCTGCTGCTGGGCGGTTTTTTTGCGGCGGCGGGAATCATCTTTTTCTCGCGGCGCGAACTGGCGACGGCGCAAGGAACGCAATGAATTCACGCGTCAAAAAAATCATCCTGGTCCTGCTTGCCGCCGCGCTGCTGGCCGGCTCCGGCCAGGTGCAGAAGTCGTTGAACCGCGACCGCGCCGCCCTGGGCCTGACGCACATGGCGGTGCTGGAAAACGCGCCGCCGATGCTGGCGTTCACCACCGTCGCGCTGGGCGGTTTCCGGGGGTTGATCTCGAATTTTCTCTGGATTCGCGCCAACGATCTGCAGCAGGACGACAAGTTTTTCGAGGCGGCGCAACTGGCGGACTGGATCACGAAGCTGGAGCCGACGTTCACGCAGGTCTGGCTGTTTCAGGCCTGGAACATGGCCTACAACATCTCGGTGAAGTTCAAGGATTTTCCCGACCGCTGGCGCTGGGTGGAGCGCGGCATCGAACTGCTGCGCGACGACGGCCTGCGCTACAATCCCAACAGCCTCCTGATCTACCGCGAGCTGGGCTGGTTTTTCCAGCACAAGCTGGGCCAGAACCTCGACGATGCGAACATGTATTACAAGGGCCGGTGGGCGGATGAGATGAAAAATTTCTTCGGGCCGAAGGGAACGAATTTTGACGGGCTGCTGCACCCGGAAACGCCCGGAGAAATCCAGCAACTGCGGGCGTTCACGAATGAGTTCAAACTGGACCCGGCGTTCGCAAAGGCGGTGGACGAAAAATACGGCCCGTTCGACTGGCGGCTGCCGGAGGCGCACGCGATTTACTGGGGCGCCAGGGGTCTGGACGCCGCCGCAAAAAATCCAGGCCAGGTCAAGGCCGACGATTTGATCACCTTGCGCCGGCTCATCTACCAGTCGCTGTTGCAGGCGTTTCATCACGGACGGATCATTCCCGATCCGTTCAACAAAACCTATTCGCTCGGCCCGAATCTGGATCTGATTCCGCAGGTCAACCAGGCTTACCTGCAAATGTATGCCGATGAAACTGATCCCGGCCAGCGGGACGGCATCCTCAAGGCGCACCGGAATTTTCTGCGCGACGCGGTTTATTTTCTCTACGAGGACAGCCGCCTCGTCGAAGCGGGCAAATGGTTCAAATATCTCGGCGATAAATATCCCGACAAGCCGATCATTGACGGCCAGCCGGATTCGCTGCCGAAAAATCTGACGCTCGACGAATACGCCGTTGCCGTCGTGCAGATTGACATTGGCGAGACCTCGCAGGAACGTGTGACCGCCGCCATCGAGGGGATGATCAGACGTTCCTATTACGAACTTGCCATTGGCGTGGACGACCGTTATCAAGGCTACCAGAATCTCGCGAAGAAAATTTATGCGCATTATGTCGCAAAAACTTCCGGCTCGGGAGGCGGGGTGCGCATTCCGCTGCCTCCGTTCGAGAATTTGAAAAGCGCGGTCTTGAATCAGCTGCTGAACACGCAGAAAGGCTTGCCGTTCGCCGCGCGCGCCGTGCTGCGGACGCAGCTCGGCCTGCCGGCGGAAACCGCCGCTCCCGCCAGCACCGCGACGAATGCCGTGGAAACGATTTCCACCAATTCCATCCCGACCAGCGCTGTCGCGCCGGGGCTGCCGTGAAATAATTTTCGACCGGCAACTCCATTTCGCGTAGCCTGATCTTCCGTGACAAAGAAAAAATCCAACGAACGCCCGCTGCGCGTCGGCTTGATTTCGCTCGGCTGCGCCAAAAATCTCGTGGACGCCGAGATCATGCTCGGCTCGCTGATCAAGGGCGGCGTCGAGATTACCAACGACGCCGCGCAGGCCGACGCCGTCATCGTCAACACCTGCTCCTTCATTGATTCCGCGCAGGAAGAAAGCGTGGACACGATTCTGGAATCCGTCGGGCTGCGCGACGCGAACCGGCGCGGCCAGGCCGTCATCGTTTCCGGCTGTCTGCCGCAGCGGTTCCGCGACGAGCTGCCGGAGCTGATGCCCGAAGTAGATGCGTTCATGGGCATTGACCAGGTCGCGCAGGTCGGCGACATCGTGGACAAGGCGCTGGCAAGCCGAGCGGGCAAAATCCAGCGCGGGGAACCAAAAGCTGGAAGCAGGAGAATCAAACAAAGCCTGAAAGAATTGGAAAAAGGCCGCGCCATCGAGGAGCACGAAAAAGAGAACGCCCTCCGCGGCACGGAAAAATTTGGCAGAACCAAAACCGTGGCTGCGACAGTCACGCATCTTGCATCACGCATCACGTCCGCGCCAATTCTCGATGTCACGCCACGTCCGACCTTCATCCCTGATTTTGGCACGCCGCGCTTTCGCCTCACGCCGAAACATTTCGCCTACGTCAAGATAGCGGAGGGCTGCAATCATCCGTGTAGTTTCTGCATCATTCCCCGGATGCGCGGCTCGCACCGCAGCCGCACGCAGGCGGATATTGTCGCCGAAGCCAAGGCGCTAATCGCCGATGGCGTGAAGGAAATCAACTTGATTTCGCAGGACTCAACTTATTACGGACTCGATTTGCGCCTGAACCATTCGCGCGCGATTTCGTCGCCGGAGAAATTTTCCGCCGCCGCCAAATCGCTCGCCGCCGATGCCACGACCATTTGCACGCTGCTGCGCGAATTAAATTCGTTGCAGGGCGATTTCTGGATTCGCCTGCTTTACACGCATCCGGCGCACTGGACGGATGAATTGATTCAAACGATTGCCGACTGCAAAAAAGTCGCGCGCTACGTGGACATGCCGCTCCAGCACATCCACGAAAACATGCTCGAACGGATGCGGCGCGAAACCTCGCAGCAATACATCGTGGATTTGATTAAAAAAATTCGCGCCGGCGTTCCCGGCATCGCGTTGCGGACGACGTTCATTGTCGGCTTTCCCGGTGAAACGGAAGCGAGCTTCAAAACGCTGCTGGATTTCATCCTTGAAACAAAGTTCGACCGGCTTGGCGTTTTTGCTTATTCAAAGGAAGCCGGCACGCGCGCCGGTGCGATGGCCGGCCAGCTTGCCGACAAGGTGAAGCAGAAGCGCCGCGAGCTGGCGATGGCCGCCCAACACAAGGTCGCCGTGCAAGTTTCCGAATCTTTCGTCGGGCGCGAAATCAAGGTTCTTGTCGAAGGCGAGGCGAACGCGAAGCAGCTTCAAAAGGCCAACGTCAGCTCATGGGAACACGGCTTGATCCGCGAAACGGACAAGCACCTGGGCCTGGGCCGAATGAAAGGTCATTACGCTGTCGGACGCGGCGAAGCGGATGCCCCGGACATTGACGGCCGCGTTTATGTGCGTGGCGAGGCGCTGGTGGGAGAATTTGTCCGGGTCAAAATCATCGGTCATACGGATTATGATCTGATTGCCGAGCCAGCCGCTTGACGGGTCACGAAGTTGGTGCAACCGCAGGCTGATTCAGCAGGATTCACAGCCGGCCTTTGACGGCGACCGGTCGAAGGCAGTTTAGGACAGTTTGTTTCGGAATTATGTCCGGGAAATCTGACAGCCGTCGTTCGTTGTTTGGTAACATTTTCTATTGACAGAAGGTGATTTTTGGTTAAAGATTTGTCAGTTGCTCAAATAAATGGGGTTAATAGCTCCAAAAAAAGTCTATGAAATCATTAAAATACACGATGTTTCTAACAGTCGCTGTTGCCATGGTGATGGCGGTTAAAGTGAGCGCGGGTGATAATGCCAGTGCCAGTCCTTTCCTGGGCGTTTTGACCACAGTCACGTCTGCTGAATTGCCGACCAAGGCGGGTGAATTGGTCGCGCAGGCAGATGTTAAAACCCTTAAGCAAACAACTGTTGACGTCGTCAAAGCCGCCGTGGGTTTAAATCCCGCCGCCGCCCCGGCGATTGTCGGGAGCATCGCGCAAGCGTCGCCCGCAATGACCGCGACCGCAACCGCAACCGCTGTTGCTTTGGTGCCGAACCAAGCGGTTCTCATCGCGCGGGCCGCCGCTTCAGCGGTGCCGGCCAAGGCCGGAGCGATTGTTGAAGCCATTTGCCGCGTGGTGCCGGCGGATTATCAAAAAGTGGCGGCTGCGGTGGCAGAAGTGGTGCCAGGCGCCGGCGAACAAATTTTGGCCGGTGTTGCGGCGGCCATTCCTGAACTCAAAACAGCGATCAGTCAAACCTTGGCAAGTTATGATGGTGAAATTCCTTCAGTGGCTAAGGTGCTTAACCAGGTGGCTCAAATTGAGGGTTCATCGCTTGCAACGACGCCGCAGGGATCACCTGACACGCCGGCTCGCGGGCCGTCAGCAACTCCCCCGTCGGTTCCGATTTCTGGCACGTTGCCGGTGCTTAATCCCTTGTCAGGAACACCAGTGCCGCCTGGAGGGCATAACTATTCCGCACCGTAACTGCCTTTTTTATTTTATCAACCCATCTTCGCTGTTGCGAGGGTGGGTTTTTTATTGCGAATCTCCAAGGCATAAATTTCAGGCGAAAATTAGTGTCAATATGAAATGCCATATCATGCCTAGAGCATTTACTATTTAGATAGACGCATATTGAGCATGACGGAAGAAGCCGCGGCAGTGTTGAGCAGAGAAGGTGGTGAGGGCCGTCGCCAAAGCGGAATGAAGATGATCCAAGTTGCGGG
>Ga0181529_10001481_pt1 | contig 30106 bp, 31 predicted proteins | sample PEATcosm2014_Bin_36_FD_119763 | JGI IMG/M metagenome (GOLD analysis project Ga0181529, IMG submission 119763) | Peatland microbial communities from MTU Mesocosm Facility, Houghton, MI, USA - PEATcosm2014_Bin10_30_metaG | ecosystem: Environmental > Terrestrial > Soil > Wetlands > Peat | place... | reverse complement strand
GGCGGTGGTGGTCGTGGTGGAGGTGGCGGCGAAACCACCGACCGGCGCTTCAATATGACGCTGAGCGTAAATGTTAGCAACATCCTGAACCACTTCAACCCCGGCGGGTACAACGGCAATATGACGTCGCCGACGTTCCTCCAGCCCACCAGCATCAACACGGGGTTTGGCGGCGGCGGCGGCGGTGGCGGCGGTGGCAGCGTCGCCAACAACCGGCGCGTGGATTTGTCGCTCCGTTTCAGCTTCTAACAGCAGGCCAGTCCCGCAGGACAGGCGCGCCCGGCTTCACCGGCTCGGGCGCGCCTTTTGTTTGCGCACCGGATGAGGCGACGGCGAGACCTCTGTCGCTCCGCTGGAGTACAATCTCTACTGGGATTCCGGTGATTCCTCCATACAACCCTAATGAACATTTCCGTAAAAGGTGAATACGCGCTCCAGGCGATCTTCGACCTGGCGTGCCAGCGAGCCGGCGAGCCCGTCCGCATCGCCGACATCGCCCGGCGCCAGAAGATTCCGCAGAAGTTTCTGGAGTTGATTCTGGCTGGCCTCAAGCAATCGGGATTCGTGGAATCCCGCCGCGGCGCCGAAGGTGGTTACCTGCTGGCGCGCCCCGCCGATTCCCTCACCGTAGGCGAAGTTCTGCGATCGGTGGAAGGATCGCATCCCGGCAAGAGCCGGCCCAGGCGAAAAATCGAAACTCCGTTCACCGACATGTGGCAGCAGGTGGACCAGTCTGTGTCGGAAGTCATCGACAAGACCACGTTTGCCGACCTGATGCGCGATTGGACCGACAAGCAGAACAAGTTCGTACTGAATTGGGAGATTTGAGTTGAGAGTTTACGACGACAATTCACAGAGCATCGGTCGCACCCCGTTAGTGCGTCTGAATCGCGTGACGGGCGGATCCAAGGCCCGGATTCTAGCCAAAATCGAGGGCCGCAACCCGGCCTATTCCGTGAAGTGCCGCATCGGCGCTTCCATGGTGTGGGACGCCGAGAAGCGCGGCATCCTCAAGCCCGGCAAGGAACTCATCGAACCGACCAGCGGCAATACCGGGATCGCCCTGGCCTACGTAGCGGCGGCGCGCGGATATCGCATCACTCTGACGATGCCCGAGACCATGTCGCTCGAACGCCGAAAAGTGGTCAAGGCTCTGGGGGCGAACCTCGTGCTGACGGAGGGGTCGAAGGGAATGGCCGGCTCCATCGCGAAAGCCGAAGAGATTGTGGCGACCGACCCTAAACGCTTCGTGCTGCTGCAGCAATTCAAGAATCCGGCCAATCCGGAGATCCACCAGCGGACCACCGGACCGGAGATCTGGGACGATACGGATGGCTCCATCGATGTGCTGGTCGCCGGAATCGGCACCGGCGGCACAATCTCGGGCGTGTCCCGCTACCTCAAGAAGGATAAGGGCCGAAAGATTCTCTCGGTGGGCGTCGAACCGACCAACAGCGCCGTGATCACCCAACACCTGGCGGGACTGCCGCAGAAGCCTGGTCCCCACAAGGTTCAGGGAATTGGCGCCGGGTTCATTCCGGAAACATTGGATCTGGCGATGGTGGATCGGATGGAACTGGCGAGTAACGAAGAGTCGATTGAGATGGCGCGGCGCCTGGCGCGCGAGGAAGGGATTCTGGCGGGGATTTCGTCGGGAGCGGCAGTGGCGGCGGCCGTGCGGTTAGGGAACGAAGCTGAGTTTGCGGATAAGACGATTGTAACTATTTTGCCCGACGCCGCCGAACGCTATCTAAGCAGCGTACTATTTGAAGGTATGTTCGAGGAATAACAGGTGGCCCCCGGAGGGGCCGGGTTCTCTTGCGAAAACCCAGAAAAGAAAAAGCGGGCGCGGTTTGGGTGATAGGGGTGAGTGCGCCCGCTGTCGTAACGGGGATTTACCTTCTAGACGACCAAACACGGGCTGCATGTTACAGGTTGCGCCGGTTTTGAAGGTTAGTCAAAAGAGTCATTTTTAGCTAGCCCTTTTGAGCTATATGGCACGGTGCCAAAGATTCAGGAACTTTGTTGGGGCGCGCTTGTGTGGCGCCGCCGCGGTCCTGGCGGTCCTCCTGGCAAACCCCTCGCACGCGCAGGATCCGCCGGCCGTTCCGCGGCTGCCGCAGACCGCGCGTGTCGAAATCGGCAACGACGGTACGCCTATGCTGCTGCCGTTTCGCTGCACCGACGAAGACATCCGCTGGGCAGGACTATCTTGTTCGGAAGACGCGCCCTGTTCCCTGTTCCTCGAAATCACCACGGTCGAGGCTGTGGGGAATCGCCTGCTGCTGGCCGGCAACATTCACGGCGATGCGGTCACGCTGTACTCCGTGTTGCTGGCGAGTGACGATAATGGCCACAACTGGCAGGAAGTCCACCAGGGCATTCGCGGCGCCGGACTGGACCATATCGAGTACCTGGGCGCCGACACGGCATGGGTCAGCGGACAGGTGGTGTTTCCGCTGACACAGGATCCCTTTCTGCTGGTTACCACCGACGGCGGCAAGACCTGGACGCAGCGCGACGTCTTGAACGAGGACAGCGAAAGCCGTTTCGGAACGGTACAGCAGTTCTACTTTTCGAGCAAAGACAGCGGGACCCTGGTCGTCGATCGCGGTCCGGGGGCCGGAGGCGAACGGTACGCCCTCTACGAGACCTCGAGCGGCGGCGAGACCTGGGCGTTGAAACAGGTGGGCTCGAAGCCAATTGTAGTGAAGCGGCCTGTCGCGACGGTAGCGGACTGGCGGGTGCGCGCCGACGCCGGCATGAAGTCCTACCTGCTGGAACACCGGGTGGGGACGCGCTGGAGCGCAGTTGCGGCATTTCTCGTCAAATTGGACCCCTGCAAGCCAGGCGAATAGCAAGAAAATCGTTCGTAGCTGCAAATCGTCTGTGGCCCTTCACGTGCTCTGCCGATAGGGAAGACGGGGAGGATCCTATGATCGTGGCATCGGGGTTGGCGGTTCTGGTGGTGATTTGCCTGCTACTTTCGGTAATGCAGACGCCGCCGGCAGTGGGTCGTTAAGACGCGCGGCGTATACCTGGTGGACACACTTTGTGGCAGGGTGTCAAGATCCTGTCCTCTTCAGCGGCTGGCAAATCCGGATCGCGAGCGAGCCTGAGACCGGGAAACGGTTCCGGGAACGCTGGAAAGCGATTTGCCGCGCTTTGCCCTCCTGATCTATACTAAATACTTGAACTAAAATGCCGAAACGCACTTTTCAACCCAATCGCACGCACCGCTCCAAGACGCATGGTTTCCGGGTCCGTATGGAAACCAAAAACGGACGTGCGGTACTCTCACGCCGCCGCGCACGCGGCCGCAAGAAGCTCACTGTCAGTTCCGAGAGGTAGTTGTCCATCTCTGGTTTTCCGAAACGTGTCCGCCTGCTGCGATCGCAAGATTTCCGAAGAATCTATGACGAAGGAGCCCGTTACGCAAGCCCGCTGTTTGCCGCGTTTTGCGTACGGGAGCCAGAGCCGGGTGGGCCGCATATCGGTTTCACGGTGCCACGGGCCTTGGGAAAGGCCGTGGTGCGCAACCGCATCAAACGGCGCTTCCGGGAAGCGGTCCGGTCGTGCCTGGACGGACTGAACCCCCAGTGGTCCATCGTCATCAATCCCCGGCGCAAGTCGTACGACGCACCCCTGACGGAGTTGCAGCGGGAGATCGGGAAACTGTTCGCCCGATGCGGTGGATCTTCGGAAGGACAATCGTCGTAAGAACTATCGACGTGTACCGACTAATACTGTCGCCGCTGCTCCCGTCGGCGTGCCGGTTTTATCCCACGTGTTCGCAGTATATGCGCGAAGCGGTGGAGCGGTATGGAGTCGTCAGGGGAGTCTGGATGGGACTGCGCCGTCTGGCGCGCTGCCATCCGTTTCATGCCGGTGGCTTCGACCCGGTGCGGTGATCCGATCGAGTAGTCAACGCGTTTTTTGCAGACGGAATCGTTTGAATGGCAGAATTACCACAAGGCGGGAACAGCGGCAACCAGGCCCAGCCGTCGAAAGAAATGTCCATGGAGATGCGCCTGCTGTTTGCGTTTCTCCTGATGGGCGCAGTGATGCTCCTGACGCCCTACTTCCTGCCCAAGAATCCACCGCCCGCCGTCAAGAAGACGGCGCCGGCCGCGCAGACGGCGCCCGAACCGGCAATTGCCCAAATTCCGGCAGAGCAACCGGCAGCCGTAGCGCCGAAATCCGGCGCGGCCCGCACGGCGGCTGCGGCCAAGGCCGCTCCCATCCTGTCGGCGGAACCGCAGCCCGAATACATCATCGAGACCGATCTGTTCCGCGTATCGTTTAGCAACCAGGGCGGCACGCTGCGTAGTTGGGTGCTCAAGAAGTACCGCGGCAACGACAATAAGCAATTGGAACTGGTCAATACCCAGTCCGGAATGGAGTTCCCGTTCTCGCTGTATTTTCCGGGGCAGACCGCTGTGTCCAAACTGAACTGGGCATGGTTCAAACAGACCGGCGATCCCGACGGTTTAGGCGTGACGTTCGAGTACGCCGATGGCCACCAAACCGTGCGCAAGCAGTTCCGCTTCGAAAAATCCAGCTATCTGGCGCAGATTTCCACCGCGGTGACGACGGATGGCAAAGCTACCCCGCATATGGTGGAGTGGCGCGGCGGCTTCGGCGATCTGACCATCAATACCCCGCTGCCGTCTGCCGCCACCGAGACCCTCTACTTCGACGCTGTCACCAACAAACTGCAGGAACAGCGCGCTGGCGCAGCCAAGAATGGACCCGCGACGGCTACCGGCAATTTCTCCTTCGCCGGACTGGAAGACAAATACTTCGCGGCGGTCTTTCTGACCGAGCATACGGCGTCGGCGCAGGAGACCACTTTCGGCGATTGGGCCCGCACCGCGCTGGAAGAAAAACCGCAGGACTTCGCCGGAGTCGCGGTTTCCGACGGCGACGTGAATCGCTTCCGCCTGTTTGTCGGCCCCAAGGACGTCCAGTTGCTCAAGAAGGTGGACCCGAAACTGGAGCAGGTGGTGGATTTCGGGGGTTGGATCCCCGGCATACAATACCTGGCGCAGCCGCTTTTCCTGGTGGTGAACTGGGCCAATTCCAGTTTCGTGCACAATTTCGGCTGGGCCATCGTCCTGGTTACCGTCGCCCTCAACTGCATCCTCTTCCCGTTGAAGCTGACGAACATGAAGTCGATGCGCAAAATGCAGGCTTTGAAGCCGCAAATCGACGCCATCAACGCGAAATACAAGACCGTCAGCCTCCGCGACCCGAAAAAGGCCGAACAGAACCAGGAGGTGATGGACCTCTACAAAAAACACGGCGTCAACCCCATGGGCGGATGCGTCCCCATGTTGATCCAGGTTCCGTTCTTCATCGCCTTCTATAAGGTCTTCACCGTGTCGGTGGAGATGCGCGGGGCCAACTGGCTGTGGGTGACGGATCTGTCGCAGGCCGAACACCTGCCTATCAAGCTGCTGCCCATCATCATGATCGTGACCCAGTTCCTGATGCAGAAGATGACGCCGCAGGCGAACGTCGATCCCAACCAGCAGAAGATGATGTACATGATGCCGCTGATTTTCGGCTTCATGTTTTACCAGCTTCCCAGCGGGCTGGTGCTATACTACTTGACCAGCAATTTGGTGAACATGGGCCAGCAATGGTTCTTCAATCATACGGATACGGCGCGAGCGGCCGCACGCAGCGTGGAGCCGCCCAAAAAAAAGATCGGCAGGAAATAGCGCGTGACTGAGCGAAAATACTCCACCGCCAAGATCGGCCCCCGAATCGACGGATTCCTGAAGACCACCCTGCACGACGCGGGAATTCACGCGAAATACGAGATCGCCGACGTCCAGCCTTCGGACGACGATTTTGAAACGCCCGATGTGGTGGTGAAATTCTCCGGCCCCGACGTGGACCTCATCCTTGGCAACCGCGCCGAACTGCTCCTGGCGCTGGAGCACGTCACCATGGAAATGCTGCGGATGCCGTCGGAAGACCATTCGCGGATTTCGTTTGACGCCAACGATTATCGCCTGCTGCGCATCGAAGAACTGCGCATCAGCGCCACCGCCGCGGCCGACAAAGTGAAGCGCACCGGCGTGCCGTTCCGTTTTAACCCCATGAACAGCCGCGAGCGCCGAGTCATCCACTTGTCCCTGCGCGGCGAAACCGCGGTGCGCAGCGAAAGTATCGGGTCGGGCCCGCAGCGGCAAGTGGTGGTCTATCCGGCGGGGATGGCCAGTTTGCCGGAGCCTCCGCGCGCTCCCGAGATGCGCCGCGGCAGCGGCGGCCCTCCACGGGGGCGCGGCCGAAGATAGCGACCCGGGCTGGCACAATCGGCCCATGTCCATTCACGACACCATCGTTGCCGTCGCTACCCCTGCCGGACGCGGAGGTCTGGGTATTGTCCGCCTGTCCGGTGGCGCCGCCCGCCGCATCGCCGCAACGTTCCTCAGCCGCTCCGATTTCCAGCCGTGGCGCATATTCCTGGCGGAATTACTCGACCGCGGCGGCAACACCATCGACAAGGTCGCGGTCACTTTCTTCGAGAAGCCCCGTTCCTACACCGCCGAGGACGTGGTCGAGATCTCCTGCCATGGCTCCCCGGTCGTGCTCCAGCACGCCGTGGAACGCGCTCTGACGGAGGGCGCGCGGCTGGCCGAACCCGGCGAATTCACGCTGCGCGCGTTCCTCAACGGGCGCATCGATTTGCCGCAAGCCGAAGCCGTCCGCGATCTGATTGATGCCACCACGCTCTACCAGGCTCGCATCGCCGCGCGGCAGGCCGAAGGGTCGGTTTCCCGGTCGATAGCGCCGTTCAAGGAGAAACTGCTGGAACTGATCGCCTTGATGGAAGCCGGCATCGACTTCGCCGAGGACGACGTCAGCGTGGCGGCCGCCGCCGAAATCGCGGCGCGCATCGAACCCATACGGGATGGCCTGGCGCAACTGGCCGCCAGTTTCCAATACGGCTCGCTGGTCGCGGGCGGGCTGAAATTGGCCATCGTGGGCCGCCCGAACGTGGGCAAGAGCAGCCTGTTCAACCGCCTGCTCGAACAGGATCGCGCCATCGTGACGGAAATTCCCGGGACCACGCGTGATCTGGTCTCGGAGACGGCTGCAATCGGCGGCATCCCGGTGAAACTCTACGACACCGCGGGCATTCGGGTATCCACGGAGACGGTGGAGAGTCTGGGGATCGAGCGCAGCTTCCAGGCGATGGCGGATGCCGATCTGACGCTGGTGGTGGTAGATGGTTCCGAGCCGTTGGAGGAGGCGGACCGGGCATTGATCGAGCGTGCCCAACGCCAGGGCCGCTATCTGCTGGTGGCCAATAAACGCGATCTGGCCGGGGAGGAATTCCAGGCGGAGCATCCCACTTCGGCGTTGACCGGGCAGGGGATTGCGGAATTGCGCCAGGCGATTCTAGAGACCGTAGCGCCGGGCGGCGTACTGCAGCAGGAGACCGGGTTCATTACCAGCGTCCGGCAGGCGCGGTTGCTGCGGGAATCGGTGGAGTACCTGGAGAAGGCGCGTGCGGCGGTGGACGCGGGGATTCCGCACGAAATGGTGTTGCTGGATTTGTATGGGGCACTTCGGCCGATTGATTCGATAACCGGCGCCACCACGGCTGACGACATCCTGAACCGAATCTTCTCGACCTTTTGTATCGGAAAGTGACGTCAGGCCAGCATGTTGAGCGTGGTCTTGGTCATGTCGTCCGAAACGTGGGCCACTTTGGCGTTAGCCGCAAAGCTGTCCTTGGACTGTAGGAGCGCCACCGCGTTGTCGCTCAGGCTGGTGGTGTCCGCCGGTTTGAGATCCGGTTGCTGGGAAATGCGGCGGGCCGCCGAGTCGAAGCTGGTCTCGGCCTGCTGCATGCCATCAAGAGCTGTATTGAGAGCAATCATCGAATCTCTTATCGACCGGAATCGGCGATTCTTCAAAAAATCAGGCTGGAGCAGGTCAGGGCAGCTTCCGCCTTCATCAGTTCCGAGATGTCGATGGGCAGCAGTTTCCATCCCAGACGCTCCAGTTTGGCCGCGGTAGCCGGAAACGACGTCGGAAAGAGCACCGTATCGCCGATGGGGAGCGCATTGGCGGCGCCGGGCTCCCCCGCGTCCACGTCCACCAGGTCCAAGCCCTCGAGCGGCGCCGGATCGGTCCACGCACGGTTCACCAGGACGCTGTTTCGTCCCAGATAGGTACAGGCGCTCTTCAGGTGCAGACAACCGCGGACCTCGACCACCTCCACGCGATATCCGAATGGCTGTACGATTTCCGCGAACTGCGCGATTCCTCGGGCATTGCTGCGCCGCGAGGCCCCCACGAAGATGCGGCGCCCTACGCGCATCACGTCGCCGCCTTCGAGAGTCGCCGGATCGGTAAGCCAGTGCAGTGGACGGTACCGTTCGAGCACGCCGGCCAGGCTCTCCGCTTCACCGCGGCGCGAAGCCACGCCCATGCGCGTCATCACCGCGATTTCGTCCAGCACCACGGCCGGATCCTCCACGAAGACAGCGTCGGGCAAGTCCGGTTCGGCCGGGAGCGAAACCACCGTGACGCCGAGCGACCGAAGGCATTCCGCATAGTGCCGATGCTGCGCCACGGCTTTGGCGACATCGATCGGCTGGCGGCTGTGGAATTCCAGCTCGCAGCGGTCGAGAGTAGGGCTCACTTCCCGGGTGATTGCAGTCGGCATGGGATTCTCTAGTATCCTCTAAGATTATGGCCGATCAAGACGCTCCCGCCCGCCAAATGGGCTTCTCCACCCGCTCCCTGCACGCCGGACATACGCCGGACAAAGCGACCAATGCGCGCGCCGTGCCGATCTATCAGACCACCTCCTTTGTGTTCGACGACTCGGCGCATGCCGCCGATCTGTTCGCGTTGCAGAAGTTCGGCAATATTTATTCCCGCATCATGAACCCGACCACCGACGTATTCGAGCAGCGCGTCGCCGCGCTCGAAGGCGGTGTCGCCGGTCTGGCCACGGCTAGCGGCCAGGCGGCGCAGTTTCTGGCGCTCAGCAGCCTGGTGGAACAGGGCGATGAGATTGTCGCCGCCAGCACGCTCTACGGCGGCACCTACACGCAGTTTGACGTGAGTTTCCGCCGCATCGGAATCAACGTCAAATTCGTGGAGCCGGACGATCCCGAGAACTTCCGCAAGGCCATCACGCCGAAAACGCGCGCGCTCTATGGTGAGACCATCGCCAACCCGCGCATGAACGTCCTGGACATCGGAAAAGTCGCGGACATCGCCCACGAGGCCGGCGTACCGCTGGTGATCGACAATACCATGGCGTCGCCCTACCTGTGCCGGCCCATCGAGCACGGCGCCGACATCGTGGTTCACTCCGCCACTAAATTTCTAGGCGGCCACGGAACGTCCATCGGCGGCATCATCGTCGACAGCGGGAAATTCACGTGGACCGGCAAGTTCCCAGCCATCACCCAGCCGAGCCCCGGCTACCACGGCATGAAGTTCGCCGAGGTCTTCGGCAACCTGGCTTACATCATCAAGGTGCGCGTGGAAGGGTTGCGCGACTTCGGTCCCTGCATCAGCCCGTTCAACTCGTTCCTCTTCCTGCAGGGCATTGAGACGCTGAAGTTCCGCATGGAACAGCACAGCCGCAACGCGCTGCAGGTGGCCGAGTGGCTGAGCGCGCACCCGGCCGTCGGCTGGGTGAAATATCCGGGGCTGGAATCCAGCCCGTACTATCCGCTGGCGCGGAAATACCTGCCGCTGGGCCAGGGCTCCATCGTCACTTTCGGCATCCAAGGCGGCGCCGCTGCCGGACGGAAATTGATCGACCACGTGAAGCTCTTCTCCCACCTGGCCAACCTGGGCGATTCCAAGAGCCTGATCATTCATCCGGCGTCGACCACGCACCAGCAGTTGACCGACGCGCAACAACTCGAAGCCGGCGTGACCAAGGACCTGGTGCGCCTCTCGGTGGGCGTCGAGGACGTGGAAGACATCATTTGGGATCTGGAGCAAGCCATCGCGGCTTCGCAGAAGTAAACGCGCGGCCTATTCGTGGCCGGCGTACAACTCGGCGATCTGCTTCTGGAAGTTCTCGATGACGCGCGTGCGGCGGACCTTCATGGTAGCCGTGAGTTCGCCGTCGTCGATGGATAGTTCGCGAGGCAGCACGCGGTACTTGCGCACCTGTTCGAAAGGCGCCAGTTGCTTGTTGACGCGCGCCACGGCGCGGTGGATCTCGGCCAGCACGGGCGGCGCCTGCGCCATTTCGGCTGCCGAGCGGCCGTTAAAGGCCTCCATGCCTTTGAGCGTCATGGCGACCGGGTGATTGATGGTGAAGAGCGCGGTCAGATACGGGAGACGGTCGCCGATGAGCAGCACCTGGCTCACCACGGGTTCCATCTTGAAGAGCATTTCCACACGGTTGGGATAGATCTTCTTTCCGGTGGAGGAAACGATCAGCTCTTTCTTGCGTCCCGTGATGAAGAGGTAGCCTTCGCTGTCGATGTGGCCGATGTCGCCCGTATGCAGCCAGCCGGCGCGGAGAACCTCCGCGGTGGTTTGCGGATCGTTCCAATACTCGCGGAACAGGCAGGGGCTTTGCAGCAGCAGTTCTCCGTCCTCGGCGATGCGCGCCTCCACTCCGGGCAGCAGTTTGCCGATGCTGCCGGGCTTGGGGTGGTGGATGGGATTGAGCGTGGCGACGCCGCCTTCGGTGAGACCATACCCTTCGATCAGCGGCATGCCGATGGCTTCGTAGAACTCGGCGAGGTCCTTGCCGAGCGGCGCGGCGCCGGATGCCGCCACCTGGATGCGTCCGCCAAAACGGGCGCGCACTTTGCGGAACAGCAGCCGGTCGGCAAGCTGTAGGGGCAGGCGGAGCCGCCATGGCACAGGTTTTCCTTCGCGGCGGTATTTCGCGGCGGCCAGCGCCACCGCCAGTCCGCCGTAAAAGGCCTTGCGGGCGGCCGCCGGGCGCTTGCGCAGTTCGGTGCACACGGTGGTGTAGATCCGCTCCCACATCCGCGGCGGCGCCAGCAGGATGGTGGGCCGGACCTTGCGAATTTCCTGCGGCAGCTTGAGCAGGCTCTCGGAAAACGTCACCGGCATCCCGCAGCGCAGCGGAAGGTACTCGATCACAATACGTTGCGCGATATGCGCGGACGGTAGGAAGGCGACGGTGGAGTCTTCCGGTCCCATGGGGATCACGGCGGGTCCCATATCGATGTTGGAAACGATGGCGTGGTGCGTGACCAGCGCCATCTTCGGTTCGCCGGTGGCGCCGGAAGTGAGATAGAGCACCGCGGGATCGGAAGCCGAGACCTCGGCCAGGATTCGCTCGAGGAATTGCGCGTCGCGAGCCATGGCGTCGCGGCCGAGCGAGCGGAGACCGTCGAGCGTCAGGACGCCGGGGATTTCGCCGGTGAGCAGGATCCAGTGCCGGACCGGGGCATCGCGCAGCGCCGTCAGGGTCTTGGCGTCCTCCACGAAAGCCGCCAGGGCGCTGACGCCGGCGAGCGTGCGCACCAGGTCGCGCGGCGGGTAGCTGGGGTACAACGCGGCGGCAATCGAGCCGTTGGCCAGGATGCCCAGATCGGCGAGGTAAAACTCCAGGCGGGTTTCGGAATTCAGGGCGACCACGTCGCCTTTGGAAACGCCCAGGGCGCGCAATCCTGCGGCAATCTCTTGGGCGGCCTGCCGGTATTGGTTCCAGCTATAGGTGAGATAGCCGTCGCCGGCCGCTAGCGGCTGGTGGAGCGCGGGCGCGTCGCCATGGGCGCGGGCGGTTTCTTCAAGGACCTGGAAGACAGTTCGGGATTCGGGGTTCACAGGCTACAGTTGACAGTGTACACGCTTCCCGGCGAGGCCCGGCGAAAGAGTTCCTCAGACGCTCACTACGGGACACGGGGACTGGCGGATCAAAGCGTACGCGTTGGTGCGGAGGCGTCCGAAAACACCGGCGGCGGAGCCGCGTCCAATGACCAGGACATCCGCCTTGGTGCGTGCGGCGGCGGCGCAAATCACGTGAGCCGGCTCGCCCGCATCGATCCGGATTTCCGCCTGAACGTCCACGGCGGCCTGCAACCGCGCGAATTCCTCTTCCACGGTCTCGCGGACCTGGGCGCGCCAGATTCCCTCCGTCTCCGAAGTACAGGCCATGGCATGCATCAAAGTCAGCTGGGCGTCGAACTCGCGCGCCAGCCAGGCGGCCCAGGACAAGGCTTTCTCGCTTTGCGGTCCGAGATCGACGGCGCACAATACGCGGCGCACGGAGAGCGCGGCGGCCGGCGACTCCTGCATGTGAACGCCCGTCCAGACCGGGCAATCGGCGTCGTGCAGCACCTTCGCGGTGTTGGAGCCAAGAATGAAGCGGCGGAAGGGCCCGTACCCGTGCGTGGGCATGATGATCAAATCGGCCGGCTGCTGGTGTGCGTACTCCACGATGCGCGTGGCGGGGTCGCCTTCGAGGATGGCGCGGCGGACGTCGAGGCCCTGCCACAGGCTGGGCAGAAAGTCGTCCAAATCGCGGGTTGCCTGTTCGGTGCGGCTGGCGAGCAGTTGCGCCAGGATGGCGCCGCCGGCGGCTTCGGGGCCGGAATCGTATGCCGCGCCCACCAGAACATGGAGCAGCGTGACCTGGGAGCCGAAGTGGGCGGCCAGAGCTTTGGCGCAGTGAGCCGCGCCCACCGAACGTTCCGAGAAATCCACCGGCAGGAGGATGCTGGCAAGGGATCGCATAGGTCTTCCTTAGGGAGCGGATGAACCATCCCCTATAACCAGGATAATCCGGTCTGAATGGAGACGTGCGGAGAAAATCGGCTAGCCGGCGAAATCCAGCGAGTTGGCGGATGGGCGCGTGGGAGCGTGGGCGGGGGAGACGGCGGTACGACCGGCCGCCTCCGTCATGTAAAGAAGAGCTTGGCGGGTGAGTTCCGAAACGGAGGGGTCAGGATGGCGGAGGAGTTGAAGGAGGGCTCGGATCCAGCGTAACTCCTTGGTCTGGATTCCGATCATGGAAACGGTCTGAGCCATGAGAATCGCCTTTCAGGGGTCTTTTCGGCTGCAGCGGCAAAATCTTCAGCCAGAGGCGAGCTATTGCCTCGCCTGACTCGGACGATAAGGGAGGGTAAGCAGGGGGCCATCCGGTGTCGCTGGAGGGCCGCCTCGAAGGGAACGTATGGACATCACGTCAGCAAGCCGTAGTGTACCTGCGCCGGCTCCGACAGGACAAGCGGATCCGATGGACAAGGCTGCCGAGAACCGGGAAGTGGTGAGAGCCGTGAAGGCGCTGAACAGTACCGAGATGTTCGGTGAGAACGAACTGGAGTTCCAGCGGGACCCGCAGACGCAGCGCATGCTGGCGCGGGTGGTGAATCGCCAGACCAAAGAGGTGGTTTCCCAGATTCCGCCGGAATACGTTCTGCGCCTGGCGGAAACCCTCAAACAAATTAAAGGTTGAGGTTGCAGAAGCTGTCGGGCCGGGCCGATAAGTGTTGTGGAGACAATGCAAATGTGGCAGAACGCGCATGACGCGTACATAGAAAGCCGGATTTATTCAGCCGACCCTGTGGAACTGATCAGACTGCTGTATCAAGCGGGAATCGCATCGCTGAGGGATGCGCGACGCCACTTGGCTAATCGCGACATCGTAGCGCGGGCGCGCGCGATCTCGAAGGCCGGAAGAATCCTGGCCGAGTTGACGACATCGCTCGATCATGAGCGGGGCGGGAAGATCAGCCGCGGTTTGGCGCGCTTGTATGACTATATGAGCCGGCGCCTGATCGAGGCGAACTTGCAACAGGCGGACGGGCCGCTCGAAGAAGTCCTGGGACTGATGTCCACTCTGGCGGAAGGATGGGAAGGTCTCCAGACCGCGGCTAAAGAGGAACCGCGCGCCGCGAGCCCCTGGGCCCAGTCGCCCTTCTCCGATCCGGCGCCCTCCTACGAGTCGCGAATCGCGGTCAGCTTCTAATTGGCATTACTGGCCTGCCGCACACGGGTTCGAGACCTCGTGCGGCAGGCCAGAGACTATCGGTTCGACTGCAGACCTTTGGAGATCAATTCGGCGAGACCGAAGCCCCCCTGGCGGGCCATAGTGAGGGCCAGTTGTTGTTCCGCGAAACTACTGGCGCAACTTCCAGCGGAATCTTCTCCCGATCCCAGCCAGCCGCCTTCGCCGTGAGCGCTCTGTAGAACCTGTGTCAGCAGAATTCCTTCGAACTGTTGGGCAGCTTCATGGATCTTGGCCGGATCGTCAGTTTTCGCCGGCTTCGGGTCGATTCCGGGCACCGCGGCGGCCGTGGACAGGGTAATTCCGTTCATAGGTTCACATCACCTCGACGTCGGCTTCCAGCGCGCCGGCGCTGCGCAGGCTTTGCAGGATGGCAATCACATCGCGCGGTGTCGATCCGATAGCCGCCAGAGCGCGCACCAGATCCTCGACCGTGGCGCCTTGCTTCAGCAGAATGTTGCGGGCCTTCTCCTCTTTGGCTCCCACAGCGGTCTTGGGAACTACTTCGGTGGTTCCCTGCGAAAGCGGCTCCGGCTGCGAAACCGCGAAGGTCGTCTGGATCTCCACGTTCAGATTGCCATGAAGGATGGCCACCGGAGCGATGTGCACGTCCTTGCCGAAGACGATGGTGCCGGTCCGTTCGTTAATGATGACGCGAGCCGGCCGGTCAGCCTCCACCGTCAGGTTTTCCAGCTCCGACAGGAATGCGGTGGTGCGGTCGGCGAAGGCCGGCGGGATGACCACGCTGACCAGTCCGGAGTTTTCCGCCTGCGCGGTGACGGCTTTGCCGCCGGGCGGGGCCGCGAATTTCAGATTGATGACCTCGGCGATGCGCGTCGCGGTGGTGAAATCGGCCTGTTGCAATTGCAGCCGCACCACTGCCTTCGGTTCCACCGAAGGCGCCAGCCGTTCCACGGTCGCTCCATTGGGCGCGCGTCCCACGGTGGGGTGATTGACGGATTGTGTGGCGCCGCCGCGGCCGGCGACGAATCCGCCGGTCACCACCGGGCCTTGCGCCACGGCATACACCTGCCCGTCCGCGCCGCGTAGCGAAGTCAGAACCAGGATGCCTCCCTGCAGGTTGTTGGAGTCGCCGATGGCCGCTACGGTGGAGTCGATATGCATTCCCGGCTGGGCGAAGGGCGGCAGGGTCGCGGTCACCATCACCGCCGCCGTGTTTTTGACGCGGATGACCGTGGGGTCCACGGTCACGCCCATGCGCTGCAGCAGGTTCGTCAGACTCTGATAGGAAAAGACGGTCTGCTGGCGGTCGCCTGTGCCGTTCAGTCCGACCACCACGCCGTACCCCACCAACTGGTTATCGCGAACGCCTTCGATGGCCACCAGGTCCTTGAGGCGCGCCCCTGGCACAAAACCAGCCAGCAGCGCGAGCAGCGCCAGAGAGCGCAAGTAGGTTGCTCTATGCATAGCTAAAAGGGCAAAAGGCCGAGCAAGATTCGATACAGAATGAATGGCCTGTGGATGGCATCGCCGACCACGCCCTTGCCGTCCACCCGCACTTCGAGTTCGCCCAGTCGCGTGGAGGAGATGCTGTTGGTGGGATCGATATCGGCGGGGCGAACTACTCCGCGGACGGTTATGATCTGCCGCTCGCTGTTGATCTCGATGTTCTTGGTGGCTTCGACTACCAGGCCCCCGTTGGGCATCACATGGATGACGCGCGCCGTCAAGGTGGTGCTGATCGTGGTGGACCGGCTGGTAGTGCCTTGCCCGTTGAGCTGCTGATTGCCGGAGATGTTGAGCAGGTTCGTCAGGGAGGATGCCGTCTTGGGAATGCCCGGTACAGAAGCCAGGGAACTCGAGGCGCTGGACGTGCGCGACGTCTTGGTGGCTCCGGTGGATACAGCGGAAGCCTGCTCGGCTACCACAATGGTGAGAACGTCGTCCACCTGGCTGGCGCGCATGTCGCGCGCCGCGTCCGCCAGACGCGAACCGGGCTGCCAGATCGCCCCGGGCGTCGCCGGCGGAGCTACCGCCGAACGCGCTTCGGATTCGGACAGATAACGATCGAGCGGAGACTGCGACTTCGGCGACGGCTTCTTGTCCTTGCCGCTCAGCGCGGTGCCCGACGTCACGGCCAACGCCGTGCAGGCGATTATCGAAATCAGTGCTTTCATCTCGTCCCTCCCGAGGAAATTGGGGCGGCGTCCACCAGGACCATGCCAGGTGCTTCCACGCGTCCGCGAAATCGCTTCTTGGACGCCGGGTTCAGTATGGGGACGATCTCGCCGACGAATCCCGATGCTTCGGCGACGGCGTCGAACTGCAGGAGGGCGGCTCCGTTGCGCACTTCGACGTGTACCGTCGCTCCGCGCATCACGTCCTTGGGCTGCTCCAGTTGGTCGGTGCGAATGGGCGAGCCGGCGCGGATGGCGGTGCGCGGCCATCGCCCGGCGATCTGCTCGACGGTCTCGGCGAAGGGCGCCGTAGAGGGGAGTTCTTCGCGGACCTCGGCCACCAGTTGAGCGGCGGTAATGGGCCGTCCCGGCCACAGATCGGCGACTGCCAGCACGCGGGGAACAGAAACATGCACCGCGACGCTGGCCCAGATGGCGAAGCGGCGGTTCCCGCCGTAGATCACGGCGCCGTTCCACAGAGCCGGTTTGAGCGGATTTCCCGGCGCTGCGTGCAGCCCGCCGACGGGAAATTGGATCTCGCCCTCGGGCGCGGGTTGGCGGCTGAACTCCAGGATTTCGATGCGCGCTTCGGGCAGGCACTTGCGCATGGCCCGCAACAGCCGTGGAACATCCAGCGGCGCCAGGGGGCGCTCCACGCAAACCGGCTCGGCCGCGCGCGTATCGAGGGCGGAGGTGTCCAGATGAAAGCGCGCCGCCAGGAGCCGCCAATCGAGGGCGCGAAACACGCGCGGCACCCCCGGTGTGGGAGCGAGCGCGATCTCGGTATCGGGGGCCACGGCGGCAAGCGGAGGGAACGCCGGCGCGAGGTCGCGCGCCAGAACGTGGTCGGCCGCGGGCGGAAGAGAAAGACAGGCCAGCGCCAATGCGACGGGAAGAATCATGAAATGGGACTCACCGGCTGACATTATTTACCTGCTGGTACATGTTGTCGGCGGCGCTGACTACTTTGGAATTCGCTTCGTAGCCGCGCTGCGCCTGAATCAGATTGATAAACTCATCGACGATGGATACATTGGACTGCTCGACATACCCCTGCAGCAGCGTACCCATGCCCTCGGAGCCTCCGGGATTACCGACGGTGGCGTCTCCCGAGGCATCGGTGGGTGCATACAGCCCGTTACCCAGACTGTTGAGCCCGGCCGGGTTCTGGAAGTTGGCGAGCTGAATCTGTCCGGCCTGCTGCGTGGCGGTCTGATTGGGCAGGTTGTATGTGACCGTGCCGTCGGCGGCTATCGAGAGATTCTGCGCGTCGGCCGGGAGGGTGATCTGCGGCTGCAGCGGATTGCCGTTGGCGGTCACGATATTTCCGTTCTTATCCAACTGGAACTGCCCGCAGCGGGTGTACGCCAATTCGCCCGAGGGTTGGGAGATCTGGAAGAAGCCGTTGCCCTGGATCACCAGGTCGAGCGGGTTGTCGGTTTCGGAAAACGCTCCCTGCGTGAAGATGACTTCGTTCGACGTGGGCCGCGTTCCCAGGCCGAGCTGTAGTCCGGCCGGCACCACGGTCTGCTGCCCGGCGGCCGTGCCGGGTTGCAGAACGCTCTGGTACATCAGATCCTGAAACTGGGCGCGCCGCGATTTGTAACCCACCGTGTTGGCGTTCGCCAGATTGTTGGCGATGTTGTCCACGTTCATTTCCTGGGCCCGCATGCCGCTGGCCGCGCTGTAAAGTGCTCGAATCATCGATGCTCCTGTGGCAGCCAACCTGTCCGGACCGCTACCCTACTTTGGCCACCTGTTCAATAGCCTGTTTGCTCATGTCGGACCCGAGCGTCATGGCCTTCTGCAGCATCTCGAACTGACGCATGATGCCGATCAGACGCACCGCCGAATCCGCCGTGCCGCTGTTGGACGCTTCCAGTCCGCCTTGCTGCACGAGTGCGCCGCTGGCGGGCGCGGGCGGTTGGGTGGCGTCGGCAGCCCGAAAATAATTGTTGCCCTGCTTGCTCAATCCAGCACCACTGGTAAAATCGACAACTTCGAGCTGGCCGATTACAGTACCGTCCTGCGTTACCGTGCCATCGCTCGCAATTTTGGTTGGCCGCGAGGCGTCCAAGGTTAAGGTGCTACCCCCCGTACCGCTAACGGCATACCCGTCGGCGGTCACCAGCGTCCCGTCGGCGTCGAGCTGGAAACTGCCGTTGCGCGTGTACAGCGGCCCGCGCGGCGATTGCACGGCGAAGAATCCCTTGCCGGACAGGGCCAGGTCGAGCGGATTGCCGGTGGTTTGCAGAACGCCTTGCGACAGGTCGGTCCATTGTTTCTGGATCACCGGCATGGTCGACAGAGAATCGTTATCGGCGGCTTCGGGCGCGACATATAGACTGTAGTATTCGCGGTCCGCTTTGTAGCCGCCGGTCGACGCGTTGGCCACGTTGTTAGCGAGGAGATCGAGCGATTCCATGCGGGCTCGCATCCCGCTGGCCGCGAGCGCCGTAAGTGGATCCATGGCACTGGTGAGATAAGCATGCGGCGGGCCAGAATCGCCGCCGGCGGGAAACGCTCAAAACAAGCGCGCCGCGGGCGATAAGGAAAGATGGAAGAGGGTCCGGCGCGGCAACTTCTTGCCGCGCGGAGCGGTTCGAGACATTTTTCTGTCTGAGCCCGCGCCATAACTCTCTGAGAATGCGTTCCCGGCATTTGGCCTCCGATCTGCAACTCTCGCGGCGTGACTGCTGCGAGATCGCAAGACGCCCGGCCGGACCTGATGGCGCAACTGGCTCAGCTAATGGCGCAATCCGCCGGCCGCAGCCGGACCAAGCCGGCAGCCCAGCAGGCGGATGCGCCAGCCGCGCAGTCCCCTTCGTTTCCAGCCGTGTTGGGAAATGTCACAGAGGCTGAGCCCGAGACGCCCACCTTCGATGTTTGGAAAGACAGCGACGTTCCCCCCGCACCGGCGCAGTCATTGACCACGAGCGGCCCCATCGATGAGCGGCCGCAGTGGCGCCCAGGAACACAGTTGCGCGTTGCATCGGCTGTTGCAAGGTCCCAGCCGAATCCCGTGACCACGGTCCCGGTGTCCACGGTTACGGTGTCCCCCTCGCCTGTCACGCTTCCTCTCCCGGCACCGGTGGTCGCTCAGGCGGGTGCCGCGTTACCGGCTGGGGCGCCGCGACCATCGGCGCCAGAGGTGTCGCAGACGGCCTCCGTGGCGATGGCGATCGCGCCGGACGCCGCGTCGGCAGACAACCCGGCGCCAGACACTCGGACGAGGTCCGTGGCGGCGTCCTCTCCTCCGACGCTCGCATCCAGGGTCCCGGCGCATGCCTCCGAAGCAGATCCCCCCACCCGTTTCAGTGAATCGCAACCGGTGGCCAGCGCCGCGCTTCAATGCTCCGCACCTCAGGTACTTGCGGCCGCATCGCTGACGGCGCGGGTGTCCGCCGCGCAGCGCGATTCAACTGCCGCAACGGAGAAGACCTCCCTGAACCCGGAGCCCGCGCCAGAAGGGCAGTCTCCGACGGATGCACCCTCCGCACCGTCACGGAAGCCCCCCTCCCACGCGAATCCGCCGACGCGCGTGGCCCATCCCGTAGGGGCATCGCAAGCCCACCCGGATTTACCCATGGCGGAGAATCCTCTGCCAGCGGACCCGGAACTTTCGGGAAACCTCAGCCCAACGGTAGCCACGTCCCAACGACGAACCGTCGCGGCTGGCTCCGCGGTTACACAGCAACCGGAAATACCGCCCGCTGCCGATCCCGTCGCGGTAGGCGTTGGGGCGCGTCCCGCGATTGACCGCGTGCAGGTCGAGCCTCCTTCGGCGAGCCACCGGAGTTCGGCAAGCGTGCCGCAACCGGCGCCCGCGCCGTCGAACCAACCGGCCGCCGGGGCAGGACCGAGCGCGCCGGCTCACCCCGACAAGGACAGCTCTCCGGTTCCGGTGAACGCCTCGGAACGGCAGACGAATGCCGATACCAGAGCTCCAACCAGCGCCATCGAGCCATCGCCCGCGGTGCGCCAGAAACCGGTCGCCAGAGAGGGACAGAATAAGTCTCCCAACACGCCGGCAACCCCGACGCCGCGGGTCCCACCATCGCCGGCCGTGGTCCCGCAGCCCACCACAGTGCCGCCTGCGCCTCCGGAGCAGACTTCCTCCGCGCCTGTCGAGCCGGAACTGAACGCAGAGTCTTGGCGCATCACTCCGCGTCCCACCCTCAGTGCCACACCCCGTCCGGCTTCGCGTGAGACGCGCTCCACCCAGGCGCCCGAGATCGCGAGCCGAGCCCCAAAACCAGACACCTCAGCCGCTCCGGCGAGTTTCCAGCCCCTGCCTCCCAGCCCGGTGGAGGGTATAGGGTCCACTGCGGCAGTTCCGGCTCCTGTACCAGACACCCCGAATTCGCCCAACATCCCGTTATCGTCGATTGCCACTGTGACGCCCACTGCTGTGCCTGCCGCACCCCAAGAGATGTTGTGGGCTTTCTCCGCAAACACAGCCGCGGCCCGGCCCGACAGCCGGGTAGCGAACCCGCGCACCGCTCCCCACGCCTCCGCTGACCTGCCGACTTCCGATCTTCCGCTGAGCCCCACTTCTGGCAATTCCCCGAGCGAGACCGAGGGCCCTGTCGCGTTCGAAGCGCGTCTGACTCCGCAGCCGCAGCCGGAATCGGTGGCCGCCAATCCGGCTGGCGGAAGCGTGGCGCCGCGGGGGCCTCTCGAGACTCCGGTGGCACGGTTGGCGTCGCTGCCCGAGCCATCCGCGAATCCGTCGCGACAGGTGGATGACGACAGTCTCGCGGCCGACAACCGTCTAGCCGGCACGAACCGCAAACCGCACGCGGCTTCGGACAACGCGGCAAACCTTTCCGCCCATGGCGACCTCGGCCGGAAACCATTACCTGAGGCGGTGACCGCTTCCCCAGCGCAGGTATCCGACCCGCAGCCTGTCGCTGGTGCACGAGGAGCGGTCGAACAACCTCTCGCCGGGGCCCATCAGGCCGATTCCGCGGCGCCCCAAGCACCCGAAGCCGCGACGCCGACAACCGAAACGAACCCGGTCCCCGATCCGCCGAAGGCGCCTTCGGCCGCACGGGACATGCGTTTCGAGGTGGGCGGCGGCGACCAAAAAGTGGAGATCCGCGTGGCGGAGCGCGGCGGGGAAGTTCACGTCGCCGTGCGCACCCCCGACGACCGCATGGCGGGGGCGCTGCGCGACGGCCTCCCCTCCTTGGCAGCGCGCCTGGAATCGGCCGGCCTGCGCACCGAAACCTGGCACGGCGGATCCGCCGGCAACTCCGGGCGCGAGCGGTTGGGCGAAACGTACCGGACCCCGTCGCAGAATTCACAGGACCAGCCGGCCAAGGATGGGCGCCGGCAGCAAGACGATCCTCCGCCGCAACGGCCCCGACGAGCGGCGGACCCTGCCCATCCGGAACGCGACCGAAAGGACTTCCAATGGCACTTCACTTCTCTTCAATAGATATGCTGCACCCGGCGAATCGAGCGACGGCGAGACCGCCGCTGATCAGACAACCCTCCACCCAACCATCGCTGCCGCAACAGTCGATGGCCGAAACCCTGGCGGCGGCCACCGCGGCGGCGGCCGCTCCGGCCGCCACTCCGGCGCCAGCAGCTGTGGACAGCTATCCCTCGCTACTTGCCGCAACTGCGGCAGCCGCTGCCAACGCGTCTACCGCGGCGACTACCGCAACTACGCCGGCGTTGACCGCCACTCCCGTCGCTCCCGCGGACCCGCCCACCCCGCAATCGGTTTTCGGCGCCAATCCCTGGGACACGAATCCCACGGGTTCCGGTCCCACCGGTGCGTACAACTATAACCCGTACTACTTCGCGACCGCGCAGACGGCCGCGACGGTAGCCTCCATGGTCGGAGGCACAGTAGTGCAGATCAACGACATGGGCGGTCCGTCGGGCAATCCGTTCGTGCAGAGCCAGCCCAACGAGATGGTGCAGTTGGCCAACGGGGCGCTGATCAACCCCGGGCTGGTGGCGTCGTTTTACACCCACGGCTACTCGCAGTCCATGGTCAACCAGATGATCTCGAACGAGGTCGCCAACGTCTCCGAAGGTACATAGAGGATTTTATGATCGCACCCATAGCTTATACATCCACTGCGCCGACGACCGCCGGCACGTCGCAGACAGCTTCTACTTCCCCCTCGGTGGATCAGAATATGTTTCTGCAACTGCTGGTGGCGCAGCTGCAGAATCAGGACCCCACCAACCCCACCGACAGCACCACGTTCGTCACCCAACTGGCGCAATTCCAGCAACTGTCCCAGTCCATGACCACCGGCCAGGATGTCACGGCCATGCACACCGATCTGGACACCATCGTGGCCGACCTTGGAGGTTCGACCTCGGGAAGTCCGACCTCGGCGCCCACGTCGAACCCCGCTTCCTAAAACGGAGAATCTTATGTTCACTTCCTTTTCAACAGCGTTATCCGCATTGAACGCCACCAGCACGGCTATCGACGTGGTGGGCAACAATCTGGCGAACATGAATACGCCGGGCTTCAAGACCAGCCAGGTGGAATTTCGTGACCTGGTGACCCAGTCGGTAGGGGCGGGCCTCGGCGACACCCAGGTTGGATTCGGCACCGGCACGCCGCTGACGGTGCGGGAATTCACGCAGGGCGCCATCCAGACCAGCAGCGGCGTGCTGGACGCCGCCATTCAGGGGGACGGCTTCTTCGTGGTTCAGGATCCCACCTCGGGCAATACCGAGTACACCCGCGCCGGCAACTTCCAGGCCGACAGTTCCGGCAACCTGATGACCGATACCGGCGACTACGTGCAAGGATGGACGACGCTCAACTCCGACGGGTCGGTGAATACCAACACGCCGGTAGGCAATATCGTGGTTCCCGTGGGCTCGCTCAAACCGCCGACGGCCACTACCACCATGTCCATCTCGGCCAATCTCGACGCCAATGCCACGGCCGACTCCTCTTCGGACTTCTCCACCACGGTGACGGCCTACGACAGCCTGGGGAACTCGCACATCCTGACCATCAATTTCCAAAATACGGGAGCCAATCAATGGAGTTACGACGTGACCGTCCCGGGGCAGGACGTCAGCGGAGGCACCGCGGGAACTCCCTACGATACCGGCGCCAGCGGCACCTTGACGTTCGACGCGAGCGGCCAGTTGACCAGTCCCGCGGCCGGAAGCCCCATCCCCATTACGGTCAGCGGCCTGAGCGACGGCGCCAACGACTTGAACATCACCTGGAGCCTCTTCAGCAGTTCCGGCAGCGGGGACATCACCCAGTTTGGACAACCCTCGCAGCCCTCAGCCCAAGCGCAGAACGGCTCGCCGGCAGCCGAACTGAACCAGGTGGGACTGGGCGATGGCGGCCAGATCCTGGCGCAGTACTCCGACGGCACGCAGGTGGTGGTAGGCCAGGTGGCGCTGGCTTCCATTCGCAATCCCGGCACATTGATTGCAACCGGCAATAACAACTACCAGTTGAGCGAATTGACGGCGACTCCTTCGGTCGGCGTCCCGGGCACCGGCGGCCGCGGGACCATTGAGGGCAGTTCGATCGAAGCCTCCACCGTCGACATCGCGACGGAGTTCACCAACCTCATCGTCTACCAGAGGGCTTACGAGGCCAATGCCCACGTAGTGACTACGGCGGACACATTAAGCCAGGACACTATCAACCTTATTCACTAATCCGCCGATGAATCCTCAGGAAGAAATTGCACCGCTGGGCGAAGTCCCGGTAGATATCGAAATCGAGCTGGACCGGCTGGTCATGACGGCGCGCGACGTCCTGCAACTGGAGGAAGGAAGCGTGATCGGCACAACGCGGTCGGCTGGCGAGAACATCGATATCTACCTGGGCGGCGTGTTGTGCGGTTCCGGTGAAGTGGTGGTAATCGAGAACACCTTGGGGGTGCGCATCACCGACTTCCGCGACGACTGAGGAAGGTGAAATGGAACTGGTAGGACAGATGACGGCGGTGGCGGGCGTGCTTACGCTCCTGGCCGCCGTGTTGTGGTGGCTGCGCCGCCGCGGATATGCCCGCGTGGCCATGCTTTCGCCGGGACGCGGCCGCCGCATGGAGCGTCTGGAACGGTTGGCGCTGTCGCCTCAACACAGCTTGCACCTGGTGCGTCTGGGCGATACCGCGTTACTGGTGGCGGCCTCGCCGGGCGGCTGCTTCCTGCTGCAGAGTCTGCCCTGCGCCGTAATCGGCGCGGAAGCCCGGCCGGGGGCGGCGCAATGAAAGTCCTGGGAGGTCTGATGTTGCTGGCGTCCGCAGTCCCCGCGATGGCTGCCGCGGCCGCACCCGCCGATCCGCTCTCCATGCTGGGCGTCAACGTCGGGAAAAACGGCTCCACGCTCAGCATGCCCATGCAGATTATCATTCTGCTGACGCTGTTGACCCTGCTACCGGCAGCCGTCATGTGCGTCACCCCGTTCCTGAGAATCACCATCGTCCTGCACTTCCTGCGGCAGGCCCTCGGCACGCAGACGGCGCCATCCAACCAGGTGCTGGTTGGATTGGCGCTGTTTCTGACCATCCTCATCATGCAGCCCGTGGCCGCGGACATGTATCGCCAGGGATGGGAGCCGATGGAGGCGGGACGGCTGGATGCCCAACAGGCCATGGACGAAGGGGCCAAGCCGCTGCGCCATTTCCTGGTCCGTTTCGCGCGCGACAAGGACATTCGCCTGTTCGTCGAACTGGCGCACCAGCCGGCGCCGCATACGGCGGAAGACCTCGATCTGAAGATCCTGATTCCGGCCTACATCCTCTCCGAGCTAAAGACCGGTTTTCAGATCGGCGCGGTGCTGTTCCTGCCGTTCCTGGTGATCGACTTGGTAGTGGCGTCGGTCACGCTCTCGGTCGGAATGATGCAGTTGCCCCCGGTTATGATTTCCTCCCCCTTTAAGATTCTGCTGTTCGTGCTGGTGGACGGCTGGAACCTGGTGGTGGGGTCGCTTATGAAGAGCTTCTACCAATGACGCCGGACGGCGTAGTCGAAATCATGCGCCACGCCATCCTGACGGCGTTCTGGATGGCGGCTCCCCTGCTCGGGATCGGCTTCGCCGCGGGCATCGTGGTCAGCCTGGTGCAGATCGCCACCTCCATGCAGGACAACGCCTTCAGCACCATTCCGCGGCTGCTGGCATTCCTCTCGGGACTGCTCATCCTGATGCCGTGGATGCTGCAACGCTGCATGTCGTACGCCATTTCCATCATGGGAGACCTGGGGCGATATGCCCGTTAACCTGACTCTCTCCATGGGGACGCTCTTGGCGTTCCTGCTGGTATTGACGAGGGTCGCGGGCGCCTTCGTATTCGTGCCGATACCCGGTCTCAGCAGCATGATCGCTCCCGTACGCGTAGCTTTTGCTTTCGCGTTCACGCTGGCGTTGTCGTCCCGTTGGCCGGCGGTGCAAGGCGGCGTACCGTCTCTCGGGACGATGCTGACGTGGGTCGGGGCCGAGGCCGCGGTGGGAATCGCCATCGGCGTTTCCGTGGCGATTGTGATTGAAGCCTTCACCCTGGCCACCCAGATTCTGGGGTTGCCGGCCGGTTACGGCTACGCCTCCACCATCGATCCGACCACCCAGGCCGATGCCGGCATCCTGGTGGTACTGGCGCAACTGGTGGCCGGTATGCTGTTTTTCGCCCTGGGACTGGACCGGGAGCTGCTGCGGTTGTTTGCGCAGAGTCTCGACCGGGTCCCGGTAGGCCGGTATCTCTTCAGCCCCGCCTCCGCGACGGCCATGATCCACCTCGGGTCGAGTCTCTTTTCCGTGGGATTGCGATTGGCCTTGCCGGTGGTCGCGCTGCTGATGATGGTGGATATCGCCCTCGCGCTGATGGGCCGGCTCAATGCGCAACTGCAGTTGCTGCACCTGGCGTTTCCCGCCAAGATGCTCCTGGCGCTGCTGGTGCTGGTGTGGATCGCGCCGCTGTTTCCGCGCGTCCTGGGGGAGTTGAGCGGCCATGCCTGGAGCACGGCGCGCCGGTTGTTGGGGATGTGACGTGCGGCGATGAGGGCCAATGGCGGATTCCGGAAAAACCGAGCAACCTACACCACGACGCCTGGAGAAGGCGCGCGAGGAAGGCAACTATCCTGCCGCCAGGGAGTTCGTCGCCGCCCTGCAGTTTCTGATTTTTCTGGGCCTGCTGTCGGCCGGCGGAGCGCACTGGTTTGCCGGTTTTCGTTGGACCGCGAGGTCCTTATTCGCCATGGCGTTCTCGGGCGACTTGCGCGCCGAGGACCTGACGCATCTCGCCTGGCAGATCTGTTGGCGCCATTTTCTGCCGCTGGGGCTCGCCGGCCTGGCCGTAGCCGCGGCAACCATGGGGTTCCGTCTGATGACCACGCAGTTCGGGCTGAGCCTCAAGAAGCTCGCTCCCGACCTGAAACGGCTCAGTCCGATCTCCAAACTCAAGGAGTTGCCACGGCAGAATCTGCCCTCCCTGCTGCAGGCCTTGATTCTCCTGCCGCTCTTCCTGTGGGCCGCTTACGTAGTAGCTCGCGCCAAAATCGAGAGCTATCTGACCCTGCCTTTGCAGAGCGTGGAGAGCGGCTTCGCTTTGATCGCTTCCTCGCTGATGGAGTTGTTCTGGAAGGCCGGCGGAGTATTCCTGGTATTCGGAGCGGTGGATTTGTTCCGCCAACTGCGCCGGTACAAGAACGACATGCGCATGAGCAAGCAGGATATCCGCGAAGAGATGAAGGACATCGAGGGCAATCCGCAGATGAAGGCCCGCGTTCGGCGCATCCAGCGCGACAACGCCCGGCGCAACATGATGAAGGAGATTCCCAAGGCCACAGCGGTCGTCGTCAATCCCACGCACTTCGCTGTAGCGATTCGCTACAGCATGGACGACATGGCGGCGCCCAAAGTGGTCGCCAAAGGGAAGAACTACCTGGCGCTGCGCATCCGCCAGATTGCCATCGACAATCAGGTTCCCATTGTGGAGAACCCGCCGCTGGCGCAGGCGCTGTACAAATCCGTCGATGTCGGCCAGGAAATCCCGGCGCATCTGTACCGCGCCGTGGCCGAGATCCTAGCCTACATTTACAAACTGATGAACGGGAGACTGCCGGGATGAAACCGCCGAGGACACCGCGATGACGCCAGCTAAAGTGCTTCCCGCCCCAGCCGGACCCCGCTGGCTGCATGGCGTTCCCATTAAGCTCTTGAGCGACCTGGCTGTGCCCATGGCGGTGCTGACCATCGTAGTCTGCCTGATCACGCCGCTCCCCGGCTTCCTGCTCGACCTGCTGATTGTGACCGACATCCTGATGTCCGTCACCGTGCTGATGGTCTCGTTGTACCTCGTGCGGCCGGTGGAATTTACGTCGTTCCCGACTACCTTGCTGCTGCTGACCTTATTCCGCCTGGCGCTGAACATCTCCTCGTCGCGCCTGATTCTGCTGAACGGGAACACCGGAACCTCGGCGGCCGGTGAAGTGATCGGCGCCTTCGGCAGCTTTGTAGTCGGTGGCAACTACATCATCGGCGCCGTGATTTTCCTGGTGCTCATCGCCATTCAATACATCGTGATCAACCACGGCGCGGTGCGCATCTCGGAAGTGACCGCCCGCTTCACCCTGGATGCCCTGCCCGGCAAGCAGATGTCGATCGATTCGGACCTGAATGCCGGCTTGATCGATGAGTCCGAGGCCAAGCGGCGGCGCAAACAGCTCTCCACCGAAGCCGAATTCTACGGCGCCATGGACGGCGCTTCCCGCTTCACGCAGCGCGACGCCGTGGCCAGCATTCTGATCACCAGCATCAACATCGTGGCCGGCTTCCTGATTGGCGTCTTTCAGCACGATATGGACTTTCGCAAGGCGCTTGAGACCTACACGGTCCTGACCATCGGCGACGGACTGGTGACGGTCATCCCGGCGCTCATGATTTCGATATCCGGCGGCCTGATCGTCACGCGCGCCAGTTCGGACGCGCGTCTGGGCGTGGAGTTTCACCGGCAGATTTTTGGAAACTCGCAGCCTCTGCTTCTGGCAGGGGGCGTTCTGTTGGCACTGGCCTTGCTTCCTGGAATTCCCAAGCTGCCGTTTCTGCTTTTAGGGGGCGGGGCTGGCACGGTGGGGTGGAGGATGCGGCGTAAAGAGGTGAAGCAGGCTGCCGCCGCGCCTTCCGAGAACAAGCCGGCGCCGGCCAAGGACAATCCGGAAGCTCTGCTGCGCGTGGAGCCGCTGGCCATCGAAGTGGGTTTGGGGCTGGTGGGGCTGGTGGAAGGGGCGCAGGACTCCCCGTTGCTGCGCCGCATCGCCGCCATTCGCAAACAACTGGCCAGCGATCTCGGCTACCTGCTTCCTCCCGTGCGGGTCACCGACAACCTGTCGCTGCGCAGCCGCGAATACGTCATCTCGCTCAAGGGCGTGGAGATCGCCCGCTACGAGCTGCCTCAGGGTTGCGAACTGGCCATTGCCACGGGGGAAGGCAGTCCCCCCCTTGACGGCCAGCCCACCCGCGAGCCGGCGTTTGGCATGACGGCCTTCTGGATTCCAACGGAACGCGTCGATCGCGCCCGCAGTTCCGGCTACACCGTCGTCGACGCCATCAGCGTCATGGGTACCCATCTGTCCGAGTTGATCCGCCGCTACGCCCACGAGCTCCTCTCGCGCCAGGACACCAAACGGCTTCTCGACCGCGTGGCGGTGGAGAATCCTAAGGTCGTGGAGGACCTGGTTCCTAAGGTACTGCCCCTGGCCGTAGTGCAAAAGGTCCTGCAGAACCTGCTGCGGGAGCGCGTCTCGATTCGCGATGCCGTATCGATCCTGGAGGCCTTGGGTGAAGTGGCCGGCTCCACGCGGAATCCTGTTCTCCTGACGGAATATGTGCGGCAATCGATCCGGCGGTCCGTCGTCAAGCCGTATCTGAGCCGCGCCGGCGATCTGCCGGCGTGGTTCCTCGACCCGGCGCTCGAGCAGGCGGTGGAGAATGCCGCCGAGCATGGCGAGCAGAACAGTCACCTGTCGCTGTCGCCGCAGACCATTCGCGAGATCCTGAACCGCATCTCCGCGCGCGTCATCCAACCGGAGACCGCCGTGGCGGCCATTACCTCCTCCGGCGCCCGCTACTTCCTGCGCCAGATCGTGGAGCCGGCAATGCCCAACCTGTACTTCCTGGCGCACAACGAGGTGCCTCCGGGATTGCGCGTCCAGTCGCTCGGGAGTATCCAATGAGGCTGCGGGAATGAGGCTACAGGCGGACGGCGGAACCGCCGATAGATACCTCGTGACAGGCAAACGCTGCCGTGGAAAGGCCCCGGGAAAGAGCCGATGAGGATCAAGTCCTATTTTGCGCGTACGCCGGAGAGCGCCCTGGCGATGGCCCGCCAGGAGTTGGGTCTGGAGGCGGTATTGGTGGAGAGCCGCAAAGCCCCGCCGGAGTCCCGCCACCTGGGAGATTACGAGGTGGTATTTGCCATCGACGCTCCTCGCGAAGCCGCCGCCCCGCCGGCCCCTTCCGAGCAGCTATCCATGGAACTGGCCGAGCTGAAGCAGGAACTCGAGGGCATGCGGCGTACCTTGACCCGGACGGCCTTCGCCCCATCTAACTGGCCTGGCGCGTCGGCCACCCTGACCGACGCCTACGCCATCCTCATGGCGAACGACGTCACCTCCGAACTGGCGCGGGAGGTGGCGCAGGGCGCCGAATCGCGCCTTCCGCCGCCTTCGCCAAAAGAGGCGCGGGTAGCGCTGCTGTCCCGCGCGGTGCAAAACCCACCGGCCGGCCAGAAATACTCCATCGAACGCGCCCTGGTGGAAGAGTTGGAATCCCGCTTCCAAGCGGAGCCGGCGCTGGGCAGGGGAGAAGCCAGGCCGCGCGTAGTGGCGCTGGTGGGTCCCCCGGGCGCGGGCAAGACCACCACCCTGGTCAAACTGGCCGTAAACTACGGGCTCGCCAGCCGCCGTCCCGTGCTTCTGCTTTCTCTGGACACCTACCGCGTGGCGGCGGCCGAGCAGCTTCGGTCCTTCG
>Ga0181529_10001479_pt1 | contig 30118 bp, 23 predicted proteins | sample PEATcosm2014_Bin_36_FD_119763 | JGI IMG/M metagenome (GOLD analysis project Ga0181529, IMG submission 119763) | Peatland microbial communities from MTU Mesocosm Facility, Houghton, MI, USA - PEATcosm2014_Bin10_30_metaG | ecosystem: Environmental > Terrestrial > Soil > Wetlands > Peat | place... | reverse complement strand
TCAGTGCGACATACGACCAGGTAACCACCGAGACCACTGGCCACGCGGAGTCGGTGCGCATCGTCTTTGACCCATCGAAGATCACCTTTGGGCAACTGCTGCGCATCTTCTTCTCTGTTGCGCACGACCCCACTCAACTCAACCGCCAAGGGCCGGATGTGGGAACTTCCTACCGCTCCGCGATTTTTTATACCAACGAGGAGCAGCGGCGCATCAGCCAGGCTTACATTGCGCAACTGGACGGCGAGCACGTCTTTCCCAAGCCGATTGTGACGCAGGTTGTTCCGCTGAAAGGCTTCTACGACGCCGAGTCTTACCATCAGCATTACGCGGATCACAATCCGGACAACCCCTACATTCAGGTTTGCGATCGTCCCAAGATCGCAGCCCTCAAAGAGCAGTTTCCTGAGTTGTTCCAAGAATATAACGGCAAATGACCTTGATGAGAATGACGGCTGCGCCGGTTCTTTCGTGGATGAAGTTTTTTGGCCAACATTAGTCCTTCGGGTACCAGTCTGAATGGGGCGACCATTGATGACAGGATGGGCATCGGGTAACCCCCCACTGTTTCAGACAACCAGGGCAAACACCGCCCGTATCGAAGGTATTCCACACCGTGTGGCAGTTGCAGACCCATCGATCTTCGCTTCGCGGAGACCAGCCGCATTTAGGACAATGAATCCCATCCTCGCCGCCGGAGCGATTCAAACTGTCTTCTACACCCGTCTCCGGTTGAGACGGTGCATAGGTCGAGCAGTGAATGGTGTCCATAAGCGCCTTCCTGGTTGAAATCTTACCGCACTGAAGCAATGAAAAGGTTTCCCTATCCTGACCATTTCTCAACTTTCATTGGCTTGGCATTTCCTCAAGCGCCTATCAAAGCGGAGGCAATGAGCGGAAGATTCGCTGCGGCTGGAGCTTTAACTTCCGGCTCGGCGGCAACCGGCACATGGGCTAGTTCCCAGGCTGAACGGTCTTTGAGCAAACGCGAAACCAGCGCCGTGTGCATCGCGTGACCAGCGCGCTCGGCGACGACATGGCCCTCAATGCGCCTTCCCGCCAGCGAAAGATCGCCGATCAAATCCAGAATTTTGTGGCGCACATACTCATCCGGAAAGCGCAGCGGGCCATTCTCCGGACCGTTTGGACCAAGAATGATCGCGCTCTCAGGGCCTGCGCCGCGGATCAGGCCCATATCGCGCAGCTTCTTTTCATCGGCCTTGTAGCCGAAGGTGCGCGCGGGGGCAATATACGTGCCATATGTCTCCGCGGCCAAATCGATGCAGGCGCTCTGGCGGCCGATGGGAGCGGGAAAATCGATGGTATAAAGGATGCGGTAGCCCGTGCCGGGGTAGACGCCAATGAACTTGTCGCCATCGCGCACCTCGACCGCGCGCAGCACGCGAACCGTCTCACGGCGGCGGCGCTGAACGCGTATGCCTACCCTTAGAAATGCTTCAACATAGGGCAGTGCGCTGCCATCCAGGATGGGCAGTTCTAGATTGTCCAGTTCTGCGATCACGTTGTCCACACCCATACCAATGAGCGAGGAGAGCAGATGTTCGGTGGTTGAGATCAGTACGCCCTGGCGCATAAGGCTGGTGGCATAGCTGACCTTGGCCACATTGCGGCCCGTGGCCGGGATTTCAAAGTCATCCAGGTCGGTGCGGCGGAAGACGATGCCGGAACCGGCAGGCGCGGGCAACAACCGCAGCGTGACCGGCGCTCCAGAGTGCAACCCCACCCCGCTGAATTCCAGCGGCGCGGCGATCGTCTGTTCCAGATGCACGGGATTTGCCAATCAATTCCTCTTGGACGACGAGAATACCAATCCGAAGAATAGATTAGACCCTAGCCGCCTTCTTCGTCGTGTGGCATATTGACCACACATTGCTTCCTATTTAAAATTGGATTCGAAAGATCATGAGCGATCGGGTCGCTTTCTTCGTCTTATTCACGGAAAGTATTTTATCCAAGCGGGTTGATAAAGAGGGAAAATCATTTTCCTTGCTGCTCGAAAAGCGCACATTGTTTTCCAAGATGCATTCTGCTGGAATGTTTCAGCAGAATGCAATGGGAGCGGAGCGCCTGATACACTTCCCAAAGGAACGATCTGGAGTTTAAAGACACCATGAAACACACAGTTCTGATTCTGATGTTGGCGGCAAGCGCTCTTGCTGCAAGTGCCCAAACAACCGCGCCTCCAACTGCACCCGCCGCCAAGTCGGCCGTTGCGGCCAAACCTGCCACAAATCCGGCCACTGCGGCAAAATCTTCCACTGCCAAGACGGTTACTCCGGCTGCAAAGACAGCTCCAGCTACACCTCCGACCGTCGCGGCATTCATCAAAGACCCCGCTTCGATCCCCGCAGTCAAGGGAATTCAGAAGCCGCTCTTCACAATTGCGCTGCGCTACAAGGATATCGAAGTTGGCAAAGGCGCCCCGGCCGAGCCCGGCAAGATGCTCAAGTGCTTTTTTACCTTATGGACGAAGGATGGAGTAAAGATCGACTCCACCGACGATCACCGGGTTCCGCAACTGGACAAGGACCATAAGCCGGTAGTAGACGCCAATGGCAACCCCGTGAAGGGCGATCCGCAGCCGATGTCGGTGCTTATGGGACAAAATCGTCCACTCCCCGGTTGGGATATGGGATTCGAGGGTATGAAGGTCGGTGGTAAGCGCCGCGTTTACATTCCTTGGCAGTTGGGATTGGGCGCTCGCGAATTGCCCGCGCGCGACGCCACCCATGCAGCGGTTCCCGCCAAGACCGATCTGATTCTCTATTTGGAGTTGACGGACGTTACCGACGCCCCGCCGCCGCCTCAGCGCCCCGCAGCGATGCCCGGAAGGCGCCCGATGCCGCCGAATGGACAAATGATGCCGCCCAGGCCCGGAACACCGGTTGCGCCTGGATCGCCGGCGCAGATGATGACCGCGCCCAAGCCTCCTGCGGCACCTGCACCTGCAAATGCGCCGAGCACTACTGCTCCGGCAGCGCCCGCTGCTCCAGCAACAACTGGCGCTGTGCCTACGCCTCCGGCTCCGCCCGCGGCTACAACCACGGCTCCCTCAGCGCCACAACCCAAGTAGTTTGGAGTTCTTTGCACATCGATCAGGCCACGGCCAGAGGCAACTCTGGCGTGGCCTGAATCAATTTGCGAGTGTATTCCTGTCGCGGCTGAGCGCAGAGCGCCTCGGCTTCGCCGGTTTCCACCAGCCGGCCACGCTCCATGACCGCAATGCGCGTGGAAAGATAGCGTACCAGCGGCATGGAGTGCGAGATAAATAGATAGGTCAATCGATACTCACGCTGCAAGCGCTTGAGCAAATTCACGATCTGTGCTCCCACACTCACATCCAAGGCAGAGATCGGCTCATCCAGTATCAGTAGCTTGGGCCGTAGCGCCAGAGCGCGGGCGATGTTAATGCGCTGGCGCTGGCCGCCGCTGAACTCGTGCGGATAGCGGGTCAGCGCCGATTCGTCCATACCGACTTCGGAGAGTAGTTCGATGGCTTTGGCGCGGAGGGAAGCTGGACCTCTGGCGGTTGGGAAGTTGCCAGCGCAGCCGACCAGGAGGTCGGCGCTACAGTTTTCAGAATGGATCAGCAGCGGCTCGGTGATGATCTCAAGCACCTTCATGCGCGGATTGAGCGCGGCATATGGATCTTGAAAGACAGGCTGCATCTGTCGGCGGAGACGACGCAACTCGGACTTCGAGGCGCGGGCCGGATCGATGCCGTCCACCTGAATACTTCCCTGCGTTGGCGTGACGAGACCGAGAATCATGCGCGCCAGCGTTGTCTTTCCTGAGCCGGATTCGCCGACCAAACCCAGCGTCTCGCCGGATTCAATGCGGAGCGAGAGATTCTCGACGACAGTGCGGTGCTCGGTCCTGAAGCCTGTCTGCCGAGGATAGCTCTTGCCAACCGCATTGACTTCAACCAGCGCCATGCATTGATGGTAAATGCTATGCGTTTTGAACGGTGTGAATTGCTAATTGTTCTTCATTGTGAGATTAGAGGTTGTTCGGCGATTTGACAGGTTTTTGGATTTCCTGGATTGTTCAACTGGATATGATTGATATGTTGCGATTTATAAGAGTTATTTGGATGGCAGATAAATGACTGCAAGAAAAATCGCTCAGAATAAAATATTGTAGGGGGGTGGGGGTCTATCTGTTTTCTTGCCCCGGCTTGGAAGATTTCTCCTGTTGTTTGAGAAGAAGAGTTGAGTCCCGCCTTGGCCGCAAAAACAAAGGCACGGCGAGGGCGGGGCACTCAAGACAAATTCAATATAGCAAAATGCTGGAAATGATCTGCAATACTATCCTTGCTTCTTCAGCTTGGGGTGGGAGTGAATTCCGAATAAGCGCGTACGAGGACGTCCGCGCGGCATCCGGTCTTTAGACCGGCGCACAAACTGAATGGGGGATCTGATTGCTCAGATCCCCCATATTTGGTTTAGGTTGGTTTGCGGCTAGAAGTTGTAGTGAATCTCCCAGCGTGTGGTGCGGGGCGCCTGCCAAAGATTCGGTTGACCGTACTGTGAGTTCTCGATGACCGAACTCATGGCTGAGTTCAGACTCTTCGTGTATCCGGTTTCCAGGGTCTGGTAGAGCGATGCACCGTCGCCCATTGTCACAGGAGCGGGAGCTCCAGAGCGTGAATTGGGATTGATCGGCGCCAGAGCGGTAGCGTACCAGTTCGAGTCGAGACCAGCCCAGTATGAAACAACCGCATGCTCGTTGAGAGCGTTCGTTGCTGTGAACTCAAATTTGACGCTCTTGTGTTCACCCAACATGATCGTATGCGAGAGGCTAATATCTGACTGGATGAACCAAGGTGTACGGCGTGCGTGGGCAGGGCCAAGTGTGATGAGCCCAGTAGCCGTGTTGTTCGTAGCATCCACCCAATTTCCACGGCCCCAGATGTAGGTTGCTTCCAAGGGAGAGCCACTGGCTTCAGCCAGGTCAATGAAGGAACTGACTGGGCTTCCCTGCAGAACGTTCTGGTTCAGGCCGATGGTGGTTGTATGCTTTTTGCTCCATGGATGCGCGTAATAGGCGTTCCCCTTGAAGGCATTCGGACGGTCTGTCGGCAAAGGACCACTGCTGGATGTACCGTCGTCCTTGAAGTAATAGAAGGGTTCGTCAAAGGCACGGGTGGTATCAGGAGAGTTGCGGCCTGCCGCTCCGCCGTCGATCTGGTCGGTGGTGGTGAGGCCGGTGTAGTTACCCCAGAGGCTGCTATAGGTGTAGCTGAAACTGCCGGACCAATGAGCAGCAGGGTTCATGGTCAAGTTGAATTCCAAGCTGTCGTAGTTGCGGACCGCCTTGGGATTGGCAGGGCAGGTGGGGCAGGTTCCAAAGTCGGGAAGGTCAAAGGCCCAGCCCGGAACGCCGAAGGCCTGGCCAATCGAAGCGAGATACGTTGCATAACCATCGATTGTCGAGTTGACACCCTCGCCGGGGTTCACGATGGTGTAGGTTTCACCCCAGTTCACATCCGAAAGCGAAGCATCTTCGATGACGTGATCGAGGCGGCGGCGGTCGTAACGGATTGAAGCGGAGTATCCAGGCTTGATTTCATATTCGAAACCACCCACCATCTCGTGCTGGCGGTAGGGTTTGACGTTTGGAGCAACAGGCTCCCAAGGGCGCCAGTTGACATTCTCAATCAAGCCAACTCCCGTCTTGGCATCCATAAAAGTGGTTGGTGTGGAGCCAGAAGCAAAGTTGGCGCCGGTAGTTGCCGGGCCGCTCGGGCAGGCACGACCGCTTTTGAAGGTTGCATCAACATCGGGAATGACCCAGGTGCCATTTCCATCGGGTCCGAGAGGATAGGAGCAATCCTCGTAAGCCTGCGCGCCCCAGGAGGTTTGAGCAACCAGCAGCTTCATCACGTCGTTGACAACGCCGTAGCTGCCATAGAGCTTCATCTTGCCCTTTTGGGTGGGATCCCAAGCTGCGCCCAGCCGGGGTTCAATCTTGTCTTTCCATGTGAAGTTGATGGCGCTGACGTGGAAGCCAGCCGGCGGAGGCAGGGCTTCTTTCTCGACACGTAGTCCGAGGTCGAGGGTCAGGCCATGGCCCACCGTCCAGGAGTCATGCCCATAGAACGCATGATTGATATCTGTCACAGGAGTAGTCAAAACGGTCGAGAAGTCCTGGATCTCTGCCCAGCCGTATTGGCCGGCGCAGACACCCCACTCTCCCGCTAAGAGTTTGCAATTGGCGACACCCGTGGAGGTTGAAGCGCCGTGGCTGGGTCCTGCTCCAGGAAATAGGAGTGCGAGAGGCACGTTACCATTCTGGTTAATCACATTGGAAAGGTGGTTTAACTGATAACCAGCCTTGATGTTGTGAGTGCCCCAGCTATGGGAGCTGATGTAGTAAGAGAAATCTTGATTGAACTGAATGTGTTTGTTGGCGTTGAATTCCGTATAGGTTTGGTCGTAGGGCACGGTGGACGCACCGGCGGGTTCCGCCAATTCAGGAGCTTCAGTGGCAATTGAATTTCCCGCGTTGTCAACAGTTTCTCCGCCTGTTTCCCAAATCAGATTGACACCGGTGGTAGGCCAGCCGAAATCGTGGTAGTTCTCAAAGAAGTATCCGAAACGGGTGGTTGAGACCAGCTTTTGGGTGAGCGTGATATCCGAGCCGAAGTTCCAGGTGCTGTTCGGTGCGGAATATCCGTAATCATACGCGTACGAGGTGATCGGCGAATAGATCGCGGGGTTCAGGAAAGTGGATTGGGATGCGATTGGATCGGCACCGGGCAGCGTATCGCCCAGCTCGCGCTCGCCCTGAGTGAGAAGGGAAGCGAAGAGACGGATCTTCTGCGTGGCGGCCCAGTCGAGCCGGCCGGTGGCGTAGTAGGTCTTGCTGTCCTGATTGAAGTTCAGGTTGCCCGCGTTTGGATCAGTGTCGGTGAAATTCACTTCGCGGCTGGTGGAGTTGATGATCGGCGACACGCCAACGAAGAACCAGAGCTTGTCCTGAAGGATCGGTCCGCCGATAAAGGCGCCGGGCTGCAGAATGCTGAATGTGTCTGCCTTGCGTTGATAGAACTGAATATTTGGATCTTGTATATCCCCTGCGGCATGCGACGCGCCAGCACCGGTCGGATCGTAGCGAAGGATCGAATTGAATTGATTGGCGTCGGCATCGGAGGTTTCAAAGGTTGTGAAGATGCCGCCGTGGAATTCGTTCGATCCCTTCTTCATGACTACGTTAATGACGCCGCCCAGAGCGCCGCCGTATTCCGCGGAAACGCCGGAGGTCTTGATTTGAACTTCTTGAATGAAGTCCATGGGCACATTGGCCTTGGAGTAGCCGCCGGAGATGTTCTCGGTGTCCTGGCCCTCAACGAGGTAGCTGCTTTCGGAGTCAGCCGCACCGCCGATGGAGTATCCCACCGACCGACCGTTGCCGCTTGATCCAGGCATGGAACCGCCGGTTCCGCCGGCATACCCGGCCAGCGGCTCGTTGTGAGCCATCGGAGCGAGCTCGATGACCGACTGGAAGGAGGTTCCAGTAGGCAGATTAACCAGAGCCTCGCTGGTGATATTGGTCAAGCTTTGGGTTGTCGAGGTATCGATGATAGGCGCATCTGCGGTAACTTCAACCGTAGAAGACTCGGCGCCGATATTCAGCGTGATATCCACGGTGGGAAGGTGGCCGACCTCAATCTTCATGCCGTCGCGCTTTTCTGTCTTGAAACCCTTGGCCGTCACCGTCAAGGTATACTCACCGGGCGGCAGGTTGGAGAAGCGATAATAGCCGCTGTTGTCGGTGACAAGTTCCTTGGCTCCCACGAGCGTTGAGCCTTTAATTACGACCGAGGCCTTGGGAACGACCGCGCCGGTTTGGTCCTTGACCGTGCCCTGAATGCCGCCTGTTGTTTCTTGAGCCCAGACGGACGCCGCAAAAAACATCAATACGGCGGCAATGGTTAGCATCGCGCTATGTAGCCGGATAAACCTCATCATTTTCCTCCAAGTAATACAGTGGGAACCGGAAGCCTTAGATCGTGCGACTTCTCGATTCGGTTGTTGCGTTTTAACGTCCCGAACGTTGGGGGGCAGAGACTATGCCGAGAGATACAGCGCAACTTAGGGGTGTTTGTATGCAGGTTTGTTGCCAATTTTCATTCAGGGGAAAGAATCTCATTACTTGTTGAAAGATAAAGAGTTATTCAAAGATTTCCCTGAGGTCAAAATTGAACAAGATATGGAATATTGGAGAAAATTATATTTTTATTCCAAAAATAGACAGTTGATTCTGTTTTTGGGACAGCTCGGTAATGGTACTGAATGGCGGGAGTAAAGCAGTTTTTGCGGCTTTGGACGGTCTTTGGTTGCACCATTTTGATGCTTTTCGGCACATTCCAGAGAGGGAGGACGGACGAGAGGAGCGATGCGCTATGCTCGATTGCATGAACCTCTTTTTGGCGCACGTGGGGGCGCGGATGAGTGCGAAGGACGAGATGAATGCCCTGACGGAGGGCTATCTGGGACGCAGTTCAGGACTGGCGCGCTGCAAGACGGAGGCCTTCCGCACGGAGGTGGCGCTGCTGGAGTGGCTGGAGCGGCTGGCCGGGCGAACACCGGTGGTGGCGGTGCTGCTGGATAGCCGGGGGAAGCAGATGACCTCCGAGGGGTTTGCGGCTTGGCTGGGGCAGCGGCGGGACGAGGGGACGCAGCAGATGGTCTTTGCCGTTGGACCGGCGAGCGGGTGGACGGACGAGGCGCGGGAGCGGGCGCAACTGCTGCTGTCGCTGGGGCCGATGACGATGGCGCACGCGCTGGCGCGGCTGGTGATGGCAGAGCAGATTTATCGGGCGCATGCGATTCTGAGCGGGCATCCATATCATGGGGGACACTGAGAGGCAGCTCTTGGCTTTCAGCTTACAGCTCTCAGCTTTCAGAGCGCGCAAGTTACTCGATTCTGGCAAGCTTCTATTGCCGACAGGTAACTGACGATTGGTAGCTGATCGCTGAATGCTGAAAGCTGTAAACTGAGAACTGACCATGACTGATTCGCGGCGCGGACTGATATTGATCAACACTGGACCTGGCAAGGGAAAGACGACCGCTGCCATGGGTACGGCTTTGCGTGCTGTGGGCAATGGGATGCGGGTGCTGATGCTTCAGTTTTTGAAAGGTTCGTGGCACTATGGTGAACTGGACGCGGTGGAGGCCTTTGGCGGACGGTTCATGATGAAACAGATGGGGCGCGGCTTTGTGAAGGTGGGCGGCGCGGAGACCGACCCGGAAGACATTCGCCTGGTGGAGGCGGCCTGGGCGGAGGCGCGGGAGGCGATCTACTCCGGCGAGTGGGATATGGTGGTGCTGGACGAGATTAACTATGCGATTGGCTACAAGATGCTGGACGCGTCGGTGGTGGCTGAGGCGCTGCGCGAGAGGCCGGAGATGGTGCACGTGATTCTGACTGGGCGCGGGGCGCATCCGCTGCTGGTGGAACTGGCCGATACAGTGACCGAGATGCGCGAGGTGAAACATGCCTACCAGAAAGGGATTCTGGCACAGCGCGGAATTGAGTATTGAGAGAGCTTTCAGCTATCAGCTCTCAGCTTACAGCTTGTGTAACTAGCGGCTGATAGCTGACGGCTGAAAGCTACACTGAGGAGCTAAATGTCCTGGTTTAAGCGTGAAAACAGCGAGTATATTTCTGGCGCGATGAGCGCGGCGGCGGAGACGCGGGTGCGCACGGAGGGGCTGTGGATCAAATGCGCGGGCTGCAAGGCACCGGTTTGGAAGGCGGATCTGCTGGCGAATTTGAACGTCTGCCCGCGCTGTCAATATCATTTTAAAATTGGCGCGCGGCAGCGGATTGATTTACTGCTGGCGCCGGGTTATGAGTTGGTGGATGGCGGTCTGCGCTCGACCGATCCGCTGAACTTTACTGACATCAAGCCCTACAAAGCGAGGCTTCGCGCGGCGCAGGAGCAGACTGGCCTGGACGACGCGATTCTGAACGCCGTGGGGCAGTTGGGGAAGCATTCGGTGGTGGTCAGCGCAATGGAGTACGGCTTCATTGGAGGCTCGATGGGCGCGGTGGTGGGCGAGACGATTACGCGCGCCGTGGATCGCGCGCGCGTGGGCCGCATTCCGCTGATTGTGGTGGCGGCGTCGGGCGGGGCGCGCATGATGGAGGGCGTGGCCAGCCTGATGCAGATGGCCAAGATCAGCTCCGCGCTGGCGCAGTTGGACGACGCGCGGATTCCTTATATTTGTGTGCTGACCGACCCCACGACGGGCGGCGTAACGGCCAGCTTTGCCATGCTGGGCGACTTGAATATCGCTGAACCAGGCGCGCTGATCGGCTTTGCCGGACCGCGGGTGATTGAGCAGACGATCCGCCAGAAGCTGCCGGAGGGCTTTCAGCGCTCGGAGTTCCTGCTGGAAAAGGGCTTTCTGGATGCAGTGGTTCACCGGCGGGAGATGAAGGCATATCTTGAGCGCGCGCTGGACTTTATGCAGGTTGCGGCAGCGTAAAGCCATGCCAATCGCGTACATCGGAATGGGCGGGAACCTGGCCAGTTGGGCGGGCACGCCGGAGGCGACTCTAGCAGCGGCGGCGCGCAGGTTTGACTCGCTGGGGCGCGTGGTTCGGCGCTCGTCGCTTTACTCGACTGCGCCGGTGGGCTTTGCCGAGCAGCCTCGGTTTGTGAATGCCGTGGTGGCGCTGGAGACAGAGCTTGCACCGCGTGCGCTGCTGGAAGGGTTGCTGGCCATTGAGCAGGAGTTTGGGCGCTCGCGGACGGCGGGCTTGCAGAATGGGCCGCGCACGCTGGACCTGGATATTTTGCTCTATGGCGATCAGACAGTTAACGAGACGGGGCTGGAAGTTCCACACCCTCGGCTGGCGGAGCGGGCATTTGTCTTGATTCCGTTGAATGAGATTGCGCCGCTGGTTGTTGTGCCCGGTTGGCGGATGAGTGTTCAACAGATTCTCGTCTCATTGCGCGTAGATATTCATTCCGATGCGGTGGTTCAGGTCAAGAGTGCGGCGTGGGCGCCGTCCCTACGGGACTCCGAATCAATCGTGGTGGGCCGGTCACCCCGCGTTGAAACGCGGGGCTAATCACCGTTGCGCCTACGGCGCGGGGCTTCGGAAGATGAGTTATGAAGACGTTGAGTGAAATGATTCAACAACAATTGAAGGCTGATCATTCGAGGTTGAACTCGACGTTCGTCTTTTGGAAGACGGCGTAGACAGTTTCCAATGGCTCATGGAGATTCTTCAGGGCTGAAGTACAGGCCACCTGCCCTACCTTTGATTTGTCTGGGCAGACCTGCCATATTACTTACCACTCATATACCCAGGTATAAGTTGTGTAAGTCGTTCGTCGTGGATTTCCCGTGGTTCCAAAGGTCTTTTCTCCACGCCGCTCGCCACAGCGACATGCGAGACGGATACCGTCGGAAAAAACCAGCGGATCTTCATCGTGGAAGCGATAGGCCGAAAATGAATTGTTGCTTTCGTCTTTATGCGTCAGCCCAGCTTGGGGAAGGTAGTAAAGCCCTCGATTGAAATAGTAGGTTCCAAGAAAATAGTCTTCAAGGCCAGAGGAGAGAAACTGCGGCTGCGTGCTATTTCCCATGTATGCCCGCATTTGACCTTCAAGAAACTCCAGGTTTGTACTCTTTGCCGCCATAGCTACTTGAAAGATCAGTCCAGCGCCTGAAACTCGCGCCAGATCAAATTCATCCAGCGGATTGACCTGCAAATCAACCAGTTTGTGCAACTTCAACCGTGCTTGAGGGGGCAACCGAAAACCGGCAACTTCCAGCGGGTGATTTTCCAGACCGCGAATGATCCACCACAAGACAACATTCCGCGGAGTGTCCTGCGGAAGCTCCGCTGTTACGCGCACACTTTTGGAAAAGGGAATGCGGTAGTTGAAGAAGACGCCACTGGGCGCTCCCGTGATGCCGGAAAAGCGTGTTCCCCAGGGAGCGTTCCTATCTTGAAAACCGACTCCCACAGCCATACCCAGTTCCATGTCGATGGATGGAATTTGCTCTCCGTCCACATAAACACGCAACCTCAGCCGCAAATAGTTCTCAAAGGCACCGCCGAACCACAGATGATCCAGGTAGCCGGAGCCTTTCTGAATGCACAACTCAGCTTCGGAAGAAGTCAGGAATAGCTGTTCTTCCTTGCCGCAATGGCTAAAGGTTTGGACCTTTTGAAAACCGTCTGTGAATTCGGCCAAAGCGGGCGAAGGGTTAAGTGCAGCCGTGATAAGAGGCAGTCCTAATGCGCTGCAAGAAAACGTTCGCCGATTCATCAATAATCCTTGACGATAGCTTATTTGCAACCGATGAGTGTAGTCAATGGACTTGGATATTTTCATTTACACTCGTTAAGGTCAGTCGAGTCTACTGAAATATGGCAGTAATATCTTTGGATTGCCCGGTTTGCAAAGACTTTTTTGTAATGTAAAGATGTGTGGACCGGGAGGATTACATAAATACCTACAGAGAAGCCGGCGCGCCGATGAGGGCCTCTGCGGGTTGGCAACGCCGGTTGGGGATTCCCTAGGGAACCTTGATTCATTTCTTTCTTTGCAGTAACCATTTCCTCGGGGGCTAAAGCCCGCATTTATTTTGGGCTATTTGCGGCACGGCTGAAGCCGTGCCCTTTCAAAACATCAAATTATTCAGAGGCTCCCTAAACTATTTCTGTATTGTTTGAGACTCAACGTGGACCAGGAGGTCCACGTTACAGCCGACCGGGAGGTCGGCGCTACAATTCACGGATAAGTTCTAAAGCCGCGCCCTTTCAAAAACTCTACATCATCAGAGGTTCCCTAGGGTTTGTTCATACCTGCCGCTTCAATGCTGTGATTGTCCGGGTATCTCTGGCTTGCCTGGTTCGTCCAGAATCTGCACTGCGGTCGCTGGGCCGAGCTTTGCCCAATCGCGCAAGACCCAGACCACCTTCTTCTGCGGAGTCACTTCGACCAATTGCGGCCCTTTGCCGTCATCGCCGCGCGAGCAGATGATGGTGTTGCCGTTTTTGAGCCGTGTGGCGCTTTGCGTGTTGATGTAGCGATACTCTTCCGGCAGGTCGGTGGGCCTCAACTCCCAGATCGTCTCGCCTTTGGGATTGACTTCGCGGGTCAGGATGTCGTGTTCGTCGGTGATCAGCGTGTTGCCATTCTTGAGCCGGATCGCCGCCCATGGACTTTTGATCTTGTAGGTCCATATCTCCTTGAAGTGCTTGTCGTATTCAATGATCTGATCCATTTCCAGGAAGGGAAGCAGGTAGGTTCCTTGTGCTGTGTAGCGGGCGCGGCGGAACTGCCCGTGGACCATGCCGGTGGTGCTGGGCGCGGGCAACTCGTGCTGCACCAGAACCTTGTTGGTCTTGATGTTCATTACCATCAATTGGGGCGGCAGGCCATTGAGCACGAACATCACTTTGTTCAGGCCGATGGGCTGGCAGGTGTGAATCTCGGTCCCTTTCGGCGCATCGTAGCGCCAGACTACTTGCTTGTTGGGCGTGACCTCGGCCACATACTGCATGCGGCTGAAGAGGATGTTGCCATTCGAGAGCATCCACACATCGTCGTACTCCCAGCCGCCGCCAGTCGAATAGGTCCAGACGATCTTGCCGTCGTTGACCAAAAATATCTTGTTATAACCTTCGCCTATATACAACATCGGATGCTGGGCAATGCCGTTTCCGGGCAGGCCCGCGGGGATCGGCTGGTTCCATACGCGCGGCGCAACTTCAGTCTCGGCAGGCCCCAAAGCGGGCACATCCGCTGCGGTAAAGCGGTTCATCAACGCCATCAGCGGCGCTGGCGGAGCCGCCGATGCTGTCTGCGCCAAAGAGATTGCTGTGCATGAAAGAGTGCTGGCAAGGATGATGAGTGGTGCAAGCTTATTCCTCAAACTGATTCTCCTTCCTAACCATTTTAGCGTCAGAACCACAAGGATATAAGCGGGGGGCGCGCGGACCAGATTGAAGCTCGCCCGGTAGAATTGTCGGATGGGTCTTACATTTGAAGTTCTGGCGACGAGCGCGGGCGGGGGACGGCGGGGACGGATGCTGCTGCCGCACCGGACGGTGGAGACGCCGGTCTTTATGCCGGTGGGGACGGCGGGGACGGTGAAGGCTGTCTCGCAGGATCTGCTGGAGAGCTTGGGCACGGAAATCATTCTGGGCAACACCTATCACCTCTATCTGCGACCGGGGCATGAGGCGATCCGGCGGATGGGCGGGCTGCATAAATTCATTAGTTGGCCGCGGGCGATGCTGACCGATTCCGGCGGCTTTCAGGTTTTTTCACTGGCTCAGTTGCGCAAAGTGACGGACGATGGAGTTCGCTTCCGCTCGCATCTGGACGGGAGCGAGCATTTTTTTACGCCGGAACATTCCATTGATGTGCAGATTGCGCTGGGTGCGGATATTGCGATGGCCTTTGATGAGTGTACGGAGTATCCCGCAGAACGCAGCCGGGCCGAAGAGAGTTTGAGGCTGACGATGGCCTGGGCGCGGCGGTCGCTCGATCACTTCAATGCGCATTGCATGGAGGTTCCTTGGTTTGAGGAGTTGGGCTCCAATCGGGATTGCAAGCTTGCGGCAGGTGAAACAAGCGCGGGCGGGGACGCCCGCACTACAGCCGGTCTGGAGACCGGCGCTACAAGTCGGTTTATTGATGGCAGGCGGGTGCAAAGTTTGTTCGGTATTGTGCAGGGCGGAACGTATCTTGATCTGCGGCGGGAGAGCGCGGAGCGGCTGGTGGAGATGGAGTTTGACGGCTACGCGATTGGCGGGCTGAGCGTCGGCGAGCCGCGCGAAAAAACTCTGGAGATGATTGCCGAAGTACTGCCGCTGCTGCCTGCCGACAAGCCGCGCTATCTGATGGGCGTGGGGTATCCGGACGAGATTGAAGAGTACGCGCGGATGGGCGTGGATATGATGGACTGCGTGCTGCCGACCCGCGCGGCGCGGCACGGGCTGCTGTTCACGAGCGAGGGGCGGCTGAACATCAAGGGCGCGCGCTTTGCCGAGGATCAAGGGCCGCCTGATCCGGCTTGCAATTGCCCGGTCTGCCGGCGCTACTCGCGCGCCTATCTGCGCCACTTGATGCACTGCGGCGAGGCGCTTTCCGCAACGCTGAACACGATTCATAACCTGGCTTACTATTTGGGGATCATGGAGCGTGTGCGGAAGAGCCTGGGTGCCGAGGGCGCAGTCAGCTTGTGAGTGGTTCGGCGGAATCCTTGGCAGCTTGAAAGGCCAGCGCCAGCGTTACGGATGCGCTCAGCCAGAGAATGATGCCTGTGCCAAGCGACGAGGTTCCTTGTAGAGTTTCCGTAGGAATCACGAGCGCACTAACCCCAGCCCAGGCCACCAGCACGGCTCCTGACCAGTAATGGGGCTTATAGCGGAAGATCCGCGCAAGTGGAAACAGATGCAGCCCGATGATGGCTGTGATGGCGCACATCACGTAGGCGTCAATGTGCAGCTTTGCAAAGCTGAAGGCGACGACGGCAACCGCGATCCACTGAATGGCATTGATCCAGCCAAAGGCACGACCCACGGCAGGATCGTCGGGCACGCGCGGCCAGCGCTTCGATAAGCGCAGCAGGTTCAGCGCAGCCAGAAGCAGCAGCGTCATGCCCACCATGATGGCGGTAACGGTGGCGAATTTGATCTGTTGTTTTGCAATGAGTGCGAGGAAGAGCCATCCGGTTCCAAAGCAAGTGAAAAAGATGGCGCCGATGGCCCTGCCTCCAAGCTGATTGGCGGTTTGAATGGTTTGCATGGTGTGACCTCCTGGTTAGGCAAGTGGGTTGGGGAAGTTGTTGTTTAGTCGCCGATAGCTCCACCAAGCAGTTGCTTGAGCGCCTGCACGTACTCAATGAGTGCGGCACGGCCAACGTCAGTTACACGATAGATGCTTTGCGGCTTACGCTGGACGAACTTCTTTTCGACGGCAACGTAGCCGGCTTCTTCCAGCTTTAACAACTGCGCGCCGAGGTTGCCGTCTGTCGAACCGGTCTTTGAGCGCAGCCAGGTAAACTCCGCCTCTTCCACGCCAACCAGCAGCGAGAGCAGGGCCAGGCGCAGCTTCCCGTGGATCACAGGATTCAGCTCTGGCAGCTCAGGCATGAGTGGCCTCCTGACGGCGCAGGCGTGCTTCCAAAATCATGGCGTAGACGCCGAAGACAATCTGGCAAAAGAAGATTGCAATGATAAAAACCGCGCTGCATTGGTTGTCAGAGCCAAAACACGCGGCTACGGATGCAGCCCACCAGACGCACGCGGTGGCAATCTGCGCCTTCCAGCGGAGAAGCATTCCAGAAGCACCGTTGGCAATCCCAAGCATGGAAGCGACAATCGCCACAAAAATGTGCTGGTTGAAGTGGCCGCTAAAGCCAAGCGCCGGAAAAAGCAATACCATCGAAACACCCATGGCGACCCAGACGGATGAGATGGCTCGGCCAATCTTTGTCTTCGGTTCTTGCACGGGTTGCTTCTTTTGCTGAATCCAGCTAATGACTATGCACAGCGGCCATGCTGTCATCATGGTTACAAACCAAGCCCACGGCCATTGATTGTAGGCAGTCCAACCGATGGCGATATAGTAGGCTACTCCCCAGAAGACAAGAACCCAGGCCCAACTGCTGGTGGTGCGCCGGCCTTCGGCGATCATGGTTTCAATCAGGCTGAGCCTGTCTTTCAGATTCATTTCTTCAGCGTCGAGTGTCATGGTAATTCTCCTTTTTGATCGATATTGTTTGAAATCCACTCAAGGTTTGGTGCGACCTTCGCTACCTTCTGTGCATCAGCAAAACCACGGTTTTGTCGGCCAGGAAGAGCAAGGTGACTGCGCGATTGAATCTGGCGCGCTGAACGCGGAATCGGTTGCTGGATAATCGTTCATGACCCGTCCTCTCTTCTTCTGGAGTTGTTCAAGTCCAATTTGCATTGCAGGCCGAAACAACGTCAGCGCATCTCCATTAAGAGTACTCTACATAATAGAGAACTATATGTCAAGGACAAATTGAAACTTTAATAGATTTTTTTGGATGGGTGTTCAGAGAACATGAATTGGGTTTGAATTCTGGACAAGAGCGGACGAGGACGTCCACGCATCAGCCGGTCGGAAGAACGGCGCTACAAACTAGCCAAATCAAATTCGTGCGGTTACTGTATCAAACGGAGCAAGGAGAGGCCGTTCGCTGCTCTTCGATTGTTAACTTGTTCATTTTAAATTTACTTGCTTTGCAGAGTCGAGTCAGATCCCGACAGACACGATTCACAACTCCGGCCCAATCGCCGGGCGCGCTCTGGCGGAATAAACGAGCTGTCGGATACCAGGGAGTCGTCACGGCTTGCTGCATCCAGCGCCAATCGGCCAGATGGGGAAGCAGAATCCAAACTGGCTTGGCCATGGCGCCGGCCAGATGGGCGATGCAGGTATCGGTGGTGATGACCAGATCGAGCGTGGCAAGGAGAGCGGATGTTTCGGCCAGATCGCGGTCGCGGCTGGAGCCGTCCTGGATCTTGAGATCGGCGGGCAATGCAGTCAGATCATCCGCTGGTGAGCCTTTCTGCAGAGATATCCAAGTCACGCCGGGATTGTTCAGAATGGGGAGAAGAGTGGACAATTTGACCGAGCGCTGGCGGTCTGCTTTGTAATTGGGGTTGCCAGCCCAGGCCAAACCAATGCGCAACTTGTGCGAAGAGGAGTGGCTGGGAAACAGAATCATTTTTTCAGCCACCTGCGCCGGCGCGGCTTCCAGATAGGCTCCGGGCCAGGGAACGGTTTCGATGGTGGTGCGAAAGACCGACGGCAAACTCATCAGCGGACACTCGCAGTCAAACGCCGGCAGGCGCGCGCCCATCGGCAGAAGCTCGGCGTGCCCTGAGCGCACCACGGAGAGCGATTCCATCAAGCGAATGGTTGGTTGCTGCGCTTGCAGAATCACCTGCCCGCCGCGCGCGACGACCATTGAGAGGTAGCGGCTGAACTGAATGGTGTCGCCCAGCCCCTGCTCGGCGTGCAGGAGAATGCGGCGGCCGTTGAGCAGTTCGCCTTGCCAGCGGGGTTGCTTGAAGAAGCGCGGGCTGCGGTGCACCTCGCGGAAGCGAAAGCGGGCCTCATAACCGGGCCATCCTTGCTGCCAATCGCCCAGGCGAAGACGGGTGAGGGCGAGGTTGTAGCGCGCGCCGTGGCTGAGTGGATCGCGTTCGACGGCCAGCTCTTGCGCGCGCAGGCCCTCTTCCATGCGGCCCAGATCAATGAGGGAGTTGCCGCGATTGGAGGCAGCGGCGGCGTGACCAAGAACTTCCGCCCGCTCGAAGACGGCAATCGCCTCCTGGAAGCGTCCCTCCAGATGAAGCAGAATGCCGTTCATGTTGACGGCTTCCGCGTGGTCCGGCTCGCGCGCCAGCGCCCAGTGAAGCCATTGCCATGCGCCTGCCAGATCCCGCTCGGCGGCGCGGAACTGGCACCAGGCGACCAGCGTTTCAATCTGCTCTGGATTGAGGGCGAAGGCTTTGCGGAGACAGGCCTCCGCCTCGGCGGGACGGCGGCGCTCGCGCTCGAGCAGCGCCAGATTGACCCAGCCGGAGATCAGATCCGGGCGCAGCTCGACGGCTCTGCGCAGGGCGGCCTCGGCGTACACCTCGCGCCCTTGCTCGCGCAGCAAACTGCCCAGGTTGACCCATGCGGCGGCAAAGTCCGGGCGCTGGACCAGAGCGCGGCGGTAACGGGTCTCCGCTTCCTTCAGCTTTCCCATGCGCGCCAAAACAAAGCCGGCGGCAAAGTTGGCCTCGGGCAGCTTGGGCCGGAAGGCCAGCGCATCTTCGTAGCGAAGCAGCGCCTCCTCGTTTCGGCCCATCATGGCCAGTGCGTTGCCGAGGCCCAGGTGCGCGGCGACCAGAGCGGGCTGTCGACGGAGAACCAACTCAAACTCCGCGAGGGCATCCAGCGGGCGTCCTGCGGCAATCCGCATTTCTCCCAAGCCAAGGCGCGCGAGCGGCTCCATGCCGAAACAGATGGCCTGACGATAGGCGCCTTCTGCATCTTCTGCGCGGTTGACCGCCTGCAAGGCCTGACCCAACGCAACCCATGCCGCGCCCATTTGCGGCGCCGCGGCGACGGCGGCTTCGGCGGTTTTGAAGGCAGCCGCGGGCTGATTGCTGGCGAGCGCCACGAGCGTGATTCCCACCAGGGCCTGCGGGTGACACGGATTCTCTGCCAGCATTTGCTGGCAGCCGAGGGCGACCTCGGTGAGATGGCCGGTCAGATCTTGGGTTTGAGTCGTCACACTTCTCTGAACGCTAGGCTGGATTGGCTGCGCGCTCAACTGGAAAACACAAGGGAAGCTTGATTCTGTGTGTGAAGTTTCCCATTTTTCATTTGGTTCAAATTCGGGAGCAACTTTTATTCCACGCTTGGGGGCTATCATGAAGCTGTGCCATCCGAGCAAGCAACGTATCATCTGGGCGACATTCTGGCCAATGCCATTACGCACGGCATTGGGGCTCTGCTAGCGATTGCCGGCGCGGTCTACCTGATCGCCGCTTCCACACGCGGCTCGGCATGGGTGGTGGTCAGCTGCTCCGTTTTTTCGGCGACGCTGGTGCTGGTTTACCTCTGCTCGACGCTGTATCATTCGCTGGTGCGCACTGGCGCCCGCCACGTCTTTCACATCCTGGACCACTCGTCGATCTATCTGCTGATCGCCGGCACGTACACACCCTTTACGCTGGTGACGCTGCGCGGACCAGTGGGTTGGGTGCTGTTCGGCGTGGAGTGGTCGCTGGCTGTGGCCGGGGTGATCTTCAAGAGTTTTGCCGTGGGCCGCTTTGAAGTTGCCTCGGCTCTTGTGTATCTGGCGCAAGGCTGGTTTGTGGTGGTGGCCATTGTGCCGCTGATCCACGCGCTGGGCTGGCACGGGTTGATTTGGCTGGGCGCGGGTGGTGTAGCGTACACGCTGGGGATTATCTTCTTCGCTCTCGATCGTCTACGATACTTTCACGCTTTGTGGCATCTTTTTGTACTGGCCGGAAGCATTGCCCACTACTTTGGAATCCTTTACTATGTGATTCCCACGCGGTAATAAGCCGGCTGAAATGCCGATCCTTGATTGCATCAAAACCTGTGCAAATTGACCAATGCACGGCAAAGCCGGTACACTACTCTAGTTTGGCGATTCCTGCCTGTGACCGCAGAGATGGACGTTCGCCCTGTTGATAGACGGGCTTGAGTGTACTATCGCGGTTCAGAAGTTTCCGCCCGAGCTATTTTTTTGAGGCGCGCACCGGCCGAGCCGGATTGCGCTGGAGGTTTTATGTACGCGGTGATTCGGACAGGTGGTAAGCAGTATCGTGTCGCTCCAGGGGATGTAGTGAAGATTGAGAGCGTTGTCTCTGATGAGAATCAGACGATCGAGTTCAGCGACGTGCTGGCCGTCAGTGGCGAGCCGGGAACCGTGGCCAAGCCATCAACCGCCAAAGTGACCGCCGAGATTCTGGGCGAGGGCAGGGGCGACAAGATTCTTGTCTTCCATCTGAAGCGGAAGAAGCAGTACAAGAAGTTGCAAGGGCATCGGCAGAACTACACCGAGGTGCGCATCAAGAGCATCGAAGCCGACGGCGTTACCTACGCCGCCGCCTAGGAGCTTACAGCTATCCGCTTTCAGCTTGGCGTAAGCGGTGCAAAGAGTATTGGCCCAAACGGGCAGAAAACTGATAGCTGATGGCTGAAAGCTGACAGCTAAAAGAGGAGATTCGGCAATGGCACACAAGAAGGGTGGAGGCAGCTCCACAAACGGACGGGACTCGAATGCACAGCGGCTGGGCGTGAAGGCCTTTGCCGGCGAACTCATCACCGGCGGCTCGATCATCATGCGCCAGCGCGGCACGCGGATCAAGCCAGGCCTCAACGTGGGCATCGGCTCGGATGACACGCTTTTTGCCAAGGTCACTGGCCGGGTGAAGTTTGCCGACCGAGGCAACCGTGGACGTTTTGCGTCCATCGAGCCGGTAGCGGCCGAGTAAGATTGGCTTGGCTTCATCAAAAAAAGCCACGGCGCAAGCCGTGGCTTTTCTATTCCTTATTCATTTTCTCGCCTATGTCTCTGATTCCCTATTCTTCAGTTTTCTGTTCAGCACAGACTCAATCGCGGACTCGACATCGGTGAGAGCAAAGCCGCCGGAGGGCTGCACGGCGACCTGGGTTCCGGTGTGGCCAAGGGCGGAGGCGATCTCGTTCCAGCGCAGAATGGTGGAGTGAGCGGGCAGCACGACCGGCTTGCGCGCGGGCTCGGGCAGCGCGGCATACAAGATCCAAATGCCCAGCGAGAACAGGATCATGGATTGGGTGATGAATTGCAGCAAATCGGTTGAGGTTGTCGATCGGGACCAGAAGCTGGAGAGGATAAAATCGCTCGACGAGATCATGCCGAAGCCCAGGGAGATGCCAAAGGCCATGTTGCGAAAGCCAAGCCGCAGCGCACTCATGCTCATGCAGAGAAAGGCGAGCAGGCACAGCTCAAGGATGCTGACCGAGCGCATCAGCCAATAGGCCGTGTGGATGATCATCTGGTAGTGCGTGGACTGCATGGATAGCGTGGACAGACTTAAAATCGCCGAGGTCAAAGCCGCCCAGCGAAAGGCCATGATCCCCAGCCGCTGAAGGCCTGAGAAAGCGGAAAGAACACTGCAGAAGACTTCCTGGCAGATAAAGTAGAGCATCAGGGCGCTGGCGCTGTAGACAGCCCAGTAGCAGTAAAAATACAGATCCGAGGCATAGCCGCTGAACCAGTGCCTATTCAGCGCGGTGAAGAAGAAGAGCAAAACGGGCATGGCTGCCAGGCGCAGGACCAGGTAACGCCCCATGGCCGGAAAGCGCGAGAATAAATTTCTCTTCCAGAAGACGAAGGCAAGGACCGCCCAGAGCGCAAACTCCGCCACGCACATCATGGACATGATTGATTGGGAAGACATTCCGGCCTCTCGCTATTCTGAGTACCTTCTCAGAATAGCGCCGATTTTCTTTCCACTCAACAAGAAAATAATGTGTTCAACATTTCTGGTGGGTCATTCCCTTTGTCTTTCCCTGCTTTAGGGGTTGACTTCGCAGGGAATATGACCGCCATTGCCACAGACCGGCCCCGGCATACTGGAGGTGGCTGACAGATGACTGGGCAGAGCGGCGCGATTGGCGGGAGTTGTGGCGGCTGCCACGCCGCCGGCGACAACGATCGACAGAACGAAGATACGAGCTGCGAGTTTCATCGGTAGTAACCTCCAATTGATTTTTTGGGCCGGAAAAAGCGGCTCCATGGACGGAAACAGTAATCCGAAAACAAAACTAAGTCAATCATTTTCTTTAAGTTATCTAAGTAGTAACGGTTTAGGTTACTACCGTACCACTTCAGGCCCCTGAATCCTCGTCAAATATTCGCCCTTTCAGCTCTGTTTTCCACCCGTCGCCGCTCTCGGCGCCATGCTAAAATCAAGCTAGGAAAGCTTGTTCGAAAGCCCCAGTCTTTCAATTGGTTAGACCCCCAAATCAGGGTTGCGAACGGCGCTCCCGACGCCGCGCGCCCGAAGGAACTCGAAGCGCGAGCTTTGTGAACGGAATTTTATGGCGACTGAACCTGTAGATCCCACTTCGTCCTCCGCCGAGAACGGCAGTTACACCGGCGAAAACATCAAGATTCTCGAAGGCCTGGAGGCGGTGCGCCTTCGTCCGGCGATGTATATTGGCTCGACCGGCGATATGGGCCTGCATCATCTGGTCTATGAAGTGGTGGACAACTCGGTGGACGAGGCCCTGGCCGGCTACGCGAAGAAGATTGACGTGATTATTCACGTGGACAACTCGATTACGGTTGTCGATGATGGGCGCGGAATCCCGGTGGACATGATGGATCTTTCGAATGGCAAGAAGATGCCCGCGGTGCAGGTGGTGCTGACCAAACTGCACGCCGGCGGCAAATTCGACGCTTCGAACTACAAGGTCTCCGGCGGTCTGCACGGGGTTGGCGTCAGTTGCGTCAATGCGCTTTCGCAGGAGTTCAACGTCGAGATCTGGCGCGACGGCTTTACCTGGGAGATGGATTTCAGTTGCGGAGATCCGGTGAGCGAACTGCGCCAGGCTGGCACCAGCAAGCGGCGCGGGACCAAGGTTCACTTTTTGCCGGACAAGAGCATCTTCTCCGTCACCGAGTACAACTACGATACGCTGGCGCAGCGGTTGCGCGAGATGGCCTTCCTCAATAAAGGCCTGGAGATTACCCTCACCGACGAGCGCACCGCCGACCCCAAGACCGGCGAGGCGCGCAAGGCGGAGTTCAAGTACGCCGGCGGCATCGCGGAGTTCGTCAAGCATTTGAACCGCGGCAAGACCGTGCTGCACGAGAAGCCGATTGTGATGGAGGCGATGCGGGACAATGTGGAAATCGATATTGCCCTCCAGTACAACGACAGCTACTCGGAGACGGTCTTCAGCTTTGCCAACAACATCAACACGGTGGATGGCGGCACGCACCTGTCCGGCTTCCGCACTTCACTCACCCGCACCGTGAACGCGATCGGCCAGTCGCTGGGGCTCTTTAAGGACGTAAAGGAAAACCTGAGCGGCGACGATGTGCGCGAGGGGCTGGTTGCGGTGGTGAGCGTCAAGCTTTCGCAGCCGCAGTTTGAGGGGCAAACCAAGGGCAAGCTGAACTCCGACATCGCGGGCATTGTGCAGGCCTTTGTCAACGAGCGGCTGGGCGCATTTCTGGAGCAGAATCCGCCTATTGCCAAGCGCATCATCAACAAGTCGATTGAAGCCGCGCGTGCTCGCGAGGCGGCGCGCAAGGCACGCGACCTGACCCGCCGCAAGGGCGTGATGGATGGCGCCGGCCTACCCGGCAAGCTAGCCGATTGCAGCGAGCGCAACCCGGAGCGCTGCGAACTGTATCTGGTCGAGGGCGAGAGCGCCGGCGGCACGGCCAAGCAGGGGCGTGATCGCCGCTTCCAGGCCATTCTGCCCCTGAAAGGCAAGATCCTCAACGTCGAGAAGGCCCGCTACGACAAGATGCTGGGCCACGAGGAAATCCGCGCCATGATTACCGCCCTCGGCTGCGGCATCGGCAAGGACGACTTTGACGGCAGCAAGGTGCGCTACGGCAAGATCATTCTGATGACCGACGCCGACGTGGACGGGTCGCACATTCGCACGCTGCTGCTCACGTTTTTCTTCCGCCACATGATGGAGCTGATCAAGCGGGACAACATCTACATTGCCCAGCCGCCGCTGTTCAAAATCAAGAAAGGCCGTCGCGAGGAGTACATCAAGGATGAGCGCGAGTTCGTCAAAGTGATGGTCAGCCGCGCGGCGGAGGGAATGGTTGTGCATCATGGCGAGGCGGCCAGCCGCATCGAGGGCGCTGGGTTGACACGCTTTATCGCCACTCTGGGCGAGTACCTGGACTTTGTTGAAAAGGTGGACAAGCGCGTTCGCAATGAAAAGTTGACCGAGCTGCTGGCCCGCGCCGAGCTGATTCACCGCGCCGACTTCGCCTCCAAATCCGAGAGCGAGCTTCCGCCCAAGCTGGCCAAAATCCACGCCGAACTTTCAGCACGCTCGGAGGAGTTTCTCTTCAAGGCATTGGGAGCGCCGGTCGAGGATGAAGAGCACCATACCTGGTCGATCAGCTTTACCGACGCTCAAGGCGCCGAGCGCCACATCGACTGGACGCTTGCTTCCAGCCCGGAGTTCCGCCAGATGATGGCGAAATACACTCTCATCAAAGAGTATTTGGAACCGCCTTTCCTCATCGAATACGCCGCCAAGGGAGTCGTTGCGGAAGCGGCCAGCGAAGAAGGCGAGGCCGCCGAACCCGACTCCGCCGAAGTTCAAGCCGAGGCCAAGCAGGCCCGCCGCGCCGCCCGCGCGCTGCAAGAACCCGTGGAAAAGCAGACCGCCCGCGAGCTCTTCAGCTACATCGTTGAGCAGGGCAAAAAAGGCTATGACGTTCAGCGCTACAAAGGCCTGGGCGAGATGACCGCCACGCAACTCTGGGATACGACCATGGATCCAGAACGCCGCACCCTGCTGCGCGTCCGGCTGGAAGATTATGCCGAGTGCGACTCCATCTTCACCACATTGATGGGCGAAGACGTCGAGGCTCGCCGAAAATTTATCGAGGATAACGCCCTCGATGTGAGGAACCTCGACATATAAAACAATCCTGATGGCGCGAGAACGGCGTGCTCCGGGAGGTCGGCGGTACAGGTACTTTCAAATGCCGGTCCGTGCTCTTTGAGCGCTAGAGCCGGCGTTCCTTTTTGGTCCTTACATGTCCACTTCAATGACCATTTTTCCGATCTCCATTTGACTCTCGCAGGCTCTCTGCCGCGATAATGTCGTATGCTAGCTGTTGGCTGGCAACTTCAGGAAGGCTCGGTTTTTTGACCGCCTCCTCAATTGCCGCGATGGTACGCTTCGCCCGAAGACAAAGATCGCGATGAGGATTGAAATCGTTTTGTGCAACCCGCACTTTTGATGAGAGGACCAAGAAATGAGAAGCTTTGCGCGTTATTTGGCACAGTTGTCGATGGCAGCGTTTTGCCTGGCCATGGTGGCCTGTGGCGGCGGTTCCAGCTCCAACCAGCTCACCACCCCCACGGTCACCGTCACGCCCGCCTCTTCCAGCATCAACACTGCGCAGGCGCTCAACGTCGCCATCACGGTTTCCGGCTCCGGGGGCACAGCTACCGGCACTGTCGTGCTTTCCAACGGAAGCTATTCCTCCGCAGCTACGACTCTCAGCGCTGGTTCGGCCACGATCAAAATCCCCGCAGGCTCGCTTGCCGTTGGATCCGACATGCTGACGGCTACTTATACGCCGGATTCATCCAGCTCTTCGGTTTACACTTCCGCATCCGGAAGCGGCTCGGTTACGGTGACCACTCTTCCACTGCTTAATCCAAGTGTCACCGTGACTCCCGCTTCCTCCTCCATCACCACGGCGCAGTCGCTTCAAGTCACCATCGCAGTCTCCGGCTCAGGCGGAACGCCAACCGGTTCGGTTGTTCTTTCCAGCGGGAGCTATACTTCCGCCACCACAACGCTCAGCGCCGGCTCGGCCTCCATTACCATTCCCGCCGGCTCGCTCGCCGCCGGAACAGATACGCTGTCTGCCACCTATACGCCGGATGTGGCAAGTTCCACAATCTACAATTCAGCATCCGGAAGCGGCTCGGTTACGGTGACCACTCCCGTGCTGCTGACTCCCACCGTCAAGGTGACCCCTGGAGCCTCGACGATCACCACGGCGCAGTCGCTTCAAGTCACCATCGCGGTCAGCGGCACTGGCGGAACGCCGACCGGTTCGGTCGTTCTTTCCAGCGGAAGCTATACTTCAGCCGCGACAACCCTCAGCGCCGGCTCGGCATCGATTACCATCCCCGCTGACTCACTTGTTGCCGGAACCGATACGCTCACCGCAAACTACACGCCTGACTTGGCAAGCTCTTCGACATACAATTCCGCCTCCGGAAGCAATTCGATCACGGTCAACCCGCTGATTACGCCATCGGTCAAAGTAACGCCTGGCGCGTCCAGCATCACCACGGCGCAGTCGCTTCAAGTCACGGTCGCGGTCACCGCCTCGAGCGGAACACCCACCGGCTCGGTGGTGCTAACCAGCGGAAGCTATACCTCCGCTGCCACAACTCTCAGCGCAGGCTCGGCCTCCATTACCATCCCAGCCGGCAAGCTGGCCACTGGCTCCGACACGTTGACCGCAACCTATACGCCAGACTCGTCCAGTTCCTCGACCTTTAACTCGGCGAGCGGGAATAACTCAGTCACGGTCAACCCGCTGATTACGCCATCGGTCGTGGTGACGCCTGGAGCTTCCAGCATCACCACCGCGCAGACGCTCCAAGTTACGATCGCACTCTCCGGTTCCGACGGCACGCCGACCGGCTCTGTCATCCTTTCCAGCGGAAGCTATACCTCAAGCTCGACGGCACTCAGCTCCGGTTCAGCATCCATCACAATTCCAGCCGGAAAACTTGCCACTGGAACCGATACGCTCACCGCTACCTACACGCCAGACTCGACCAGTTCCTCGATCTATACCTCAGCGAGCGGGAGCAACTCGGTCACGGTAACCACGGCTCCCAATGCCGTGGACGTCACCATTGACGTGCTTTCCGGCCGTCACACCATCAGCCCTTACATTTATGGCGGCGCTTACCCGCAAGATGCGGCAACCGTCAACGACAGCAGAATGAGCCTGGTGCGCTGGGGCGGAAACGCCTCCTCCACTTACAACTGGCTGTTAGGCACCTACAACGCCGACAACGACTACTATTTTGAGGATTTCGGCATTGAGGGATTCAACAACGGAGACGATTCCGATTCCGTTCAATGGATCACCGATGTGAAAGCGGCCGGCAGCCATCCGCTGATGACCATGGTGATGCTGCCCTGGGTGGCGCAGAGCCCCGAGAATGGAAGCAACGGCCACTGGAGCTACTCGGTGACAACTTACGGGGCACAGTGCTCCGTTGATCCTTACAACCACGACGCCGGCGACGGCTATAAAACCGACTGCTCCACTCCGGTTACAACCAATGTCGTTTCCACCGCCTACTATCCGCTGGTGGACACATCGGCCGATTGCCCGTCAGGGACCACGGATGGAAGCACCTGTCTGGATCGTGAGACTTGGGCAAAGTCGCTGGCCACCGCCTTCGGCACGGGCACTTGCACCGTTCCCGGCAGCAACATTACCTCCTGCCACTTCTATGACATGGACAACGAGATTGATATCTGGGGCGGTACGCACCGCGATATCCATCCCACTCCCTCCGGCTACGACGAGCTGGCCGCCACCTACGAGACCGAGGCCACTAACCTTAAAACATGGGATCCGGAGGCGGTACGCTTCGGTCCTGTCTTCTGCTGCTGGTGGTACTACTGGAACGGCGCCAACGGCAGCGACAAGGATGCTCATGGCGGAGTTGACTTCCTCCCCTGGTGGCTCAATCAGATCTACTGGCAGGATCAGATCAACGGCGCGCGCACTCTCGACGTCTTTGACATCCACGCCTACCCGGATGCCAACACCTCCGGCCTGAGCACTGCCCAGCTTCAAGCCTTGGCTGCCGACGTCTATCGCGATTACTGGGATCCGACTTACGTCAGCACCAGCGGCGTCATTAACCAGCCGTGGGCTACCAGCATCCAACCCAACCGAACCAATCCCTTCCGCATCCCTCGCATGCGCGCGTTGGTGAATGCCATCTATCCGGGCACGCCGCTGGCATTTACAGAGTGGAGCGCATCCTTCGCGGGCGAGTCGGACTTCTCGACTGCCCTCGGCGACGCGCAGGCTTACGGCATCTTTGGCCGCGAACACATGGGCTTCGCATCGCGCTGGGAGGCGCCCTCTGCCGCCAACCCCAACTACCTGGCGCTCAAGCTGTACACCAACTATGACGGAGCTTACAACAGCTTTGGAAGCACCTCCGTCTCCGACACGGCCACCGGCACCACTGCACTGTTCTCCTCGTATGCCGCGCTGAACGCCGCCGGCACGGAGCTGACCATCATGGTGGTGAACAAAGATCCGGCCAACAGCGACGCGGTTACCTTTGACCTTACCGGCTTCAACGCCACCACCTACACCACGTACACACTGACCTCGACCAATTCCTCGGCGATTACCGTAACGCCGTCGAAAGGCTGGTCGAACAGCCAGTCCTTCGCTCCTTACTCGATTACGCTGCTGGTTATCAACGGCACACAAGCCTCGACGCCGGCCTCGGAGTGGGATTTGAACCCTGACACAATCATGGTTCCGGGTTCAGGGACAACCGTTCTTTGGCCGAAGCTCACCTCCGGCACGGCCACGGTCACGCTTTCTTCGGCGGTCTTTGACGCCTATGAGGGCGCGGCGGCTTGCTCAGGCTCAATCGCACTGACAACACCCACCATCACCACCACCGCTCCAGGCGAGCTCACCGTGACGGCCGGCGCGACGGCCGGCTTCTGCCACTTCACCGTCACCGGCTCCGACGGAACCGCCACGCAAACCAAGGGCGGCTGGATTGTGGTCGGCAACCCGCCGGCAACTCTTGTTGTCTCCGGCGGCAACAACCAGAGCGCCACCCATGGCACCGCGCTTGCTACACCGCTCGCCGTCACGCTCACGCCTGGCTCATCGGGCGGAGCTGCCACAGGAGCCGCCATACTGTTTACTCTTCCGACGGGCAGCACGGGTACGCTGTCGAATGGAACTACGTCGGGAACCAGCGTGATCGCCACCACCAACTCCTCCGGCATTGCCTCGGTCACTCTTACCCTGCCCGCCGCTACAGGCACGGTAACGGTGACCGCGCAGGACCAGTTCGCGCTGGGCGGCGCCATTGCTACTTTCACTGAAACGGCGCAATAACCGCCAAAGGGATTCCCATCCTTCCTGCTTTTTTGCGGGAGGGATGGGAAGGCACTTGCGCAACGCGGAGTCCCGGTTTCTGCTAGCATCCTCTATGGAGAACATTCTGGATGGATTCGATACCCAGCACCAGCCTCGGCGCGCGGCGCAATGAAGACATCGCGCTTGATCTGCTCAAGTTTGTTTCGGTAACGGCCGGCGTGGGACGTCCCGCCGCACCTTCAACCGGCTTCAGCGGCTCAGCCGCCACCAAGCCCGAAGAGCACGTGAATCACTTGCTTGAACTTTACAGCCGCTGCCTGAAGGCCGTCGAAGGCACATTGCCAGAAGCGCCCGTCGCGCTCGCTGAACCGATGCGCGCGCCGCAGGGATGGACACCGCTGCCGTGAGCCAAGACTTATTGCGCGTTGCCGTCGTGGGAGCTGGAGCGTTTGGCAAGAATCATTTGCGCGTTTACCGCGAGCTGGAAGCGGCAGGTCTAGGCGCGGTACTTGTGGCCGCCGTCGAGCCGGAGCCGGCTCGCGCCACCGAGACCGCCGAGCGTTACGCGATTCCTGTCTTTGCCAGTGTGAACGAACTGCTGCGCGCCGATTTGAATCTGAACGCGGCTACGGTCGCCGTGCCCACCGTACATCACCACGCGGTTG